>ENA-OQCO01000058-OQCO01000058.1-human-gut-metagenome-genome-assembly--contig:-NODE-58-length-57640-cov-2.983725_pt1 | contig 57640 bp, 46 predicted proteins | sample MGYA00242500_ERZ504582 | MGnify/ENA primary metagenome ERZ504582 (study PRJEB26092, sample SAMD00036346) | human gut metagenome | host: Homo sapiens | study: EMG produced TPA metagenomics assembly of... | reverse complement strand
CGATGGCTCCGGAAACGGGAGACGCCGCCGTAGGTGGGTTTGACGTCCCACGGTGCCGGTCAGGGCGCCGGGCTGGCGAATCGAGCCACCAGTGTCGGTGCCGAGGGCGATCGGTGCCTCGAATGCGGCGACTGCGGAGGCGGAGCCACCACCGGAACCGCCGGGCACGCGCTCGGTATCCCACGGGTTGTGGGTGGTCTGGTAGGCGGAGTGCTCGGTGGAGGAGCCCTGGGCGAATTCGTCGAGGTTGGTCTTGCCGAGAATCGGCATGCCGGCGGCCTTGAGCTTTTCGATGACGGTGGCGTCGTACGGCGGCACCCAGCCTTCGAGGATCTTGGAGGCGGCGGTGGTTTCGATGCCCTTGGTGACGATCATGTCCTTGATGGCGATCGGCACACCAGCCAGCTCAGGCAGGGCGGCCTTGTCTTCGGCGGACTTGGCGTCGAAGGCGTCGGCCTGCTCGAGAGCCACATCGCCGGAAACCTTCAGGAAGGCCTTGATGGACGGCTCGGCAGCCTCGATCACCTTGAGGTGGGCTTCGACGAGCTCGCGAGAGGTGACGTCGCCCTTCTTGACGGCAGCGGCCTGCTCGGCAGCAGACAGTTTGACGAGAGTTGCGGTTTCGTTGCTCATCGATTACTCCTCGCTTCCCAGGATTCGCGGTGCCACGAACATGCCGGCCTCGGTCTTCGGGCCACCGGCGAGCGCCTCTTCCTGCGTGAGCGGGGTTTCGGCGACGTCCGGGCGCAGGTAGGCTTCCAGCGGAACCGGGTTGGCGGTCGGCGGCACATCGTCGGAGGCGACTTCCTGGACCTTGTTGATGGAGTCTGCGATGACGTTCAGTTCGCCCTGCAGACGGGTGATTTCCTCATCGGTGAGCGCGATTCGGGCCAGATCGCCCAAATGCACGATTTCTTCGCGTGAAAATGTTGGCATGGCCATAACTATATGAGCCGTATGTGACACGCAGTTGTCGGGAAACCGCATTTTCCTACCCTTTGAGACCATTTCAGCAGGGCAGGCACTCGGGTCATTATTTGATATCCGCTTTTCTGGTGACGATGAGACCGCCGATCCATGCGGCAGGATTGTCGGCGCATGGCTACACGCCTGATACGGCGTGTTGGGCAATCCATGCGTGCATGGCCACGGCCGCCGCAGCGCCTGCATTAATGGAGCGCACGGAACCGAATTGAGAGATGTAGACCACATCGTCGGCCAATGCGAGGGCCTTCTCGCTCAATCCGGGGCCTTCTGCACCGAAGAGCAGCAGGCACCGCTTGGGGAAGGCATAGGCTTCCATCGGCACTGCGCCGGGAATAATGTCGAGGGCGATGACGCGGGCGGCTTGAAGCTCCTTGATGCGTGCATCACAAGCATCGATTTCGGCCAGCAGCTCATGAAGGTGCTTGTTGTCTCCATCCACAGCCACATCATGCGCATGGATGGCGGCGGCACCGGCCTTGGCTCGTTCATAGGCGATTTCACCGGCGATGCGATGATGCCAGCTTTCCACCAGTTCGGCGATGGAGGGGTGGTGTTCGACGTGCTGGTACAGTTCGGTCATCAACGCGCCCTTGCGATTCCACTTATGTGGACCGACAATGTGTACGCGCTTGGCCTGGAAGGCATTAGCGGTGCGGACCATGGAACCGATGTTAAAATCGTGGGTCCAGTTTTCCACCGCAACTTCGAAGTCGTGACGCCCTCGAGCGTCAAGATCGGCCTTAATGGCAGCAACGGTCCAGTAGCGGTAACGGTCCAATACGTTGCGGCGGTCTCCGTCGTTCAACAGCACCGAGTCGAAACGACCGTCATAATTCGAAGAAGTCGGATCATCGGGACGAGGCTCACCGGGATGGGTCTCAGACCACGGCCCAAGGCCGATTTCACGGAATTCCGGTTCACCTGAAGCCTTGGCAGCCAAAGAAATCTGGTTGGGTGCGTGCAATCTTTCTCCTCGATAACGCTATTCACCGGTTCCTCTTAGTCAGCTTCGCTGCTCAGCCCGGCTGACTTTATGCGAGGGACGTCAAAGGTGGATTTACCGCAGTTCGGATTCGTCGAAGACTGGATGAAGGGGAGCGTTTGCTCGTCGCCGGTGGAGGGGTTGACCACATTGATGTCTTTGGCACCGCCACCGACCAGCGAGGCGATGGCCACGACCTTGGCACCCAGCTGCTCCACTATGCCAAAGTCGAGGCTCAGCTCATTGCCGTTGCGCAGGGTGACCAGCGAGCTGGTCTGCACGTACGACTTTTCGGACAGCCAAGCATCCAACAGCACCACACGGCGGCCTTCGATGGAGGGGCCCTTGATGGACGGGTAGACGAAGTCCATCACGAATCCATCTAGGTCCTCGCCACGAGAGGCGGCGGCCTGGATCATGGCAGACACCATGGGCACAGATGCTGCGGTCAAGGCACCAACAGCATCGAAGTCATCAATCGAATAGCCCGCATCTTCCAAAGCGTCAATCAGTACATGGCCCATGACAGTGGCGGCACGGTGGTCGAAAGTCACCGCGGCAAGTTCGGAGAACGGACGGCCCACCACATGCTCCTTCAGCAAGGTGGCTAGCTGTTCACGCGGCTCCAGCATGGCAAAGTCATTATGGCTCTTCGCGACGGCAAGGTCCGGGGTACCAGTGGGGCGGAATCCAGATTCAGTCATGACTCCAGACTATCGCCTGAGGCAGTCAGATGAGTATCACCTTCATCGGCCGGCACCACTTCAGGGGCGGACAGTTCGCTCACATTGCCTTTATCTGATTCGATGATCGGCACTTCCTCGATGATCTTGGTCGGTTCGATTTTTTGCAGCTTGCGAGCGGTGGGCAACACACGGCGTTCCAAACTGGACGCGAACTTGTTGTAGGCGCTGACCGTCTTAGTAATCTGGGTGCCCAATTTGATGGCATAATCACCCAGCGTGGAGAACCGTTCGTACAGTTCTCGGGACAAATCGAACAGCTGCTTGGCGTCATCGGTGAGCGACTGCTGCTGCCAGGCATAGGCCACGGATTTCAGCACGGCCCAGAGCGTGACCGGCGAGGTGAGCGCCACTTTGCGAGAGAACGCATCATCCATCAGTGTGGGATCGGCTTCGAGCGCGGCCTGCAGTAGTGCCTCATTGGGGATGAAGGCCACCACAAAATCAGGTGCTACATCAAAGGCATTCCAATAGGCCTTTTCGCCGAGAGCACGTACATGCTCGCGCAACGCCTTGGCATGGGACCGCAGCAAATCATCGCGGCGGGCAATATCCTCGGGGCTGGCGGTGTCCGGGATTTCGCAGGCACGCTGGTAATCGGCATAAGGCACTTTGGCATCAATCGGAATGGTCTTGCCTCCCGGCAGATGCACGATCATATCCGGGCGCAACGTACGCCCATCGGCATCCGTGACCACCACCTGGGTGTCGAAATCGACATGTTCCAGCAATCCGGCGGACTCGACAATGTTCTTGAGCTGGGCCTCGCCCCACGCGCCACGCACCTTGTTGTTGCGCAACGCGGCGGACAGGGAACTGGTTTCCTTGTCCAAACGGGCCTGCTGATCGTTGAGCCCCTTGAGTTGGGCTCCCAATGCGCCCATTTCCCTCTTGCGGCCCTCTTCGATCTGCGTGACCTTGTTCTGCAAGGTATCAAGATTCTTGGCCACTGGCGCAAGCGCCTCGAGCACCTTGCTCTGTTCTTTCAAACGTGCTTCCTGTTCAGCACGCTTGACCTCGGCGGCCTGAGCATCCGCCTGACGCTTCCGTTCTGCCTCCGCAGCTGCACGCTCACGTTCCTGCTGAATGCGAATCTGCTCAGCCTGCTGCGCCTGGGCAAGTTGTGACTTGGCGAAAGCCAATTGCTGGTTCACGCCTTCAATCTGAGCTTGCGCGGCAGCATTGCGAGCACTGAGCTCAGCGTTCTCGAATCGCGCATTCTCCAGCGAGGTCTTGGCCTCCTCCAGCTCCTCGCTTTTGACGCCTCGAGCCATCTCCTGACCCTTATGACGGCCTAGCACGAAGCCGGCGAAGAGGCCAAGCCCTGCACCAACCACTAGCACGACGATGACGATAATCACGGTTCCTATTTGCTCAAACATGGTACCCAGTATGTCATCGATGGTGAATGACGGTAAAACTCGTCACGATTTGACGAGACGCGCAATGGCCGCGGAAGCCTCCGCAAGTTTTTCATCGGCCACCTCGCCGCCCTGAATCGACGCCTGCCGCACGCAATGGTTGAGATGATCGTCCAGCAGCAATAACGCCACGGATTTCAGCGCCGAATTCGACGCCGAAATCTGCGTCAGGATATCGATGCAGTATTTGTCATCCTCCACCATCTGCGTGATGGCACGCACCTGTCCTTCGATACGGCGCAATCGTGCGATGACCTTGGCCTTGTCTTCGTCATAACCATGCATCGCAAACCCCCTGATACTTATCCGTCAGCTGAACACACCCCATTATATACCTCTAGGGGTATAGGGTATACACTGTTGTTCAGTACAACAAACAAGGGGAAGGAACGGTTATGGAGCTCAGCATCTTCTCGGCCGCCACGGCGCTGATAGCGGCGGCCGCATTGACATGGCTGGTACTGCGGTTCTTCTTCGGAACGCAGAAAGCCACGGCCGGGGCCATGGACGCCTCCGGCGAACGCCAATCCGCAACAATCACCGTCAAGGGCGGGTACTCCCCCGCCGTGATCAGCATGCGCACGGGTACGCCGATCACGCTGACTTTCGATCGACAGGAGACCGGCGAATGCACTTCGCATGTGGTGTTCGCGGATCTGGGGCTTGACGCCATGCTGCCGGGCAACGCCACCACCGACGTGGAACTACCGGCGTTGCCGGCGGGCGAATATCCGTTTGCATGCGGCATGAATATGGTGCATGGGTTGTTGAGGGTTGAGGGAGAGGAGAGTAAGGACGGTGCGGATAAGGACGGGCTTCGCCCGCGTGCTGACGGCTCGGCCGAAGCCGAGGGGGTCTCTCCCTCAGACTTGCGGGTTGGAGCTCCGGTTGTGGATGCGGCGGAGGCCGAGCGGCGAGAGGCGGCTGAACGCGCCAATGAGATCAAGGCGCTGACGAAGCTGGTGATTGTGGGCGCGGTACTGACGTTGCCGGTATTCGCCGTCACCATGCTGCATATGGCCAATCCCGCGCTGGCGCCGCATTGGATGGTGAACCCGTGGCTGCAGGCCATTCTCATCACGCCGGTGATGTTCTACTGCGGGCGTCCGATCCACACGGTCGGCTTCCCCGCGCTGGCGCACCGCTCCCCCGACATGAACTCGCTGGTCTCGCTGGGCACTTCGGCCGCCTACCTGTATTCGCTGGTGACCTGCATCGCCCCGTGGGTGTTCCCGGAGGCTCGCGCGAGCCGTATTTCGAATCGGTGGGCGTGGTCATCACCCTGGTGCTGGTCGGCCGCCTGCTGGAGACCAAGGCCCGCGAAGGCACCGGCAAGGCGGTGCAGTCGCTTATCAAACTGCGCCCGCGCACCGCGCACAAGCTCAACGCCACTTCCGCAGACAATGTGGACGGCATCGAATGGCGTAATCCGGCGCATTTCACGGACACCGACATCGACGCCATCGCCACCGGCGACCTGCTGGTCGTCAAGAACGGCGAGCGCGTGCCCACGGACGGCGTGATCGTGGCCGGCGAGGCGCGTATCGACGAATCGATGATCACCGGCGAATCCAAGCCGGTCTCCAAAACCGCAGGCGACCCGGTGACCGGGGCCACCGTGCTGCTCAAGGGCGGCTGCGTGATGCGCGCCACCCCAAGTCGGCGCGGACACGGTACTCTCGCAGATCGCGGCGATGGTGGCCCGCGCCCAGGCGACCAAGGCGCCGGTGCAGCAGCTGGCCGATAAGATCGCCCGGTATTTCGTGCCGGCGGTGATGATCATCGCCATCTGGACGTTCGCCATCTGGGCGTCACTGGGCCCGGCGCCGCAACTGGCGCACGCGCTGGTCACCGCGGTCAGTGTGCTGATCATCGCCTGCCCGTGCGCGCTGGGACTGGCCACGCCGCTGTCGGTGACGGTCTCGCTGGGCTTGGGCGCCACCAACGGCGTGCTGGTCACCAGTGCCAAGGCGCTGGAACAGGCGCGTCGCATCGGCACCGTGGTGTTCGACAAGACCGGCACCATCACGCGCGGCGTGGTGGACGCGGCCGCCGACTGGGACAAGCCGAGCTACGAGCAGGACACAGTCAAGGAAGGCTCGCGCGAGGCCATCGCGGCGTTGCGCGCACGCGGCATCCGCACGGTGATGCTGTCGGGCGACAAGGCCGAGGTAGCCGGGCGCATCGCCCGCGAAGTCGGCATCGATACGGTGATCTGCGAGGTCAAGCCGGACGGCAAGGCCTACTGGATCGCCAAACTGCAGCGCGAACGCGACGAGGCCACCGCCAAATCCGCGTACGGCACCTCCCGCACGGCCGCACAATCCCGCACTCTGATTGCGATGGTGGGCGACGGCATCAACGACGCCCCCGCGCTGGCCCAGGCGGATCTCGGCATCGCCATCGGCACCGGCACGGACGTGGCGATGCAGTCGGCGGACGTGACCTTGATGAGCGGCGACTTGCGCGGCGTCATCAAGACCATCAACCTGTCCAATGCCACGATGCGCAACATCCGCGAGAATCTGGGGTGGGCGTTCGGCTACAACGTCATCGGCATTCCGGTGGCCGCCGGCGTACTCTACCCGTTCACCGGCTGGCTGTTGAGCCCGATGATCGCGGGTCTGGCGATGGCGTTGAGCTCAGTGTGCCTGGTGCTGAACGCGAACCGGCTGCATGGAGCGAACATCAACGTGGGTGCTGCCGATGGTCCCGCCGGTTCGGGCAGCAGCACGGCGGATGTCGAATCAGCCGGATCGGCCGAATCAGCCAACGCCGCCAACATCACCGGCTCCGCCACATACAACGCGCCTCACGAGCCGACCGTCATCATCGACGATCGCACCACGCTGAATCAAACCAATCACGTATCTGACCAATCCAATAATCCAACCAACAAGGAGAACACTATGGATACGGGAATGCACATGCACCACACCGCCCCCGCGGACGGCGAAACCGCCACCGACCCGGTGTGCGGCATGACCGTGGCTGTGAACGCCGACGCGATCACGCGCGAGTATGAGGGCAAGTCCTATTACTTCTGCGGCGAACACTGTGCCACGAACTTCATGAAGGCCCCGCAGGTGTTCCTGGAGCAGTAGTCTCTGCGTTTACCTGATTCAACGACAATGGCCTCCGCCCAAAACGAGCGGAGGCCATTTGCATATATGAATCAATCAACGAATCAGTTGGCGAAGAAGAACACGAACAGCCAAGCGCCGATAATGGCGCCGACAATCGGGGCCACAACCGGGATCCAGGCCTCGCCCCAGCGGGAGGAGCCCTTGTGCGGGATCGGCAGGATGGCGTGCAGCAGACGCGGCATGAGGTCGCGGGCCGGGTTCAGGCCAGGGCCGGTCGGGCCACCCATGGAGGTCACGAGGCCCCACACAATGAAGCCGACGACGATGGAGGCGGCGGCGTAATCCTGCTTGCCCCAAGCCAGGGACAGGCAGCACAGGGCGCCGAAGACGAGCACCAGGGTGCCGAACATCTCGTTGAGGAAGTAGTTGACCTTCTGGTTGTCCGCGTCAGTGGTGCAGAAGGTGCCCAGAATCGCCTCGGCGTCCTCGGTCTCCTTGTAGTGCGGGTAGTAAGTGATGTAGACGATGAGCTGGCCGAGCAGGGCGCCGAGCAGCTGGGCAACGATGTACGGCAGCACGTCGCTCCACGGGAACAGGCCGTTGACGGCCTGGGCGATGGTCATGGCCGGGTTGATGTGCGCGCCGGAGACGCTACCGAACATGAGCACCGGGAACATGACGCCGAAGCCGTAGCCCATGGCGATGTTCAGCCAGCCGGCGTGGTGGCCCTTGGTGTTCTTGAGCTCAACGTTGGCCACGGAGCCGTTGCCGAAGATCATCAGAATGGCGGTGCCGAAGAACTCGGCGGCCAGCTTGGTAAAGAGAGGATAATCCACTGCTTCTTCTTTTCTCTTCGCCGCGCAACAGGCATGGCTGACTGTTCACGGCATTCTGTGTGACTGGAAATCCGTTCGCGGAGCCGGCGACGCGATTTACGCTGGGCGCGAAAGCAAACGTGGTGATTGTACACTTTGCCCCACGACGAAATGCCGGCAAGATGCGATGTCGAATGTCCAGCCGAATGCAATGCCCAAAAAGCCATCGGAATCAGCCGAAGCGACCTTGAATCTCAGTGGTTGCGAATGACGTTGCGCAGGGGCAGGACGCTGGTGGGCGAGACGGACAGTTCGTCGACTCCTAGGCGCAGGAACGTATCGGTCAGGCTCAAGTCTGCGCCAAGCTCGCCGCAGATGCCGCACCAGATGCCATGACGATGGGCAGCCTCGATAGTCATCTGGATCATGCGCAGCACAGCTGGTGAATGCGGGTCGGCAAAGCGTTCGAGACTCGGGTTCTGACGGTCACAGGCCAGCGTGTACTGGGTCAGGTCGTTGGTGCCGATGGAGAAGAAATCGACTTCGGCGGCCAGCTCGTCGGCCATAATGACCGACGCAGGCGTCTCAATCATAACGCCGATCTGGATACTCTCGTTGAAGTCGATGCGCTCGCCGCGCAGCTCGCTTTTGGCTTCTTCAAGAATCCGCTTGGCGTCGCGTACCTCCTGCACAGAGGTGATCATGGGCAGCATAATGGCGATGTTGCCGTATGCTGAGGCGCGCAATAATGCGCGTAACTGGACTTTGAAAATCTCCGGGCGGGTCAGGCAGATGCGGATTGCCCGGTAACCAAGCGCGGGATTATCCTCGTGGCTCAGATTGAAGTAGTCGACCTGTTTGTCCGCGCCGATGTCGAGCGTACGGATGATGACCGGACGGTCGCCCATCTCCTGTGCGACTTGTCCGTATGCATCGAACTGAAATTCCTCGGTCGGCCAGTCCTCGCGTTCCAGATACAGGAACTCACTGCGGAACAAGCCGATGCCCTCAGCATCGTTGGCCAGCACGGCGGCTGCGTCAGAGGGACGGCTGATGTTGGCGTACAGGTGGACCCGCTGACCGGACTTGGTTTCGGTGGGCTTGCCCTTGAGCTTCCGCAGGAGGCTTAGGTGCTCCTCAGCCTCGGCCTTCCTGCGCCGGTATTCGGTCAGCGTGGCCTCGTCCGGGTCGACGAATACCGCACCGCTGGTGCCGTCGATTACGGCAACGTGACCATCATCGGCCGGGTCAAAGGCGTCGCCGATACCTGTGATGGCGGGCAGGCCCATCGTGCGCGCCAGAATCGCGGTGTGCGAGTTCGCTGAGCCCTTGGCGGTCACGAGGCCCAAAACCTTAGCGCGGTCGAGCTGCGCGGTATCGCTGGGAGCAAGATCTTCGGCGAAGATGATGTGGCTTTCGCCGTTCTGCGCGATCCCGTTCTGCACAATACCGTTCTGCACAGCATCGCCTTGTACACTGCCATCCTGCGCCGTGCTATCGCGTTTGCCTTGCAGCACGTTCATCACGCGGCGAGAAACATCCTTGACATCAGCGGCTCGAGCCTGCATGGTCGAGCTATCCATCGCAGCGAACATGGCGGCGAACTGTTCGGCGGCGCTCTTCACCGCGAATTCGGCGTTCACCTTGTCTTGCGCAATCAAACCTTCGACGCATTCCGCATAGTCCGGGTCCTGGAGCATAAGCCGATGGGCGTCGAACAGTTCGGCCTTGTTTTCGCCGAACTCAGCGGCGACGTTGTCACGCAGTTGCTTGAGCTGAGCGACGGCCGTGTCACGGGCCGCGCGGAATCGATCCATCTCGGCCTGCGGGTCGTCGATTAAGCGGCGTTCTACGGCATAATCTACGGCGGCGAGCACGCGGACCGTGCCGATAGCAATGCCAGCGGATACGCTGACGCCCTGTATCGTTCTCATTACAGGTGCTCCTTGAGGAATCGCTCGAACTCTGCAGCAGCGACAGCTTCATCGTTGCCCTGCACCCGAACCGTAACCTCGTCACCTTGTTGAACATCAAGTCCCATAACACCGAAGATACGCTTGGCATCCACGGATTTTCCACCGTAGGCAACGGTGATGCTCGATTCATATTCCTGCGCTTTGGCAACCAACCGGCCAGCCGGGCGGGCGTGCATGCCTTCGGGGTCGGATACGGTGAACGTGAATATCTGAGGCATGACGTTGCTCCTTACACGTCCGGCCGTCACGCGCGAAGACGGCCTTTCCGCACCAGCTACGGACTGATACTGGAAAAAACAAAAAACCGGAATCTTTCGATTCCGGTTGTCTGTGCCCCCGCAGGATTCGAACCTGGACACGCTGATTAAGAGTCAGCTGCTCTAACCAACTGAGCTACAGGGGCTTGGTTAGATGTTGAAGTATTCCTTGCAACAGGTGATAAATATACTCAGATTTGAAGCGAATGCAACTCTCGGCGTGTCGCGCCTATTTCCGGCGTTTTTGCTAATACAAAAATCCCCCATGCGGCGCAAACCGCACGGGGGATGATGCTTAAGCTCAGACTCTTGGTCTGTGTGATTCCAGCACTAGGCCGGAATGACTCACTCGGCCACGACCTTCACGAAGAAGGAAGCGGTGATCTCCGGGTGGAGGGCCACCTTGGCGGGGAAATCGCCGGTGGTCTTGATGGTCTCGACCTCGATGGCCTCGGGTTCACCGCAGCCTTGTCGGACAGAGCGACGGCGATGGCCTCGTTGGAGATACCACCGAACAGCTTGCCGGACTCGGACACCTTGGCGGCGATCTCGACGGTAGTGCCCTCGATGGCGGCCTTAGCGGCGACGGCGTCCTCGCGGGTAGCGACGGCCTTGGCCAGACGAGCGCGCTTCATAGCGACGATCTGAGCCTCAGCGCCCTTGGTCCACGCGAAAGCGAGGCCCTGCGGGAACAGGTAGTTGCGGGCGTAGCCGGACTTCACGTCGACAACGTCACCGGAATGGCCCAGGTTGGACACGGTCTTGGTGAGAATAACCTTGGTTTCAGCCATTGTTCAAAGCCTCCCTAACTCAGCGACCCGAGGTGGCGTACGGCAGCAGGGCCATCTCGCGGGCGTTCTTGATCGCCTTGGACAGCTCACGCTGCTCCTGCACGGTCACGCCGGTGATACGACGGGAACGGATCTTGCCGCGATCGGAAATGAACTTACGCAGCAGCGCAACGTCCTTGTAATCGATCTCGGTGACCTTGGCGGCCTTCAGCGGGTTCGGCTTCTTCTTGAACGGCTTGACCGGCGGTTGCGGCCTCTTACGTGACATGATGTTCTCCTTATAAATCTTGATATTGATTGCTGCTGGCAGCGGGGAGGCAAGTACTGATCAGAACTCCGGGTCGGAATCGTCGCCGCCGAAATCGGAGGAAGCGCCGAACGTGGAGAAGCTACCGGCATCAGATGCACCGGCATTACTCCACGGGTCGACCGCAGGAGCGGACGGGTTGGCGGGAGCGGCAGACTGCTGGGAGTATCCAGCGCCACCACCCTGATAGCCACCGTTGTAACCGCCCTGGCCACCGGCATAACCACCTTGGCCACCCTGGTTGCCATAGCCCTGATTGGGCTGCTGACCACTCTGGAAACCACCGGAACGACCCTGGAAGCCGCCCTGACCGGACGACTGGCGAGTCACCTGTGCGGTGGCGTAGCGCAGGGAGGGCCCGATTTCATCGAGCTGCATCTCCACGACGGTTCGCTGGGAACCATCCTGTGCCTGATAGGAACGCTGCTGGAGGCGACCGGTGGCAATCACGCGCATGCCCTTCTTCAGGGACTGGGCGCAGTGGTCGGCCAGATCACGCCAAGCGGAGCACCTCATGAACAGCGCCTGACCATCCTCGAACTGGTTGGTCTGACGATTCCAGGTTCGCGGGGTGGAAGCAATCGTGAAGCTCGCCACGGTCGCACCGCTGCCAATAGTGCGCAGCTCGGGGTCCGCAGTGAGGTTGCCCACGATGGTGATGACGGTTTCACCTGCCATAACGGTCCTTCTTACTTACCTTGAATACCAGCTGTTCAGCTGACTAAACGCTTGATTCAGCCCTTACGAAGAATCTTCGTACGGATCACGGATTCGTTGAGGTTCAGAACACGGTCAAGCTCATCGCTGGTAGCGGGCTCGGCGGTGTACTTCACCACGACGTAGTTGCCTTCGGTCTTACCGGCAATCTCATAGGCGAGCTTGCGACGGCCCCAGTAATCGGGCTCATCGAAAGAGCCGCCTTCCTTGGTGACGAGTTCCAGATACTGCTCGGTCAGCTTCTTCAGACCGCGCTCATCCAGCTCAGGATCGGCGATGAACATCAGTTCGTACTTGTGCGCAGACATCACCCACCTCCTTCGGACTATTCGGCCACGGACGTTCCGTGGCAGGAGTGTGTATGCGTGTTAGCCCATGACGCAGCACCAAACCGGCACCGCCTCTTCGGGCAACTTAGACAGTCTATATATGAGGCGGGACAGGGTATGCCCATATTCTTGCCGGTTTCGCGATGTCCACCGTTTTGGCCAAGCCCACGCAGCCCGCGGCTCCCATCACTCCCGGAGCGGCACCGGTAGCCGCACCTGGCGCGACCTCCACCACCATGAATGAGCAACAGAAGAAAATCTTCATCATCGTTGGTGCCGTGGCCGGCTTCCTCGTGCTGTTCGGTATCGTGTATGGCGTGCTGTCTTCCGCCGTGTTCAGCGCGAAGAGCGTTGCGAACAGCTATGTGGCCGCCATCTCCTCCGGCAACTACGACAAGGCCAACACCATCGCCGATCCTCACGTGAATACGAACCAGCGCGCACTGCTGACCAGCAAGGCATCCTCGGGCGAGAACACGCGCATCACCAACGCGCGCATCTCGCAGACCTCCAATAATGCCGATGGCACCGTGAGCGCCCAGCTGACGTACACGCTTGAAGGCAAGGAGGTCAACGGCAACTTCACCATCAAAGACAATAAGGTCAGTGTCGAGTTCTCCGAGTGATTTCGGCAATCTCAACACTCTTACGAAATAAGCACCCCGCCGTGGCGTTCGCTGCGGCGGGGTGCTTGTACACTGGTTAAGGCGTAAATCACACAGCGACTCAAACAAAGGATGCGAACGCATGTCGGCGATTCTTGAAGGCACTCCGGATAAACGACTCGTATTGGTCACGGGCCGCGCCTACCCCGAGCTAGCTGAGAAGGTGGCCGAATGCTTGGGAACCGAAATCCTCGAAACCACGTCCTATGACTTTGCCAATGGCGAGATGTACGTGCGTTTCACCGAACCGGTGCGCGGTGCGGACGTGTTCGTGCTGCAGTGTCATTCGGGCGATATCAACAAGTGGATCATGGAACAGCTCATCATGATCGACGCTTTGAAGCGCGCCTCCGCCAAGTCGATTACCGTGGTGGCGCCCTTCCTCGGCTACTCGCGCCAGGATAAGAAGCACCGCGGTCGTGAGCCCATCACCGCCCGTCTGATTTTCGATCTGTTCCACGCCGCCGGTGCAGACCGCATTATGACGGTCGATCTGCACGCCGCTCAGGAGCAGGGTTTCTTCGATGGTCCGGTCGATCATCTAACCGCCATGCCGGTGCTGCTCGATTACGTGCGTTCCACCCTTGATCTGGGCAACACCACCATCGTGTCCCCGGATGCCGGCCGTATCAAAGTGTCCGAACAGTGGGCCGCCAAGCTAGGCAATCTGCCGCTGGCATTCATCCACAAACAGCGTGATATTACTCGTCCGAACCATGCCGAGCACATGGCATTATCGGCGATGTCGACGGCCGCGACTGCGTGGTCATCGACGACATGGTCGATACCGCCGGTACTATCTGCGAAGCCGTGCGCACCCTGAACGAATCCGGCGCCAAGTCGGTGACGCTGGTCGCCACCCATGGCCTGCTCTCCGGCCCGGCCGTGGAGCGCCTGTCTCACTGCGGCGCGCATGAAATCGTGTTTATGGACACCGTGCCGATTCCCGAAGAGAAGCGCCTGCCGAATATGACCGTACTGTCTTGCGCACCGCTGCTGGCCGCGGGTATTCGCTCCGTGTTCGAGGAAGGTTCCGTGGCGATTCTGCTCGACGGCCTGCCCGAGGACATGCGTCCGCGCAATATCTATGCGTGATTGATACGCCGAAAATCCTTACGAAAAAACGCCGCTTGGCTATTGATCAAGCGGTGTTTTTTTCGTATAGCTCCAATCAGATGAAGGCGCGCTCGCCGAAGATGGCGGTGCCGACGCGCACGATGGTGGAGCCTTCTTCGATGGCGTAGGCCATGTCATGGGTCATGCCCATTGACAGTTCGGTGCAGTCGGCCGTGCCTTCGGCACCGGAGGCAAGAATCTGGTCACGAGTGCGGCGCAGATGCGCGAAGCCCGCACGAATCGTGCGCTCATCATCCACATGGGCACCAATAGTCATCAATCCCTGCAAGCGCAGTCCGCCCATCGCACCGATGCGCTGGGCCAAGTCGATGGCGTGGCTGGGTGCGCAGCCGGACTTCGATTCCTCGCCGGATTCGTTCACCTCCAGCAACACGCCGACCGTGATGCCGCGCATGGTGGCACGGCGGGCGATCTTTTCCGCCAGTTCGATGGAATCCACGGATTCGATGGTGTCCACTACCGGCAGCACCTTGCCGATTTTATTGGCTTGCAATTGGCCGATGAGATGGAAAGGAATATGCGTTGCAGCTGCGGCATGGCCGTGTCAGCCTCAGCGGCATCAATCACGCCTAGCGAATAACCACGCTCCCCCAGTCGTTTTGCCAGACCGTCAGCCTTGACAGTAATCTCCTGTGGACGATTCTCACCAATCACGCGAATACCAGCATCGATAGCCGCCAGAATCTCGCCGACATCGCGCGTCTTGGTGGCAGCCAGCAATTGGACCGAACCGGCAGCACGCCCGGCTGCGGACTCCGCTGAGGCAATCCGGTCAAGCACGCGATGCACACCATCAGTAATCTCTTGTGCGCGCGCCTGATCGATAACTTCGTTGGCGAGATCCTTATGGTCCATGTATGCCGTCATTGCTGCCCCTGTTCGTAGATTCCCCACCATCGTAGTCTCATACGCGCACATAATGCTTGTTATTGAACAAAAGTGAAGCCCCCGCTGTTCATGCGCGGGGGCTTGGTGATGCTAGGCCGAGCGAGTGGGACTAGCAGGTACCGGACTTGCGGCGCTTGAGGATGATTACACCCGCAACAGCAAGTACCACGGCGAGGATGCCAACACCAAGCACGGCTGCACCGGTGTCAGGTATCTTCTTGTGCTTGCCGGAGTCTGCATCACCCTTGTTCTGGTTGGAATCGTTGCCTTGGTTGGGCTTGTCCGTGCCGGAACCGGGCTTATCGCCACCCTGGCCAGGCTTCGTGGTGCTCTTCTCAACCAGACCCGCGATGGCATCGCTGATTGCCTCAGTCGCAGCCTGTACGTCAGACTGGGCGGCCTGACCATCACTCGTCAGCGCATTCGCCGTAGCGACTGCCGAATCAAGCACGGCCAGCGATTCATCAGTCCACTTTGTGCGATCCACGGCAGCAGCGGCATCGAGCTGAGCGCTCAGCGCGGCACGATCTTGCACCGTAGCTACAAGCACCAGCTTCTTCGCTGCCTGCTTCAGCTGGGTTGCGGCATCCACCACCGCAGCTTCGGTGGCATCCTCAGCCTTATTCACCTGCTGCGCCGAATCCAATACCGCCGCGTACTCCGCCCATGAAGTCTCGGTGTACTTGGAGGCATCGTCAGCCTTAGGCGAGTCAGCGAGCGCCTGCTTGAGCTCGGTCTTGTCGATCGGTGTGGGCTCAGGCGGCTCAGGCGTACTGTCGTCAATGGCATGAACCTGCCATTCGGCAACAGCCGGAGAAGCCGAGCCGGACGTGATAACCATACGCAACTTGGTAGTCTTGACCGGAGTGTTCCACGTGCCATCAGACCACCCCTTGGCATCGCCGGTGGCCCAGCCAGCAGACGGTGAATTGGCGGTCACAGTGTAGGTGGCGTCGGAAATATCCACGAAGTTGCCGGCACCGTTGTTCGCCAAGGCGTCCCAGTACTGCAATTCCCACGATGCCGGAATACCCAATCCGCCATCATCCGAGGTGAATTGCACGCGGCTAGAGTCGATAGTCACTTCACGGTCCCACTCGTAGTCGAGGCGCATCTCACCGGTGTTGGGCCAAGTGCCCCAGACATCCTCGTTGGCAATGGTGATATCGGGAATGATCTTGCCGTCGTTCAACGCGGCGGCACCCTTGACCCAGCCGGATGCCTTGCCGTCCACATCGGTGGCGGTGGCATCGCCCTCAATGTAGCCGGTCAGCGGCACGGAAGTGTCGGATGGAATGTCGGTTTTCGCCGAAGCGGACACGTTGCCGGCCTTATCGGTGGCGCGGTAGTACACGGTGGCGCGCGACGCGCTCGGTGCAGCAATCGGCTTGCTGTACGTGGCCCATTGACCGTCTGTGCCAATGCGGTATTCAATTGATGCGACACCGGAACCGGTGCCGTCATCAGCGGTCAAGGTCAGCGTGCGCTCCTCCTTATCGGCGGCGGCGGTCACGGTTGGCGCGGCGGAGTCCACCTTGCCGCCGGCCTTGGCCACGTCGGAAACGTTGCCGGCCTGATCGGTGGCGCGAGCCCACACTTCGACATCGCCCTGCTGGGAAAGCGTGGCAATGGCCGCGTTTGCATTCGCGGCGATGGTGGTCCAGCTCTTGCCTTGATCAGCGGAAATCTCCAGCTTGGCGATAGGTGCGGTGTCGTCCGTGGCCTGCACGGTGGCGAACGGAGCGGTGGTGAGCCACTCGCTATTGCCTGCGTTAGCAGTAACGGCAACGGTTACAGTCGGCTTCGTGGTATCAGCGGCAGGCTGGTAGCCGTCCTGCACGGTGACATTTACCGACACATTGCCCTGCTCGCTTGCCTCACCGGGCACGCCGGCGACCACGCCGTAGGCCGTAAACGAACCGACCTTGGCATACGAGGAAGCATCAACTGGACGCCAAATTACTGGGGAGGCAACGGTTGGGTTCCCGTACTTCACATCCACTGTGGCCGGCAGAGTAGGCGCAGTACCGGTGGCGGTGGTCACGCTCTTCGGCGCAGTGATTGCCGGCGATTCGCTGGAGTCGGAGCCGACTTCCCATTCAGCAACGGCCACGGAGGCATAGCCGCCATCCACAGCTTGACCGGTCATGTCGAGCTTTAAGGCAGTAGTGGTCACCGCATCGAAGGTGACGGCGTTGGGGTTGGCCTTGCCTGTGGTCGTTGTATAGGCACTCGGGTTGGTGACATCCTTCCATGTGCCGTCCGCGTCCAAGTACTGAATCTTCCACGAGGCGGGCGCGCGCAGAGCGTTGGAATCCACGTCGAACCAAACCTTAGACGAGTTGACGCGCACAGTGCCATCCCATTGGTAGACCAGAGAATCGCCGGACTGCGATTGCGGGATAGAACGGTAGTTGGTCCAGTGATTCGGCGGGACCACAGCGGTTTGCAACACACGGCCGTCGTTCACCGAACCCTTCCAAGCAGGCGTTTCAGTGAACGTGGCGCTCACCTTTGCGTACGGAGCCACGTTGGTGGAGGGCTGCGTTTTCTCGGCCTTGGTTGGATGGGCGGTGGAAACCATCTGGCCGTCGGCGGTCCAATCGACTTCATCAATGCACACGGCACGGCGGAAATCGGTGCCGCCTTCCTTGTCGCCGGTGTGATAGGTCACATACCATTTGTCGCCGAACTGGAGCACCGAGGGGTGCATCGTGGTGGCCGAGCCAGAAGGCACGATTACGCCTTGGTACTTCCATGGGCCGAGCGGGCTGTCGGAAGTGGAGTACTGGATGCAAGCTTGATAGTTCGATTCCACGCAGGTGGCCGTGCCCGAACCGGGCTTACCGCCGTCGTACACGTTGTAATAGGTATCGCCCTTACGGAACACCCACGCCGCCTCGAAGAATCCCTTCGGGCCGTTCGCGTTGCTGTCCGCGTCCTTCATGGTGTGGAGGTTCGGCGTGGTGCCATCAGCCTTGGTTTCCACCTCGGTGTATGAGGTGCGGCCGGTTGTGGCGTCCTTCTTCATCTTGATGGCGAGCTGAGTGCCGAACGTACCAAAGTGCAAATATCCGGTGCCATCCTCGTCCACAAAGAATGCCGGATCGATGGTTTCAATCTGGGTTTGCGATGTGGTGAGCAGCGGCTTGCCGATGGCATCCTTCCACGGGCCGAGCGGACTCTTCGACTTGGCCACGCCGATGGCGAACGGGTCCTGTCCAGCCGCCTCAGAAGCCTTGTCCTTCACCGGCACGTAGTAGTAGAACCAATCATCGGAAGTGTCGCTCGGGGTGCCGTTATCGTCGGCTACGACTTGGCCGGCGTACGCGCCATCGCCGGTGGCCCAGCTGAACAGGTCTGCCTTGGCGATGGTCTTGTAATGTGTCCATTTGCCTTGATTCAGGCCGTCTTCATCGGTGACGTATACGCCCCAGTCCTTCATGTTGAAGGAGCCGTAGTCGGGCGAAGCCTCATCGTGACCGGTGAAGACGAAGAGTTTGCCGTCATAGCTCAGCGCGGATGCATCTGCAGAGTAGTAGTTCTGCGAAAGATCGTTCGGGGTGTCAATACCCTCGTTCTGCCCGATGGGGTTGCGCATGTAGCTGGGCAGTGCGCTATTGTCGATTTGGGTGACGGTGACATCAGGATTGTTATACGGCAGTTCGTTATACGCGTGACCGGCAACGCTGGGCGCGTTGTCAGCGGTGGCTGAATCGGCGGCCATTGCGGTCGGCGCAAGGGCAAGGCCTGACAGCAATGTCGCTGCGGCGACGAGTCCACCGGCCACCGCGCGAACCGATTGCGCGGATACATGGAAACTCATAGTGCTCCTCATTGAGTGAGTGAAAAGAGTAATGATGGGTAGAAGGAAAAGGCTAGAGCCCCCTCTGTGAGGGGGCTCACTCGGCAGAATGACTCCGTTGCGGGTCAGGCCGAGTGGCGAGCCGAACCGTGGTCGCCGGAGCTGGCGACGCTTCAGGATGGTCACGCCTGCGGCGGTGAGCAGCACGGCAGCCGCAGCAACTACGGAAACCGCGGCACCAGTCGGAGGCACACGATCACCCTTGTTGTCCTTATCATCCTTATCAGTGTCGGTCACACCAGGCTGCTGGGAGCCGGGCTTCTGCTCAACCTTGGTGGCCCAAAATGCCTTGTCAAGGGCATCCTGTGCGGCATCGACATCGGCCTGCTTGGCATCCTTGTCGTCGTACACCTTCTGAGCGGCGGCAATCTGGCTCTGCAGAGCCTGCCATGCCTCCTCGGTGTACTTCGACTTGTCAGCCTTCTTGGCCTGCTCGATGGAAGCCTCGAGGGACTCCTTCTTCACCGTTTCGGCGGCGGGCTTCTCTTCCAAGGCCTTGACGGCCTTGTTCAGCGAAGCGGACGCTTCCTGGACGGCGGCCTGAGTGACCTCACCGACCTCACCGACCTTGAGCACACCTTCCGCAGCCTCGATGGCCTTGTTCAAGGCCTCGACACTCTTATCCGTGTACTTGCCGGAAGCGGCCTCGGCTTTGGCCGCATCGATGGCCGCCTGCAACGTGGACTTCTCCACGTCGGTGGCGAGCGCAACGAGTGCCTTCTGGCCGTCCTCGAGCTTGGTCACCTGCTCGGCGACCTGTTCTGCGATGGCGTTGGCATCGTCGTACACAGCCTGGGCAGCGTCAATGATTTGCTGGAACTCAGCCCATGAAGCGGCGGTGTAGCGGCTTGCATCGAGGCCGTTGGCTGTGTCAAGAGCCGACTCGAGCGCGGTCTTGTCGACCGGGGTAGGTTCAGGCTCGGTGCCGTCAATACCATGCACGCCCCACTCGGCCACGGCGGCCCCGAAGGTGCTGCTGCCGGTGTGCGGAGTGAGCACGAGTCGCAGCGACTTGGTGGCGACCGGCTTGAAGGTCACAGTGCTCCAACCTTTGGCATCGGTATCCGCACGAGAAGCCGGCGAGTTACGCACAATGGTGTAATCCTCGGTGGGCTCGACATCCTTCCAAGAACCATCCTCGGCGAGGTACTGAATCTTCCAAGCGTCCGGGACTTCCAGACCACCCTTCGAATCGTCAGTCTCAGCGAAGTTGGCCCAGAACTGGGCGCGGCTCTGGTCAACGGTCACGGACTGACCGAAGTCGTACTGGGCGTACATGCCGTCCTTTGCCTTGCCCCAAGAACCCCAGACCTTGTCGTTGACGTTCTGATCATCCGTGGTCGGCCAAGTATCATCGACGACTACGCCGTCGTTGAGCTTGCCTTCGGCCGGTGACCAGGTCGCCTCGGAATCAGGCGAAATGGTGGTCCTGGTCGCCTTGCCTTCAATCCAACCGACCAACGGCTCAGGCTCAGGCTCCGGAGTGGAGGAACCGTTCGGGTCGGCAACCACGTGGACAGTGAGCTTGGCAGCTGCGGAAGATGAACCGTCGTCGACGGTACCAGCCACCTCGTAGTCACCAACCTTGGTCAGGTCGATGGCCTTGATGTCGGCATCCTTCCACGTGACCTTGCGGTCGTCGTTGTATCCGTTCGGGAACTTCACCGGAACCGTGGCGGGCAGGTCGATGGACTTGGCGTTCTGGTAGACGGTCTGCTCAACCGGCTGCGCATTACCCACGGTCTGCGATGCGGTATCGGAACGAGCCGCGATGTGTGCAACCGTACCGTTCAGCGCACCGGCGACGGTGCCCTTGACATCGAATACGGCATCGGCGGCCAGCTGAGCGTCGGTCACCTTACCCCACGTGACGGCGAGGTCACGGCGAGAACCGTCGGTGTATACGGCGCTCACGGTGGATGGCAGCTTCAGATCATCAGCCTTGGAACCGGTCTGCACCAGTCGGTTGACTTCGTCCACGCTCACCGGCTCGATGGCGTACGCCTCGAACTCGGAAGCACCCACGATGGCGCCCTTCGGGAAGACCACGCGCAGCTTGTCGGTTTCGACGGCGTCGGCGAACTTCACTTCGTTGCCTTCGTTCCGGTTGACCGTGTAGGACTGGCCGTCAGCCAGTTTCACATCCTGCCAGTTACCGTCAGCGTCAGCGTACTGGAGCTTCCAAGATGAGACCATCGGCACGCCACCGCCATCGGTCCAGAAGAAGACCTTGGCCTTCTTCAGCGGCACCTTGCCGGCCCACTTCAGTTGCAGCCACGGCTCCACACCAGTGGAGTCGCCCCAGTTGTTCCAGGTCTCGTTCGGCGTGTTGGCGTATACCACCTGACCGTCGATGACCTTCTTGGCGTTGTCCTTCGGCTGGTAGCCGTTGGTGTAGCTGGCAGAGGCGCTCGACTGCGGGGCTACGTTCACGGTACCGTCAGAGGGGATGCCGTGAACGGTGATTTCCTTGGAGCCTTCCTTCTCGCCATCGGAAGCGGTGAGCTTCAGGACGTAGTCACCCTCCTTGTTGAAGGTGACGGTGGTGCTGGCAGCGGAGGCGTCCACGAACTTCGCAGTACCGCCTTCCGGACCGGAGACCTGGGACCATGTGGTGGTGACGTCGCCTTCTGCGGGCAGACCGTCATCCTTCACCGTACCGACGAGCTTGGCACCAGATGAGGTGCTGGAAGACACGTAAGCATCCACCTGCGGAGTCTGGTTCTCGGAAGTGCCGTCAGCCTTGATACCGGTGTTGTAGGCTTCGATCTCCTTGACACCGACGGCCATGCCGGCCTGCGGCGTGAAGGTGACGCGGATGGTCGTGGTCTCCACCGGAGTGAACTGGATACGGTTGTAGTTCGCGCCCGCGTAGTTCGGGGTGCGCACCTGATCCGCAATCGGGGCCCATGTGCCGTCATCCTTCTGGTACTCCAACTTGTAGTTGGCGGGCTCGGCATAGCCGGAGATGGTCTGGCTGGACGAGCTCTGGTAGAAGTACAAGCGGATGTCGTCGATCTTCTGCTTGCCGTCCTTGAACTTGATATTGAGCGTGTCGGTCTTGTTCTCAGAGCCCTTGGTACCCCAGAACGATTCCATCACGGTCTTGCCGTCCACCGCGTTCTTGGCCGGGTAGTTGGTGTCCTTCTCGGCGTAGGTGGTACCGGTCACGTCCGCGTCCTTGGCCACGTTCGTGGTGGACTTGGAGGCGGAGTCGACGTTGGTGCCGGACTTGGCGAACAGGTCGGTCACGCGCTGATCGGCATTGAAGGTAACCTGATTGGCGGCCTCACGTTCTTGACGGCTTCGGCGCCGACGGTAACCTGGGCACTGGAATCGTCCTTGACCTCGACCGTTCCCGCAGCCGGGTCATAGATGAGGTGCGCCAGCTTGTCGGAGGTGAAGGCGAGCTTGCCGCCCACGTACAGGCTGTAGCCAGCAGGACCACCGTAGTGGCTGCCGTCCTTGTCCCATACGATGGAGACATCCTGATCGTGGTAGCGCAGGTTGTTTACCGTGAAGTAGTTCCAACCGGGGATTTCGATCGGGTTTAGCTCAATCTTGTTGTCCTCGCGCGGCACCATACCGGCTACGTCCTCGACCATCGTCCAGTTCGTGGTGCCGAGCTGGGTGTGGTGGATCCAGGAGCGGTAGGTGATCTTGCCGCCGTTCTGTGCGGCGTCAAGGTTCTTGTCGAGGTTGTTGATCACGCCGTCACCGTTCACATCGCCGACGTTGTTGTTGTCCTCGTTCCAGAACTCGTTCTGATCAGGGTAGTTGTTATCGCCGCCCTGGTAGTGCGCGAACGCCACCCAGTACAGCAGCTTCTTGAACTGCTCATTGGTGATGTAGCCATTCTTGGCTGCATCGTAGTTGCGAATACCGGCCGAGTAGACCTGCAGCAGCGGCTGCGCATTAATGATGGAGAAGTTGTTGGAACCGGGGAAGTTCAACGCGGCCTTGTCCGCTTGGTTGGCGGTGAAGAACGGGAAGATCGGGAACTCGTTGGAATCCTCGAACAGGCGCAGAGCCTTGTTGTAATCTTCGTTGCCGGTAGGCATCAGGCCTTCGGAGTACGGGTAGTAGTTATTGATCTCCTTGTACTTGGCGAAAGCACCGTCGTTCAGCCACCTGTGCTTGAGCAGGTTGTCGGACTTGTCCCACAGTTCAGTGGTGACTTCTTTCTGGATCTTGTCGGCGATGGCCTGCATCTTCTCGGCGTTGGCGGTATCGCCAGCAGCCTTGTATGCCTGAGCAGCCGCGTTAGCGTTGGCCCACATATTGGCGGAACCATCGGCGCGATCCATGCGCTGGCCGGAGCGACCCGGCTCAGAGAAGGAAACGGCGTCGGCATCGTTACCGGTCATCGACCACCAGGACCAGTCAATCAAGCTGTTGTCATTGTTGTTCTGGTTGTCGTTGTTGTCCGGCTCGCTCTTGGAAGCGAGTAGACCTTGCACGTCCTCGGCACCCTGGTCGGCCAGCTTCTCGGCCACGGTGGACGGACCGCCGTGCACCTTGTAGGAGTCCCAGCCGGCGCGCGTGATGTACTGCGTGTAGCTATGGTTCCAGTTGGCCGGGTCGCCCGGATTGTCGTGGTAGTAGTAATAGCCCGCCTTGCTCTTCTTGGCGGTATCGCCGGCGGAAAGCCAGGTGCCGTAGGAGTACTCGGGGTTGCGGAACCACTTGGTGTCCATCATGAACATGCCGGAGGTGAGCACGATCTGGTTGTTGTAGCCGAGCACACCCTCGATGGAGGTCGGGTACTGGAAGGTGTTGCCAGGTATGTTGGCGTCGAGCATGTTGAAACGACTCAGCCACCAGCGGTAGACCACGGTCTTATCGATGTTGTCTTCCGGAGTGTCCACATAGGGAGCGTTATCGACCCACCACTTGTTGTAGGTGGTCACGGAATCCTTGTAGGAGGCGGCAGCATCCTTAAAGTCGCCGGTGTAACGGGCCTCATATTCCTTGGTGGAGTCAGGCAGTTCGTTGGCGATCAGACCGAGCTGAATCTTGACGGTCTGCGGTTCGTTGGCCTTGAGGCTCAACGTGCTGGTGAGTTTGCCACCGCTGACGATCCAGTTGGAACCGTCCTGGTTGTTGGCGGAGAAGCGCGGATAGATGGTCGTCAGGTTGTTCTTGACGTTCACGCGGCCAGTAAGTTCGGTGGCACCATCAGCACCCTCGGCGGCGAACGGCGAGGCCGTGGTCAGTGTGACATCGCGGTCCTGCGTGCTTTCCACGGTGAGGTTCGCAACCATCACGTTGTTGTAGGTGATGTACTTAACTTCCTTGATCTTGAGGCTCTTGCCACCGGTCTGGAACAGGGAGGTGAAGTAGCTCGGTGTCTGCTTGCGCTGGGAGGCGTCTTCGTTAAGGGTCTGGTTTGCACCGTCAGCGTTTACGGTAACGGTAAAGCCATCCCTGTTGGTCTCATCCCAGTAGGCGGTGTTACCCACAAAACCGAGCCGATTAGGCGTGTGCGTGTACATGTAGGCGGCGCGACCACGGGTGAACAGGTAGTTGTTGCCGTCGGAGCCTTCATACGAGTAAGAACCTTGTCGTTCGTGCCTTTACCAGTTGGCTGTGCACCAGTACGGGTGAGAATCTTATCGATCCAGAAGTCATGGTCGGTGTCGGTGCCGGCCAGGTTCTTCACGTCGTTATCGAATGTCTCCTGCAGATAGCTGGCGGCAGGGTTATATGTGGTGTTGTTCGCCGCCGTCTTCATCGGATCATCAGATCCCTTGAACGACGGATATGCCACATCCGCATTCTTGATGACGGGCGTATCGGCTGCCTGCGCGGTGACTGCACCGCCGGTGGCCAGTGTGGCGACCGCTGCAACCGCGCCGATTGACGCAAGCCACCGCTTTCGTGTTGATTGATGCATTCCTGCTTGGACCTCTCCGCCCCGGTCTTTCGCGTCTTCGCTCAGGCTACGTCGCGTCTATGCGACCAGGACTTCTTCTGTGGATGCTGGGCCGCAGAGCCCGTTCTCCATCAGTTTCCTTTATTGGTTATTGGGTTCACCGGAATGAGCGTCTTCAGTAAATCTGGTGTGATATCCGCCATGGATATCCCGGTTGGAGCAATTCACCGAAGCTGATTCCACATCATAACCGAGCGAATACGGTTTCACAACTTTCCCTCAGTGATATCAACCATCTTATACAACAAAAACCCGGTAATTTCTCAGCTTTCGCATTTATTTTCGCATTAGAGCATTGCTGCGTTTCGCCGTGTCGCAGTACCTACGGCGCAACGATTCAGCCTCGCTGAATCAGGAACCAACAGGCTCCCGCTGGCGGGAGCTGGCTCGCAAAGCGAGACTGAGGGTGGCTTACACGGTACCGCTTATGACCGCCCTCAGTCGACTCCGCCGACAGCTCTCACAGCAGGAGCATATAATTAAAAAAGGCCTTTCGCTGTTTGGTGTGGGTGGGTCTGTCAGGTGGTGACGGTGCTGAGGTCGAGTTTGCCGCAGGTCAGGTAGATCATGGTGCTGAAGTAGCCCATGTTCTTGAATCCGCGGGCTCGGGTCTTGACGTTCTGGATGACGCTGTTGAGTCCTTCGAGGATCGCGTTGGTGTAGGGGTGGTCGAAGTAGGCGAGGATGTCCCGCCAGTGGCGGCGTATCTGGCGGGCGAACTCTTTCATGGGTTCGAGTCGGGAGCGCGTCATCCACGAGCACAGACGCTTGAGGGCCGTCTCGGCCTCGGCTCGATCGGCGCTGGTGTCGTAGATGTCCTGGAGGGTCTCGCGCATCTGACAGGCGCGTCCGGTTTTCAATCGTCGCCGTTGCAGGCTGCGCTTGGTTTCCAATTGCAGGCCGGTCAGGTTCGATTCGTTCCTCAACCACAGGTACTTGGTCCGCTTGAGCAGCGCGTTGCCGCGGGCCTCCTGTTTGCGGACCTTGTCGACGGCCTCGTTGGCGTGTTTGATCACGTGGAACTTGTCGATGATTCTCGCCGCGTTGGGCAGCCGCTCGCGGATGCCCTTGGCGAACCCCAGGCTCATGTCGCAGGTAACCAGACGCACCCGGTCGGGATCGCCGTTGTGGTCCATGAAATCCCGCGCGAACCGTTTGATCGTGGTCGAGTCCTTGCCCGGGACCACGCAGATTACGTTGCGCTCCACCAGGTCGGCGACCACGGTGATGTACCGGTGGCCCTTCCGGCTGGTCTCGTCGATGCCTATGGCCTCCACGCCCGTGTAGTCCTCGTAAAGCCTCGCCTCGTCCACGTAATGGCGGATGAACCGCCACAGGCGGGTGTCATGTTCGCCGACCTGCTCGGCGATGTCCGCGACCGGCTGGCTTTTGGCCAGCTCCACGACCATCGCCTCGAACAGGAGCGTGAACCCGCTTCCCGGCCTCGCCCACGGCACCGGGACCGCGTGCACGCCGTGGGCGGGGCACGTCACGCGCGGCACGCCCGCGTGAATGAACGCCTTGTACTGGAAGAAGTTCAGATGCCGCCACACGCGCTCCCTCGCGTCATGCACCGGACACGCGGCCTCGCCGCACCCCGGTTCCGGGCAGGGGAACCGCGAACCCGCCGCGAACCCGATCGCGATATGCAGTTCCCGTCTGCCGTCCTCCTCGTCACGGAACTCCACGCCCGACACCCTCCACGGGTCAGGCAGTTGCAGGGCGGCGGTGAACAACGACGTGGTATCCATACCCCCAAACTACCCGACCAGCACCACCACCCCCCCGACCCACTCACCCACACCAAACAGCGAAAGGCCCAAAAAAATAAAAATTATCAAAAGTTGGGTTGAGCCGACTGAAGAAAACAGCCGTGGCGACAATGATTCTGCCGCAATCCGCGGTGACAACAACTGACGCGGACCTTCTTGGCAGAATCGTTGTTTGTCCCGCTTCGCCAATCAACGTCGCTCAAGTTCGGTGCGCAGACCGGCTACCGTAGCGGTCAGCTCACGCACTTCCTCGCGCAATAGGTCGATTTCGGGATTGGCTGATGTCGCAATAGCCTCTTGCGCGGCTTCCTTGGCCACTTCCTTCTCCCGAGCGTCCTCGCGCCGATCCGTCTCCAGATTGACCTGATCCACGATCCACGAGGCCAGCGTGGCCGTCACAATACCGATCAACGCGATGCCGGTGAACATCAGCACCACCGCAATGATCTTGCCTTGGAAGGTGACCGGCGAGAAGTCGCCATATCCCACGGTGGTCACGGTCACGAACGCCCACCACAACGCCGTGCCGAAGTCGGTGATCGTGGATCCGGACGCCCCGCGCTCCACGGAATACACGGCCAGCGCGCCCACGTACATGAGCATTCCCACCGCGCCGACCGCGTATACGGTGATGCGCCCGCGCACCGCCATGCCGGAGGTGCGGTTCAGCACGTGCAGCACGGTCAGCAAACGCAACAGTCGCAAGGGCCGGAGCATCGGCAGCGCGATGGTCAGCAGCGTGAACAGGTTGTGCTTGAACCACTGCCAGCGATCGTCGGCCAACCACAGCGAGACCACATAATCGACGACGAACACCACCCAGATCACGTTGATGACGGTTTCACACAGCGCGATATGCGTGCGGGAGAGAATTTCCCACGAATACACCACCAGAAACACCACGGACAGCACCATCAGCGGCCAGTCCGTCCACTTCTTCCACGTCTTCAGTCCCATATTCCGATTGTAGTGGCGCGTCCGCTGCGCCACTGCGGAGCATGACTCCGGACATCAGTGTTGTATACGTTCGTATACATTTCACGTTGTGTACGAACGTATACAGCGGTATCTTTCATCTCGCATTTCCCTTATGACTATCACCACAGTGATATAATCAAGAATATGTAAGGAGAGAGAGAAGGAGCCGGCCAATGGAGACCGCATCGATCGAACTGTGGCATGGCTCTTCGCATGTCATCAAGCATCCTGAATACGGGCTGGTCAAGCCGAACAACGATTATGGCCGCGGATTCTATTGCACGCGCAGCGTCGAGCTGGCCAAGGAATGGGCGTGCGCGGGACTGGATGACGGTTTCGCGAATCGGTACACGTTGACCACGGACGGGCTCCTCTTCCTGGACCTGTCCCAGCCGCCCTACACCATCCTGAACTGGCTGGCCATGCTGGTCGAAAACCGTCGTTTCCAGCCGACCACCGCCGTCGCCGCGCAAGGCATCGAATATCTGAAACAAGTGTTTCTGCCGGATGCCAGTCAGGCTGACGTCATCGTCGGATATCGTGCCGACGATTCGTATTTCTCGTTCGCCCGCGCTTTTGTCAATAACGCGATTTCCATCGACCAACTCGCTGAGGCGATGCGGTTGGGCGAGCTCGGCAAGCAGATCGTACTCGCCAGTCCTCAGGCATTCGCGGCACTGCGGTTCCAAGGCTGCGAAATCGCCCGCGCTTCGACCTACCACGGATTGCGTAACGAGCGCGACCGCACAGCTCGCGAAGCCTACCGCCGCAAAAGTGCAGAAGCCGATCTCGACGGCCTGTTCATGCGCGACATCATCCGCGAGAAAGTGACCAACGATGATCCCCGCCTATGATGAGACATACTTGCCGGACGCCATGGCCAACTTGGCCGGCGCCTTCGATTATGCGCTGAACGATTGCGGGTTGCCGGTCGGCCTATTCATGGACTTCTTCGCCACCTCCGAGGCGGCCGCGCTTTTCGGGCGAGGCACGCCCAAATACGTGTGTGGCATGTCCGGCGAGGAGCTGGTGGCCGAAATCATGCGGCAAACCGGTTGGGCGCGCATTCTCGATATGCCGCCAGCCGCACTGCGCGCCGGCTCAACACCCGAATACTGGGCCGGATGGGTACTCGCATACTGCCAATGGGCCAGGGGAGTGCGGTTCTCGGACATTCTCGATGTGCTGTCGCTCGACGATATCGTGCGACTGCACCCGACTCTGCACGAAGCCGACGAAAGCCGATTCGTCGACGTGTACGACGAGCGGGCCGCCCATAATCGCACCGAGGGCGACTCCCGGCTGCACACGATCCGCGTGCGCGCCGGACTCAGCCAATCCGGGCTGGCCCGCCGCTCCGGCGTTACCCTGCGTTCCATCCAAATGTACGAGCAGCGCCGCAAAGACCTTGGCAAAGCTGCCGTCTCCACCGTGCTCGCTTTGGCCCGCACGCTTGGCTGCCGCATCGAAGATCTGTTGGAGCCGTAAAGACGCGGAGTAGTATCGCGCCGCATCGATTCTGATAACTGAACAACTACTTTTAAGGCCCGGCCGGATGCTCGTTTGGACATCCGGCCGGGCCTTCTGGCTCCACACGGGGTGCCGAGGTATCCGTTCTCCGCTTCGAGGGGCTGATTTGGCCTTCCGTAGAGGTTTACTCCCGTTTCGAGGGGCTGGTGGCCCGCTAGAACACGGGTATAAACGGCTTCGCCCCACCGTCATTCCGCCATTTTGGGGATGCGCTTACTTGAGTACCAGCCCCTCGAAACGGAGATAGATCTCCGGAAAGGGTCAAAACAGCCCCTCGAAACTCAAGATGGCGGTTGCAGGGCGGTTGAGGATCAGTCGAAGAGCGGTTCAAACGCAAATGTGAACAATGCCACATGTGATTGGGCGGGTCGCTGCACGCCGATTTTCGGGGGTGCATGGGAATGGCGGAATATCAACGAAAAACCCTATATCTAGGTTTGTTATGTGACACGCGCCACTACATATAGTGCCTTGATTTCAAATCACACCGCTGTAATATGGCCTTCGCTTCACTGTTCATCAGAACCACATCAAGGGGAGTCGCCATGACCGTCACCGTGTTCACCAAGCCGCATTGCCCGCAGTGCGATGCCACCAAGCGCCAGCTCACCAAGCTGGGTGTGCCGTTTGAAACCGTGGACCTGACGCAGAACCCCTCCACCCTTGAGCAGCTGCAGGCCGCCGGTTTCCAGCAGGCTCCGGTGGTCATCACGCCGGACAACTCCTGGACCGGCTACCGCCCCGACCTGATTCGCGAAGTCGCCCAGCAGGTGGCCGCCGACAACCGCGCCGCCGCCACGGTGTCCGCGTGAGTCTGAGCCAGCCCGAATTCGCGGCCGAAGGCAAGACGATCGGCGCATTGGTCTACTTCTCGTCGGCCTCCGAAACACCGCACGGTTCGTGGCCGGATGCCGTTTGCAGGACGAAGGCATCAACGTCTACCGCATCCCGTTGCGGGCCGCCGACCCGGCGCTAAACGTCCGCGAACCGTACGTCATCATGGTGCCCACCTATGGCGGCGGCGTGGTCAAGAAAGCAGTGCCGATTCAGGTCAAACGCTTCCTCAACGATCCAGCCAACCGCGAGTGGATTCGCGGCGTCATCGCCTCAGGCAACACCAATTTCGGTGAGGCCTACTGTGCCGCCGGAGACATCATCGCCGCCAAATGCAAGGTGCCCTACCTCTACCGTTACGAACTCATGGGCACCCCGGAAGACACTGCCGCCGTGCGAAACGGCCTCGTCCGCTTCTTCACCGAACAGTAAATCTTGACCCCCTCGAGGTATTGGCTCCCCTCTCCGAGGGGAGCTGTCAACGAAGTTGACTGAGGGGAGCAACTGTCTGAGTAAACACACTTCTGCCATATTCCAAGGATTTCCAATGACTGACCTCACCGCCACCGGCCTGCCGCTCGACAATACTGCCGACACCGCAGCGGAACAGTACGACCCGGCGCACGATTACCACGCGCTCAACGCGATGCTCAACCTCTATGACGCCGACGGCAAGATCCAGTTCGACAAAGACAAGGCCGCCGAACGCGAATACGTGACAGGGCACGTGGCCACCAACAGCAAGCGGTTCGCCTCCACCGCCGAGCGTCTCGAATACCTGATCAGCAACCAGTACTACAACCCTGCGGTCTTCAACCAGTACTCCGCTGAATTCCTCGACCGCATCTACGAGCACGTGGAATCCGCCGGCTTTGAGTTCGGCACTTTCCTTGGTGCGTTCAAGTTCTACACGTCCTACGCGCTCAAGACGTTCGATGGTCGCCTCTATCTTGAGGACTTCCCGCAGCGTTGCGCCGCTGTGGCCCTGGAGCTCGCCGCCGGCAATGAGCAGCAGGCCATCGAATACGCCGACGAAATGCTTGCCGGCCGCTTCCAGCCCGCCACCCCGACCTTCCTGAACCTCGGCAAGGCCCAGCGTGGCGAACCGGTCAGCTGCTTCCTGGTGCGCATCGAAGACAACATGGAGTCGATTTCGCGCGGCATCAACGCGGCCCTCCAGCTCTCCAAGCGCGGCGGTGGCGTGGCCCTGCTGCTGAGCAACCTGCGCGAGCTCGGCGCCCCGATCAAGCACATCGAGAACCAGTCCAGCGGCGTGATTCCGGTCATGAAGCTGCTGGAGGACTCCTTCTCCTATGCCAACCAGCTCGGCGCACGTCAGGGCGCGGGCGCGGTGTACCTCAACGCCCACCACCCTGATATCCTGCGCTTCCTGGATACCAAGCGAGAGAACGCGGACGAGAAGATCCGCATCAAGTCGCTGGCTCTTGGCGTGGTGATTCCGGACATCACGTTCGAACTGGCCAAACAGAAGGCCCAGATGGCCCTGTTCAGCCCGTACGACGTGGAGCGCGTGTACGGCAAGCCGTTCGCCGACATCTCCGTTACCGAGCATTATGACGAGATGGTGGCCGACGACCGCATCAAGAAGACCTACATCGACGCCCGTAAGTTCTTCACCACCATCGCCGAACTGCAGTTCGAATCCGGCTACCCGTACATCGTGTTCGAGGACACGGTCAACCGCGCGAACCCGATCGAAGGTCGCGTGACCATGTCCAACCTGTGCTCGGAAATCCTGCAGGTTCAGGAGCCGAGCGCATACAACGAGGACCTCACGTATGCGCATGTCGGCCGCGACATCTCCTGCAATCTGGGTTCGCTCAACATCGCTAAGGCGATGGATGGCGGCTTGGGCCACACGGTGGAGACGGCGATCCGCGCACTCACCTCGGTGGCCGAGCACACCAGCATCAACGCGGTGCCTTCGATTCGCCGCGCCAATGAGGAGGGCCACGCCATCGGTCTCGGCCAGATGAACCTGCACGGCTTCCTGGCCCGCGAAGGCATCCAGTACGGTTCTGAAGAGGGCCTCGACTTCACCGACATGTACTTCATGACCGTGGCCTACCACGCCTACCGTGCCTCGCACGCGCTCGCCGTGGAGCATGGCCGCACGTTCGCCAGCTTCGCTACGAGCGACTACGCCAAGCCGGCCGGCCAGGGCAACTACTTCGACAAGTACACCGATGGTCGTCGTTCGCTCACTCCGCGCACCGAACGGGTCCGTGCGCTGTTCGAACAGTACGGCATCGCGATCCCGACTGCGGCCGACTGGGAGGCCCTGCGCGACGCGATTCTGAAGGACGGCATCTACAACCAGAACCTGCAGGCCGTGCCGCCCACCGGCTCGATCTCGTACATCAACCATTCCACGAGCTCGATTCACCCGATCGCCTCCAAGATCGAGATTCGCAAGGAAGGCAAGATCGGGCGCGTGTACTACCCGGCCGCCTACATGACCAACGACAACCTCGGGTACTACAAGGACGCCTACGAGATCGGCTGGAAGGCCATCGTCGACACGTACGCCGAGGCCACCCAGCACGTGGATCAGGGACTGTCGCTGACGCTGTTCTTCCCGGACACCGCCACCACCCGCGACCTCAATAAGGCCCAGATCTACGCCTGGCGCAAGGGCATCAAAACCCTCTACTACATCCGCATCCGCCAGCAAGCCCTGGAAGGCACTGAAGTCCAAGGCTGCGTCTCCTGCATGCTCTGATCGTTCGAGGGAGCGTATACCGCCTTTCTTCGGCACTCGACGTACCTTCGTACGCCTTCGGCCTCAGACGGCGGTCTCCGCACGCATTGAACAACCAGAGAGCCGTTGTTACTCCCCTCACTCGGCTAACGCCGACAGCGCCCCTCAGAGAGGGGAGCTGGCCGCGAAGCGGACTGAGGGGGGCTCCACCATCTAAGGAACCAACAATGTCACGAACCATCTATAGAGCACTGCTCCGGCTGACCGCGCCGGAGGAGTTCGAAAACAAATCCAACGACGATAACGACAACGAGTAAAAGGAACACTACTCATGGCACCTATCTCCATTCCGCGCAAACCGCTGAAACTCATCGACCGCGTCTCCGCAATCAACTGGAACCGCCTCGAAGACGAGAAAGACCTTGAGGTCTGGGACCGCCTGACCGGCAACTTCTGGCTGCCCGAAAAAGTCCCCGTCTCCAACGACATCCCCAGCTGGCAGAAGATGACCGAGGACGAGCACACGCTCACCATGCGCGTCTTCACCGGCCTGACCCTGCTTGACACCATCCAGGGCACGGTCGGCGCCGTCTCCCTGATTCCGGACGCGCTCACCCCGCACGAGGAGGCCGTGTACACCAACATCGCCTTCATGGAATCCGTGCACGCCAAAAGCTACTCGTCCATCTTCTCCACCCTGTGCTCCACCGAGCAGATCGATGCCGCATTCGACTGGAGCGAGAACAACGAGTTTCTGCAGAAGAAGGCGGAAATCGTGCTCGACTATTACGAGGGCGACAACCCGTACAAGCGCAAGGTGGCCTCCACCCTGCTCGAGTCCTTCCTCTTCTACTCCGGCTTCTATCTGCCGATGTACTTCTCCGCGCACGCCAAGCTGACGAACACCGCCGACGTGATTCGTCTCATCATCCGTGACGAGGCTGTGCATGGCTACTACATCGGCTACAAGTACCAGAAGGGCATCGCCCAGCTGAGCGATGCCGAGCGTCTGGATCTGCAGGACTACACGTACGACCTGCTCAACGAGCTGTACGACAACGAAGTGGAGTACACCCAGTCGCTGTACGACCGCGTGGGCCTGACCGATGACGTCGAGAAGTTCCTGCGGTACAACGGTAACAAGGCGCTGATGAACCTCGGCTACCCGGCTTTGTTCCCGGCTGAGATTTGCGATGTGAACCCCGCGATCCTGGCCGCCCTGAGCCCGAACGCCGACGAAAACCACGACTTCTTCTCCGGCTCCGGCTCCTCCTACGTGATGGGCAAAGCCGAAGAAACCGATGACGACGACTGGGACTTCTAAGGGTTTCGCGGTCCGCGAACCCGCAGCGCCGCCGCGTTCGCACGGCGGCGCTACGCTGGAGATATGGAACAGGAGCCGTTGGTCAGCATCATCATCCCGGTGTACAAGGTCGAGAAATTCCTTGATGAATGCGTGAAGTCTGTGGTTGCGCAGACCTATCGCAACCTCGAGATTCTGCTGGTCGACGACGGCTCGCCCGACAATTGCCCGGCCATGTGCGACGCCTGGGCCGCCCGCGACCCGCGCATACGCGTGATTCACAAGCCCAACGGCGGCCTGTCCGACGCCCGCAACACCGGCATCGCCGGGGCCACCGGTGCGTACATATACTTCGCCGATTCCGACGACACCGTGGCCCCCACGTTGGTGGAGGACTGCCTGAACGCCATGCGCGAGTATGACGCCGACCTCGTGATGTTCCAGTTCGACACCATCTCCGAGAACAACAAGCCGCTGCTGTCCAACTATCGCCACAACGACTTCACCGAGGTGCAGATCCTGACCCCGGTCGAGGCCATCAAAAAGCAGGTCAAGGCTGAGATTGACGGCTATTTCTGGGCCTTCCTGGCACCCGCCTCCACCTATCAGGGCACCGGATTCTCCTTCCCGGTGGGGCGCAAAATCGAGGATCTCTCCCGTATCTGCAACGTGATCGGCGAGGCCACGCGCGTGGTCCGTCTGCCCAAGGCGCTGTACCACTACCGCATGCGCGAGGGATCGATTACCGCCAACTGGGATCCGCAGCTCACCCGCGACTGGACCCGCGCCGCCGACGACCGCGAGGAATACATCGTCCACCGATTCCCCGAGCTCAAGGGCTTCATGACGCTGCAACAGCTGAATTTCTTTGCCAACCTCGATTACGAGACCATGCGCCAGTCGCTGATCGCCGGGCTCAAGATCGATCCCGAGGACGCCGACGCGCTTCGTCGTCGCATCGAGGGCCTGACCAAGTCCGCCGATGAGGGCGATGAGCCCGTACCGGAAACGTTGCGTGAGTTGCTCGGACTGCTCAAGCTGGGCATCACCAAGGTGGCCGATGGCACGTTCGGTAAGGCCGATGGCAGCGGTACTGATGGCGATGCCGAGAACGATGACGTAACGCTGGCCGACCGTTTCCGCGACATGCGCGAGGACTGGCGCCAGCTGCGCATCCAGCGCATCGAAAACGCCGAGGAGCGCAAGGCCGAGCGCAAAGCCGCCCGCAACGGCGTCACCTTCGAGTCTGTGTTGTATTAGTCGGCGACTGATGGAATCCGTCAGTTCGGGAGAGCAGGCCTGCTCTACGCCGGGCGTGCCGGTTCGCACGTTCGAGAAACAGGCGTGTCATGGGCCGAACCACACAACACCCCCAGAAACGCCCATAAAGTTAACTACATTTTCAGACACGCCACTTGCCTTGGTCCACGGTCCGTGTATAGTAGTTCTCGGCTCAACGAAGAGAACCTTCACTGAACCGGAAAAAAGTAAACGCTGAAGCTTGCAGTTTCCGAAAGCAAAGTTGTACGTCGGTGGCGAGGGCGGAAGCGCAGTAAAGAACAAATCCCTTTACAACGGATCGTGAGGCACGTACCTGCCTCTGAAAGGATTAGTAATTATGGCAGAAGTCGTTTTCGACCACGTCACTCGTATCTACCCGGGCAACGATAAGCCCTCCGTGGATGATCTGAATCTTGATATCAAGGATGGCGAGTTCCTCGTCCTCGTTGGCCCTTCTGGCTGTGGTAAGTCTACGACCCTTCGTATGCTCGCCGGCCTGGAAGAGGTCAACAAGGGCCGCATCCTCATTGGTGGCAAGGATGTCACCACGATGCAGCCGAAGGACCGCGACATCGCAATGGTGTTCCAGAACTACGCTCTGTACCCGCACATGACCGTTGCCGACAACATGGGCTTCGCCCTGAAGATCGCCGGCACTCCGAAGGACGAGATTCGCAAGCGCGTCGAGAAGGCCGCTGAGATTCTCGACCTGACCGAGTACCTCGACCGCAAGCCGAAGGCTCTGTCCGGTGGTCAGCGTCAGCGTGTGGCCATGGGTCGTGCAATCGTCCGTGAGCCGAAGGTCTTCCTCATGGATGAGCCGCTGTCCAACCTCGACGCCAAGCTCCGTGTCCAGACCCGTACCCAGATCGCTGCTCTGCAGCGCCAGCTGGGTGTCACCACCCTGTACGTGACCCACGATCAGACCGAGGCCCTGACGATGGGCGATCGCATCGCCGTCATCAAGCTCGGTATCCTGCAGCAGGTCGGCGCCCCGACCGAGCTGTACGATCGCCCGGCCAACGTCTTCGTCGCCGGCTTCATCGGCTCCCCGTCGATGAACCTGAACACCCACCCGGTGGTCAACGGCAAGGCGAAGATCGGTGAGGACACCGTGGACCTGCCGGCTGAGGCCGTCAACAAGCTCACCGCCGAAGACAACGGCCAGATCGTGGTCGGCTTCCGTCCTGAGGACGCTGGCCTGGCCCCGGCTGACGACCCGAACGCCTTCTCCCTGAGGTTGTGAACGTCGAGGATCTGGGCTCCGATGGCTACATCTACGGCAACATCATCACCGATGGCTCCGCCGCTGAGGCTTCCCAGGTCATGTCCGACCAGAACAAGCTCACCACGATTCGTGTGAATCCGCGTGCGCTGCCGAAGGTTGGCGCGACCGTCAAGATCAAGATCGACCCGGCCAAGATGCACCTGTTCGCTCCGTCGACTGAGCTGCGTCTGAACTAATAGATACTTGGCGAGGTCTAATCGCTTCGTCAACCATTAAACGAGGTTATTCTCTTCCTCTCTTATGACCTCGTTGGAAAAGCCCTGCATAGCTGCGGGGCTTTTCTTTTTGCCTAGAAAACGTACGCTAACCGGCCCCCGCAAATGAACATTTTCTAGTTTTTCGACAACTTTTTCCTAGAAAGGGGGTATAGTTGTGTGCAGTATCCCCCGAAGGGGGGGGTGCGAATCTATGAGGGGAAACGATGGGCTCGAAATTAAAGCTCGGCCGTTGCAGGTTTAACGGAGGAGCAGAACAGGAGCCTGGACAGCATCGCCATGTCTTGCGGCGCTGCCTTGCTTCGGTTATCGCTGTTTCCCTGTCTACTGTGTGCATGGTGCCTGCGGCATATGCCCAGGACGTAGATGATGTAAATGGTTCCTCTAACTCCGTAATTCTTGGGGGGGGGGGATAATACTGTCGTAGCTGCTCCTTCTGCTCGCAATGTCAATGTTGACGATAAGACGTCAGAAGAGGGCAATACATCAAACGGTGCGCCAGCACCTTCTGAAACGAATCAGGGCGCGCAGCAAGATTCATCTTCTTCATCTTCTACTACTGGTGGTTCTTCCGAATCCTCAAATGGTGAGGCAGGCAACAAGGCGGATGCCGCAGCAGGGGCTGCTGCTGGCGATTCCGCTAATGACGGAACCCAAACGCAGGCTCCGACTGATACTTCTTCTCAAGGTGCCAAGAACGATTCTTCGACTGAGGCGGATCAATCGCCGGCGAAGGCCAATGTGCAGGTCGCCGCGACGGCGCTTGGCGGCCGTGACTTTGAAGGTCAGGTCACCAAGGAGATCAACGGCAAGACCTACATCCTGATCGGCAACGAGCAGCAGCTGCGTGCGATTGGTTCCGGCAAGAAGGTTATTGGCCGTATCAACAAGGTCACGCAGACCTGCACCGGGCAAGGACTCTCTGGCTACCACTGGGTAGATGGCGCGTCGTCCACTGAATACGCCGGTGACGCCGATCTTGCCGATTCGGATACCTTGCGCAATGCTGATGCCTCCGACTATGACAATTCGCTGGCGATATGTCATACGAAAGTGGACGCTGATAAGACCCGCACCAGGTATTACGGCGTGGGTGCTGATGGTACGCAAGCGGACTACTCTGCCGCCAACACTGGTCTGACATATTCGGCCGATGCGAATTATCTGATCTTCCGTGACATCGATTTGTCCAAGAACGCGGCGGATACCGCCAGTACTGAGTGGACTCCGCTCATGTTCTCCGGCACCATGCTCGGCGCGGTCTCCAACAGCGCAGACGCTGTGGCTAGCCTGTGGAAGGCTGTCGGCGCGGATGGCGCAAGCGTGGAGCATACCACAGCAGCTCGGCCGGTCATCAGCCATGTGGTCGTCAATCAACAGGGCAAGCAGCTGGACGTCAGCAAGCAGCAGGGCATCGGCTTCTTCGCCTCGATCACGAACAAGACCGTGATGAACAACACCAGTCTGGGCAGCGCCGGTACGGCCGTGGTGTCGAACCTCAAGCTGCAGGACGTGTCTGTGACGAATCAGGCAAGCAAGTCATATATTCAGCCGACACTGCTCGGCACACTCACTTCGGCAGTGGGTGGACTTTTGGATCTTCTGCTTAAGGCGTTGAAACTGCTGACATTCGGACAAGTAAATCTTGACCTCAATCTTCAAGGTCTGCTCACCCTGCACAAAGACAATCCTTCCAATCTCGCCACGGGTGCGTTCGCCGGCCGTATTTACGGCGATGCCAAGGTCACGGATTGTGAAGTGGCGGATGTTTCGGTATCCAGCGTAAGCCGTATGACCGGTGGTTTCGTGGGATATGTTGAGGGCGCAACCCGATACGATGCGGTCTCCGGCATCGTGGGAACGCTCACCAATGTACTCTCGAAGATCTTGGGTGTCATCCCATTCCTCGGGCTGGGCGATTTGGTGAACTGGTTGCTGTCCGGCACGCTCGGACTGAATGCCTTGATTCCGGTCGGCTACTACAACCCGGTCATCTCGAACAGTTCGGTGAACGGGTTCAAAAAGAACGTGGTGATCGGCAACAAGAATAATCCGCAAGCCGGCGGCTTCGTCGGTGCACAGATTGGCGCAATCATCGAGAACTCCTCGGTGACGAGCACGAACGGTTTCACCGTGCAGGCAACGCAATACGCCGGTGGCTTCGCCGGAGTAAGCCGCAACGGCAACGTGGGTGGTCTGCTCAATTCGCTTGGTATTGATTTGCTGTCTGCGCTGCGTCCGCAGAGCCTCATCGAGAACAGCAACCTGACCGTCGACGGCGATGGCAAGGTCACTGTATCTGCCACGGACTATGCCGGTGGATTTAGCGGCGCGATGGCCAATGCCTACGCGGTCAATAATACGATTTCAGCCACGGCTGCCGTGTCTACTGATAAATCCCATGCCGGCGGATTCACCGGATTTGCCTCCGTGGGATGGGGCCTGGAACTCGGCACGGACGATGCCGCGAACGCATCGCTGCTGAAACAACTCACCAAGGCTGTGGCCAAATTGCTGAGCGGCAGCGGTAGTGGTGCGGGAGAACTGCTGTCCATCGTCGGTGTGAATCCCTCCGTGATTCTCGGCACGCAGATGAAGGGCTCCCTCACCGTTAAGGCTGGTGGCGATTACGCGGGCGGTCTCGTGGGCGAAGGATCGGGCACGGTGATCGGCGATTCCTCGCAGAACCGCCTTCAAAAACTCACATTCTGGAAGCACAACAATCCTCGTGACTTCCCGCAGCAGCGTTCCACCACCATAGAAGGCCTTGAATCGGTCACGGCCACGGGCTCCTACGCGGGTGGCATCGCCGGCAATCTGCAACCGACAACGGTAGCTGGGTTGCTCAACAGTGTGGTGAAAATTGGCGATATCGCCACGCTCAAGAAGTTCGACCAGTTTGCCGCGTTCACCGTGGAGAACATGTCTGTCACCGCTCCGGCATCCGGTTTGACGGTGACGGCTGGTTCATACTATGCGGGCGGTGCCATCGGATGCGCCACCGGCGGCGACGTGGACAACACGAACCTTACCAATCTGGCCACGGTCTCGGCCAGGGGAGAAGCCGGCGGTTTCATCGGCTTCTCCGGACCAGGCGACGCCGTTGGTGCCGGCGGGCTCAATGTGCTTGGGCTTATCAAGCTTTCCGGTCTGCTATCGGTTGCCCAATATTCTTCGGTTGCAGTCACTGCATCGAATGTGAACGGCATCGCCAACGGATTCACGGTCAAGGCGACCGGCAAGAACGAGAACAACGAGACCACCGATTACGCTGCAGGCGGTTTCTATGGTCAGGCCAACAGCACCAAGACCCGGGAAAGCCATGTGACAAACCTCAAATCGGTCACAGCCGATACCAGCACGTCCGATGGTGTGGCAGGCGGTTTCGTGGGCTTCTCCACCACCGGCGGCCTCGCCGACGCGCTCAGCAACGCAAAAGATTCCAGCGTATTGGATGACCTGATCAAAGGCGGCCTACTGTCCGTGAACGACCTGCTCGGTGCCGTACCGTATCTGATTCCAAGTTATACGGATACCACCGTGACGTACGTCAACGGCGGTTATGTCGAAGGCGATATCGCGGGCGGCTATGCGGGAAACTTCCAAAGCGGCAAGGTCAACCAGTTCTCCGAAACCGATCTCGAGAACGACTCAACGCTGGCAGACGTGCAGTCCCGCGTTCAAGCCAACCCCGTGGCCGTTGTCAACCTTGACCATGTGACCGGCGGCGCATACGCAGGTGGTTTCGGCGGCAAGGTCGTTTCCGGCGCGCTCGCTTCGGCTGGCAACGGCGGCCTGAGTTTGCTCGGCAAATTCGGTACGGTGGATCTCGCCAACCTGTTGCAGGTGGTGCAGGGCTATGTGCCGTTCATCTCCTACGCGGGCGTGCATTCCGATGCCACCACCGTGGAGACCACCAGCGGCAACAAGATTTCCGACCCGGACGATCCCGGCTTCACCGTCTCCGCCACCCGATTTGATCAGTCCGATACGCAATCCGGTTCCGCCGGCGGCTACATCGGATACGGTTCCGGTGTGCAGGTGTCCCATTCCAGTGTGACCCAACTGCGCCGTACTGATGTCAAGGCACCGAAGAATCTGGAAACCACCGGATCCATCGACGACACCTATCTGAGCAAAGACAGCACATATGCAGTCACCGCTGCGCGATACGCCGGCGGTTACATCGGCAAAATGGACATCGGCTCGGCGGCAGCTGTGGGTGGTGGCCTGAGCCTGCTCGGCCAGAACGTCAATCTCAACGATGTACTCAGTGTGCTGGATGTCGTCGTCTCGTCGATTGAACACTCCGATGTGACTGGCGGCATCGGCGGATACTCCGTGCTGGCCAGCACCGCAGATCATAGGAATGCCAACAATGAGCCCGATCCACTGGGTATGGCTGGTGGTTTCGCCGGAGACATCGAAGGCGGCCATATTCAGGACTCGAGCTCTCATGAGTTCGTATACATCATCGGCCAGGTTTCGGCCGGCGGTTACGTGGGCGCCATGCAGCCGGGAGCCGTGGCGAACGTGCTTGGTGACGGCAGCGTGCTCAAGAAGCTTGTCAACCTCGACAACCTGCTCTCGCTCGTGCAGGACTTCGTGCCGACGATTCGCAACAGCTCGACCGATGCCACAGTGTGCGGCGGCGCGGTGCGCGCACAGGCGGCATCGGATACGACCACACGCCGCGGCATGGCCGGCGGCTATGCGGGACGTAACCGCGGCGGCCATATCTGGGGCAACAACACCGCAGCATGGAAGCAGGAGAACACCGACGGCAAATACAACGGGCCGCAACGCGTAGCCTATGCCGCGCGCATCCGCAGCGTATACGGTGCCGAAATCGCCGGCGGCTACACCGGCTTCATGGAAGCGGCCGATACCGCTGAAGGCGGTTCGCTCTCCTTGCTCGGCGGTCTCATCAAGGCCGGCAACCTCGCCGGCGTGCTGTCCGTGGTCTACCCGACCGAGGAGCACTCGAAGGTCACTGGTCCGCTGCGCAATATGAGCTACGACCAGTGGAAGACGTGGGTCGACAACATCGGCAAGTACGGTGCGTATGGCAAGGAATTCACCGATGTGACCACGGCTGATGGTGCGGGCTCTGTTACCGACCAGGATTCCCTGGACAAGTTCCTCGAATCCTACATCTTCGGATTCAACGTCGTCGCAGGACGTGCGGAGTATCGGACTGGCGCGAACTTGCATGATTCCGGTGTCGCCGGCGGACACGTCGGTCTGATGCGCACCGGCACGATCACCGATGGCCAGTCGATGGATGTCAAGACCGTCTCTGCCATGCGTGCGGCAGGCGGTTATGCAGGCACGATGGAATCCGGCTCGGCATCCTCGTTCGGCTCTATCCAACTATTCGGCGACAAAGGCATCAAACTTGATTTGGGACAGATGCTCGACGTGGCACAGGTATTTGTGCCCGTCGTCAAATCTTCGAGCGTGGCCGGCTACCGCAAGGGTATGAAGGTCGTGGCCACCGGTGAAGACATCACGCACGGTACCGGTAATGCCGGAGGCTATGCCGGTCTCGCGGTCGGTGGCCAGATCTGGGGCGATCTCGACCAGAACGGCCAGAAGCTTGTCGAGGGTGTCACCGCTGCCGGCGCCAACGTTTCCAACCTGCGCAAGGTGGAAGGGCGCAACAATGTCGGCGGATTTATCGGCGTGGCCACTGCCGGTGCGGTTGCGGATGTGGACACCAATGCGTCCGAGGGATTCCTGCAAGGAATCCTCGACTCGCTGGTATCGAACCCGGCAAGTCTGGTCAGCGTATTGCAGGCCACGGTTACGACGATTCGCGGTGCACATGTGAGCTCGGATGACCCGGCATGGGGATACACGGTCAATGGCGCATATGAGAGCAAGGACGATAAGGGTAATACCACAGCCAAGTATGCCCTGAACGCCGGTGGTTTCGCTGGTTCGTTGCAAGCCGCGATCCTCGGTGACAAGGATTCCGCCAAAGGTACCGGCAGTGAAGCGGATCCGAACAATGACCCGGCTTCTCTTACTGTTAACGGGCTGCGCGCTGTCGAAGGCGGGCAATACGCCGGTGGCTTCTTTGGTCTTGCTGATGTATCCAGCGTCGCTTCCGTCGGCGGCGGCGAGGCCGGCGATAAGCAGGATACCAACCTGCTGCTCAAACTGCTCAAGGTCGGCAACGTGGGCGTGCTCGAAGCATTCCGCACCTTCATCTATGACGGTCAGGTCAACGGTGTGAGCGACGGCATCCAGATTGTCGCCCATGATTCCACCACAAAGGGCATGCTTGACTCGAAGCGTTACACCGGTGCGGTCGGTGGCTTCGGCGGTGGACTGATCAATGGCTCTGTGAAGCAGTCTGCGGTCACCAACCTCGACAGTGTGACCGGCGTGAACTACGTGGGCGGCTTCATCGGGCATCTTGGCAAATCCGGCACGGTCGCCGCCGACAATGCACAACTCGGCACGGATGCGCTCAATCTGCTTGGTGCTACGGCCGGCGTACTTGACATCTGGGGCTCGCACGTTGGCGATTCGCGCGTCACCGGCATCCCGGACGGTTATACCGTCACCGCCACACACCATGGCGACAATTACGGCAAAGCCACCGACAAGGCTACCGGACGTGAGGTCGCAGGCGGTTTTGTTGGATACGTGGATTTGGCCAGGGTGAAGGGCTGCACGTCTGACAATCTCAAGAAGGTCACTAGCGGTGAGATTGCCGGCGGATTCGTCGGTGAAACCAGCCGTGCCTATTTGGTTGACGCGAAGGTCAACTCTGTACTTGTGGAACTGCTGCTGCAAGTGGTGAACGCGCTGGTCAAGCTCCTGTACCTCGACAAGGCGGAACAGGTCGGCGTCATCGATTTAGGCAAGTGGTTCCCGGCCATCTTCGGCAAGGTATTCGATCTCAAGGTGCTTTCGGAAGGCAACGTGCTGTACGTGAACCTGTTCGGACTGAAGGTGAGCGTTGCTCTGTCCAAGGCTGATGATGAAAACCAGCAGCAGACCGACGTGGCGATTGTCACCATCGGCGATAGTGTCATCAAACTGCCTTGCAGCAAAGACGGCATTGATATGGATGGTTCGGGCAGCAACCTGACCGTCCAGCTCATCAAGGGCAACCGTACTCGCGTGGAACAGTCCACCGTAACGGGCATCGCCAATGGCTATGACGTGTTCGGCGGAGGGGCAACTCAGGATACCGACGGTGTGAAGGATCTTTCCACAGGCTACACGGGCGGCTTCGCCGGACTGAACGACGAGGGCGTGCTGGCAGACGACCACATGGTCTACGCCGACACGATCCGCGGTGCCAGCGGACTGGTCGACCCGTTCTCGAACACCAAACTCAAGTCCGTATGGGACTTCAACACCATGAGCGACATCCTCGGACCGGTCGATGACGGCAACGGCGACAAGGCATACAACACCTATCGCATTTACCGCAAGGCGGCCGCGAACGCTAGTGAGGCCCGCACCTCCGCACAGGACGGCAACAAGATCTTCTCGCAGAAGAACACGGCAGACGATGCGCTGAACACCGGACTCGATCGTTGGGAAGTGAAGCTGTTCGACGTGGTCAACACATACGACAGCAGCGCTGTGCACAGCTCCGCATCCGGCGACGCTGGTACCACATGGGTTGGCATCAAGGATGCCGTGACTGTGGCTGATGGCAGCAGCACAAAGCTCGATGCCTACCAGTCCCCGGCCAAGGCAGTGCTCATGCTCGACGCGACCGTGACCGACAACAACGGCGGACTCACCCCCGAACCGGACGACGGCCAGGACCCGTGCGGCAAGGACGGTTGCCGGAGCGTTGACTTGACCGTGCAGAAGGTGTGGAAGGATTACGGCCGAGTCACTCGTCCGGATGCCATCGCGTTGAAGATCACCGCGACCTACACCAATGATGCGGGGGAGAAGGTCACGCCGGAAACCATCCAGTGCTTCGACGGCGATTGCAACGCCGTACCGAAGACCAACGGCTGGACCGAGGTATTGGATTCCTCCGACGGTTCGCTCTGGAGCAGCACATGGCGCAAGAAGATCACGGGTCTGCCGGTGGCCTTCACCGATGATGCCGGAACGCTGCGCTACTACACGTACACCGTTACCGAAACCTGGATGATGTTCGGCAAGGGGGATGTCGTCCAGTGTGCAACCTCTGCCGGAGCTGACGCCACGGAAGGTTGCAAGACGCCTGCCGACGCCGGCTACTCGGTCTCCGTCTCCTACGCGGCGGATCCGAACAACACCACTGGCGACGTTAACAAGGAATACGTGGCCACAGTGACCAATGCCGTGCCATTGCCGGAAACCGGCGGGCAGGGAACCCAATGGTTCATGCTGTTCGGCCTGCTGCTGCTCGGACTTGGTACCGCATGGTATTTCAAGGCAAACGCGGGCGGCGCACCCGGCCCATCCGGCTCATCCCGAAAACGAGGACGCCACGCGGTCTCGTGATGTCAAGATTTCCGTAACTCCGGTTGCGGGCACCCCAATATCAACCAACCTTACTTTTCGGCACGCAACAGTCCGAGAGGCAACAACAAGGAGAAAGGAACCAGTGATGAACTCACTGACCAAGAAGCTTGCGGCGGGCGTTATCGCCGCAGCGACGATGTTCAGCATCGCCGGCCTCGGCGCTACCACCGCCAATGCGGCAAACGCATCTGACGGCAGCATCGAGGTGAGCAGCTCCAATGCCGAATTCAAGGGCAAGACCGTCACTGCCTACCAGATGTTCACCTATGACAAGGAAGCCGTGGAAAACGGCACTGCTACCAACAGTGGCTATGCACTGATTAGCAGCTGGGATGATTTCTTCCTGCATATTGTGCAGGTTGAAGGCGCAACTGCGGAGAACGTTTCTCAAAAGGCTTACGATTACGTTGCCAGTCTGAAGGACGCTAACGTCGTTAACTTCGCCAAGAAGGCTTCCGATTGGGTCAAGTCTCAGGAGAACTTTGGTGCCTCTCTGAAGCACGAGGCAATTGCTGCTGCGAACGGCAACACCTATACCGCTACTATCAACAACCTGTCTTACGGCTACTATGTGGTAAGCCCGGCTGCCGGTTCCACCGACACCACCACTAAGCGCGGTACGGACGCCATGTTGCTGAACGTGAAGAACAGCACCCCCGTGAAACAGAACCTGAAGAGCACCTACCCGACTATCCAGAAGACCGTTCAGAACGGTAATGAGGATTCCACGCACAACAGCGCTCAGATCGGCGATACCGTGAACTTCAAGCTCGCCTCCACCGTGCCGGATATGGCCGAGTACACCAACTACACCTTCAAGTTCACCGATACCCTGTCCAAGGGTCTCACGTTGAACAACACTGCTGCAACTGGCAACACCTTTACCGCCGTTGTGAAGATTGACGGCACTGTAGTAGACACTGGTGATTACACTGCCATGTTCACTAAGGACACAATCTCGGGCACGACTTCTCTTGAAGTCAACATGACCGATTTCAAGACCAAGCACCAGCATGATGCCGGCAAGACCATCACCGTCGAGTACTCCGCCACTTTGAACACTGATGCGGCCGTTGCGGGTAATGGTAACGACAACACTGCGAAGATCATCTACAGCAATGATCCATCCAGCAACAGTACTGGTGGAACCGGCGAAGACAAGACCTACACCTACACCTTCAACTTCGCTATCAACAAGGTGGATGCAGACAACACTGATATGAAGCTTGCAGGCGCTCAGTTCGAGCTTCAGGATGCTCAGGGCAACAAGATTGCTCTTGCATCGGTGAATCCTGATGAAAACTCCTTCCGTCCGAAAGGAGCCAACGATACCGCTGCTGCGGATACAGCGGTCAAGACCAACAGCCAGGGTGTTCTGAAGTTCACCGGTCTGAAGGAAGGCACCTACAAGGTTGTGGAAACTAAGGCGCCTGCCCACTATAACAAGCTGACCGCTCCGATCACGGTGGAAATCAAGGCTAACTACAACGCTGACGGCACGCTGCTCAACTGGGGTGTTATCAAGTCCGGCGAAACCTACGACGCAGACCATCCTGCCACCTCCATAACCGTAGAAAACAAGAAGGGCATCGAGCTGCCCTCCACCGGTGGTATGGGTACGGCTTTGTTCACGGTGTTCGGCGTGCTGATCGTGGCTCTGGGCGCCGGCTGGTACGTGAAGTCCAACCGCAAGTCCTCTAAGCACGCAGCCTGAGCCGACTTGCCAAGAGGAGCATAACAACATAGGGAGGCAAGACCATCGCCTCCCCGGACAAGGAGAAGTATGAAGAGGAAGCTGCGCGGCCTTGTGCCGCTGCTGGTGATCGCGATAGGGCTGCTCGTGCTGTTCTATCCGACCATCAGCAACTTCCTCGTCATGCGGAACGCTTCGCGCGCGGTCACCAACTATGATGCCGCAACACAATCCATCTCTGATAAGCAGTATCAGCAGATGCTGGCCGCCGCGCACGCCTATAACGAACAGTTAGCCGCCAATAATGCCGGTGCCACGGATGCGCTTGCCGCAGCCGTCAACACCGAAGCAGTCAGCAAGGAATACAATAACCTCCTCAATCTGAGCGGCGACGGCATGATGGGATACATCACCATGCCCCGTCTGCACGAGACCCTGCCCATCTACCACGGTACCGCCGAGAAAGTGCTGCAGATAGGCATCGGTCACTTGGAACAGACCTCACTGCCAGTTGGTGGCGCGTCCACTCATGCGGCGCTGTCTGGCCACCGGGGCTTGCCCACGGCAAAACTGTTCACGGACTTGAACCTTATGAAAAAAGGCGACAAGTTCTACATCACAATACTTAAAGACACGTATGCGTATCAGGTCGATAAGATCACTACCGTTCTGCCGACCGATACCAAACAACTGGCAATTGAGCCCGGCAAGGATTTGGTCACGCTCATCACTTGTACGCCGTATGCGGTCAATACGCATCGGCTGCTGGTGCGTGGCCATCGCATCCCATACGCGCCGCAGCACCAGGATGACGCCAAATCCACATTCCACGTGGACATTCCGCTGCAGTATTTGTTGCCGTCTCTCGCGCTGATTGCCTTGCTTATTGCATGGCATTTGTGGCAGCGGCATGAGCGGCGACGCCGGCAGAGTGGGAGCGCCAAGGTCGCATCCGGTGATTCTAGCTCCACAGCCATCGAGCCGGACGGTGACTTGCCTCCTCAGCCAGCCAATACAAATAACCAATCACATTCATCACGGCGGAAAGGACCGGGCAGACATGTTAGACCCGCATAGCGGAAGCGAGTATGGTGCGGCGCGCATTGCTGCCATGATTGCCGCCACCATTACTATCATCCTCACTGGTCTTGTGTCTTTCGGCTTCATGGTGCCATACGCGCAAGCTGATTCCTTCGGCACTCTCACCATCAATGCCGTATGGGGCCGAGACACGGCTTCGCCCAAATCACTTGCCGGCGATACTTATGCCATCGTGCGCGTCGCCACTGTCACAACGAACAATGATGGTAGCGTTTCCTCATATAAAACCGTCAGTGATTTTTCCGGTCTCACTGCCGATTGGGAACGCCTGACATCGAGCGAATATCACGATGCCGCCAAGAAGCTGGCTGCACACGCGGCGAAAAACAAGCTATACCAGCATTCCGGCACCACCAATGCAGCTGGCCAACTTACTTTCCAGAACCTACCGCTTGGCCTATATCTGGTCTCCCGCACGGATTCGGCGAAAGCCAACAAGGCATACGACTGTGATCCGTTCCTCATCTCGATTCCCGGCAGCGGAGATACGGCCGCCGATCTCAACATCACGGTAGAGCCGAAATTCAGCACCAGTACTCCGCCCACCCCGCCTGAACACGAACACAACCCAGGAGAGATGCCGGGCAATCCTGGCGTTATCGGCAATACCGGTGCCGCCGTGGGAGGTATCGCCGGTGTTGCGGCCGTCATACTTGTCATCGCATTTGCCGTGTTGAAACTACGCGTGCGATATCGCTCCGATGATACCGAGTCATCACACCAGTTCCGTGCCGACGGAGGAAAAGCATGACGCATAGCAAGGCCTCGTTCTCATCCGCACAGATAAAACGTCTGATCAAGCTGCGGGCGGTGGTGAAGGTATCGCCATCACGCATCAGGTATGCCGAGTGGTTCAAACGGGAATGCGTGATGCGCGCCGATGCCGGCGAATCGCCCACGTACCTGTTCCGTGAGGCGGGACTAGGGCCTGAGTTCATAGGCGAAAAACGTATTGAACGCTGCATGGACCGATGGCGGAAGAAAATGCAGCTGGAAGATCTGGAAGTGGCAAGCAGCCCGGAACGCCTGTTTTCTGTGGATATGGACACGGCGCAAGACAGAGAAGTCAGCAAGGTCGATGTGCGTGACGTGCGCGATCTGATCATCTGCAAGCAAACACGTTATATCGAGAGCCTGCAGCGGCAGATCGATGAGCTGCGTTTGCAGCTTGCACAGCAAACCAAGTCCAACGATATGCAATGAGCGGCATGGGGCGAGTTGAATCGTCCGTAAACATAACGCGCCGAAGTCGTGGCAAAGGAGCACACATCGCGAACGACACGTAAAATCGAACACATGGAGTTGAACGAATTGCCCCAGATGGATCCGCGTGCGCTGAAGGCCACGTCTGTCAAAGCCGAAGACGAACACGCCAATTCAGCCGAACCGCAAGCACTGAAAATCACCGCCGCCAGCTCGAACCCAAAGATGTTCACGCTGCCCTGGCACAAGCCCTTGGCCACCTGGCCTAAGGACCTGCTGGCCAACCTGCCGCGAGGCATCTCCCGCCACGTCGTGCGATTCGTGCACGTGGGCGACGAGGTGTACGCCATGAAGGAGATCACGCGCCAGGTGGCCGAGCGAGAGTACGAGATCCTGCGTCGACTGCAGAAGCTCGAACTGCCAACTGTGACCCCGATCGCCGTGGTCATCGGCCGTCATACCCGTGAAGGGGAGCCGCTGGAGGCGATTCTGGTCACCCGGCACTTGAAGTTCTCGCTGCCGTACCGTGCGTTGTTCGCCCGCAACCTGCGCCCGGACACCGCCGAACGACTGATTGACGCCCTCGCCGTGCTGCTGGTGCGCCTGCACCTGGCCGGCTTCTATTGGGGCGATGTGTCCCTGTCGAACGTCCTGTTCCTGCGCGACGCCGACGCTTTCTCCGCCTTCCTGGTGGACGCCGAGACCGGTGACCTGCAAGCCCAGCTCACCGACGGCCAGCGCGAATACGATATCGACTTGGCCCGCACCAACATCATCGGCGAACTTATGGATTTGGCGTCCGGCAAGCTACTGCCCGGCGACGTGGATGAGATCGAGGTGGGCAACCGCCTGGTTGATCGCTACCACTCGCTGTGGAGCGCCCTGACCGACACCGACAAGTTCAACCCGGACGAAATGTGGAAGATCGAGCAGCGCGTCAACAAGCTCAACGAGCTGGGCTTCGACGTGGACGAGCTGGAAATGAAGACCGCCGAGGACGGCAAGCGTGTGCTGGTCCGCCCGCGCGTGGTGGACGCCGGCTACGCCAACCGCAAGCTGCTGCGCCTCACCGGCCTTGACGTGCAGGAGAACCAGGCCCGTCGTCTGCTCAACGACCTTGACGCCTACCGTGCCTCCACGTGGCGTGAGGGCGAGGATCTGGAAATCGTGGCCACCGACTGGATGCGTGAGGTGTTCGAGCCGACCGTGCGTATGATTCCGCGCGAATATCGCTCCCAGATCGAGCCTGCTCAGTTCTTCCATGAGGTGCTTGACCATCGCTGGTTCCTGGCGGAGAAGGCCGGCCACGACGTGCCGATGGGCGAGGCCGTGACCAGCTACATCGACAACGCTCTGCCGAGCTACAGCCTTGACTCCAAGGCACTCGCCGAACTTAACGAAGAGGCCGATTCCGGCGTCATTGACGACGAATCCACCTACAGCGACCCGGACGACGACGGCTACAACCCCGATGACGATCCGGATGCGGCAGTGTGGAGTCATTAAGCGGACAATCCGGTGGACTGTCTGTAGGTGAGCCCATCACACAAAGAAGCCCCTCAAATAGAGGGGCTTCCGTGTATGTACAACCTATTACGGCCTCAAGCGACAATCACTCCGCCGCAGCCTTGCGCCGTGCGTTGGACACCGCGTACAGGCTGATACCCGCCGCCACTGAAGCGTTCAGCGACTCAACAGACGAGCTGATCGGGATGCCGGCAATCGCGTCGCAGGTTTCGCGCACCAGTCGGCCCAAACCGCTGCCTTCCGAACCGAGCACTACAACGAGCGGATCGGATTCAAAGCCAGTCTCGCCGACGAGCTTATCGCCGCCACCGTCAAGGCCGACAACGTAGTATCCACGCTCCTTCAAGCCCTCAAGTGCCTTAGTCAGGTTCACCACGCGCGCCACCGGCATATGCGCGGCCGCACCGGCAGACACCTTCCAAGCGGCGGCGTTCACTGAAGCGGAACGGCGTTCCGGCAGAATCACACCATTGGCACCGAATGCGGCCGCCGAACGAATCACGGCACCCAGGTTCTGCGGATCGGTCACGCCGTCCAATGCGATAAACAGCGGTCGCGCAGCAATACGGGCGGCCGCCGAATTCGCGGCCTCCATTGCCTTGGCCTTCTTCTCAGCACGATCGGCCAGCTCGTTCAGCGAGGAGTACTGGAACGGATCGACCTTCAGAATCACGCCCTGATGGTTGCCAGAGCGGGCGATACGATCCATCTCCAGACGATCGGCCTCCAGCATGTGCAGGCCGTTCATACCAGCGATTTTCACGATTTCGCGAGTACGATCGTCATGTTCAATACGAGACATGATGTACAGCGTGGAAGAAGGTACGCCTACGCGCAGTGCTTCCAGCACGGAATTACGGCCGTACACCAGATCCGAAGTATCCGCCGAAGCGAACTTGTCCACTCGACGGCGGGCTGCCAGACGCGGGTCGGCCATCTGCCGACGTTCGGCCGCTTTCTTGGCCTTGTACGCCTTGTGATAGACGCGGTCCTCGGCCTTGGGAGTGGGGCCGTAGCCCTTCAGTTTGTTGCGATGCTTGCCACCCGACCCCTTGGTCGGTCCTTTTTTGATAGCCATAGGTGCTATTGTCCCAGCACCCCGCGCCAAAACGCGGCTATTCCGCCGTCGGTAGCCGGTAAGGTATTGAGAGTGAAGAAGCAGCGTATGATATTCGGACTGTCCCTGCTGTATTGGGGATTATGGTTGGCGATTCTGATTCTGTGGATGGGTCGCTTCGTGACCTCATTCTTGTCGATATATTTGGTTTCCGCGCTGCGCCTCGATGAGGGTGTGGTGGGCACAGTCGTGGCCATGTACGGCTTCGGCGCAATCATCGGCTGCCTGTTCGGCGGTACCTTGTCCGACAGATTCGGCCGCCAATCCATGATTATCATCGGCGAAATCGGCGCAGCGGCTGCCCTACTGGTCGTTTCCGTACTCACTGATCCTGTGTCTTTAGGCGCGGCTCTGTTCGTCTATGGTGCGTTCGCCTCGCTGCCCAGCCCGGCCATCGCCGCGTATATCGCGGATGTGGTGCCTGCCGAACGTCAGCAACGTGCATACGTACTGCAATCGTGGGCGATTAATTTTGGGTACGCGATTGGACCGATTGTGGCCAACCAGCTGGTCAAGATCTCGTATTCGCTGATGTTCTACGTTGAAGCGGCGGTGATGATAGCCGTCACGATATTGCTGATTGCGTTCTTCCGCGAGGTGCGGCATTTGGGGATTACTGTATCGGTGCCAAGTGCGGTGCGCCATGAAGACGAATGCAGTGTTACCCATGCGGAATTCGCCGGCATTGAGAGGCCGAATCACTCGGATGCCGCACCGGCTGCCAGTGTCAAGGGCGCCATGTCTCGCAATTGGCGGCGCGTGCTCACCGATACTCCATTCCTCGGCTTCTCCCTGCTGATGTTCGGCTACTTCCTTGTGTACTTCCAAAGCACCTCCGGCCTGCCCATTGCCATGACGGACCTTGGTCTAGGGCTGGGCGAGTATTCGGTGCTGCTCACCATCAATGGCGGTATGTTGTGCCTGCTGCAGATTCCCGCGATGAAACTGTTCGCGCGCATGGGCAATTCACGCGTGCTGGTGATGGGCCTCGCCGTAACCGTCATCGGCTATGCGGTGCAGGCCGCGGCCCATTCTTGGGGCGGATTCGCGCTTGCCGTAGTGCTGTGGACGCTGGGTGAGCTGGGCACATTCCCTATCGCCACCACTACGGTTGCCGCTATGGCACCCGCGTCGGCGCGCGGCACGTATCAGGCGTCTACAACGTAGTGTGGTCGGCGTCGATTGCGCTGGCGCCGCTGATTGGTGGCTGGACTATCAGCAACTTCGGCGGTCGAACGCTGTGGATCGCCTGCACTGTTGTGTTGATTGCCGTGACCCTCGGTCTCAAGCTCACCAAAGGCTCGCGCGACCGCGCCATGGCCCGCAGTCTTCACGATTCGCTGTAAGCGTTATTCGGTTTGGAGATACGGGCAAGACCGCATATGGCGAGTGGTTCTTATCGAGAACTATTCTCTGCGCGTATGATGTATGGCATGCAATACATTCAACAAACCATCGTTGGCATTGATGGCAGCGAGGCGCGATTCTTTGGCTATGTGGCCGACAACAGCGAGGAGATGGAACCGGACCGTATACGCCCGGCTATCCTGATTTTGCCTGGCGGCGGCTACGCCATGACTTCTGACCGCGAAGCCGAGCCAGTGGCCCTGCAATTCCTGGCCAAAGGCTTCGCCGTATTCGTGCTGCGCTATTCGGTGCAGCCCAGCCGCTATCCGGTGGCTTTGCTGGAGGCTGCCGAGGCAATGCGCCTGATTCGCGCCAATGCGGATCAGTGGCATGTAAACCCCGCGCAAGTGGCCGTACTCGGCTTTTCCGCAGGCGGGCATCTGGCCGCCAACCTCGCCACCTCGGTCGGCGACGAAGACATCCGCGAACAGGGCGGCATGGACCCGGACGCCGTGCGCCCGAACGCGCTGATGCTCTCGTACCCAGTAATCACCGCCGGCAAGTACGCCCATCGCGGCAGCTTCCAATGCCTGCTAGGGGACCAAGCTCACAATCAGGCTTTGCTGGACAAGTTCTCCATCGAAAAGCACATCGACGCCAAAACGCCACCCGTCTTCGTCTGGCATACCATGACCGACGACGCCGTGCCCGTGGAGAACACGCTAATGCTCATCCAGGCCTGCCGGGCCGCCGGCGTGAGCATTGAGGCGCACCTGTTCCCTGAAGGCAGCCACGGCCTGTCCTTGGCCAATGCGGAAACTGCCGGTAACGGCTTCTATGCGCACATCGTCGAATGCGTGCAGTGTTGGCCTGATTTGGCTGAGGCCTGGTTGCGTCGCCTGTTCTAGGCAAAACGCTATTACGCTGTGCGCCAAGTGCGCCACGCGGTTATGGAATAATGGCAATCGTATGCATCGGCAGCAGTTGCGCCGGTGTCCATAACCGCGCAGTCCTGTGCGTCCAGCCGGGAGAGAAAACCCGGCAGCGGCCGCAAGGCTGACTACTCCGCGGCAATACCAAGGAGAACATTATGGATGATCTCAAAGATCAATCCGCAGTGTCCACGACCGCAACGAACGGGGTCGTGGAATCGGAAGAGGTGCGCGCACAGGAAGCGCTATTGGGGGATACCGATCCAAGTCTGACCAGCGCCGACGACGTGGCCAAAGCCCTGAACGTCGACCCATCCCACGGCCTGAGCGAGGAAGAAGCCAAGCGCCGACTGGCCAAATTCGGCCCGAACGAGCTCGCCAGCGCCCCGCCCGTACCGAAATGGAAGAAATTCCTGGCCCAATTCCAAGATCCGCTGGTCTACCTGCTGATCGCGGCCACTATTATCTCGGTGATCGCTTGGTTCATCGAAAAAGCCAATGCGCAGCCCGGCGCGGAAGGCGGCGAAGTGCTGCCGTTCGACGCCATCGTGATCATCTTGATCCTGATTGTCAATGCTGTGCTCGGCTATATGCAAGAAGCCAAGGCCGAGGCGGCCGTCGAAGCGCTCGCACAAATGACGGCCCCGCAGACCTCGGTGCTGCGCGATGACAAGGTCATGCGCATCAACACCGCCGACGTGGTCCCCGGCGACATCATCGTCCTTGCGGAAGGCGATTCGGTCTCCGCTGATGGCCGACTGGTCAACGCGGCCAGCCTGCGCATCGCCGAGGCTTCACTGACCGGCGAATCCGTGCCGGTTGGCAAGAAGCCGGACACACTCACCGAAGCCAAGGCGCTGGGCGACCGCGCCAACATGATCTTCAACGGCACTTCCGTGACGCAAGGCACCGGCCGCGCAATCGTGACCGGCACCGGTATGAATACGCAGGTCGGCAAGATCGCCGACATGCTCTCCGCCACCGAAGATGAGAAAACTCCGCTGCAGAAGGAGATGGATTACGTCTCCAAGATCCTCGGCATTGCGGTGTGCGTCATCGCTGTCGTGGTGCTGGTGGCGCTCGCCGTGCTGGAAGGCTTCAACGACGTCCATGACGTGATTGATTCCTGCTGTTGGCTGTCTCGCTGGCTGTGGCCGCCGTGCCGGAAGGCTTGGCCGCCATCCTGACCGTGGTGCTGGCGCTTGGTGTGCAGCGTATGGCCGCGCACAACGCCATCGTCAAGAAACTGCATTCGGTGGAGACCTTGGGCTCCGCTTCCGTGATCTGCTCGGATAAGACCGGTACGCTGACCCGCAACGAGATGACCGTGGAACGTGTGGTCACCCCGTCCGGCGAAGTGCAGATCACTGGCACCGGTTACGCGCCGGAAGGCCGCATGGTTATGACCGGCGGCGTCAGTCCTGAATCCGAGCAGGCCCAGATTGTGGCCGATGAAGTCGTCGCCACGCTCGTGGCCGGCACGCTCGCGAACGACGGCGAACTACGCGAGGAGAACGGCCGTTGGGAGATTGTGGGCGACCCCACCGAAGTCTCGCTGATCGTGGCCGCACGCAAGGTCAAGGCCGATCGCAAGATCAAGCGATACACGCGCGTTGGCGAGATTCCGTTCACCTCCGAACGCAAGCGCATGTCCATCATCGCCAAGGACAGCACCGATTCAGACAAGCTCACCGTGTTCGCCAAGGGCGCGCCCGACGTGCTGTTGAGCTACTGCACGCGCATCCGCGTGGGTGGTCAGGTCCGTAAGCTCACCGAAGGCGATCGCCAGTCGATTCTCGCCACCGTCGAACGTCTCTCCTCCGAGGCCTACCGTACGCTTGGCGAGGCCTGCCGTCCGCTGGAAACCGGTTCTTTGGCTGATGTGCCCGGTGTAAGCGTCAACGCTGCAGGCCAGGTGTCCGACATCGCCGATCAGGCCGAAGCCATTGAAACCGATCTCATCTGGAATGGCATGGTCGGCATTATCGATCCGCCGCGTACTGAGGTGCGCGACTCCGTGACCGAGGCCCATCGTGCCGGCATCCGCACGGTGATGATCACCGGCGACCACCCGCTGACCGCCGCCCGCATCGCCTCCGACCTTGGCATCATCGCCAAGGATGGCAAGGCCCTGACCGGCGACCAGCTCGACCAGCTGCCCGATGAGGCCGCGCTCGACAAGGCCACGTCCGAAGTGTCCGTGTACGCGCGCGTGGCCCCCGAGCACAAGCTCAAGATCGTCGAATCCTTGCAGCGCCAAGGCAACATCGTGGCCATGACCGGCGACGGTGTGAACGATGCCCCGGCAGTCAAGTCCGCGGACATCGGCGTGGCCATGGGCATCACCGGCACCGAGGTGGCGAAGGACGCTGCCGGTATGGTGCTGACGGATGACAACTTCGCCACCATCGTCCAGGCCGTCAAGAACGGCCGGAATGTTTATACCAACATCAAGAAGGCCATCCAGTTCCTGCTCTCCGGCAACACAGCAGGCATTCTGACGGTACTGTATGCCTCTCTCGCGGGGCTGCCGGTGCCCTTTGCAGCGGTACACCTGCTGTTCATCAATCTCCTGACGGACTCCCTGCCCGCCATCGCCCTGGGCCTGGAGCCCCACAGTGACGCGGTGATGCAGGAAAAGCCCCGTCCCCGCAGCGAGGGTATCCTGACAAAGCCCTTCCTGTTGAGCGTGGGCACGGAGGGCCTGGTGATCGCCCTGGCCACCATCATTGCCTTCCACATCGGCCTGGCCAGCGGCGGCGCTGCCGTGGCCAGCACCATGGCCTTTGCCACCCCTATGCCTGAGCCGCCTGTTCCACGGCTTCAACTGCAAGTCCGGCCGTCCGGTGCTCTTCACCCGGGCCTTCTGGAACAACAAGTTCCTGCTGGGCGCCTTCGCCGTCGGCGCGCTGCTGCTGGCGGCGGTGCTGCTGATCCCACCGCTGGAGCCGCTGTTCCAGGTGGCGGAGCTGTCTATCGGACTGGTGGGCTGCATTGTGGGGCTGGCCTCGGCTCCATGGTGGTCATCAGGTCTTAAAAGCCATCCGCAGCATGGGCAAGAAGTAAATCCACTCCAAATCAAAGCGGCAGGGCCGCCCCCTTATGGGGGCGGCCCTGTTTCCTTACGCGCCGGTGTAGGTCCGGACGGCATCCCGCAGAAAGGCGGCGCAGCCGGGGACTTCCCGGTCATAGTAGGCGGTGAACCGGGGATCGGACACATACAGCTCTGCAAGGCCCACATGGGCCTGGGGCGTGTAGGACTCCCAGGAGTAGGACAGCCACCGCCGATGGAGCGCCGCAATCCGCTGGCCCTCCGGCCCGGCGGGGTCCGCCCCTGCTTTCACGGCGTGACGAGAGCGGTGTGGATCTCACCCCCCAGGGACTTCCACTGGGCATACTCCTC
>ENA-OQCO01000057-OQCO01000057.1-human-gut-metagenome-genome-assembly--contig:-NODE-57-length-57819-cov-4.716217_pt1 | contig 57819 bp, 49 predicted proteins | sample MGYA00242500_ERZ504582 | MGnify/ENA primary metagenome ERZ504582 (study PRJEB26092, sample SAMD00036346) | human gut metagenome | host: Homo sapiens | study: EMG produced TPA metagenomics assembly of... | reverse complement strand
CTCACAAGGGGAGTGTGAGGATTCTAGATGCGGTACGGTCAGCAGTCCGACCGGTCTATCCCGGGCGTGGCCTATATGACTCGTACCTATTATTTTGGGCTGGTCTGCAATCCTGTTGGCACAGCCTTTTGGTTGCCGGGTTCGATTCCCGGGGTTTGCTCTAGGTTTCATGGGGTAGCTGCCTATGAGATCGATGGCATTGCTCGAATATCTCCGCTGGAACATGTGGGGGATAAGAGGCTCCCTGCCTTAATCAGGTGGTTGATGACCGAAGGGGAGGCACGGCCAAACGGGTGCATAGATGTTTCACGTTCCTTGCCGTTGGTGGTAAAGCCCATTCCACCATGCCGAACGTCTTTCCGACTTGGACGTTAACTAAGTCGGGTATATGGCATTGGTGCAACCGGTAGCATTACGGTCTCCAAAACCGTCGATGTTGGTTCGAGTCCAACATGCTGTGCTCAGCCTACCCACAGGCTGTGGGAAAGGTCTTCGGAGTCGTCTTGTGGCGGCTCTAGTTTTAGCTGACCCGCCTAGTCTGCGGGAACAGTCTCCTGAGTCGCTGCGGCGGCTCTTGCATTTTGGGTGCTTGGCAGAGTGGCTTATTGCACCACCTTGCTAAGGTGGCGACCGGGAACGGTTCGGGGGTTCGACTCCCTCAGCATCCGCGCGCCGTGGCTGGCGGTAAAAAGCCATTGTGATGATGCCATTGGTTCCTTATGGCTCTCTGGGGGTTGAACGAGCGTCCCATGCTCCTGTTGTGGGTGGAGTGTGGGACGCTTGTTCTTTTGCTTTGGTGGCGGAATGGTAGACGCGGCGCACTCAAAATGCGCTACCTGTAGGGTGTGAGGGTTCGAATCCCTCCCGGAGCACTTGGGTTGGTTGATCTGAGAACTTTTCCTGCTGGGATGTTTCCCCTTTGGCGTGTTTTCCTGCTCAGCACCGGCCAACCCTGTTTTTGTGGAGGCATTGTGGCGTGGTCTAGTTCCCATCGTGATGAACGGTTCAATCCTGATTGGCCGCGTGTCCGTGCGATGATTCTTGAACGGGATGGGCATAGGTGCCAGTGGCCGGTCAAGGATGATTACGGGAATGTTCGCCTGTGCGGACGGTATGGGAATGAGGTTGACCATAAGGTTCGTAATCCCGTCCATGATGATGATCGTCCTGAGAATTTGTGGGTGTTGTGTCGTTGGCATCATCAGCGGAAGACCGAGGGTGAGTCTGCTGAGGTTCGTCGTGCGAAGGGTAGGCGTCGGAGGGAGAAGCGTTGGTATTCTCACCCGGCTTTCAAGTGAATGAGTTCATGTGCGCGGTTGCCGGTTGCGCTAATCCGGTGTGTGCGAAGGGATTGTGTCGTTCGCATTACGACCGTGACCGTTATTCGGGGTCTCCGCTGAAGCCGTTGCGTCAGCGCATGTGTCCTCAATGCCATACGTGGTTTGATCCGAAGCGTTCCGACCAGTTGTTTTGTTCTGGGCGTTGCCGTGTGGCGTATAAGCGTGCTCGTGATGATGATAAGTCGTTGCCGGTGAAGCCTGAAACGACTATGTACGTGCGTCCGGTTGACGTGTCCGAGCTTGAGTCCGAGCTTGTTGTTGAGTCTTTTACTGATTCTCAGGTGGTTGAGAAGTGTGGCGGCTTGTGCGCGAAATGCCATGAGCCGGTTGATGTTGGTTCGAGTGGTGCCGATGGTGCCGCTTTCGTGTGGAAGGTTCCGTTGGAGAAGTCGCATAGTGCGACTTTGGCGAATCGTCTGCTGGTCCACAAGCGTTGTGAGGGTGGAACATCCTAGCTTCGCGTATTGCCTGAAACGGGCGGATTGTGAGGCTGGTTGTGGCTGGTAATGGTCGTGGTGCGCAGAAGTCGAGGAATCCGATTCTTCGTGCGCCTGATAGTCCGATGGGTTTGGAGTTTCCTGCTGTTCGCCCGGATGGGCAGGAGTGGCTTGAACGTACGAAGAAGTGGTATGAGTCGCTTCGTGTCAGTCCGTTGGCTCAGCGTATGGGTGTTGAGGCCGACTGGTATGCGGTTCAGGATTTGGCGTTGTTGAAGGATGATTTCTGGCGTCCGAAGACTAAGGGCCGTTGGATGTTGGCTTCTGAGATTCGTCAGCGTGAGGCCACGTTGGGCATTACACCCGAGGCTCGGGTGCGGTTGAAGTTCGATGCTCCGCAGCCTGACGATATGAAGGCTTCCGCGTATGAGGGCGATACTGAGGGTGCTCGTAACGTTCAACGGAACAGGCAGCGTGCTTCCGCATTGGGTTTGCGTGTCATTGATGGTGGTGCCTGATGCATACGCGGATTCCCGAATTACATGGCGAGGATTTGACTCGTTCGATGGGAATGTTCGCGGTCTGGTGGATTGAGACTTTCTTCCGTGTAGGTCGTGGTGGCGGTGTTGGCCTGCCTGAGACGTTCGACATGGACGAGTACGTGTTCATGCTTCACGCCTATGCGTTGACCGAGTGGGGTACCCGCCGGTTCAATCGTGTGTTCTATTCGCGTGCGAAGGGTAAGAACAAGTCCGGTAAGGCCGCTGGCATTTGCGCGTTCGAGGGTTTGGCTCCTTGCAGGTTCGACCATTGGGCGAAAGAAGGGGAGACTTACGAGTTTCTGGGCGAGGTCTACCCGTATGCGAAGGGTGAGCCTGTTGGACGCATGGTGCAGATGCCGCAGATTCTCTGCTTGGCTACCGCCGAAGGCCAGACTGGTAACATTTTCGATTCGATTTACTACAACTGCGATCAAGGCCCTTTAAGCCAGTTGAAGGGTGTCGGCCTTGATGTTGGTCGTACTCGTATCGGCTTGCCGGAGGGTGGGGAGATTGTTCCCACCACGAGTGGTGCCGCGTCCAAGGATGGCGGTTTGGAAACGTTCGCCGCCTGCGATGAAACCCACTTGTACAACACGAACAAGCTTCGCAACATGTACAAGACCGTTCAACGTAACCTCGGCAAACGTAAAGGTGATGCAGACCCGTGGATTCTTGAAACGTCCACCATGTACAAGCCTGGCGAAGAGTCCATCGCTGAAACATCGTACAAGTATGCGTGGGATACCGCTTCGGGCAAAATCAAGCATCGTAGCGGCATCTACTTCGACCATGTGTATGCGAACATCGACTTGGATGATTTCGCTGACGAGAAGAAGGTTCTCCGCGCCTTGCAGGTCGCGTATGGTGCGAGTGCGAAGAGTTCGGACGGTAAGGATCATCTGATATTGCCGGATGGTCGTATGACCGTGTTGAATGCTGATGGTGTTGACCCCGAGGGGCACACGTATTGGGATGGTGAGCTTGGCCCGTCGAAGGATGGGTGGATTGACCTGAATGGTCAGATGGATCAGATTTACCAGCCTGATTCAGACCCTGCGGATTCGATGCGCTACTATTTCAACACTTTGTCGAGCGTGCATGATGCTTGGCTTACGGAGTCCGACATTCAATCCCACATGCTGTATCGGGATGAAATGCACACCGCGTTCAATTCGATTCGTTTGGATGGCGCGTGGCAACGGTTCGTGACGAAACGTGAGCCTATCACGTTGGGGTTCGATGGTTCCGTGTCGGATGATTCGACGGCACTTGTGGGTTGCCGCGTGTCCGATGGCATGTTGTTCCTTATCAAGTTGGAGTCCGCTCCTGATGGGCCTGAGAAGGCCGCTTGGCGTGTGAACCGTGATGCGTTCGACGGCATGGCCCGTTGGATGATGGACAACTACAATGTGGTCGGCTTCTTCGCTGATGTCGCGTATTTCGAGCAGATGATTGGCGGTTGGGAGAAGGATTACGGGAAGAAGTTGAAGGTCGGTCCGCGTAAGAGCGGCGACAAGATCAAGTTCTGGACTAACAACTGGTATAAGGACATGCAGGTCGCGTTGGATAACGCGCATACAGCGTTCCGTTACCCGTATACGGAGCCGGATAAGAAAAGCAAACCGGTCAAGGATGATATCGCGTTGCTTGCTGATCCGCGGTTGGTGAATCATTTCCGTAATGCGCGTAGGCGTGAGACCCGTACTGGGTATGCGATTTATAAGGAGTCTCCTAATTCGCCGGACAAGATTGATGCGTGCATGGCTGGCCTGTTGGCTTATACGGCTCGTGGAAAGTATTTGGAGTTGGCTGAGGTTAAACGTCGTTCCGCTCCGATGAGAATTTACTAGGTGGTGATTTCGAGTGTCTGACTCGTTGATGATTAAGAACGCTTCCGATGATGACGATGATGCTTACGTTATTACCAATCTGGCGCGGGAGTGGGGCGCTCGTCTGCCGTATCTTGCCGAATTGAAACTGTTCAAGGATGGCAGGGAGATGGTGGATGCGAACAGTGTGCCTCAAGGCACTGATCCGAACGCTGCCCCAGTGTACAAGCTGATGCGCCAGTTGGGTGTTGTGAATCTCGCCCGTCGTATCAGTGAGAGCGTGACCGACCGTCAGCAGCCTAATGGTTTCCGTAAGGTCGAGGATTCCTCGTTGAAGGATACTGATGCCGATAGGATGGCGAAACAATGCGGCCTGAATTTTATTCTTCGTCGCAATATGCTGCCAGACAAAGGCGATTACGGATGCTCGTTTGGCTTGGTTTCCAATGCTGGACGTGGGAGATTCATCACGCCTCTCAGCCCTTGGGAATGCTGGATGGATGTTGGTGAGACTGCTGCTATCCAATACACGTATCTGGACCGCGAGAACAAGGAAGTCATTCGATTGTATCGTCTTGTTGTTGATGACAGCAAGACCACGACGAAAGTGTATTCCAAGACGGCACAACGTGAACATGATCGTTCCGTTGTTGATCCTAACGATGTTTCGTCGGTTGCTAAGTTCGCGTCTGATGCGAAAGCTTGGGAGCCTGGTAGCGATTGGGAGTGGGCTGAGGATTCACAAGCATCTGATTTCTCTTATGCGGAGGGATGCGATTCGCTCCCTATCGTACGTTTGAGCACGGTTGACGGGCAGGGATTGTTCGAGCCGTATCTGCCGATGCTGAAACGTATCGACCGTGAAACGTTCGACCGTTTGTGCATCACGATGATGCAAGCATTCCGACAGCGTGCCATCAAAGGCACCGTTCCAACCACGTACACCGAAGAGGATCAGGAAGTCATCGACGGAGACAAGCAGGCTGGTGATCCTATTGATTTGGCATCCACGTTCGCGGTTGGCCCTGCGGCGTTGTGGAAGCTTCCTGATGGTGTTGATATTTGGGAGTCTCAGACCACTGATACCGGTTCTTTGCAGAACAACATCATGGCCGATGTGAAGCAGTTGGCTTCCGCCGCTGGCATTCCGTTGGATATTCTTTCGCCTGACGTGCAGGGTTCCGCCAATGGTGCTGAGTTGAAGCGTGAGACGTTGAAGTTCAAAGTGCAGACGATGAACGAGTTGGATTCTGAGCCTATCGTGCGTATGGTGCGTATGGCTTTGGCCGCGTCTAAAACCGCGAATGCTTCGGCGTCCGAGTTTGAGATGGTGTGGAAGCCGATGGACACGACCAGTTCGCTGGAACAGGCTCAGGCTTGCCAGTTGTTGTATCAGAGTGGCTTGTTGGCGCGTAGGACGATTCTCACGCACAAGATGGGCTTCACCGCTCAGGATGTGTCGGAGGATGATATGAACCGTCTTGCAGACCAGTTCAACATTTCCGGCCAGGCTAATAAGAGTAATGCGAAGCCTGTTGCTGCTGTGGAACCGGCTACGGGTTGGGATGATGAAACCCAGTCCGCTGTGGATGGTTTGCCGAACGTCGAGGGTGAGCTTGTCGATGAATGCGAGTCCGAGTCCTGATGGCCGGTAAGTCGCTTGAATCGTTGTCTAACACGCTTGAACAGGCTCGTGCAACGCTGGTGAACCAGTATGTGAGTCAAGCCCACAGAATGTGGGACATGCTGACGCCCGCTGACTGGTGGAATGATGGTATGACGTTTGCCGTCGCATCCCGTATGGCGTTGTTGGAGATGGCGTTGATTCAGCAGGTGCGCCGTTTGGGCGTCTCCTATGCGAATGAGACGTTGAAGCTTGTGGGCGTCACTCCGAAGGGGGATGTGCCTAGTTTGGTGTTTCCTCGTGACAATACCGATCCGTGGCTTGTGGCGCAACGTCCGGCTGACACGTATCGGAGTCTTGCGGTGAAAAACCCCACGATTCGTCCTGAAACGTGGCCTAGCAAGACCGATGAGATATTCAGCGAGGTTGATAAGTGGATTGAACAGGCGTTCAACCGTTTGCAGACCACTGTTGACGAGGATGTTTCGAGGGCGCAGACGAGCGCCACGCTTGAACGGTACAAGGATAGCAAGGTGTTGGAGTATCGCAGGGTGTTACATCCCGAACTGTCCAAGACGGGTTCTTGTGGCTTGTGCGTGGTGGCGGCTGACCGATGGTATTCGACGGCTGACTTGTTGCCGTTGCACGCTAACTGTCATTGTGGTGTGGCACCGGCTGGCAGTGATTACGATCCGGGTTTCCAGTTGAATCAGAAGGATTTGAAACGCTTGTACGCCGAGGCTGGTGGTACTACCGCGTCCGCGTTGAAGCAGGTGAAGGTCAAGACCATTACTCATGGCGAGTTGGGCCCTGTGCTTCTTGCCGAGGATGCGAAGGATACGCCCAGTCCAGTTCCGTCGAAGGCTTCTGACGCTTGGCATACGCCTGACCGTAAATCCACGTTGGCTCAGTGCCGTCGTATGGAGAATCGGGCAATCGAGTTCAATCGGCGTTACAAGGAAGTGCAGAAGGCCGGTAAACCGGTGACTTTCCGCTATGAGGGTAGGACGTTCACGTTCAAGCCTTCCAAGAATTTGAAACAGGCTATGGCATGGCAGAAGACCATGCTCAACCAGATGCGGTCGATGCTTGGCGAAGCCGCATAACACTATTGAAAGGATTCAAGCCTAATGGCTGATGAAAATACCAATACCGCTGAAACGGCGGCATCTACGAATGCGCCTGAAACGGGCGTGAACGCGCAGCCGAAGGACACTGCCACTTCTCCTGTAGCCGCCGATACCGCGACTCAAAAGAATGGTGCGGATGACCTTTCCGAGAAGTTGGGCATGTGGAAGCATCAGGCTCGTGAGAACGAGCAGAAGATGTATGAGAATCGTGATCGTGCCAATGCCGCCGAAGCGAAGCTTGCCGACACTGAGGGCGCTCTTGCCAAGGCGAACGTGCAGATAGCCCGTTTGAAGGCGCAGAAACTGCATCCAGAGATTACCGACGAGGCTTTCGACACTTTGTGTGGGGAGACTGAGCCGGAAAAGATTTCCGAATGGGCTGACGCTTTTGTGAAGTTCATGCCGAGCAAGACTGAAACGGTTGAAGCGGGGCAGAAAAAGAATGATGGGAATGCTCCATGTGAGCCATCGCCGGAGTTGGCGAAGGAGTTGCAGAGCAGAAACATGCATGTGTGCAAGCCGCAGTCAAGCGTTTCCGACGCTTACAACTACGGCGTGAAGCATTCCGAAATCAAGAAATAGTTTTATAAGGAGATAAATATGGCCAATCAGATGGTTCATACTGTCGCCAAGACCGCTCCGAAGGATGACCAGTCTTGGCTTATCAATCGTATCACCGATGGTGTGCGTGAAGCACAGCTTGACTTGTCTACGTTCACCAAGGACAAGTCGCATGAGAACGATTACTTCGCGTCCATTACCGACGATGATTACGAGGCTTGGACTAAATCCGGTATTCCGCTGGCTCAGATTACTGGAACCAACAACTATGGCCCGTACGATCCGAACGCTTCCGATGGCCGTAATGGCACGATCATCGGCTTCTTGGAGTCTCAGGTGCATGTGCAGTTCACTCGTACCGGTTTCGAGGATCAGTATCCGACTGTCGGCGTCCGCTATATGGGTGTTATCGATAAGAAGAATCTGCCGTACACCGTTGATTTCAGCAAGGCGAAGTTGGAGGGATTGTTCCTTGATTATGACAAGGGCGCCGCAGCTCCGCATGTGACCGTGTTGAATCCGGCAACTGCCGCCGCATCCGCAAGTGACACCAGCCATACTGCCTGAGTTTAGTTTCTACCCGTTTGAAACCCGCCCATCATGGCGGGTTTTCGCATATTAGGAAGGTTTTTCAATGAGTCTGTTGAATAAGGACATCATTACTCCCGACGAGGCTTCCGCCATCGTGCTGGGAGCCTATCAGACAACTACGGCAGCTTTGCCGTTCGCTTCCATCCTGCCGGACCAGTTCACCGGCTTGTCTGTCGAGTGGACTCCGAATCAGGATGATCCTGAGGTTGATGAGATGAAGTTCTCCACTTGGGATGCTGAGGCACCGTATGGTCGTACTGTTGGCGGCGAGAAGCTGTCCTACACTTCCATGCTGCCGTTGCGTAAGCGTATGCGCGTGTCCGAAAAGGACATCGCAAATGGCAACATTTCCATGACCAACGGAGATTTGAAGACCACTCTGAGCGATTATTTCGTTCAGTTGGGCAAGGAATTGGCCTACCGTCTGGAGAAGGCGCGTGTGGCCGTCGCCGTTGACGCGAAGCTCGGCATCACAGAATCCAATGAGGATGCAGCTTGGGATTATGCACGTGATTCTGCACTATCCACTTCTTTGACAACTACGAAGACTTGGGACAAGACTGGTGATCCGGTCAAGGATTTGCGTACATGGTCCGACCTTATCGACGATAAGAAGGGTGCGCGTCCTACCATCATGGTCACCACCCGTAAGGTTGTGAACGCTTTGACGTCCAACGCGGCCATCATCAACTACTTGTTCCGCGGTCAGGGTTCCACCCTTCCGGCTCTTGTTTCCGAGAATGATGTGAAGAGCGTTTTGAGCCTGTACACCGGCATTCAGGATATTTACGTTGTTGACGAAAGGTATCGTGATTTCGCTCGCCAGTCCAAGATTACTCTTCCGGGTGGCGTCAAGAGCTTCTTCCCTGAGAACACCATCCTGCTGATTCCGGCTTTCGGTGACGTGAACATGGGTTACACCGCGTTGGGGCCGACCGCTGAAGCTCAGACTCCTGCATATGGCATCAGCCGTGAGAAGAACGCTGGCCCTATCGGAGCCGTGCTGAATACTCCGTCTTCGACTCCGGGATACGAGGCTTACGTGAACGGTACTGCATTGCCGGTTCTTGTGCAGTCCAACAGCACTTTGAAGGCCACTGTACTGGCCGCATGATGTAGGAGGCGCGTATGAGCACGGCAATCATCGACAACATCGACTGGTTGAAGTATATGCGCGTCTACGGTTCCGCCGACGCGGATTCATTTGAAGAGCATTTCGACACTGATTGGATTTCCGCTCAATGCCGCAAGGCCGCTCTCATCTGTTTGAGCGAATGCCCGATTGTCCGGACACGCTTGAAGAAAGGGCGTCTCTCTGAAAGTGATTTCGCGTCGGTCGTATGCGAAATGGTGTTACGCGTAGTACGTTTCAACCGGTTCAAAACCGAAGCGAACGGTTCTTACTCGTACACGGAGCATGATCCGCAGCAGAATCAGCCTGGCTATGATCCAAGTCCCCGGCTGTTCTTGTCGAAAGCTGAGAAATCGATTCTGAATGGTTTCGCTGAATCCGCTGGCACGATGTCACACATCAGTCTTGGTTTCGACCCCGGTTATGGAGGTTGATGATGGCGTTTCTGTTTGACGATGATACGAATGAACGCCATTACCTCTACGAGGATGACCAAACCGATTACGGTGGTCAGAAACAACTGTTCGACACGGATTATGTCGTTGTGATTCCTCGCAAGCATGTTCAGGACGCGCACGGCGGCCAGTATGTGCAGACTGGCGATCCGGTGAAGGTCATCTGCTGTGTTGAGGGTCGTGCGCAACAGGCCGGCATGTTCTCTATTTCCGGAGCTGAGGATAAGACGCCATCTTCGGATAACCCCGGCGGTTTGGAAGAGGTCACTCCTTTGCAGATTATTGCGAGGGAATGGCCCGGCGACATTTATTCCCGGATCTGGTATAAGGGCGATTATTACGATGCTGACGGCGCTCCTACGTGGCGTGGGAGTGGTTCTCGTTTCTCCCGGCATTGGGAGGTTCGTGCACGTCGTGTTGTTATTGGCGATTATCTTGATGGCGGCATTTCCGAGCCTGAATGGGTGAAGGAGGTGGGTGGCGTTGGGAAGGGTCACGATTCGGCGTAGCGTCGCTACCGATATTGCGAAGATGTATGGGCCGGAACTTACACGCCGCGCCGCCGTGCATAGCGTGTCTGCCGTCCGCGCGAAGGCGAATGAGGCCGCTACGCATTCAAGCGTCGCGGATAGGATCGAGGTTTCCGTTCGCAAAGTCGGCTGGCATCATCAGATTGTCATGTCCGTCATGGGCCGTGATGGCACGCAGGTCGCTCCGCATTTGGAGTTCGGATATTTCAACCGGTGGCTTGAGCACAAGTATGGGCCTCGTGATCCGAGAGCGCGTATTCCGGGAAAACATATCATGTTTGATTCGTTGAGTCGGGTGAGATTGTGACGGACAACATTTTTCAGCGTCTTGCCATTGATGTTCGTGAGTCAATCGATGCGGAACAGTTGGTTTATGAACTGTTGAATCGGGCGTATCCGTGCGAGGAGTGGCCTGATGTGAAGGTTTGCAGCGAGCTTGACTTGCCTTTGAACGCTTACGGTGAACGTGGACAGGTTCTTCTCTATTATGTTTCCGCTCCCGAACAGTTTGACCGTGGATTGTGGCGTTTCGGCGTGACGTTCACGGTTTTGGCCGCTGACTGTAACAATCCTCACGGTTTTGCACGTCACTTGTATAAGACGGTGCAGGGTTGGCCGTTCGAGGAGTCCACGACAGCTGGAACGGTTGGCACCGTGTCTGTGACGGCGCAGAAGAGGCAGTCTGATTCGAAAGAGAATCAAGGCAAGAACGTCAAGGAGTATGGGCTGTCGGCTGTTGTGACTGCCCGCGATTCGTTCAAGGCTTGACCGGTATCGGTCGGGCCTTTTCTTTTATCAATTTCAAGTAGAAAGGCACCATTATGGCTATTAATGCCGATGGTCTGATTCAGGCGTCTCGCGGTACGTTGTTCACGGCTCCCGCGAAGACCGCTCTTCCAACCAAAGTTTCCTCGTTCTTGTTGAATAGTGGCACTGTTGCCGCCGCTGGCAGCGGTTCCGTCGTGAATTGGGAGAATATCGGCCATACCTCCAACAACAACAAGATCAGCTTCAGCAAGGATGGCGGGGACACCACCACGAAGGACACGTGGCTTGTCGCCGGTGCGAAGAGTTCTACCGAAGCCCCGACCATCACCGTGTCCGGCGCGTCCGTGCAGGGTGATTCGGCCACAATCACGAAGGTCACTGGCGGCTGGGCCGGCGACCAGGGCGGCATCGTCGTGCCGTTGCAGCCCGTGGTGCAGCATCTGGCGTTGTTCGTTCTCGCCTACGATGATTCCGACAAGCTGAGCTTCGGATTGTATCTGCCGGAGACCGATTTCACGTTCGATAACGTCAGCCTCGCCGATGAGGATTTCGCGGAGTTCAGCTTCAACGCCGTCGTGAAATCCACTAGCGTGCTGAAGGCCGGTGCCCATGGTGAGGTCGGCGCGTACCAGATCTTCGCCCCGGAGACGTTCGTGTCAAAATAACCAGCCCGGATTCCAGTGGTAAGAATCCGGGTGATTCCTCCCAGACCGTATCGGGTTTGACCTCGAAAGGCTGAGATTTCCTATTGCCCCCGCATGTACCCATCCGTGCGGGGGCAATCCTTTCCAACGATTGGCAGATGGGTTTTTGATGGGGATTACAGATTATGGCTTCCAAAACTGATAAGAACACCGTTAAGACCGTTCCGGAGATTCCTGACACGCTGGCTGAGTTCGTCGAACAGCACGAGGAACTGGCCGGATGCCCTGAGTTCGTTCCGGCTCATGAGTTCTCCGTGGCGCAGACATGCGATTTCATGGTCGTTGATGCCGTGGCGTCCGACAGTTACGGCGTGTTCCGCAAGAAGACTTCCGATGATGTCGATTCAAGTCTGGCTATAGCCAGGATGGTGGCTGCCAGCGATAGTTTCTTCGAGAAGATCGCCAAGGACGTTGACGCCTACCACAAGTGGGTCACTGGCAGGACTCCGACTGTTCTGGTGCAGGTGTTCACTCTGCTTAACGCATTCTATGGTGCGTCCTTGGGAAAATCCGAAGCGTCAAGGACGCCTACCGGAAATGCAAAGTAGAGCTTACGTGTGATTTCCGTAGGTTCTACAATCTGAATCTTCCCGCCGCCATGCATGAGTATGACGGCGGTTTTCTTTTGACCCTTATCGGCGGTCTTGCCGGCTATGACGAGTCGCTGTATCGGGAATGGTTGCTGAACCATCCAGATGAGCGTGCCAGCGCCGAGTCCGAGAGTGATTCCGGTTTGAGTTTTCACGGGTTCACTCAGGATACGAGTCTGCTGTTGGGTATTTACAATCAGGTCGGCTTGCTGGTTTCCGGCACATTGCAGTTCAAGGACGGCAAGCACCCTGAGTTCAAACCGATTATGCCCCCTCACGCCGCCGATGGCGTTGATAGGCGTGTTTCCGCCAACTTCGAGTCGATGAAGGCGTTTCTGGGCATGTGATTGAAAAACAGGGGTTCTTATGGTGGAGTATCTCGCCGGTTCCGTTGGAATTGATATTTATCCGAACACCAAGGGTTTTGGCGAAGAACTCCGCCGTAAGCTCGCCCGGTACGCCGATGACGATTTCGATGTTCGTGTGACGCCTGACGTTGACATGTCTCGTTGGCGTGCCGCGAAAAGACGTATCGAGGATGATGGCATCGTCCAGAATGTTGAGATTCGTGGCGATGACTCCGATCTGAAACGTGTGCTTCGGGACATTGATAAACGTAAAGTATCCCCGAAAGTCGAGCTGACCGACGCTTTGCGTGATCTGCGAACGATGCGCAAGCAAGTTCAGTCTTCCGACAAGGCTGTTTCCGCGATGAACAAGCGTATCGCCAATGGTGGCGATGCTTGGCGCAAGGTCACGCTGAAAAGCAAATCGTATCAGGATGCGGTGAAACGCAACACGCGATTGACCACGGCATACGCGAACAAGCAGATCGACGTTTTGGATAACGTCAAGAAGCACATCCGCAGTATGCAGGATGCGATCGAGAAGGTCAAGCCTCTGGGCAGTTCCAACAATGTCTCGATGGCTCGCGCCAACCGTCTCGTCGAACAGCTCAACAATGCGATGCAGCAGTTGAAGCATGACAGCAAGACGAACATCCGTGTTGACGTCAACGATGTTTCCGAGGTCGTCAACGTTCTCGAGAACGTGTCCAAGCGTCTGAAGCAGGTCGATGGGATGGACGCCCATGCGAAGGTCTATCTTGACGGCGCGAAAAGCATGGAACGCGAACTTGAAGCGTTGAAGCGGAAATTCCGCAGTCTTCCGAACGACATCGAGACCGACTACCGGTCAGCCATCGACAAGCTGAATCTTGCTGCGTTCCATGCCGGCAAGGACAAGAACTACCACTATGAGGTCAATCTTGATTTGGATGTGACCCGTGCGCGTGAGAAGGCCAAGAAGCTTCAAGAAGATTATAAGAAGCTTGAAATGGACATCGACCTTAAAACGGCTGGTGCCCGTACTCATCTTGCCATGCTCACCCGTCCTCGTTCCGTCGAGATTTACGCGAAACTCCATGCCACTGATTTCGGCAAAATGCTGGATGGTATGACGTATGGCGCGACTGGTCTTCGCGCCGTCAACAACCAATTCCAGAAGTTCGTGAATTTCATGGATTCGCTGGATGAGAAGGTTCCGTTCTTCTCCGCATTGGGTACCGTGTTCGCCGGTGTTTCCGCTGGCGCTATCAACATGTCCCGTAGCGTGCTTGGTGTTGGCTCTTCGATTGTTTCCATGTCGAAGGCCGCATTGGCCGCTCCTGCCGCTCTCGTCGGATTGGGCGCCGCCTATGCGTCCGTGAAGATGATTTGGGGCGAAAAGGGCGCCACTTGGAGCGAGCAGATCGACATTGCATCCACAAAGTTAGGCAAACTGTCCGACAGCGTGGTTAACGCGTTCTACGGTCAGGCCCGTCCGGCCATCCGTGGATTGGCTGATTCCATTGCCGACACGTTGATTCCCCAAATGTCAACTCTTGCCGACCATGAGGGACGAATCGTCGTCGGCATGACCAAGATGGTCAAGGAAGCCGATAAGACAAGCGTCGTATCCAGCATTTTCAACGATGTGAATAAGTCGTTGACTTATTTGGAACCGGGTGTTGAGAGCCTTGTCAAGGCTTTCCTGAATCTTGGCGATTCAACTAGCCAGTATCTCCCTCGTGCCACACGGTATGTGAGTGAGCTTGCGGATCAGTTCGCACGTTGGGTCGATAACGCACGCGCGTCCGGTGAGATTGAGAAGTCGATGCAGCGTGTCATTGAACAGGCTGGATATTTGAAGAATTCCGTGAAAGCGCTCATGGGTATTGCTTCCGGCTTGTATTCCGCTTTGGCTGAGGACCAGAATGGCATCCAAAGCTTCTCCAAGGAGTTGCAGAAGGCGGATAAGGCTGTCAATTCGGCAAAGTTCCAAGACACGTTGAAGTCGTGGGCCGTTGGCGCTAAAGTGGCGCAGTCCGCGATGCGTGATTCATTCTCCGAGATTGGTGACGCTGGCTATTCTCTGCGGCATACCGTGGGAAATGTTTTCGGTGATGCCGGTAGGACGATTGCTTCGTTCACGAAGAATGTGAGCCGCCTGTTGAAGAACAGTAGCGGTGGTATTTCCGATTTCTCGTCTGGTGTTTCCGATGGTTTCCAGAAGGTGTTCAACGCTGTTGGCGATGTGAGTCCGATGTTCAGCCAGCTGCTTTCGACTGTCGGGCAACTGTCTAAGACGTTCGGCGGCACATTGGCCGCTTCTCTTCGTGCTTCTGCTCCGCTGATTCAGGCTATCGCTACCGCCGCCGAGGCTGTGGCTAAGGCTTTCAGCGCGTTGCCGGAACCGATTCAGGCCGCGTTGGGCGTGTTCGCCACGTTCGGCAAGGCTGGCAAGACCGCTTTGGACACGGTGAAGCTTGCCGTGGTTGAGAACACGATGAAGTCGCTGCAATGGCAGAAGGCTTTGATGGAGTTGGGCGTGACTTCCGCCGGTACTGGTGTGACGTTGAAGAATGTCGCGCAGGGGTGGGTGGCGTCTAATCCCGCTGTTTCTAAGTTCGTGTCGAATGTCGGCTCTGCTGAGGGCGCGATGGGCAAGGTGAAGGCCGTGGCGTCTGGTTTGGGTGGGATGCTTGCGTCTACGGTTTCCAATCCGGTGACTTGGGGCGTGGCTGCCATTACGGCAGCAATCGCAGCGTATTCCGATTACAATGCGAAAGCTCAGGCGACTGAGCGTGCTTCCGAGAATATTGCGACAGCGTTGGGTAAGATTCCTGATTCGGCCGCCGAAGCTTCCGGCGCGTTATCCAATGTCGCTTCCGCGATTCAGGATGCGTTCAAGGACAGTAAGTATGCTGAGACTGGTTGGAGCTGGTTGGATGATTGGACAACTGGATTCAAGAATACTGCCGAAGCCGCCGACAAGCTTGGTGTTTCGACCACTGACCTGAGCAAGGCTGCGAGCGGCAGTACGAAGGCTTACAACTCGATGATGAATCAGTTGAAGGCCACATATGATGCTCACAGCACTTATTCGGCTACCGCGACGCAGAATTACGGAAATGAAGCTGGTGCAGCCAAGAAGCTTATAGCAGTAATGGAGAAGGCACGTCAGCAGTACATCGATAATGCGGAAGCGACTTCCGTCGCGAATGGTCATGCTGCCGGCTATGCGAAGAGTTTGATCGAGATGGGTGAGGATTCCGATTCGGTTTCCATTGCCATTGCGACTCAATCTCAACGTCAGCAGATGTTGAACAGTGCCGCGCAGAAGTACAACGACATTATCAACAATCAGCGTACCGCGCAGCAGAACGCTTTGAGCGTTGCTACGGAATATGGTCAGATTTACAACGGTTTGGGTGATTCCATCCAGCGCATCAAGGAATTGGGTGTGCAGAATGTTTGGGACAATGCCGCAGACTCGTTCAACAACATGACTGAGGCTGGACAGTTGGCTCAGACCAGCTTGCAGAATCTTGCAACAACCGGGCATGATTGGCTTGAACAGTTGGTTGCTTCCGGAGCTTCGACCGATGAGGTGAATGCGAAACAGCAGGAGTTGGCAACCCAATTCTATGATACGGCGAAGGCGATGGGTGTTCCTGAGTCCGAGATTCAGAAACTGCAACAATTGTATGGGTTGACCCCTGAAGAGGTCACGACCTTGTTCAAGACAGAAACCGAACAGTCGAAGCAGAATTTGACATCCTACCTGTCCGACTTGCGCGCATTGTTCCCCGGTGAGGGCAATACCGCCATTTTCACCACGGTTCTCAACGGTATCAACAGTGGCGCATTGTCCAGTGCCGACGAGGTTCAGTCGTCTGTGAACGACTTGATGAACAATGCGAGTACGGATGGTTCCGGCAAGTACACGATTGTGTTGGATGCCGATGGCAATCAGGCTGTTGTCGCCACCGACGAGGTGAAGAAACATGCAGACTTGTTCAAGAAAGGCACGGATGGCAATGGCTACACGACCAATCTGAAGGCTTCCGATCTTGCTTCGATGACCATTGACTACGTGAAAGGCGACGCCAACGCCTACGGTTCGTTGCGACCCACCGCGTCACTCGGCGCGAGGGACAACACCCAGCCAGCGAAACGCAGTGCAGAGAACACTGCGAACCAGTGGAATGGCAGCACGTATAACGCGCAGTTCGGCGGCAACATCTCCGGTAGCTTCTGGGGGATGCTCGGAACTTTGTGGAATGAAGGCAGGAGTTGGGCGAGTAGAACGTTCAACGCTATTTTCGGAACAAAGAAGGGACGTGCCACAGGCGGTGAGGTTGAAGGTGACAATGTGACACGTACCGGCAGAATCGTCGGGCGTGGAACGAACACAAGTGATTCCATCGCTTTGAACGATTCCACCGACGTGTCAACAGGCGAATACGTTGTTCGTGCCGCAGCCGTACACAGCATGGAAGCCATATATGGCAAGGGTGTGATGAGCGCCATCAATTCGAGTGGTGACATTCCAAGCCAGTACTTGAAGAACGCACGTCGTATGACCCGTGTCTCTATGCCTTCCATCGTGTCGGACTATTCGTCTGAATCGTCCGACGGTGTCAAGTTTGAAAGTGGCCCAACGTACAACATCACGCAGAACTTCCAATATCCGACCGTCACGCCAATCACCGTTCAGACGAATCAGAAGTTGGACAAAGCCGCGATGATCGGCATGTGAGAGGGGAGTATCGTGGCTTTTTCCACGTGTTTCTACAGGTTGAACAATGTTCCTCTTGATTCGGAGAACTGCATCGTTACTGTTGGTTCGACATTGTTGAGCGCCATCAGTGTTGACCGTACCGTTTCGACGGTTCCGCAACGGCATGGTTCCATCCCTTCCGGCATGACGCCTAGGTTTTCGGAACGTCAATTGTCGTTGCAGGTATGCGCGTGGGAGCCTGACGTGCTTGGTGAATCATCCAGGCTGATGCGGTTGTGCACGATGCCGAATCTTGTCATGAGTCGGATTATCGATGGTGTCGAGCAGCGTACCCGTGTCGAGTTGACCTCTTTGAGTCCTGATGATTCCAAAAGTCATCCGAACAGGTTTGTTCCGTTCACTGCCGTGTTCGCCATGCCTGACGTGTGGTGGCGTTCCGTCACGCATGAGACCGTCTCACTGCCTTTGAACGGTGGGAAGGTCATGTCCGGCGGTTCGGTGATGCCGTCCGCCGGATACTACACGTTCTGGCAGGGCGTTCCGAACGCTAGTCCGAGTGTGCTTTCCACTCAACTTCCGTATAGTTGCGGTGACGCTCCCATAACAGACATGGTGTTTCGTTTCCCGAAAGGTGTGACGGGCATAACGGTGAAGGATACGGTATCCGGTACCGGTATCACATGGTCTGGCACGCGCGTGGATGCTCGGCCTTACTTGTATTTGGATGCGGGATCGTTGACTGCATGGAGTTCCGATAGTGATTCCGCATGGTCTGGCGGTTCTCAGAACGAGACAGTCGGATTGGATTATCTGCCTTCCGGTAGGTTGCAAGTCAATCCTGATGTTTCTGGTGACTACAGGATTGCAGTTAAGGCCACTGGTTCCGGGAATGTGGCGTGCAGGTTTAAGAGAAGCTGGTGGTGATTTCCACTGGCTTCTTTCTTTTTAAGTTGAGGGATGCTTATGGGTAAGACTCTAAAATCTCGTCTTGTCGCATATCAGGCCAATGGAAGCAAGCTTGGATTGCTGCCTGAGCCGACTTCCTATACTGTGTCGTTCACTCATGATGCTGTAGGTGCTTTGACCGTCAGCTATTCGCGTAAGGCTTTGCGTGGTGAGATTCTTGACCGGCGTCTTGAAACCGGCTTGGAAATCGCCGTGGAAGTGTCTGATGGTGGACGCTGGATTGAACCGTATAATGGCCGGTTTGTTATCGCTTCACGTTCAAGGAACGCTTTGGACGTGTCCGACACGGTGTCGTTGACCGGCGTTTCCTACGGGTGGCTGTTGAAGAAGGCTTTGAATCTGGACACGTCCAGATTGGAGACCAAAGGCGACGAGAAAGGCACCCGTAAATTCGCGAACGCGAACGCTGGCACGATCATGCGCACGTTCATGGATGAGAATTGGAATCGTGGCGGCGTGAAAGTTGATTGCAGCCGGTTCACTTCTGGTGCCGATTCCGCTGGCAAACAGTGGGGTTATATGCTGCCGAGCATATATTACGATCTTGGCATTTCCATACAGGACGTGTTGGATTCGCTGGTGAACAACGGCTTATGCGATTGGCGTACCGATGCCCGTCAACTGTTGTTGTGGAACGCCGATAGCGTCGCCGTCTGCCGTGACTTGTCTAAATCGTGTGTGGTGACGCTTGCTCAGGATGTGTCCGAAGCTCCTGACGATGAGAGTATTGATGGTCTGGCTTCCTCGATCCTTGTACGTGGCGACAATATTAATTTCCGGCAGGATAATCCGAACGCCCCGAAGCCTTGGGGCGGTTGGGAATTGTATTCAAGCCAACAGGGTGTGAACAAGAAGGAGACCGCCGAACATCTCATCAAACCGACGTTGGCTAACGCGGCTAGGGTTCGCGGACAGTACACGCGATCCGTGAACGTGGTCGAAGCGTCTTGTCTGCCGCTCATCGATTACACGATAGGCGATTGGATTACCGCGCCTACAGTGGCGAACCGTGAGAAGGTCCGTGTCCAACAGGTCACGTTGCAACTCGACTCGACTGGGTTCAAGGCTTCACTGATTCTGAACGACAAGAATTATGATTCCTCGGTTCGTTTGACGAAGCGTATGAACGGTATTACCGGGGGCGCTCATCTTGGTGGAGCGTCCGGTGCGATTCCGGCTCCTGAAAAGGACCATCGCGTGCCGAAGGCTCCGCAGAATCTGTCGGCCAATTCCGACGCTTATATCAATGTGAACGGGTATGCGCGTGGCATGGTTACGGCCCGTTGGGATGATGTGACGTTGGCGACTGATGGCACCGCCATGGACATCACGTCGTATGTGGTCGAATATCGTGTGAACAAGACTGGGTATGAGTGGCATTCGGCTGGTACTACAACCGAGCACACGTTGTCTTGGTCGAATTTGGATTGCGGTGTTCAGATTCTTATCAGAGTGCGTGCCATTCCATCGTATTCCGATCAGATGGGCGAATGGTCCAGCGTGTTCGCGTTGACCGTCGCCAAGGACACGACGCCGCCTCCGGTCCCATCCAAGCCGATTCTTTCTTCCGAGTTGGGCGTGGTTTCGGTTGCTTGGGATGGGAAAACCGCTGATGGTGGTTCTATGCCTATTGATTGGGATAGGAATATTCTCGGCGAACGTTTGGCTGATGGCGGTTTCAAGGAGATCGCGGCCGTCTCGACCGGTATCGGCGATTATGTGATTACTGGTTTGACGGCTGGCACGTCTCATACTTATGCGTTTCGTGCTGTCGATCATGCGGGCAATAAGTCTGACTGGTCTGCGATTGCCACTGTGACCGTGGCTTCCGCCGTCTCGCCTGATGAGGTCAAGCAGATTCAAAAGGATTTGGCTGACAATCAGACGGCGTTGAGGGATAATACGGCGAAGCTGACGCAGGCGCAGAAGGACATCCAAGCCAACAAGTCTAATCTTGATGCGGCGAATCAGACGCTCGCTCAAGCCAAGACCGACCTATCGCAGGCGCAGAAGGACATCGCGCAGACCAAGAGCGACCTGACCACGGCGAACGGTGAGATTTCGAAGGCGAAGGAGTCGGCGGCTCAGGCGTATGCCGAAGCACACTCGAAGAATCACACTTTCCGTGGGCCGGATGAGCCGAAGGACAATCTCATCGTCGGCGACCTGTGGCTCAAGACGCAGGCGTATTGGACGAGGTGGCAGGGGGAGAAGAACGCAAGCCCCTCACTGCTCGCGGACTTTTACACGTACTGGACCGGCGCGCCGAATAATTCGCCTTCTGTGCTTGTGCCGCTGGCCGACCGCGTTGTCGATACGCTTGTCTGGGATGGCTCGAATTGGAACCATCTCGGCTATGCCGATGTCGAGAAGAACGCGGACGAAATTTCCAAGGCGAAGTCGGATATCGCGGATAATGCCGCTAAGACCACGGATGCCCGCAAAGCTGCCGAGAATGCCGCTGCCGCAGCGAAAAACGCGCAGGGCACGGCTGATACGGCCAATGGTGCGGCGAAGACAGCGCAGGATACCGCCAATGCTGCTACCGCTGCCGCGAAGAGTGCCACCGCGACCGCAGGTCAGGCGAAGAGCGCCGCCGACGCCGCGCAGACCGCCGCCGAAAGCGCCAAGAAGACCGCTGGCAACGCCGAGACGCTGGCGAACACCGCCAATGCTTCGGCCAATGCGGCCAAGTCCGACGCGGCTTCGGCCAAGTCCGACGCGGCCAACGCCAAGACCACTGCCGCGAATGCTTCGAGCGTGGCAACGCAGGCCAAGGCCACGGCTGACAGTGCGGCCCAATCCGCCACCGATGCGGCCAATGCCGCGCAGAAGGCCAATACCGCAGCCGCTGCCGCCGCTGGCGTGGCTAACGGCAAGGCCGACGTGCTGATTCAGAGCACGGCACCGGCCACGTCGATGCGCAAGGCTTCGACCTTGTGGATTGACACGACTGGAGGCGCGAACACGCCGAAGCGTTGGAATGGCAGTGCTTGGGTGGCTGTGACCGACAAGGCCGCTACTGACGCCGCGAATGCGGCTGTCAAGGCGAATGATGCGGCCAAGACCGCTCAATCCACCGCTGACAAGGCGCAGACGGCTGCGGCCAATGCGGCTTCTCAGGCTAATCAGGCTCAGGCGGCCGCCAAGAAGGCGCAGACCACGGCTGATGGCAAGAATCTGATCTACCGTGGACCGGACGAACCCGCGCATGATGGGCTGAAGCCGGGCGACATGTGGTGGCGCACCCAGAAGTATTGGACTCGCTGGAAGGGAGAGAAGAACGCCTCACCGAGCCTCTTGGCTGACTTCTACACCTACTGGCAGGGCGAAGCCAATAATTCGCCTTCCGTGCTCGTGCCGTTGGCCGACCGCGTAATCGAAGTGCTGACATGGGACGGTACGCGCTTCACGCCGTTCGACCTCGTGGCCAATAACATTCTGGCTGCTGGCACGGTGGCCGCGAAGCATCTCGCCGCCGACTCCGTGACCGCCGAGAAGGTCAAGGCCAATGCCATCACGGTGGACAAGCTCGCCGCGAACTCCGTCACGACGGAGAAATTGGTGGCTGATGCGGTGACCGCCGCGAAACTCGCCGCCGACTCGGTGCAGGCGCGGAACATCGTCGCACTGGCCATCACATCAGACAAGCTCGCCGCGAACAGCGTCACCACTGCGAAGCTCAAGGTCACGGAAGATATGACCGTGGCCTTGCTCAACGTCCACAAGATTCAGGCCGGTGAGATTGCGGCTAACGCCGTGACCACTGCTGCCTTGGCGGCTGGTGTCGTGAATGCCGACAAATTGGCTGCTAATTCGGTCAATGCGTCCAAGATTGTCACTGGTGCCATCACCGCCGACAAGCTCGCGGCCAATTCGGTGACGGCTGTCAAGATCGCGGCGGGCACTATCACTTCCGACAAGGTGGCGGCAGGCCAATTCAAGGGCTACGTCTTTACGGGCGCCGTCTTCCAGAGCTCCGAGGCTGCGAACACGGGCATGAAGCTCAATAGCACGGCTTTGCGGATGTGGGACAGCAATCACAACCAGACCGTCTATCTGGACGGCGAGGGCAAGTCGAATGTGCTGACCGGCACGTTCCAAACCCGCACGAGCGGGCACAGAATCCGAATCAGCCCGGATTACCAGTCGTATGCGATCAGCGGCTCGGAGACGTTCGTGGGCGACGGCATTGAATTCCCCGCATACAACGGTTCCACCGCCTACTACAGTCATCCAGCCATCGCATCGGTCATCCAGTCGAATCAGGTCGGCTCGATGGGCGAACTGGACTTGTGGAGCGGACACGTGAGCAAGAACGACCCTGCTGCGTTCATGTCTCTCAGATCGAAGCCGCGCAAGAAAGGCGGTACCGGCAGCGGCGGCGTCACATCCAGAGTGCATGCCGTGGCGAACACGGATTACGACGAGCCGGACGAGAGCAAGAAAAGCAGCGCTTACCTCACTCTGTCCGGCGATAGCGCGAACGGTTCGAATGTCTGGCTCGAAGCTGTCGACGCGAACGGCACGGTCGGTGTCGGAGCGAACATCGCGACCGGATACCTGTATCTTGGCGGCTATCTTGGCGGCATCACAAACCGCCACACATTCCAACGCATCAATTGGCGAATCTACCAGAACGCGACGTTGACCGCGGACTTCACCGTGCCACAGACAACGTGGTCATGGACGCCGACGAAATACGGACGCTACTACGGCGTGTGCAATGCCGACCTCAACTTTGGATCGATCTCCATGCACGTGTGCAACACCGGCGGCGCTGGATCGATGCAGGTCATGGGATACAACGCCGGAAACGGCACCTACAAGGGCGACATGTACGTCAATGCCATCGCCTGGCTGACCAAATAAAGGAGGAATCATGCAAACGGTCGTGGAAGGTGAAAACCTCATCATCCGCGCGGAGAAAAACGGAGAACAGGGGCTTGTGTGCGGCATGGACGCGATCGTCGCATGGCGTGCGCTGCTCGGCACGACGAGCGTCGCGGAGACGTGCGCGGCCATGATGCAGGCGCGCGAATCGGTCGGCTCGTACGATCCGCAGACCGGACGCAACGCGTACACGACCGCCTATGAGGGCTTGGAGGCGGCATTGTCGGATACCGCGGCGGAATCCGTGTCCATGATGTCCGACAGCGGCGAGGTGCAGGACGATCCGATGACGGCCGCACGCAACCGGACGAGGACGGCTTTGGGACTGCCGCCGATTACCAACGATGCGGATGCGGCCGTCCAGGCGGCCATGCTGTCGGGTGAAGCGGCCGATGCGACGCCGACAACCGGCATCGACACGGATTGCGTGGACTCCAAGGCCATCGGAAGGCTTTTCGCCACCGAAGCCATGCGTGCCGATTTGGACGAATGCGAGGAACGCTTCTACGAATCCATCATGCCAAGACAAAGCCAACAGGATTAAGGAGGACTGATTATGGCTGACGAAAACAATGAGAATGCGACAACGGATGACGTGCAAGGCACGGCACCGGATACCGGAAAGGATGATTCCGCCGAGCCGTCTGGCGTGCTTGATTTGCGTCCGCCGAAGGAGTCGGTGCGTGCGGAATTATGCCGATTGGGATTGGAGTTTTCCAGCACTGACGGCTCGACCGAATCATGGAGGGATTATGCACGTGGCGTGCTTGCCACCTTCGATGATTCCGGCACGTCCGTCACGTTGACGGACGTGAAGACGAATCTCGGACGCACTTTGACGCTCGACGGGCTTAAGGCCGTCACCCGTATCGACACGATGACCGCCGCCGACTAACCCCGCTTTTCACCATTTTTTTCAACCCCTGCAATCCACACGGATTGTGGGGGTTTCGCATTTAAGGAGACTATTTTGACTCAGATTCCAGCCGACGCGAACGAGGTCATCGACCAGCTTTCCGCGCAAATCGGCACTCTCACCAAGCAAATCGCAATCCTGACCAGCCAACTCGCGGCGGCCATGAAACTGATTCCGCAGGATGTGCTCGACAGTCTCGGCAAGGAGGACGCGAATGCAGAGGATTAACCTGTGGCCGAATCCCGATTTCGTCCCGTCCGGCTTTCATACCAGCGGAAGCGGCAAGGACCTCGCCGAGTACATGTCGGCCGGTCGATTCGCCAATACAAGCCCCGATTACATCGACCTGCCTTTCGCATCCTGCGAGCTCGGCGCGGAGTACGTCTGCTGCTTCAACATCTCGGCCACTGTCGCCGTCAAGAACATCGCCATTTGGAGCGGCAGCGGCAGCTGGAAGCCGCAGGCCCAGACGGTCGGAATGCAGACGATCCGCTTCGTCCCGGCCGCGGCCGATACGCGGCTGGGCGTGCCTCCGGGCATGACCATCAGCGAATTGAGCGTGGAAGCCGCCGACACGTATGACGCGGCGCTCGGGGGGGGGGCTTCCGGGCTTCTTCTCGGGGGACACGATGCCACGCGATTAAGGCGATTCGTCGGGCGGGTGATGTCCGATGATGGTCACGAACCTGATAAGCAATCCAAGCGCCCACGTCACGCTGAAACCGGGCGAGTACACGCCGATTACGACCATCGAGAAGACTCTGGGTACCAAATACTGGTGCACGGTCTGGTTGGACGTGTCGGGCGGCTCCGTCACGGTGGACAACTGTCCGGGCACCTTCAGCAAGAGCCAACGCATCGGATGGTCCTCCACGTCCACGAACGCGAATCCGATGAGCCTGAGATACAAGGTCGTGTCCGGCAGTCCGACCGTCAAGGTGTGGAACATGGTCATGTGCGAGCTGGGCGAATACCAGGCGAACAAAGCCTTGCTCGACGGCCTTTACTTTTTCGACGGGGATACGATGCCGCTCGCCTAACTCCTATGGGGGTGGTGGCATGACTCCCATCGTGAATCACTGCGTCATGCCGAAAGACGGTGTGAGCGTCAAGACGACGAACACGACACCATCGGACATCACCTTCACGGGGTTGACGGCGGGCGTGAAATACCATGTGAGCGTCGTCTGTTACATGCTGTCCACGAGTGGCGACAATCCGCGCTTGCGTCTCACCACCAATGGCAGCGATAGTGGGCTGGTCGCTTCGAATGGTCGCGTGGATTACGTCTTCACCGCCGCCAGCACCACTCACGGCATTCTCGTCGGTCTGAACAATTGCACGGTCAATCTGAGCAAGGGCTTGTGCGTGCCTCAAGACCAGTGGCAGCAGCTCGTCTCGTTGGGATTGCCGGGCAATTATTTCGATGGCGACACCATGCCAAAAGATTAAACGATTTCAAGGAGATGTGATGTGTTTCAAACGTTTTTAGCGGGGTTTGGCGGTGTCGGCGGCGCGTGCGCGGTAATCACACTGTGCTTGAAAATCTGGCCGGGGGCGCTCGAATCGCTCGCGACCGGATTGTATGCGCACGTTAACCCCGAGCGATTGCCTTACAATTCGGTGCTTTCCCAGCATTTCGCTAAAACCCGCCAATTAGGCGAGCGGACGGAACGCTTTGACGAGCGCATGGACGAGTTGTGCCGTGACACCATAAAAAACACGCTGATTTCACTGATTTACGGCGACCAGTCACACGACCACAGTGAGGCCGTCCGATACGAGCTGGCGAAGCTTGAGAAATTGGACGCGCACTGCTGGATAGTCGCAGCAGCAGAAAAATACTTGGAGGACCGGCAATGACGCATCTAGCCATCGCTGGCGGCGCATACATGCTGCTGCTCGCGCTCGTCATCGTGTCCAATCATGGCGCGCACAAGATTCAGGCTGGTGGCATCGTGGCTGGCGCTGTCACGACAGACAAGGTGGTGGCCGACGCTGTGACCGCCGACAAATTGGCTGCGAACAGCGTGCAGGCGCGGAACATCACCGCTCTTGCAGTCACGACCGACAAGCTTGCGGCCAGCAGCGTGACGACCGCGAAGCTCAACGTCACGGAGGACATGACGGTCGCGCTGCTCAACGCGCACTTGCGTTGATTTTCACATCATTTTAAAGCCATCCCACTTCGGGATGGCTTTTCTATTTGCCCCTTGACTTGGGGCGGGAAGGAGAGGATGTGGGCATCCTCAACAACAAAGGCAAGCCGAAGCACAAGCGTCCATGTCGGCATATCGGCAAGCCGTTGACCGCGTTGGCTGCGGTGCTGTGCGTAGCCATCGCGCCGATAGCGTCCGCGAACATGAACGTCATCGACGTGAGTGGATGGCAGTCCGCCGATGTGACGCGCGTGGTGGACGCCGACGCGGCCATCGTGAAGATCACGGAGGGTGGCGGCTACGTGAATCCGTCTTGGCGCAGCCAGACCGATTGGGCGCGTCAGACCGGCAAGGCTTGCGGCGGCTACCATTACGCGGACGGCGGCAACGTCACAGCGGAGGTCAACCATTATCTCAACCAGTTCAGCGGCTATGTGGGCCAGTGCGTGCTCGCGTTGGATTGGGAGTCCAACGGGAACGCAGCTTGGGGCAATGGCGACTGGGTGCGCCAGTGGGTCAACCAGGTGTATTCGCGTACCAAGGTCTGGCCCATCGTGTACGTGCAGGACAGTGCCGTATATCAGATTCCGTCCGACGTGCGCGCACATTGCATGCTGTGGAAGGCTCAGTATGCTTCCATGAATGCGACCGGCTGGCAGTCCACTCCGTGGAATGCCGGAAGCAAGGGCGAGGGCATGGTGCAGTATGCGTCTACCGGCTATCTGAACGGGGTCGGCCCGTTGGATTTGAACCTGTTCTTCGGTGAGCGTGACGCTTGGCAGAAAATCGCGAACGGTGATAGGGGTAAGACCAATGCCGAGGTGAGGCATGATCCGGTCAGACCGCAGGTCACTGCCACGCCGGACTACAATGACATGGCCACGAAGGTCATTCGCGGCGTGTACGGCAACGGCAATGAGCGTCGTCAGGCTCTTGGCGGTGCCTATGACCGTGTGATGGCGATAGTTAACCAGCGTTTGGGTGGAGGCTCGACAGTGAGCGCTCCGGCCAACACGAACTGCGGTAGCGTCTGCGTGACCGTCAAGAGTGGTGACACTCTTAGCACCATCGCGGCACGTAATGGCGGTAGCTGGAACCAGTACACGGGTTATCGTTCGGGCAACCCGAACATCATCTACGCTGGTGAGACGGTCTGCCGTCGTGGCACCGGCGTCGCTCGACAGCCGGTCAGCAACACGTACAGCACGCATCGTTACACCGTCCGTTCCGGTGACACCCTCGGCGGCATCGCCGCATATTACAGGGTCAACATGCGCAGCATCCACGGTTATCGTTCCGGCAATCCGGCGTTGATCTATCCGGGCGAAACCCTCTACTGGTGATTGGAGTAACTATGGTCGATGAAGTCAAGGAGACTCAGAATGACGGCGAAAAGCCGCAGGAAGAAACTGGCGAGGAAAACAAGTACATCCTGCCGGACAAGGCGTACAAGGTGCTGAAGTGGTTGGCGCTTATCGCGTTGCCCGCTTTGGCCGTGTTCGTGCATGTGGTCGGCCCCGCATGGAACCTTCCATGCGTTGACCAGATCGTGACCACGTTGAACGCTCTGGCCGTGCTGGTTGGCGCTTTGATTGGCGTCAGCGAGTTGAAGGCACGGTATTCCGAGTAGAAACCTTTCATTCCTCTAACATGATGTTGGAGAAGTGTAAGAATACTATGCCCAACTAGTACGTCCTGTACAAGTTTGCCCCTCTCTCAGCGATTACGCTGGGGGAGGGGCTTTTTGTGTTTCGCACGGTAGAATCATCATCATGACCAAGAAAGAGCATGATGATTTTTGGACGAAGTGGAAGCGCGAGCTCACGAAGGATGTGAAGGCCGACAGGATACACGGCGGTGAGGCTGATTTCAGCCGAATGCATGGCGTGACATTGGACACTCAAAAATTGTATGACATGCTACCGCGAGTCTGAATTGCCCCTCTCTCAGCGCACGCTGGGGGAGGGGCTTTTTCGTGTTTCAGGACTGTTTTTCTGCGGGTTCCAACTGTTTCAGGTTGAGTGCCGCGTTCATCGTCTCCATCGCCGTCAACCGCTCCTTCAATCCGGCATGACGGTAGTGTTCCACCATCAAGCGGCTGGAATGTCCAACGATTTCTTCCACTAATCCATAATCCACGCCCATGCTCATGAGTATGGTCACGACCGTGTGGCGTGTTTCGTGTCGGCTGCGATGTTCCGCATTGGGTACGCCCGCGTTCTCCAAGAGTTGGCGGAAGTTTTCAAGGTCTTCCTCCGGTTCGATGGGCGTTCCGTCATCATGCCGGAACAGCAATCCATATGGGTTCGGAATATCGTCGGTCGCTTCGAGGTACGCTTCGAGTGTTTGAGCCAATGCCGGGATGATCGGCACTTTCCTGCCGCGCTTCGATTTCGGTGGGGTGAGGCACCATCTGCCTGTCAGTTCGATCATGTCGAAGCCGTCTGGAATGCGCCACCGCCATTGCGGGCACGCTGCGCCACGCTTGTATCCGCACGGGTATACGCCGTCCCTGTCGGGGTTGCCGCAACCGTGTTCCTTCTTCAACTCTTCCAACTTCCAGTTGACGGTGTATTCGCCGTAGGGGATGCCGTTTGCCGTGGCGGTCAGTTCGAGGTCTTGGAGCGAAGCCCCCAAGATTTCACCGGGGCGCATACCGGTGCATAGCCTGAACCATTCCCTCGCACCCTTGCGGATGCCCAACTCGTTGGCGGCTTGGAGAATACGCTTCGCCTCGTCATCGGTGAATGCGGTACGCTCGTGCGCTGTGTTCTTGCGTTCGTCATCCAAGCTGATGTCCTTGTCCTTCGGTGTGGGAACACCATCCATCGGATTCGTAGGGAGAATCCGGTCGGCCACAGCAGCCTTGCAAATCTGATTCAACGTTGTGTGGGTCTGACGGCGGAGACTAAGACTGGCCTCACATTCAGTTTCCTACCATCGATGGTCTTGACAACGGTCAACCCGTTGACGATGCGATCACAGACGGCGGCGTTGAGATTCGCCAGTTTCTGCAAACGGTATGGGCGTAGGTGCTTGCGGACGATGGTTCGGTAGTTGGCGAACGTTTTCGGGTCCGCGTCCCTCTGCCGTCGTTCCAGCCATTGTTCCGAATATGCGCCCAAGGTGACTGATGCGTTGCTGCCGACGCTGCCGAATTTCGCCCGCTCTTGGAGAAGTTCGGTCAGACGCCTGTTCGCGTCGGTGTACTTTTTGCAGCTGTAGGTCTTCCCGTCGATCTTGAACTCGAAGCTGGGGTAAACCCTGATCGTGCCATCGGCCAGCTTCTTTTTCCGTTCGACTTTGTATGGGTAGACGATGCCGTTTCTTGCTTTGCGTGCCATGATTACCTCCTTGCTTCCATATTCTCAGACATTCTCAGACTTCCATTTGACCTTCACTTGAGGGTCACTTGACCCGCAAGTGAGGTTAAACCGTTGGAATGAAGCCGTTTTGCCCAATCGTTCCAAGGGGTATTCTATCAAACTCTCTAACTGTTAATCGGACGGTCACTGGTTCAAGCCCAGTCGCAGGAGCCATTCGAAAAATCCCCTTGGAAACAAGGGGATTTTTTCATTTTCAACGACTCTTGGCATTTTTGGCCACCCTTCATGTTTATCCGTCGGCGGAAACCGTGGTTCGTCCAGCCGTCCATGCGTATGATGAACGCACCGGGTCAATCAAACAAAGGAAGGAAGTCCATCATGTGCACTGGCGTTCGTTTCTCCGACGAAGAGGGAAACATGTATTTCGGCCGCAACCTCGACTGGAGCTTCTCATACGGCGAAAGCATCCTGGCCACTCCACGCGGCTACCACTACGACAACGTGTTCGGCGCGAGCGGCAAAGCCACGCCGAACGCGGTGATCGGCGTGGGCGTGGTCATGGCCGACCGTCCGATGTATTTCGACTGCGCCAACGAGCATGGTCTGGCCATCGCGGGATTGAATTTCCCCGGCTACGCGGAGTTCGTGCATGAGCCGGTCGAAGGCACCGACAACGTCGCGACCTCGAATTCCCGCTGTGGGTGGCACGCAATTTCGATTCCGTCGACGAAGTCGAGAAGGCGTTGAAGAACGTGACCCTCGTCTCCCAGATCGTGCCCGGCCAGCAGGAGTCGCTGCTGCATTGGATCATCGGCGACAGCGAGCGCAGCATCGTCGTCGAACAGATGGCGGACGGCATGCATGTGCACCATGACGACGTAGACGTGCTGACCAACCAGCCGACGTTTGGCTTCCATATGGAGAATCTGCGCAACTACATGTGCGTCGGCAACGAGATGGCCGAGCCGGCCACGTGGGGCAAGGCGTCCCTGTCCGCTTGGGGCGCGGGTGTGAGCATGCATGGCATTCCGGGCGATGTGAGCTCCCCGTCGCGTTTCGTGCGTGTGGCTTATGCCAACACGCATTATCCGCAGCAGGAAGGCGAGGCGGCCAACGTGTCTCGCCTGTTCCACACCCTTGGTTCCGTGCAGATGGTTGACGGCATGGCGAAGATGGGCAACGGCCAGTTCGAACGCACGCTGTTCACCAGCGGATATTCGTCCAAGACCAACACGTACTACATGAACACGTATGATGATCCCGCCATCCGCTCCTACGCGATGGCCGATTTCGACATGGATTCCTCGGAGCTGATCACCGCCGCCTGAGCATGCGTGGGCTTTTTCGTCCGTCGGTTCCCATACAGACGGACGAAAAAGCCGCACGATTGCCGAAAAGGACATGAAAATGGAGTCGTGCGACAGATCCACTTTTCGGATACCGGCTCTTCCATTGCCCGCTCAATGCCGTTTGACGTCGGACCAATACGACACGCCGGAATATGGACTTCGAGCACTTTAAGTTTTTAGAGTGCGGGGTATGAGCAATACGACGACCACCTGGCATTCGATCCGTGAGGCGTCCATGATTTCCGGACTGCCCGAATCGACGTTGCGTTATTACGAGCAGATCGGCATCATCGATCCGATCGCCCGCGATCCGAGTTCAGGCCACCGAGTCTATTCGGACAAGGACATCGAATCGCTGACCACCATCGCATGCCTGGCGGCGACGGGCATGCCGCTTGAATCGATGCGCGAATACCTGAAGAACCGTTTCGACGGTCCGGAAGGCGCCCGACGGCAGATCGAACTACTCGACGCGCAATCGCTGCGTCTGGCCGCGAAAGCCGAGGCCCTGCGCATCCAGCAGGCGTACGTGTCGCTCAAATCGCTCTATTGGCGCGCCATCGCCGAAGGACACGAGGATGAGGCCAACCGAATTCTCGAGGAAAACAAAGACGTCATCGAAAACGTCAAGAAACAGCCCGGCAAGGGCGCGATCGCACGCTGAACATTCAGACGACGATGGCCGCTATCCGCACGCAACATTTCCGACGATAGAATGAACGCGGCATGCGGCGCGAAGACATCGAACGGAAAGGAAGCCATGTTCGAGGAACTGCATAGGAAGATGAACGCGTTCTGGAACAACGACAGGACGCTGTCGCAGACCGATCCGGAATATGTCAAGCTGTTTTCCGACTTCGCTTACGGGGAAGTGGTGAACGAGCCGGGCGCGAACCATCCCGATCTGGACGACCAGACCCGTTCCCTGGCGATCCTCGCGGCTCTGGTCGGCTGCCAGGGTCTCGACGCGTTCGAAATGATGCTGCCGGTCGCCTACGAGACAGGACTGACGTCCGTGGCCATCAAGGAGATGATCTACCAAGCCACCGCATACTGCGGATTCGGGAGAACCCTGCCGTTCCTGAAGAAGCTCAACGTTTTCCTTGGAGCCGCGAACGTGCATCTGCCGCTGGAGCCGCAGGGCACGACCACGTCGGAGACCCGCGCGCAGGCCGGAGAGGACAAGCAGGTCGAGATCTTCGGCGAGAACATGCGCGGATTCGCGCAATCCGGACCGGAGGAGACCCGGCACATCAACAAGTGGCTGGCCGACAACTGCTTCGGCGACTACTACACTCGCGGCGGACTCGACACCCGCGAGCGCGAAATGGTCACGTTGTGTTTCCTGGCCGCGCAGGGTGGTTGCGAACCGCAGCTTACGGCGCATGCCAAGGCGAATATGGTCGTTGGCAATGAGAAGGCGTTTCTAATCGCGGTGGTCTCGCAGTGCATGCCGTATATCGGCTATCCGCGTACGTTGAACGCGATTCGTTGCATCGATGAGGCTGTGAAGGGCTGACCTGCCCGTTAAAAACGCCGGCAAACAAACAAAGGGCTATCCGCCGAACAAGACGGATAGCCCTTCCTTATAGCTGATTGTGGATGGCGTGCTGTGTTTACTCGCCCCACACGTCCTTGGCGATGGATTGGACGAGTGCGATCTTGGCCCACTGCTGGTCTTCGGTGAGCTTGTTGCCTTCCTGGGTGGAGGCGAAGCCGCACTGGGTGGACAGGCACAGGCGGTCGAGCGGAATGTACTGGGCGGCTTCCTGGATGCGGGCCTTGATGGTGTCCGGATCCTCAAGGTCGGGCTTCTTGGAGGTGATCAGGCCGAGCACGACCTTCTTGTCGCCGGAGACTTCGGCGAGCGGCGCGAAATCGCCGGAACGGTCGTCGTCGAACTCGAGGTAGTAGGCGTCCACGTTCTCCTCGCCGAACAGTTTGGCCGCGACCGGCGCGTAGCCTCCGGAGGAAAGCCAGGTGGAGTGGAAGTTGCCGCGGCACACGTGGGTGTTGATGACCAGGTCGTCCGGCTGGTCGGCGATCACGGCGTTGATGACGTCGAGGTTCTCCTGCTGCAGGCGTAGCGCGTCCTCGTCGCTCCAGCCGAGACGTTCGCGTACGCTCGCATCGCACAGGCGGGTCCAGGTGCAGTCGTCGAACTGCACGTTGCGGCAGCCGGCGGCATACAGGTCGGCGATGACCTGGCGGTAGGCGGCGACGATGTCGGCGGTCAGCTCGTCGTCGTTCTTGTAGAACTCGTCATACGGGTAGGCGGCCGCGTTGCCGGTGAGCACGAAGCGGGTCTGCGCGGGGGAGGGCATGGTCTGGCGGGCCACGGTGTTCTCGTCCTCGAACTGCTTGACGAACTTGAAATGTTCGACGAACGGATGGTTCTCGCCGGAGATTCTTCCGGTCACGGTGGCGGTGTCGGCCGGGGTCACCTCGTCGTGGAAGGCGACGCGGTGGGCTGCGGCGGCATGGTCCACGCCGTTGAAGCCCCACATGAAGTCGAAATGCCACCAGCCGCGGCGGAATTCGCCGTCGGTGATCACATGCAGGCCGGCGGCCTTCTGCTTGGCGACGAGTTCGGTGATGGCCTTGTCCTCGACCGCCTTGAGCGCTGCGGCATCGATTTTGCCGGCGGCGAAATCCTCACGCGCGGCCTTGAGCTCGGCCGGGCGGAGATAGGAGCCGACCACGTCGGCGCGGAACGGCGCGTTATGCGAGTATGCCATTGAATACCCCTTTTTTGGGAAAGCGACAAATACCTAGTGAAGGTTACACGCACGTCTCGAAACACGGGCGCACACGGCTTCTCGGCCAGTATTCGTGCTTGAATGGATGATGTTATCCGTTACACATTCGAGAATGGAAGGCAATGAGCGAATCGCGCGATCCCGCAGGCGACAGTACGACCACGAACAACATGGGGGAGGTGCGGGAAGCCGAACATCAGGGCGCAGCCGTCAAGGCGGCGTTGGGTGCGAACATCGGCGTCGCCATCGCGAAACTGTGCGCGGCGTTCTTCACCGGATCGTCCGCCATGCTTTCCGAGTCGGTACATTCCATCGCCGACTGCTCCAACGAAATCGTATTGATGGTGGGTGGACGTTTCTCCAAGCGCAAGACGGACGGCGACCATCCGTTCGGCCTGTATCGCGCCAAATATCTTGCTTCGTTCGTCGTGGCCACGCTGCTGTTCTTTGTCGGTGGATTCTTCTCGACGTCCGAGGCCGTGAAGAAGCTTGTCGCGATCAGCGCCGATCCGGCATTGTGTGACGTGAACAGGATGGAACTGCTTGTCGCGTTCATCGTGGTCGTCATCAGCGCATGCCTGGAAGGATTCGGCCTGCACCAGAGCATCAAGGAAGCCAACGAGCGTATGGAACGCACGAACACGAAGCATATGGGCGTGTTCCGTTTCTGGAGACGCACCAAGTCCGCCGAACTGGCTTCGGTGATCATGGAGGACACGCTCGCCCTGATCGGCCTGGCGTTCGCAGGCCTCGGCATCGGTCTTGCTATCGCGCTCGACGACGAGGTGTTCGACGCGTTGGGCGGTCTTATGGTCGGCCTGGTCCTGATCGTCGGCTCGCTTCTACTGGCGTTCAAATCCGGTTCGCTGCTCATCGGCGAGGCCGTGGATTCCGATACGCGCGGGAAGATCGTCGAGGCGGTTACCACCACGCCGGGCGTCGAACGATTGCTGAACATGCAGACCGTGCACATGTCGGAGGACGACATCCTCCTGTGCGTCAAAGTGCAGACCAGCAAGCTCGACCGCGACTATGACGTGGAAACCGTCGACAAGATCGAGAAGGCCGTGCGCACCGCGTTGCCCTGGTACAATTTCGAGATCTACGTCGAGCCGGACATCTACAGCGCCAAACACGTGCACGCGTAACCGGTTCCCGCGTAACAGGAACCGTTCAATATGGGAAAGCCCGGACGAATCAGATCGTCCGGGCTTTCCCATATGCGTGCCGGAAATGGTGGAAGTGGGATTATTCCTCGGCCACCAGATCCAGGTAGGAGTCGTTCCACAGGTCCTCGTCGCCGTCGGGCATGAGCAGCACGCGTTCCGGATTCAACGCCTCGACCGCGCCCTCGTCGTGGGTGACCAGCACAATCGCGCCCTCGTATTTGGCGATGGCCTTCAAAATCTCGTCGCGGGACGCCGGATCCAGATTGTTGGTCGGTTCATCAAGCAGTAGCACGTTCGCGCGGCTCGTCACCAGCGTGGCCAACGCCAGACGGGTCTTCTCGCCGCCGGAAAGCACTCGTGCCGGTTTCAGCGCGTCATCGCCGGAGAACAGGAACGACCCAAGGATGGAACGTGCCTGTGTGTCGTCAAGTTCCGGTGCCACGTGAATCAGATTCTGCAACACGGTGGCGTCAAGGTCCAATGTGTCGTGTTCCTGTGCGAAATAGCCGATTTTGCAGCCATGTCCATATTCCACGGATCCGGTGTCGGGATCCTCCAGATGGGCGAGCAGACGCAGCGTGGTGGTCTTGCCCGCGCCGTTATAGCCAGAATCACCACACGTGAACCTTTGTCGATCGCCAGATTCACGCCTGCGAACACGATGTTCGAACCATACGCTTTGGAGATGTCCTTCGCCATGATCGGCGTACGTCCGCAAGGTGCCGGCTCGGGGAAGCGGATGTCCGCCACCTTCTCCTTCTTCTGTGCTTCGGACGTGTTCTCCAGCAGTTTCTCCGCGCGGCGCATCATGTTCTGCGCGGCCACGGCCTTGGTGGCTTTCGCGTGCAGGCGGATGCCCTGCTGCATCAGACGTTCGGCCTTCTTCTCTGCGACTTCACGTTCGCGGCGGCGACGTTCCTCGTCGACCACGCGTTGGTGCAGGTAGGCCTTCCAGCCGAGCGAGTACATGTCGATCTGGCCGAGCTGTGCGTCCAGATGCCACACCTTGTTCACCACTTCGTCAAGCAGTTCGGTGGAGTGGGAGATGACCAGGAAACCGCCCTCGTATTTTTTCAGATAGCCGCGCAGCCATTCGATGGAATCCGCGTCCAAATGGTTGGTCGGCTCGTCAAGGATCAGCGTATCCGCATCGGAGAACAGGATGCGCGCCAGTTCGATACGGCGGCGTTGACCGCCGGAAAGCGTACCCAACTGCTGGCCCATCACGTCCTGCGGCAGGCCGAGACTGGCCGCCATCGCGGTCGCTTCGGACTGTGCGGCATAGCCTCCGGCCTTTTCGAAATCCTGCATGGCCTTGTCGTAGCGGTTCATCGCCTTGGTCATGACATCCGGATCCGGATCGGTCATGTCCTTTTCGGCCTTGCGTATGCGTTTGATGATCGAAGCGATGTCGCGCGCGCTCATCATGCGGTCCAGTGCGGTCTGCTCCGGGTCTGCGGCATGCGTGTCCTGTGGCAGATAGCCGAGTTTGCCGGAGACACGTACCTTGCCGGCGGTCGGCAGCATATCGCCGGTGATCACACGGGTCAGCGTGGTCTTGCCGGCGCCGTTGCGGCCGACCAGACCGATCTTGTCTCCCTTGGCAACGTGGAAGTTGGTGGGATGCAGCAACGTGCGCGCGCCGATCTGAATCTCAAGTCCCTGCGCCTCAATCGCCATGCCGTGATACCTCTAGTCTTTCGTGTTCCTTCAAACGCCAATCGAACATCATAGCGAACACCCGCAACCGTTTCACCTCATCTCACGTTTCATTTCCAAGCAGATGCCGGAGCAGTGATTCGCGGTGGTTGATGAAGACCCTGGTGATTTGATAGCTGTCCGTATCCTCATAATCGCAGGGATGGACGCCGTTTTCGTCGAATGACAGGATTTCCGCATCCGGCAGACCGAGCAGAATCGGCGAATGGGTCGCGACGATGAATTGCGATCCGTCGTTTGCCATTCGGTACATGTGCTCCAGCAGAGTCAATTGCCGCTGTATCGAGAGCGCGGATTCGGGTTCGTCCATAAGATAGAGACCCTTTCCCGTGTGGGACAGGAGTATCTCCAGGAATCCTTCGCCATGCGACATCTCGTGCAAACGGGACATGTCGCCATATCCGCGACTGTATTCACGAGCCTGTGTCGCCAGCGTGAAAAAACTTTCCGCGCGCAGGAAGAAGCTTGATGGGCCGATCGCATACTGCCGGTATATCGTCATCGCCTTGGCGAGATCCGACGTGTCATCGTATGTGCTGAAACGGTAGTTGCGCGTGCCGCCTTCCGCGTTGAAGCCGCAGGCGACGGCGATGCCTTCCAGCAAGGTTGATTTGCCGCTACCGTTCTCGCCTACCAGAAAGGTGACATTCTTGTGGAATTCAAGTTCGTCAATTGAACGCAATGAGGGAATTCGACTGACGTATGAATCAGTCAGCATATTCCAATCGATGCGCAGCCCCGACACAATCAGATCATCCATGCTTTTTAACAAAACCACACTTCCATATTCGGCAGAACCGACCTACAGACCGGTGGCATAGCTCGATACGCGCAACGGCTCCACCGGTCTCATATTTTCCTACGTGTCATCGTCTCTTCAGATTATAGGATGGGCCGTGGGGAAAGGCGCATATATCACGACGACGTTGTGGATGAAACGAATTATCCAATCACGTGATCGATTCGCTACAGTGGTTTCGGAACCTTTCAGGAGGGAAGAAGCATGGCAAGGGCTTTGATTGTGGTGGATGTGCAGCCGACGTTCTGCGAAGGAGGTGAACTGGGCGTGCAGGGAGGCAATGCGGTCGCCGAACGTATCGCGGATTATGTGAACGCGCGTCGGAGCGAATACGCATATATCGCGACCACGCAGGATTGGCATATCGAGCCGGGGACCCACTGGTCCGAGCATCCTGATTTTGTGGATACCTGGCCGGTGCACGGCAAGGCCGGAACCGCCAATGCCGAACTGCATCCCGCCATCGCCGCATTGAACATCGAACATCATTTCAAGAAGGGCCAGTATTCCCCCTCATATTCCGGCTTCGAAGGCTTTGAGGACAACACCGACCGCATTCCCACCCGTGAGGAAGTCTCCACCGCCATGGCCGCGGGCAGGACACTCGCCAACGGGTTGAAGACCGCGGGCATCACACGGGTCGATGTGGTCGGACTGGCCGAATCGCATTGCGTCAAGGAGACCGCTCTCGACGCGAAGAAGCTGGGTTTCGAAGTGCATGTCATCGAAAACCTGACCGAACCGGTCAGTGAGGAACTCGGTATCGCAGCCCGTCGGCAGATGAGTGAAGCCGGCATCATCCTTGACTGATTGGCCGGAGTCGCACGACTGCAGGTCCGCACGGGTATAGCGGCATCAATCCGTGCAAAGCACATACGCTCGCGAACGCAACGGATGGAAAATCGGCCAGTCATGACGAGTGGTTCCTCGACCAAGTAGTCAGATAAGCCAAGCGATGCCTATGCCATCGAAAGCTGGTTTGCGTTCCGCGTGATCAGGACGCGTAGGCCCGCTTTTTATCAATGCTGTACTAAAGCCAATCGTCATCGTATGGTTTCGACATCATGGCATGGTGCACGGTATTCCGTTGAACTTTTTAATATCCCTCGTCGATGAAGATCCATCCGTGTTCCGCCCGCGCGGAACCGGGATTCCACACGTACCAGCTTCCCCAGCCATCTTGGGACGAGTTCTGCGAGCCGGCATGGCAAGAGATGTCATTGGAGAGGTAAATCACATTGTCCATCCCGTATTCGTCAATGGCCGCGGAAATCGAAGAACTGCCACCGGAAGCCGTGACGTCGTGTTCGGCTGCAAGCAGCGCGGCCGAACGCTTTGCGTCATATCGGACGGCATCCACGCGGCAACCGTTCCAGGATTTCAGCCTGGCAAGGTCCGCCTTTACCACGTCATCGATCTGGGACTTGTCGAACTTGCCTGTCGCGTTGATGCTGATCCGAGCATGACTGACATCGGCAGGCCGGAGTGGCAGGTAGACGAACCGGTACGCGCCGACAGCGCATGCCACGGCGGCGACGCATACCGATACGACGGTGATGGGTTTCTTGCTTTTCGTGGTCCGCATGATCCTCCCGCATAACAGCTTTCCCTAAAGCATACAGCGGAAACGTGATAAGAGGAATGGATACCAAGACCAACAAGAACGCCCTTCAACGGATACTACGATGGAACGCGTCAAACAGGCGGAATGATTCCCCCGCTCCGCAAACGAGATCGGCAAACGACTCATGGTATTTGAATATGGACGGTGACGTTTTGACGCGTATAAAGCGTATAAAGCCGAATCCGACGAATCAGTACTGGAATGCTGCAAGGAGGGTCAGATGATATTGGCCGATGCCATCAATCTCGTTCTCGCCGAATATCCTGGAATGAAGGCGATTGGTGCCGCGGAGAGTGCCGATGCGTGGATCATCGGACTCGATTTCGCGTCTTCAACAGATGACCATCCGGTGCCGGGCACACCGAGCGTAGCGGTCGAAAAAACATCAGGCGTTCTGCATGACCTTATTCCGGGGACGGAAGATTTCTGGCATTACATGACCGGTGCCAAAAAGGTGACTATTCCTCGGATTTAAAATCCGCCTTAGTCTTCCCATAAGAGCTCCCGCCTTTCACGCCTTCCGCGTGGAAGGCGGGAGCTTCCGTTATTCGCTGAGCAGTTTCGGCGTGAACGCCATGAACAGGATTCCCGCGGTGACGGCGAAGACGATGTCCGAAATCGGTTCCGCGCGGATCAGACGCCAAGCAATCCAACGGAAAAAGCAAGAGGAAAAAGACACGAAGAAACACGCCGGGCCATCTCATACCAGAGGATGAGTCACCCCAACATTTACGCCAAGGAATGAATACGACGGACGATGCCACGGACACGACCAGCCGTACTACCGTTGAACCAACAACGGAAACGAAACCCACGCACACACCACGCGCATCCCACACGCCCAGCAAAGGAAACCGGCCATGTCATACGTCCTCTACTTCAGCAAGCCATTCGCGCTCGCCATCGCAATCTGGCCATTCCTCTCACTCCTACTCACCCTGCCCGTGCTCGCACTGCTCTACCACCGCGACAACCGGCTACGCTTCACCTCCGCACTAACCGCATATCTCGTGGTGCTCTACCTCATCGCGCTCGCATGCTTCACCATGTACCCAATGCCAGAAAACCCGGCCACCTACTGCGCCGCCCACCATCTCAGGCCACAACTCAACCCATTCGAATTCATCCACGACATCCGAACCGACGGCATCACAGGCGTCATGCAACTGGCCATGAACGTCGTGTTCTTCCTACCGCTCGGCTACTTCATGAAACGCGTCTTCCGCTGGAAATTCGCCACGGCGTTGTCGGCCATGTTCCTCACCTCGCTGCTCATCGAAACCACCCAGCTGACCGGCATCTGGGGCATCTATCCATGCGCCTACCGCCTATTCGACGTCGACGACCTCATCACCAACACCCTCGGCGGCATACTCGGCTACGCCATGGGAAGCATTGTCGCCCACTTCCTACCCCAACAGCGCATCGACGAAGACGCCATCACCACCGAGCCAGGCTTCGTGCGCCGCTGCGTGGCGCTCGCGATCGACCTGTTCCTTGTCGAAACGGCGTCGCTGTCCGTCACGGCGCTTATCTATCTGGTTGGCGTGCTGTTCGATGTGAACCGCGCGAACAACGTCAATGCGGCCGTCTCCGCCGTGGCCACCATCGTCATGTTCGTCCTGTTCGAAGGGATCATTCCGTGGAGGCGCGCCGGCCGCACGTTGGGCGGCGGTTTCACGCGCATGACGGTGGAGACCAGGGAGCGTTCCGGCATGCGCAGGATCGTGTTCTATACGTTACGCGCGTTGGTGTTGTATTGCGCGGTCTACGGATTGTGGACGGACCGTGGCTTCTACGCGCTGCTGCTCGGCATCGCGCTTATCGTGTTCTGGCGCGTTAAAAAGCGCATGCCGTACGACTATGTCTGACCGTCGTGCGGAGCTGCCGCGAGTCCGGCGCCGCAAAAACGCGACACGCCGGGCTTGCGCGATGGCGGACGCTCCTGTATATTTTCAACTCGTTGCCCACCAAGGTGGAAAACATGCGGACATAGCTTAGTTGGTAAAGCGCAACCTTGCCAAGGTTGAGACCGCGGGTCCGAGTCCCGTTGTCCGCTCCGCAAAACGAAAGCTCCCGGGAGGGAGCTTTTCTTGTATTTCCGGCAGTCGCCGGCACCGGCGAATCCAATGGAATCCGATGCCGGCGGTCTTGTTTTTTCAGTCGCCGATGTTGTCGCGTGCCGGCGTGACCATCGTCAGCATCATGACGGACGGCTCCTCGGCGTATATCGCGTGCGGGATGCGGGTGGGAAAGTAGGCCAGGCCTCCCGGAACAAGCTCCACGGTCCTGCCGTTGCCCGTCACCTTAAGCCGTCCCTTCAGCGTCTGCACGAACACCGGCATCGCGGCCGTATGCTCGCTGAGCTCCTCGCCCGTGTCGAAGGAGAACAGCACCACGTTGCCTCCGGCCTTCTGCATGACGGTGCGGGACACGGTGGACCCCTCCTGAACGGAAATCATGTCCCCGAGGTCCTCGATGTATCCCAGTTCGATCGGTTCGGCCTCATTGCGTTCGTCGCTCATCATCGTCCTCCTTTGGTTGGTGGCAGGGATGCCTCCATCGTATCGTCTTCACGCCGGAGACACGGCATGTACTCGTGGAGGAAAAACGTTTGACCACGATGTGAACACGCTCTTGCATCGAACGCGTTTATGGTCCAGACTTTTGCCTGTTCCATGAAAGTCGGCAATGTCGCCGGGGGCAAGTGGGACGAACGGAGGTATTAAGGAAATGAACGAGAACATCGACATCGACACCACTTTCGTGCCGGACGATTCCGCCAGCCATTCCTGGACGGAGCGCGACAGCGAGCTTGTGGAGGAGTATGCGGCCCAGCTCATGGCGATGAGCATCTGAGCGGACACGATCCGAAAACGTGGGGGACGCCTCTTCCGGAAACTCCGGAAGGGGCGTCCTTCCGTTTTTTCATTCCGCCGGGCCGAAACGCCTCCGGCGCGTCCGTAGCCACATGTGTGACTATGCTTTCCAGCCGTAGCGTTTGAGACGACCGGGAGGAGACCGCATGCCGACGGACGGAAAACCGAAAAACGGCATCGTCAGACAATTGTTCAGCTATGGCGGCGTTTCGGCCATGCAGACCTTCGTGGAATTCGGCGTGTTCGCCGTGCTTCAGCTGGCCGGCCTGCCGTTCCGTCTGGCGAATGCCGTGGCCGTCTTCTGCTCCGGCTCATTCAACTACGTCATGAACCGCAACGTCACATTCAAATCCTCGTCGAACTACGCGCGTTCGATAGCCATGTTCGTGGCCATGTACTGCTGGAACCTGCTGTTCTCCAACCTGATGATGGCCTGGATCCCCGGACTGCTCGGCTGGCCCACCATGGCGGTCAAGATCGTCACCATGGGCATGCAGGCGGTCTGGGGCTTCCTGCTGTGCCGCTACGTCATCTTCAAATGACGTTCGCGCCGGACGGTTTTCCCGCCGCGATCACGGGAAAACGGACATGCTATCTTACAATGGATGCGCATCGGGAAACTTGTGGCTAAGGGAAGGACGGGACGCCGTTGGCGGATGTAAGACGGGAAATGGAACGGCTCCGGCCCGTGTATGAGACCGGGGTGCTGCGATTGCTGCTGCGCGGCAATTCCATGCTGTACGTCGCGCTGCTGCGCTCCACGTTCGACCCGCTCACCGGCGAGCTGCCACGCGAGATCGTCGAGGAACGGTTCTCCCGCAGTCTGACCCGACTTGCGGAAACGGGCGATTACACGCCCAAGGAAGGGCAGACGTCCGCGGAAGCCGCGCACACGATCCTGCAGCAGCTGACGAAGGAAGGCGAGGGCGACTACGCTTGGCTCGCCAATTCGCTCGACGTCGCATCGCACCGCTACCTGTACCGTCTCACGGCGCGCGCCCACCGTGCGATCGAGGCGCTCGACCGGCTCGAGGACACCACGAAAGCGCTGTCCGGCGCGCAGGCCAACAGCATCATCATGGAGATCGAGCATGCGCGCATGCAGCTGACCGCCGACCCCCGCGAACGCATCCGCCTGCTCGAACGCGACATCGAGGAGCGGCAAAAGCAGATCGACGAATTGAAGCACAGCGACACGTTGGACAAGCTCACCTCGCAGCAGGTCGGCGACATCATCGGCGTCATCCACAACACGCTGCGCGGCGTGCCGATCGACCTGCGCGAACTGGCGCTCGAGGAACGCGACAACGGCGACAATCTGCGCCGAAGCATGCAGTCGGGCTCCATCAGCGTGGAGCAGGCGCTCGGCACCTACCATGACGAATACCACAGGTCGTTCCACGAATCCGACAGCGGCCGGCGTTTCGAGGACGCGTTCCAGGTGATCGTCACTGACGAGGGACGCCGCGAAATCGACGAGGCGGTGCGAGACATCGCCCAGAACCCGTATCTCGAGGGCGAGCCCGGCATCCTGCTCGCCCAGGTACGCGCCGAACTCAAACGCATCTACGAGGGCATCGAGGACGTGCGCCGGCAGATCCGCATATCCGACGAGGCGGTGAGCCGTCTGGTGCGCCAGCAGACCGACACGCATTACCGCACCATGCTCGACAAGCTCCACAGACTGTTCGTGCGGGCCAGCGACGACGCGAAGACGCACCCCGGCTCGGACGAACGCCCATACCGTACGGACACCGGCACGGCGCAATTCCAGGCATTGCCGTCCAGGCCCGCGAAATCGATGGCGCGCGCGGCCACGGCCGGATTGGACGACGCGCCTTCGACGAACGTCGACGCGCCGGACCTGAAGGCCATGGTCGAGATGTGCGGCCCGCGGCTGACGCACATGATCGGACTCATCAGGCGCGATCCGGTCAAAACGGCGGACGGCAGGTTCGTGGATTTCGCGGCGAGCTTCAACCGGCTGCCCCGGGAGGAACGGCGCGAAAGCGAGCTGATCGGCTTCCTAAGCGCCCTACGCACGCAGGACGGACCGGCAACCGTGGCATGGCATTGCGTATCCATCGACGGAGGCGAGCGCGTGTGGCGCACCAGGCCGATCCTCACCACCGAGGCGGCGCTTGACGAGATCATCGAGGAGGGATGAGCATGACGGACAACACCGACGGATTCGACACTGGCATCGGCATCGAAGAGGAGACAGGCCCGGAATCCGGCATGCCGTCCGAAGGGCCGGATATGACGAGGGACAGGCCGGCATTGTTCGACGGGGATACGGGAGACATGCCTCTTGAGGCGCGTATGGCCGCGATCGCGCTGAAACGCGAACGCTACATCGGCGGCAGCCTGTACGACAGGGCGTGCCAGTACCGTGAGGCCGTGGAACGGTCGTTGAACAACGACATGCTCAGACTGGTCGACAACACGAAATACCGGATCATGTACGCGTCGCCGGTCACGGACGCGGAGACGAACATCCGCTCGTTGAAGACGCGTGTGAGCCTCACCCGCGAGGAGGCCGCCACGCTCGCGGCCCTGCGCATCAAGGTGCTGGAGTACGAGAACCAGAAGACGAAGCCGGGCGACTGGCTCATCAGCTTCGACGACATCCGCGCGCTGCTCGCCACGGGAGCGGGCTTCCTCACGGCCAGCAACGACGAGGAGGGCACGGCGAAGAAGATCACGTCCGTCATCTCGCGCATGCGCACCTACGGGTATCTCGCGGAAACGGGGGACGAGAACATGTACGTGCTCACGCCATTGGTGCCGATGGTGCTCGACCAGAAGCTCGCCGACCGGTGGCTCGGCTCCAATGATACGGACGGCGATGGTATGAAAGACGCGGATGGCGATGGTTATGACGATTCGTCCATCGGCGCGGATGGTGGCGATACTTCCGATTCGACCGGGACGGTTTCGTCCGGCGTCGAGCAGGACGCGTTCGATTTCGATTCGGCCGATGACGCTTTTGATGGAGGGGAACACTGATGGAAGACGGCATGAAAATCGTTTCCGACCGTTGGATGCTGCAAAGCCGGCAGATCGTCAACTGGGGCTCCTACGGCGGCTACCACGTGTTCCGCCCGTCCATGGACGATGCGATGCCGGTGACCCTGCTCGCCGGCGCGAGCGAATCGGGCAAATCCACGCTCGTCGACGCGCAGATCTCGCTGCTCTACCCATCCGGCACCCCCTACAATAAGGCGTCGAATTCGGGACGTTCGGAACGCAACGACTACACGTACCTGCGCGGCATGATCGGCATCAGCGACGGCGAAAACGGTGAGACCCCGATCTTCCTGCGCGGCAGGGACGCGGACGGCACCCCGCAGAACATCTGGGGCGCGATCGTCGACACATACGCGAACCGCAGCGACGGAGGACTGTTGTCCTGCGCAAAATTCCTCTACCTGACCGCAGGCGACGGGCCGGACGGACTGCGCCGCCAATACGTCACCTGGAACCAGACCATCGACCCGCGCCTCATGGACCGGCACCGCGACACGTCATTCACGCGAGGACTGATGGAACAGACCTACCCAGGATGCACGACGCACGTCAACGCGCAGGCGTTCCACGCCTCCATCTGGCAGGACATGGGCCTAAGCGCCGAAGCATGCAGGCTCCTGCACAAGATCCAATCCGCCGACGCGCCCTCCAAACTCGACGACATCTTCAAACAGGGCGTGCTCGACGTGCCCGAATCCATCCGGCTCGCCCGCGAAACCGTCGACGACTACAACCGGTTCAGCGAGAACTTCCACAGCATGGAAGACAAAATGGAACGCGTCGCCATCCTGCAGGACATACAAGCCCGCTACGGCGAATACGCCAAACAAGCCAGCGAACGCCGCGAATACACGCCCATCGACCCCGACCGCGAGCAAGGCGAGACGACGCTCGCCGCATGGACATGGTCGCGCATGGCCAGCGAAGTACGCGCCGGACTGCCATCGGCGCAACGCAAAGCCAAGGAATCCCAGGACGCCATCGACCGGTCTCAGCAGCGCATCGACGAACTCGACACGCAAATCGAAGCCGTCAAAGAACGCATGAACGGCATCGACGGCGGCAGCCTGCAGCAACTCGGCAAGGACTTCGAACGCGCACGCCAGGACGCCGACGAGGCGCGCAGACAACGGCACGCCATCGCCGAACGGTTCGAACGCGTCGAAGGCAGACTCCCCGCCGACGAGCAGACATGGAACGCCAAACGCGCCGCGCTCGCCTTGTCGCTCGACACGTACGACAAGCGTTTGGAAGACGCGCGATCCGAATACCAGCGAATGGTGGTGGAACGTCACGCCCGGCAGGGCGAACGCGACCTGTTGAGGCAGGATTACCGGCGCAAGATCGAACACAGGACGCGCATCAGCGACGACATGGACCATGCGCGCACGCTCATCGCACGGGCGACGGGCTTGGACGAGACGGAACTGCCGTACGTGGCCGAACTGATGGACGTGGACGAGGGGGACGAGCAATGGCGTCTGGCGATGGACGTCACGTACGCGCCCATCGCGCAGACCATTCTCGTGGACAAGCGGCATGAGCAGGGGTTCGCCGCGAAGGTCAGCGCGATCGATCCGACGCGTATGACGCGGCGTGCCTGGCGTTTCGTCGATACCGACGCGCAATACGATTCGGCCTGCAACGAGGGGTGGATGTCGTCGAAGCTGCGGTACAAGGAGGATTCGCCGTTCGTCGGATGGTTGAAGGAGCAGACCGCGTCGCAACGGTTCGACGCGCGTTGCGTGGAGGCGATCGACGACATGGACCGGGCCGAACGGCAGGTGCAGGTCGACGGGCAGATCAAATCCGGCGACCGTGGATTCCATGGCGTCAAAGGCCTGCGTCAGGTCATCGGCTTCGTGAACGAACGGTATCTGGCCGAATTGGAACGCCAGCTTGACGGGGCGGAACGGGCGTTGGAGGACGCCGACCGCCGCGGCAGGCAGATGGCCAACGCCATGACTCTGCTGCAGGACGAGCATGAGCTCGCATTGACCGTCGCGGATCTGCCATGGGGCAAGATCGACGTGGACGGGCTCGAGACGAAGGCGGAACGGATCCGTCTGCAGATCGAACGGATCGAAAGCGATCCGGAACTGGCACAATTGCAGGACGAGTTGAAACAGCTGCTACGGCAGAAGGACGACGAGGGCAAGAACAGGTACCGTGCCGAAGCGGAATTGGAAAACGCGCAGCATGCCGTCCATGCCGAACAGGCATGGCTCGACATGCATGGCGACTCCGATTTCGACGATGCCGCATTGTCCGACATGGTGTCGAATCTGCTGGCCGACACGTATGAGACCTGTTTCGACACGTCGCGTCCGCAGGAACGGCCGCAGCGCATCGCCGGCGGTTTCGACCGTGAGGGGACGGCGCCGTTTGACGTGCGCGTGCTGCGCAGAATCGGCAACACCGTGCGTGCGAGACTCCAGCAGATCGACGAGCGTGCCGTCCAATTGCGCGCCGACACGGAACGCGCCATGGGCGACTATCTGAAGCACCATTCCACGGAGGGCGACACCGTCATGGCGAGCGTGGAGGACTATCCGTATTTCCTTGACGAGCTCAAGAACCTCAACATGCTCGTCACCCGCGCCGCGACCGACGAGGAGTATGCGAACAGCGTCGAAAAGCTGTATATGAGCTTCCAACAGCTCAACCGCGCGTTCAACACCGACGAGGAGAACGTCAGGGAGCAGCTCGACCGCATCAACGGCATGCTCAAAGGCCAACAGTTCGGCCCCCGCGGCGGCAGGCTCTCGCTCCACGTGGACTTCCACCCGATCGACCGGCAGTTCAAATCCTCGTTGGGCCGCATCATGTCGAAGCTCGACGATTGGACACGCAACGCGCGCAGCAATCCCATGGAGACGCGCAAGGCGTTCGCAGGCTGCGAAACGTTCATCGGCAGGCTCCAGGCGGAACTCGGCCAGATCCGCGACACGAACGGCATCAAGGAATACGGTGCGCGCAACCTCGATCCACGCGTGCGCAGCTCGTTCTACGCGATCGTGCACCATAACGATCTGCCCGACGAACGCATCAGCTCCACCGGCGGCAAGTCCGGCGGCGCGTTGCAGGAACTCACCTCGTTCGTCTACGGCGCGGCCCTGATCTACCTGCTCGGCGGCGACCTGACCAGCAAGCCCACCTACACCACACTGTTCCTGGACGAAGCCTCATCAAAGCCGACGGACGCTACACGAAACGCGCCCTGACCGTGCTGCCGCGCCTCGGCTTCCAGATCATCGTATCCGCGCCGGAAAGCAAAACCGCCGAAATCCTCAGCATCGCAGACAAAGCGTACGTGGCATACAAGGATCCCGCAACCGGCAACTCGTACCTGCAGGAGCTCGACCGCGAGCCGGCAACGCAAGCCGAAACACAAGACGCCACCGTCGAGCAGACGCAACCCGCGACGGAGGCATAATATGGCAGCGGCCAGAAACACCACAAGCGAAACGGACATCCGCCGGAAACTCGACGAATACGTCGACGCCCACCTCACCAGGCACATGTACGACACCGACGAATCCTGGCCACTGCGCAAAACCATCCGACTGCCCAAACAAGCCGAACTAGAGCAGCACTACAACCAAATCCGCGCCCAAAACGAAACCATCCGCGACTGGGCGCGGCAACACCACTGCGAAACCAGCGAAAAAACCAAAATCGTCTCCAGCGGACTCATCCAACAAAAAAGCCCGCTCATCGACTCCGTGACCATACCCGACCTCGACACCGCCCTCCGCATCGCCACCAAACAAACCCGCGAACGCTACCTACGCGAACACGACCGCATGAGCGCGCTCGCCAAAGAATTCGGCCTCGAACCGGCGAACGCCATGAACGTCGCCAAAACCCTCAAAGACCACGACGACACCGACTTCCACCTCGTCATCCAAGCCGCCCACTACTTCGCAAACCACGACTGCCACACCATGACCCCACGCATGGCGCCCATCCCAGGATTCAGCGCCAAATGGCTCGGCACACCCAACTCCCAACGCCGCAAAGCGATATGCCAGCTCACCGGACAAGACAATCTCACCTTCCAGGAACGCCCGAACGAACTCCGACTACGCCTCATGGACGCCGAACACCACGACCAACCCGACCTCATCGTCACCCAACCATGGGTCCGCAACCAGCCAACCGACATCGAACACGCCATCATCATCGAAAACAAAGACACCTACCAGGCCATGCCCACCGTCGAACACGCCATCTGCATCCTCGGCAACGGATACGCCGCAACATCACACATCACAACACTCCTGCCATGGCTCACCACCATCCCCAACATCATCTACTGGGGCGACATGGACGCCAACGGACTCGACATCCTCTCCAAACTACGCGCCACCGGCATCCCATGCACATCCATACTGATGGACACCACCGCATACCGGACATACGAACAATACGGCACCCAACTCGACGCCAAAAACAAACCCCTCACCACACAAACCCCACAACCCACACCCGGACTCACCACCGAAGAACGCAAACTCTACGAAACACTCTGCACAGGAACAGACATCCAATACCTACGCATCGAACAGGAACGCATCCCCATACGCGACGCCACAACCATCCTGCACGACCAACACCACTGGCCAATCGACATACCCGGCAACGACATACCAAACAACAACACCAAATAGAACACCTGTTCGAAACCACAACAAAAATACGCTATCCTATACAACAGAACAGGCAACACCAAGCGGAAGAACACCATGACAACCAAACGCAACAACACGACACACAACGAAGTCGTGGTCGAACGCGTACTCACCAGCGACGCATTCCTCACACGCGAAATCAAAAAAGCCCCCATGAAAACAACAGGCGACTCACTCATAGCAGACCTCACCCACCTACCCAACGACCTCAAAATCACCATCCAAGGCGCTCGCGAGCACAATCTCAAGAACGTGGACTTGGAGTTTCCTCGCAACCGCATGGTGGTGTTCACCGGCCTGTCGGGTTCGGGCAAATCCTCGTTGGCGTTCGATACGCTGTTCGCCGAGGGCCAGCGCAGGTATGTCGAATCGCTGTCGGCGTACGCGCGCCAGTTTCTGGGGCAGATGGACAAGCCGGACGTCGACTTCATCGAGGGGCTGAGCCCCGCGGTTTCGATCGACCAGAAGACCACGAACCGCAATCCGCGTTCGACGGTCGGCACAATCACCGAGATCTATGATTATCTGCGACTGCTGTTCGCCCGCACCGGCATTCCGCATTGTCCGGAATGCGGCGCCCTGGTAAGCGCGCAAACACCGCAGCAGATGGTGGACACGTTGCTGAAGTATCCGGAACGCACGCGTTTTCAGATTCTCGCGCCGGTCGTGCGCGGCCGCAAGGGCGAATTCGAGGATCTGCTCGAACTGCTGCGTGGCGATGGTTACGCACGTGCGCTGATCGACGGTGAGATGCGGCAATTGTCCGATGACATCAAGCTCGCCAAGCAGAAGAAGCACACCATCGAAGTGGTGGTGGATCGTCTGGTGGTCAAGGACGGTATCCGCCAGCGTCTGACCGATTCCATCGAAACGGCGTTGAAGCTTTCCAAAGGCGTGGTCGTCGCCGATTTCGTCGATTTGGACGAGAAGGATCCGGACCGTCGCAAGCCGTTCTCCGAGAAACGCGCCTGCCCGAACGGCCATCAGCTGGAACTCGACGAGATCGAACCGCGCACCTTCTCCTTCAACGCGCCGTATGGCGCCTGCCCTGAATGCACGGGTATCGGATACAAGCTGGAGATCGATCCCGAACTGGTCATTCCCGATCCGGACAAGACGCTGAACGAGAACGCCATCGAACCGTGGGGCATGACCAAAGGCACCGGCGAATACTACCGCCATGTGCTTGAGGGACTCGGCGATGAGATGGGCTTCGACCTGGACACGCCTTGGAAGGATCTGCCCAAGGACGCGCGCGACGCCATCATGTATGGCCGCGATTTCAAGGTGCAGGTCTCGTACCGCAACCGTTGGGGTCGCATGCGCGAGTATTCCACCGGTTTCGAAGGCGTGGTGCGCACGTTGATGCGCCGGCATGACGAGACCGATTCCGACCAGATGAAGCAGTATTACGAGTCGTACATGCGCGAGGTGCCATGCCAGGCGTGCCATGGGCGGCGTCTGCGTCCGGAAGTGCTTGCCGTCACCGTGGGCGACGAGTCCATCGCGGACGTGTGCGACATGTCCGCCGAACGGAGCCTCGCATGGATCAACGGCCTAGAACTCGAAGGCTCGGCCGCGCAGATAGCCGGCGAAGTCGTCAAGGAGATCCGCGCACGCCTCGGCTTCCTCAACGATGTCGGCCTGAACTATCTGACGTTGTCGCGTGCGGCGAAGACCCTGTCGGGCGGCGAGGCGCAGCGCATCCGACTGGCCACACAGATCGGCTCCGGCCTGGTGGGAGTCATGTATGTGCTGGACGAACCATCCATCGGCCTGCATCAGCGTGACAACGAACGGCTGATCGGCACATTGCATCATTTGCGCGACCTCGGCAACACGCTGATCGTCGTCGAACATGACGAGGACACCATCAGAAACGCGGACTGGGTCATCGACATCGGTCCGGGCGCCGGCGAACATGGCGGCGAGGTCGTGTATTCCGGCCCCGCCAGAAAAATCACCGAAGCGCCACGCTCCATCACCGGCGACTACATCGCCGGCCGACGGAAGATCGAAGTGCCCGCCGCACGCCGCAAGACGCATAAGACCAAGCAGCTGCGCGTGGTCGGAGCCCGCGAGAACAACCTCAAGAACCTGAACGTCAATTTCCCGCTGGGCGTGTTCACCTGCGTGACGGGCGTGTCCGGTTCCGGCAAATCCACGCTGGTCAACCAGATCCTTTATCCGGTGCTTGCGGACAAGCTGAACGGCGCGCGCATCGTGCCCGGCAAGCACACGCGCGTGGAAGGCGTGGACCAGTGCGACAAGGTGATCCACGTCGACCAGAATCCGATCGGCCGCACTCCGCGTTCCAATCCCGCCACCTATACGGGAGTATGGGACAAAATCCGCACGCTGTTCGCCAAGACGCCCGAAGCGCAGGTGCGCGGCTATGGTCCCGGACGGTTCTCGTTCAACGTCAAGGGAGGCCGCTGCGAGGCATGCCACGGCGACGGCACGTTGAAAATCGAAATGAACTTCCTGCCGGACGTGTACGTGGACTGCGAGGAATGCCACGGCCAGCGCTACAACCGCGAGACTCTCGAAGTGAAGTACAACGGCAAATCGGTCGCCGACGTGCTGAACATGCCCATCGAGGAGGCCGCGCAGTTCTTCAAGGCGTACCCGTCCATCTCGCGTTACCTGGACACCCTGGTGCAGGTCGGTCTCGGCTATATCCGGCTCGGCCAGCCGGCGCCGACGCTGTCCGGCGGCGAATCGCAGCGCGTGAAACTCGCGACGGAACTCCAACGGCGTTCCACCGGCAAAACCGTGTACATCCTCGACGAGCCGACCACCGGCCTGCATTTCGAGGACGTACGCAAACTGCTGCTCGTATTGCAGGGATTGGTGGACAAGGGCAACACCGTCATCGTCATCGAGCACAATCTCGACGTGGTCAAATCCGCGGATTGGATCATCGATCTGGGGCCGGAAGGCGGTGACGGCGGCGGCACCATCGTCACCGAAGGCACGCCGGAGCAGGTCGCGCAATGCGAACAGTCGTGGACGGGCAAGTTCCTTAGGGATATGCTGTGACTGATTTCGAACGACACAGTCCGGACGTGTGGCGCAAAACGGCGGATGCGTTACGGGAAACCGCAGTATCGGACGCCGGCACCCAATCCGACGGCAGGGGAGTGAACAAGAACGGCGCGCCCCTGTTGGGGGATACTCGCGACCTGTTCCGTCCGAAAACCTCCGACATTCCCGCGCAGCCGGGCGTATACAAGTGGCGTGACGGCGAGGGGCGCGTCATCTACGTTGGCAAGGCCAAGAACCTGCGCAACCGGCTGACGAACTACTTCCAGCCGCTCTACCAGCTGCATCCACGCACCCAGACCATGGTGTTGACGGCTCGCAGCCTCGAATGGACGGTAGTGGGTACGGAACTGGAGTCGCTCACACTCGAATACACGTGGATCAAGGAGTTCGACCCACGATTCAACGTGGTGTTCCGCGATGACAAGACCTACCCGTATCTGGCCATCTCATCAGGCGAACGCATCCCACGCGTATGGGTGACTCGCAGCCGCAAACGTCGCGATACCAGATATTTCGGCCCGTACGCCAAGGTATGGGATCTTCGGCACAGCCTCGACGCGTTGCTGAAGACGTTTCCCGTGCGCACATGCTCGAAGAACGTGTTCCACAAGGCGCAGTTGACGGGCCGTCCATGCCTGTTGGCATCGATCGGCAAATGCTCCGCTCCATGCGTGAACCGTATCGGCGCTGACGAGCATCGCAGGATGTGCGAGCAGCTTGTCGGCGTGATGACCGGCCGAATCGGCAAATCGTATATCGCCCAACTGACCCGCGACATGAAGCAGGCGAGCGCCGAACTGGAATTCGAGAAGGCGGCCCGGCTGCGCGATCAGATCCAAATGCTCGGGACCATGGTCCAGCAGAACGCCGTCGTGTTCGATTCGGATGTCGACGCCGACGTGTTCGGCATCGCGTCCGACGAGCTTGAAGCCAGCGTGCACGCGTTCTTCGTGCGGTCCGGATCAATTCGCGGCGAACGTAACTGGAGTGTGGAGCGAGTCGAAGATGTGAGCGACGCGGAGTTGATCGCCGATCTGATCACTCAGGTATATTCGGAAACCACGGGGGAGAGCGCGGCCGTCTCCGATTCGACCGTCGTGACCGAGCGGCGCAATGCGATCGGTTCGACACAGACCGTGACCGCAACGGATGCTATCGCCCGTGCGCAGGCCACGAAGGAACGCAACGAACGTCAGGAGCAGACGGGACGTGCCGACCTGCTGGCTCCAATCGCGCCTGTTCCCCGTGAGGTGATCGTTCCAATCGAACCGTCGCGCAGCGCAGGGCTTGAGCAATGGCTAAGCGGATTGCGTGGAGCGGCCGTCACCATCCGTGTAGCCAGCAGAGGCGACAAGAAACAGCTTATGGACCGTGCCAACGACAATGCCAAGCAGGCGTTGGCACGCAGCAAGATGAGCCGTATCAGCGATATGGGCGCACGTTCCGATGCGATGAACGATGTGGCGAAGGCTCTTGGGCTTGAACAGGCGCCGTTGCGCATTGAATGCTACGACATTTCCAACACAGTCGGCGGCGCATTCCAGGTAGCGTCCATGGTGGTGTTCGAAGACGCGATCGCGAAAAAGTCGGAGTACCGCCGTTTCGCCATCCGAGGTGCGGACGGGCAGGGCGCGTTGGATGATTTGAGCGCATTGTATGAGACGTTGACCCGTCGTTTCCGCCATGGCAACATCGCCGGCGATTCCGGGGAAAGCATGGACAACGAGCGTCGGATGGCCACGCAAAATGATAGGTCGGATGGCACGAATGGTCCTGAAACGGATGCCGTGCAGCAGAACACCAACCGTCGCCATTTCGCCTATAAGCCGAATCTGGTCGTGGTCGATGGCGGCAAACCGCAGGTGATGGCGGCGGCCAAGGCGCTTGCCGACTGCGGCGTGGACGATGTGGCCGTCTGCGGATTGGCGAAGCGTCTTGAGGAGGTTTGGGTGCCGGATGACGACTATCCGATCATCCTCAAGCGACAATCCGAAGGCATGTATCTGCTGCAGCGGGTGCGTGACGAATCGCATCGTTTCGCCATCACCTACCATCGTCAGACCAGACGCAAAGGAGCTTTGCGTTCCGCTTTGGACGACATTCCCGGCATCGGCGAAGCCTATCAGAAACGGCTTCTCAACCATTTCGGCTCCGTACGCGCCATGCGTGAGGCGAGCGTGGAGGATTTCGAACAGGTCAAAGGCATCGGCCATGCCAAGGCCGAGAACATTTACCAGGCATTGCATTCGTCCGTTGACATTGCTTCGAAGGCGGAGGATGCCCTCCGAACAGTGAAATCGGATGGAAACAGTCCGAAAGATGAAAAGAAATAGAATCTGTAACGAGCAATCGCTTCTGCGTTGCTAGCATGATGAATGGTGAGAGTAAGGGAGGGAACATGACCGAGGTGGACCATCGGTGCGCGGTCCTTGGCAAACCCATCGCGCATTCGCTTTCCCCTGTATTGCATAATGCGGCCTATCGAGCTCTAGGACTTGACAGCTGGTCGTATGGCAGGCACGAGGTCGGCGAGACGGAGCTTGAGGATTTTTTGGAGTCGCTTGATTCCAGCTGGGCGGGACTGAGCCTGACCATGCCGTTGAAGAAGACCATCCAGCCATATGGCGTGCCATGCAACGCGTGGGCGAAAGAGCTGAAGGTGGCCAACACCGCCGTCTTCGACTGGTCTGGCGCGAACGATAAGAACGCCGCCATCCCTGCGATCAGGCTCTACAACACGGATGTGAAGGGAATTGAGCTCGCCTTCGAGCACTCGTATCGGGCACGTGGCATGCGGATGGATTCTGGACAAGACGGCGAGGCGGTGATCATCGGCAATGGCAACACCGCCACCTCGGCTTTGGCGGCCTGCACCGAGATGCCCCACATTGGACATGTCACCGTCGTGGCACGCCATCCCGATAAGAACGAGGCGCTTGAACCATTGGCGGAAAGCCATATGGCGTCGGCTCCATAAGCATCGTCGCCATGGACCATGCGGCGAATCTGCTGTCCCATGCGGACGTCGTCATCAACACCATCCCCGGCCTTGCCGCCGATCCGATCGCCGAGGCGTTTGCCTCAGCCGGCATAGTCACGAACGGCACGCTACTCGACGTGGTCTATGATCCCCGCCCGACCAAGCTCATGCAGGCCTGGAGGTCATGCGGCGGCACCGCCATCGGCGGCGAGGAGATGCTGCTGTACCAAGCCATGATTCAAGTCTGGCTGATGACCGGCATATGGGACAACGATCCGCCGACCGAGCCCACCAGCCATCAGAAAGTCGAAGCATTGGAGCATGCCATGCGCTCCGCGCTTAAGGAGGCCCTGTGATGAACGAAAAGAACAACGCCGTCAACCAGGCAGGCAGACATACGAGCGCGCCTTCTCCGGCCGCAGGCTTCGAAGTGCTGCTCATCACCGGCATGAGCGGCGCGGGCCGGTCCCACGCGGCCAACAGCATCGAGGACATGGGCTGGTATGTGGTCGACAACATGCCGCCGAAACTGCTTGTCCCGCTGGTGGACATGATGACCAGCTCCGGTTCGAACATCCACAAACTCGCCGCGGTCATCGACGTGAGGTCACGTGACTATTTCGACGACCTGTCCGCCGTGCTGAGCCATCTGGACGATCTTGGGGTGAAGACCCGCATCCTGTTCCTCGACGCCAGCAACGAGGTGCTCATCAAGCGCTACGAATCCGTGCGCAGGCCCCATCCGCTGCAGCAGGGCAATCGTCTGATCGACGGCATCCTTGAGGAACGCGACCTGCTGAAGAACCTCAAAGAGCACGCCGACATCGTCATCGACACCTCGGCATTGAGCATCCATCAGCTGTCCACGAAACTGTACGAGGGTCTGCTTGGTTCCGGACCGACCACGGTTTCCGTGCATATCTTCAGTTTCGGATTCAAATACGGCATTCCGATAGACGCCGATTTCGTGGCGGACGTCCGGTTCCTTCCCAACCCGTTCTGGGTGCCGGAGCTTCGTTCGCTGACGGGCAAGGACAAACCGGTCAGCGACTACGTGCTCTCCAGCGAGGGCGCGGAGGAGTTCCTTGACGCCTACGAGAAAGCCATCGCCATCGCCATCGAAGGTTATGCGCAGGAAGACAAGCACTATGTGACCATCGCGTTCGGATGCACCGGCGGCCAGCACCGTTCCGTGGCCATGAGCGAGGCCTTGGCCAAGCGCCTGCGTGCGCGTGGTCTCACGGTCTCCGTATCGGCCCGCGAGCTGGACAAGCGTTCGGCCGATTGATGACCGCATTGTGAGAAGACAGTATCCAAATACAAAGAAAAGCTGCCGGCTTTGTCCAAGTTATTCGGTATCACAGTAAGCCGGTAGCAGTGCGGGTCGAGTCCGCGACTCGCCTGAAATTATAGGGAAGAACAGGAAAGTAGGAGGTTGGCTCTTGGCTCTTCTGGATGACGTCAAAAGCGAGCTGGCCGCAATCGACAACGAGTTGCCCATCGCCAAAAAGGCACAGGCGACTGCGATGATTCGATTCGGCAATGGTTTGCACTCGGTGGATCACCACATTCTCGTGCAGGCGCAGCTTGATTCCCAAGACGCGGCCATATGGCTGCAGGACACCATCAGAAATCTGTACGGCCACGAAGCCACGCTTACCCCCGTTTCCAGGCAGACGCCGACCGGCGTGGTGCAGCGCTTCATAGTCCGCGTCCCCAAGGGCAGCGCGGCTCTGGTGCTGCAGACCGGCCTGTACAGCCGTTACACCAAAAACATGGTGCTGGGTCTGCCGGGCGACATCATCAACGGCAAGATCGCCCAGATCAAGGCCGCCTGGCGTGGCGCGTTCCTCGCAGGCGGACACCTGTCCGACCCGGGCAAGGCCAGCTATCTCGAAATCGTATGTCCGAATCATGAGGCCGCGCTGGCGCTGGTCTCCACCGCGCGTCGTCTCGGCATCACCGCCAAGCCGCGTAAGCTGCGCAGCTCCGAACGTGTGACGTTGCGCGACCCCGATGCCATCGAACGCATGCTCATCCTCATGGGCGCCCCTCATTCCGCCCGCGAATGGACCGGAAAGCGTTCCGACGGAGAGGCCCGAGGCAAGGCGAACCGTCTGGCGAACTTCGATGACGCAACATGCGCCGTAGCGCCAAGGCCGCCGCGGAAGCCTGCGATAAGGTCCGCCAGGCCTTTGAAATCCTCGGCGAC
>ENA-OQCO01000056-OQCO01000056.1-human-gut-metagenome-genome-assembly--contig:-NODE-56-length-57831-cov-7.215098_pt1 | contig 57831 bp, 45 predicted proteins | sample MGYA00242500_ERZ504582 | MGnify/ENA primary metagenome ERZ504582 (study PRJEB26092, sample SAMD00036346) | human gut metagenome | host: Homo sapiens | study: EMG produced TPA metagenomics assembly of... | reverse complement strand
CAGATGTTGCAGTACGGAAAGAAGATCATTGAAAAAAGGCGGGATTTTGTCAGAGACTGAATGATGTGATTCAGGATATCCACCGTAATCTGACGGGTGGAGAAGAACATCTTGAGGTCATTTATGAACCGAGTACAGAGTCAGAATGCTTTGAAGAAACTTTGAAAAAAAACAGAGAACGTGATATGCGGATGAAAATGACATCTGCCGGTCCACACAGAGATGATCTGTGTTTTATGGTAAACGGGATCGATATCCGGAAATTTGGTTCACAGGGACAGCAGAGAACAGCGGCCCTGTCTTTGAAACTTTCAGAAATCTATCTGGTAAAAGAAAAAATCAAAGATACGCCGATACTTCTTCTGGATGATGTACTTTCAGAGTTGGACAGCAACAGACAGACATATCTGCTGGACAGCATTCATGATATACAGACGCTAATTACCTGTACGGGACTGGATGATTTTGTAAGCCACCAGTTTCATATCAACAAAGTTTTCAAAGTAGTAAAAGGAGAAGTGTTTAACCCTGTAAATTAAAGCATTTTTGTGGTTATCACATTTTGACAAGCATTATGGCATATGTTACACTGTTTTTAATATTGGAAAGTTGGTGAATGCATTGGATAAAGAGGAATTTCGGATCAAACTCGAAGAAATAAATCGCCTTGTAGAAAAGAAAAATTACAAGGATGCTATGGAAGTGGTAGACAGTATTGACTGGCGTCGTGTTAAGAATGTTCGTACCTTATGCGTTGTTGGAGAAATCTATGCAGCAAATAAAAGATACGAAGACAGTAAGGAAATCTTCCTTCTGGCTTATCACAGAGCACCGATTGGCAAAAATATTTTATACCGCCTGATTGAAGTGTCCCTCAAAATGAAGGATATCGCTGAAGCGGAAGAATTTTATGAGGAATTTCTGGAGGTTGCACCAAATGATAACACCAGATATATCCTCAAGTACAAAATCTGCAAGGAAAAACAGGTTTCTCTGGATGAACAGATCAGAATCCTGGAAGAATACAAAGAGAAAGAATTTACAGAGCGCTGGTCTTATGAACTGGCAAAACTGTATTATCAGAATGGAGATACTCAGAAGTGTCTGAGTCTTTGTGATGAAATGGTTCTCTGGTTCAGTGACGGAAAATACGTTATGAAGGCACTGGATCTCAAGAACAGAATGGGAATGCTGACGGGAGAAGAAAAAGAAAAATATGACAGTCAGTTTATTCCAAAACTTACACCTGTAGAAGATGCGGATTCTATCAATGAAGAAAAGCCTGCGCAGGAAGTGAAAACTGCAGAAGAGGACGGACCTGTGATCGAGAGCGTAGCAATCGATGAGAGAGATGTCAACAGTGCAGAAAGTCTTCAGGAAAAAATTTCGAAAGGTATCAGAGATATCTTCAGTGGAAACAAAAAGAAAGAAACTGAAGAAGATTTCATGAAAGAAGAACAGGAAGCTCCGGAAGAAGTCCAGGAGGAACTTATCAAAGACATTTCTTCTGATGAGACTGATGTGAATGTTCCGGAACTTGAGCCGGAAGATGCAATGATCCATCCGCCTAAGAATCCAGGACAGTCTGTTTTCAGCAATATGGAAGAAATGATCGAGCAGGTTACCGAAGAGGAAATCAAGAGCGGTCCGGAAGAACCGACTGCCGGAGAAAATACGGAGATACTGGAATCAGAGGATACTCTGGAAGCAGCTGAGCCTGCTGAAAATGTTGAAGCTGAGAAGGAAGATAAAGCGGCTGAGAATACAGAAAAACAGCCGGTTGAAATGAAAATGCCGGAGCTTGAAATTCCGGAATCCATGAAGAATATGAATTTGGATAATCCTGAAGAAATAGAAATTCCAAAAGCACCGGATATTTGCCTGCCAGGTGCAGAAAATGCATCTTCAGATGATTTTGAATTTAATCTTGAAGATACGATCCTTGCAGCTGCGTCTGCCCAGGGAATTGAAATTCCGAAAGGACCGATTCCGGCAAAGAAACCAGCTGAAGAGGTTCAGGAAACTGTTCCGGAGGACGATGAAGAATATATGTCCGAAGAAGATCTTCAGAGTGCAGAGGATGAATTTATGAATGGTCCGGCAGGAAAAGCAGCCGAGCCGGAACAGGATGAAACGGAATCCGATGAGAATGATCAGGAAGAACCGGAAACAGATGAATTTGATTCTCTGATGGAAGATGATGAAGATTTCGGAGAAGAAGATGGTTATGAAGATGAGGATGATCTGCTGAAAGGAATGGATTTCCTCAATGATATTGATAATGCAGAGACAATGGAGATTCCTGTCAGAGAAGTTAAGAAATCCAAACCTGCGAAAAAAGCAAAAAAACCGGTTTCAGAAGAAGAAATGGAACAGCTGATCGATTCTATGCAGCCTAAGAAAAATGCAGAAGATATCATTCCGAGGGAAAAAGTACTTACAGAGGATGAAGAGAAGCTCTTTACATACTTTGCAAAAGTACCTGGACTGAAAGAACAGATCCTTGATACGCTTTATGATGTCAGATGGGTGCTGCAGATAAAACATCCAGAACAGGTAACGTGATTGTTATGGGTGGTCGTGAAACCGGAAAAACCCGCTTGATCTCAAGTCTGATTCCTGCAATCTGCAAAGAGCTGAATCTGGATGCATCCAAAGTTGCCTATGTATTTGCAGATCAGATCAATGGCAAGAATATTGCAGAGATCGTCAGCAAGATGGCAGGAGGATTCCTGGTTATCGAAAACGCAAATCAGCTTACCAAAGAAACAGTAAATCAGCTGAACAAAGCAATGGAATTCCGTACAGACGGTCTGATCGTTATCATCGAAGATGAAAAGATCGGTATGCGTAAACTGATTGCGAGATTCCCGAAATTTACATCCAAATTTACATCTATGATCAATATTCCGGTATTTACCAATGATGAGCTTGTTAACTTTGCAAAAGTGTACACAAGAGAAAATGGATATACTATTGATCAGATGGGTATGCTTGCACTGTATAATCTGATCAGTACAAGCCAGAAAGAAGATCAGCCGATGAATGTAGGCGCTGTCAAAGAAATCATTGATAATGCCATTGCAAAATCCAAAGGCGGACTTCGCAAGCTGATAGGCAAGAAGAAAGTCAATCCTGACGGATACATGGTACTTTTCGAGAAAGATTTCAGCTGAAAAATTAAAATGAGCATAAGCAGCAGGAGGAAATTATGACCAGACCTTATCTTGGAAACCCGAAATATACCATTGAAGTTCTTCAAAAGTACGGATTTGTGTTCCAGAAAAGGTTTGGTCAGAATTTTCTGATCGATACCCGTGTTCTGGACAGGATCATTGAGGCATCTGAAATTACAAAAGATGATTTTGTACTGGAAATCGGACCAGGAATCGGAACGATGACTCAGTATCTGGCAGATGCGGCCAGAGAGGTTACTGCAGTTGAGATTGATGACGCGTTGATCCCGATTCTTCAGGATACGCTGAAAGAGTGGGATAATGTATCTGTGATACATGGTGATATCCTGAAGACAGATATCCGGAAGATTGCAGATGAAAAGAATCAGGGACGTCCGATCAAAGTTGTGGCAAATCTGCCGTATTATATAACAACACCGATCATTATGGGACTGTTTGAAAGTCATGTGCCTGTAGATTCCATTACGGTAATGGTTCAGAAAGAAGTTGCAGACAGAATGCAGACAGGTCCCGGATCCAAGGATTATGGCGCTTTATCACTGGCAGTACAGTATTATGCAAAACCGGAGATCGTGGCAAATGTTCCGCCGAACTGTTTTATGCCGAGACCGAAGGTTGGCAGTGCAGTGATCCGGCTGACCAGACATCAGAATCCGCCGGTACAGGCAAAGGATGAAAAGCTGATGTTCCGTATTATCCGCGCTTCTTTTAACCAGAGAAGAAAGACACTGGCAAACGGATTAAAAAATTCACAGGAGCTGCAGTTTACCAAAGAACAGGTTGAGCAGGCAATCACGGAATGTGGACTTCCACTGAATATCCGAGGTGAGGCTCTTACCCTGGAACAGTTTGCTGCACTGGCAGATATTTTTGTAGATATGAAATAATAAAAATAACAACTATAAAAGGCATCCGGTGGCTGGTCGGATGCCTTTTATAGTAATATTTATTAAATTTAAAAGGAAGGAGAGTTGATTGCTTTTCGGCAATCAACATATGAAAAAGAAAATTTTATAAAAATAATGTTGGCTGTATTATTTTTATGGTCTTAGTATATCCAGAAATTGTGATGGAATCATGTTTAACTTATGAAAAAAAAGTGAACGATTGTCGAAAGTTCTATGAATTAAGAATATTTTACAGCTTTTTTTTCAGAGTGTGTTATAATGCAGTTCGTATCATTGATAGAAAATGTAATTGTATTTATTCAGGAGGTAATTAAAATGATGAAAATAAACAAATTAAGCGCATTTATTCTTGCAGGAGCTCTTACATGTACTGCACCTGCCATGGTTTATGCAGATCAGACAACCGATGCTGCTGTAGATCAGGCAGTAGAACTTCTGGAGCAGAGTGGAGTAGATGACCTGTTATCAGATCCGGATAAAGTGGTAGATCTTATTATCGCTGCCAAAGAAACTCTGGGAACAGTAAATGTAACAGATGATCAGATCAGCAGTGCACTGGATGTTGCAGCTGGAGAATTAGGGGTAACTCTTTCTGATTCTGACAAATCCACATTAATTCAGTTGTACAATAAATTCAAAAACATGGATCTGGATGAGAATGAGCTGAGATCTCAGGTAAACAAAGTGTATGACAAACTGGAAAGCCTTGGAATTACGAAAGAAGATGTGAAGGGAATTCTTGGCAAACTTGTTGAGCTTGTAAAAGGATTTCTGAACTAAGAAGAGTTCTGTTATATGACAATGTATAAAATACACAACAAGTAAAATAACATAAAAAAACCATATGTTACATTTTTATAAAAAACGAGGATGAAAAACGAAAAAATTGTGCAAATACACGAAAGGTTCATGACTTGTTCATACTATGTTCATAAATGACTGGTACTATAAGGATAGTTCGAAAGAGCTACACAAAACAGACGTTGTAATGTTCTTCATTACACATAAATTTTTTCATAATAATCGCCCCGGTAAACCACTGCCGGGGCACTCCTCGTTTATAAGCCCCTATTTTGGGGGCTTTTTTTATTTTACAGGTTATAATATAATTGATATAAGGGTACAAAAGAATGTATTGAAGGAAATGCATTGCGAAAACATGTGGCATGCTATAATACAGATAATAAATAAAGAATAACAAGTATAAGTAAAGGAGAACGGAAAATCATGGCTGAATCAATGAAAGATTATGAAAAAGAACTGGAAGAGTCTATGAAAACAATAGAAGAAGGCGATATTCTTACAGGGACTGTAATCAGTGTAGATGAAAAAGAAGTAATCCTTGATCTGAAATATTATGCAGAGGGCGTGATTCCGGCAGAAAACTACAGCAGAGAACCGGGATTCAGCCTGAAGGATGAAGTACATGAAGGAGATGAAGTCTCTGCAACAGTTGTAAGAAAAGACGATGGACAGGGAAATATTCTTCTTTCCAGAGTTGAGGCAGTAGACGTGCTGGCATGGGATAAATTAAAAGAACTGAAAGAATCCGGTGAAGTGCTGGATGTTGTAGTAAAAGGAATCACAAATGCCGGTGTTATTGCGTATGTGGAAGGTGTAAGGGGATTTATTCCAGCATCCAAACTTGCACTGAATTATGTGGAGGACACAGAAGAATATCTGAATAAACCGATTCAGGTACAGGTGCTGGATGTAGACAAAGAAAGTAAGAAACTGATTCTTTCTGCCAAAGAAATTCTCAGAGCAAAAGCGGAAGAAGAAAGAAAAAATAAAGTTTCAAACCTGGAGATTGGTCTTGTAACAGAAGGAACTGTAGAGAGTCTTCAGCCATATGGGGCATTTGTAAATCTTGGAAATGGACTTTCCGGCCTGGTTCACATTTCACAGATCTGTGAAAAAAGGATCAAGAAACCATCAGAGGTTCTGGCAGTGGGAGATACAGTAAAGGTCAAAGTTACTGCGATCAAAGATGGCAAACTCAGTCTCAGCATCAAAGAAGCAACAGATATGATGGCAAAGGAAATCGAAGAAGAGGTTTACGAAGTGCCGGATGCAGGAGAGCAGGCAACGACTTCTCTGGGATCACTTTTTGCAAACATTAAATTAGATTAATTAATAAGAGGATTTTATTTTTATGAAAAATCAGGAAAAAATTTTTGTTATCGGACACAAAAATCCGGATACAGATTCCATCTGTTCTGCAATCGCCTATTGTGATATCAAAAACAGAACTACGCAGGAAAGCAGATATATTCCAAAACGTGCAGGACAGATCAATGAAGAAACAGAATATGTACTGAATCGTTTTGGAGTACATCCACCAGGATACTTAAGCAATATAGGAACACAGGTAAAGGATATGGATATCCGCCTGAGTCCGGAAGCAAATAAGAGCATGTCACTGAAAAATGCATGGGATCTGATGCAGGAAAACAGCATCGTTTCTCTGCCGATTCGTGAAAAAGACGGCACATTGGAAGGCCTGATCACAATTGGTGATATTGCAAAAACATATATGGATACAACAGACAGCTATCTTCTTTCCAGAGCGAGAACGCAGTATCAGCGAATCGCTGAGACAATCGGAGGAAAAGTGATCGAAGGTAACGCACATGGATATTTTATCCAGGGAAAGGTTATGGTAGCAACTGCCAATCCGGATAAGATGAAAGAATATGTAGAAGAAAATGATATGGTCATCATGGGTAATCGTGAAGAAGACCATCTGCAGGCGATTGAGCAGAATGTAAGCTGTATCATCGTTGGAATGGGGATTGAAGTTACCGAAAAGGTACTGAAACTGGCACATGAGAAAGATATAGTCATTATTTCTTCTCCGTATGATACCTTTACGATCTCACGTCTGATCAATCAGAGTATTCCTGTTAAATATATCATGAAAACAGATAATCTGGTTACATTTAACACAGAAGATTTTACAGATGATATTCAGGAAGTAATGATCAAACATCGTCATCGTGCATTTCCGGTCATCAACAAAAAGGGCAAATGTATTGGTACGATTTCCAGACGTAATTTTCTGGACATGCACAGGAAAAAAGTGGTTCTGGTAGATCATAATGAAAAAGACCAGGCTGTAGATAATATTGATAAGGCTGATATCATGGAGATCATTGATCATCACAAACTGGGCACACTGCAGACAATGCAGCCGATCAGTTTCCGAAATCAGCCGGTTGGCTGTACAGGCACGATCATGTATCAGATGTATGGAGAACAGAAACTGGAGATTCCGCCTAAAATCGCCGGACTTCTCTGCGCTGCGATCATTTCTGATACACTGATGTTCCGTTCTCCGACCTGTACACTGCAGGACAAAATGGCTGCAGGTGCACTTGCACTTATTGCAGACATTTCCATTGAAGAATTTGCAAGAGAAATGTTTAAGGCAGGAAGCAATCTGAAAGACAAATCTCCGGAGGAAATCTTCTATCAGGATTACAAGAAGTTTATTGCAGAGGGAGATATCTGCTTCGGTGTAGGTCAGATCAGCTCCATGGATGCAGATGAACTGCGCGAGATCAAAGAGCGTCTGATTCCGTTTATGGTCAGCGAATGCGGACGTCATGGTGTATCAAGAGTATACTTTATGCTGACAGATATTATGGAGCAGTCTACAGAGCTTCTGTTCTATGGCGAGGGAAGTGAGGAAATGGCTGTCAATGCATTTAAGATTGAACCTAAGGATGGAACGATTTATCTGAAAGGTGTCGTATCACGTAAGAAACAGCTGATTCCGCCACTTATGGAGGCCGCACAGATGATCGGCAGCGATTACGTATAAATCGGAGGAAAACAAATGGCAAAACAAACATGGAAACCAGGCAATATGATCTACCCGATCCCGGCAGTCATGGTGAGCGTTACAGATGGGAAAGGGCAGGATGATATTATAACGGTTGCATGGACCGGTACCATCTGTACCAATCCTCCGATGGCTTATATTTCAGTAAGACCGGAGCGTTTTTCCTATCACATGATAAAAGAAACCGGAGAATTCGTGATCAATCTGACAACAGAAGAACTTGCTGCAGCAACGGATTACTGTGGAGTCAGATCCGGACGTGATGTAGATAAATTCAAAGAGACTGGACTTACGAGAGAAAAGGCGGATATCGTAAAAGCACCGATGATAAAAGAGGCTCCGGTATCAATCGAATGCAGAGTAAAAGAAATCAGAGAGCTTGGTTCACATCATATGTTTCTGGCAGAGGTTGTTGCAGTTCATGCAGACGAACGTTATATGGACGAAAATAATCGTTTTGACCTGAACAAAGCCAGACCGCTGGTCTATTCTCATGGAGAATATCTTGGCACAGGAAAGAAGCTGGGAACTTTTGGATACAGTGTAAAAAAACGTAAAAAAACTGTTCCCCCAAAAACGAAAAAGACCGCCAAGCCTTGATTTAAAAGAGATTGCAGAATACTGCTGTTTATGGTAAAATATTCTTTAAGCAATTCATAAGAGACAGGAGAAAAGAAATTTTATGAATAATATAACGTTGATAGGAATGCCGGGAGCAGGAAAAAGTACAATAGGGGTTGTACTGGCGAAGGTATTGGGCTATCAGTTCCTTGATTCCGATCTTCTGATTCAGAAACAGGAAAAGAGACGCCTGTCCGAAATCATAGAAGAAGAAGGATATAAAGGATTTAAAGATGTTGAGAATCGTGTCAATGCATCAATAGAGGCAGAGAATACGGTCATTGCAACAGGTGGAAGCGTTGTTTACTGCGAAGAAGCCATGGAACATCTGAAATCCATAGGAACCGTTGTGTATTTGAAATTGTCTTTAAATGCTCTTTCAAAGCGACTCGGAAATCTGAAGGGCAGAGGCGTTTTGCTGAGAGAAGGACAGACCCTTACGAATCTGTATGAAGAAAGAACTCCATTGTACGAAAAGTACGCAGATATTGTGATAGATGAAGAGGGGAAAGATCTGGAAGCAAGTCTGGAGATTCTTTTGAAAACACTGAAAGAAAAGTAAGAGTAACCATTGAAAAGCAGGGGAGCAGAAGCGTACAGAGGAAATTTTTATTTACAAATGTGAAATTTGTGTTATAATACGAAACTGAGCTTTTTAACAAAGTATTAAAAGTTTTTAAAAGTCTGATAATAAATTTCTGATATTTGCTTCGGCTTACGGAGTGAAAATAATTATAGAGGTGCTTTATGGAACAGTATGTAATTAAAGGCGGCAACCCGTTAGTGGAGAAGTAGAAATTGGTGGCGCCAAAAATGCTGCACTTGCAATTCTTTCTGCAGCAATTATGACGGATGAAACAATCCTTATCGAGAACCTGCCTGATGTAAGAGACATTAATGTTTTATTGGAAGCAATCGCCGGTATTGGCGCACAGGTAGAGCGAATTGACAGATCTACAGTAAAAATCAATGGTTCTACGATCAACGACATCAGCGTTGATTATGAATATATTAAAAAAATCCGTGCATCCTATTATCTTCTGGGTGCATTACTTGGTAAATACAAACATGCAGAAGTACCGCTTCCTGGCGGATGCAACATCGGAAGTCGTCCGATAGACCAGCATCTCAAAGGATTCCGTGCACTTGGTGCATCTGTGAATATTCTTCACGGTGCGATCGTTGCCGAGACAGAGAATCTTCACGGAAGTCATATCTTCCTGGATGTAGTTTCTGTAGGAGCTACGATCAATATCATGATGGCAGCATCTATGGCGTCAGGACGTACGATAATTGAGAATGCAGCAAGAGAGCCGCATGTCGTTGATGTTGCGAACTTCCTGAACAGCATGGGCGCCAACATCAAAGGTGCAGGTACAGATGTTATCCGTATCAAAGGTGTTGAGAAACTTCACCGTACTGAATATTCCATCATCCCGGATCAGATTGAAGCCGGAACATTTATGTTCGCAGCTGCAGCAACCGGTGGTGATGTTACCGTTAAGAATGTTATCCCGAAACATCTGGAAGCAACTACAGCCAAACTGGAAGAAATCGGCTGTGAGGTTGAAGAATTTGATGATGCTGTACGTGTACGTGCAGGCAAGAGACTTCACCGCACACATGTGAAGACACTTCCTTATCCGGGATATCCGACAGATATGCAGCCGCAGATCGCAGTAACTCTGGCACTTGCAGAAGGAACCAGTATTGTTACGGAGAGTATTTTTGAAAACCGTTTCAAATATGCGGACGAGCTTTCCAGAATGGGAGCATGCATTAAAGTCGAAGGTAATTCAGCAATCATCGACGGTGTCAAGAAACTGACAGGCGCAAGAGTAAGTGCACCGGATCTCCGTGCAGGAGCAGCACTTGTCATTGCAGGTCTGGCAGCAGACGGAATCACTGTTGTTGATGATATCGTTTATATCCAGCGTGGATATGAGAATTTCGAAGAGAAACTGAGAAGTCTCGGTGCTGAGATTGAGAAAGTTTCCAGTGAGAAAGAAATCCAGAAATTCCGTCTTCGCGTAGGATGATAAAAATTGTCACTTCTTATACTTGACAATTATATAAAATGAGTATATTGTATGTACTGCAATATCAACTAAGAATAACTAAATAAAACGGCCTTTTATTCAGAGTGGTGGAGATACAAAGGATCTGAGAAGCCACGGCAACCCCTTTATGTATGAGGAAGGTGCCAACCTGAGCGAGACATCGAACAATAAGAGGATTGAAATAAATTTCAAGACAGTCCTGTTGTTGGGGCTGTCTTATTTTGTTATTGAAGGATTGTGGGATTTACAAAGTAACGGAACAATCCGTAGAACATTTAACTGATTATTTACAGAAAGAGGTTAACAATGGAGAAAGAAAAAATTTTATTTACTTCTGAATCAGTAACAGAAGGCCATCCGGACAAAATGTGCGATGCCATTTCTGATGCGATTCTTGACGCAATCATGAAAGAAGACCCGATGGGACGTGTTGCATGCGAGACAGCAACAACAACAGGTCTTGTACTTGTAATGGGTGAGATCACAACAAGTGCTTATGTTGACATCCAGAAAATCGTAAGAGATACCGTAAGAGAAATCGGCTATACACGTGGAAAATACGGTTTTGATGCAGAAACATGTGCAGTTATCACAGCAATCGATGAGCAGTCCACAGACATCGCAATGGGAGTTGATAAAGCTCTGGAAGCAAAAATGGGTGAAGACGAGATCGATGCGATCGGTGCCGGAGACCAGGGTATGATGTTTGGATATGCTTCCAATGAAACAGAAGAATATATGCCATATCCGATCAACATGGCACACAAACTTGCACGTCAGCTGACAAAAGTCCGCAAAGATGGAACTCTGCCATATTTAAGACCAGACGGAAAAACACAGGTAACTGTTGAATATAACGAAGAAGGAAAACCGATCCGTATCGATGCAGTTGTATGCTCTACACAGCATGATCCGGAAGTTACACAGGAACAGATTCATGAAGATATCAAAAAATATGTGTTCGATGAAATCATTCCTGCTGATATGGTTGATGACGAGACAAAATATTTCATCAATCCTACAGGACGTTTTGTAATCGGTGGACCTCATGGTGACAGTGGACTTACAGGTCGTAAGATCATCGTTGATACTTACGGTGGAGCAGGACGTCACGGCGGCGGTGCTTTCTCCGGTAAAGACTGCACAAAAGTTGACCGTTCCGCAGCTTATGCAGCACGTTATGTTGCAAAGAATATTGTTGCAGCAGGACTGGCTGACAAATGTGAAATCCAGCTTTCTTATGCAATCGGTGTAGCAAAACCTACTTCCATCAATGTGAACACATTCGGAACAGGCAAACTTTCCGATACAAAACTAGTTGAGATCATTCGTGACAACTTCGATCTTCGTCCGGCAGGAATCATCCGTATGCTTGACCTGAGAAGACCAATCTACAAACAGACTGCTGCTTACGGACATTTCGGACGTACAGATGTAGATCTTCCATGGGAAAAACTGGACAAAGTCGAAAATCTTAAGAAATATCTGTAAAATAAACAACGGTTTTCAAAACTACCGTTTTTTCATGGATTTTATAGAAAATTTAGAGATAAGAATATAGTGATATGATATAATGAACGCATATATAGCGAAGAATAACTTCGGTATTGTGCGTTCATTTTTTGCTTAAGAAGCAATTATAAGTTTTACAGAAACGAGGGAATTTCATGAAACTGAAAAACAGAATCATTGTGGGATTCATGATGGTAATATTGGTACCGCTTCTTTTATTTGCTGCTGCCCTGTTTGGAATCAGTGAGACACAGCACAGGAATGCAGCCAATAGTGAATCTGCGCAGGAGACATCCTATGATATTACAATTTCCGATACGGGAAGCAGTCAGGCAAGAATCCAGATCATGACGAAGGATCTTTTTTTTACTGCTTTTATCATTCTTATCTTCACAGGCGTTTCTGTGGGTCTGTGGATATACAGAAGTGTGGCGGCGCCGCTGGTCAAACTGCGAAAGGCAACGCAGAATATCAAAGAAGGAAATCTGGATTTTGTTCTGGATGTCGAGGGAACCGATGAGTTTTCGGAGCTTTGCCGGGATTTTGAAGAGATGCGCCGCAGGCTGAAAGAATCAGCAGAAGAAAAAATCGCCATGGATAAAGAAAATAAAGAATTGATCAGCAACATTTCCCATGACCTCAAGACTCCGATCACAGCGGTGAAGGGATATGTAGAAGGAATCATGGATGGTGTGGCAGATACACCGGAGAAGATGGATCGCTATGTCCGGACGATTTACAATAAGACCAATGAGATGGATCATCTGATCAATGAGCTGACGTTCTATTCTAAAATTGATACGAACCGTATCCCATATACATTCAGTAAGCTGAATGTAGAAGATATTTCTCTGACTGCGCAGAAGAAGTGGGACTGGAGCTGGAAACAAGAGGTATCCAGCTCTGCTATGCAAATTATGTAGATAAAGATGTGCTTGTAATTGCAGATGGCGAACAGATACGAAGAGTGATTCATAATATCATCAGCAATGCCATCAAATATATGGATAAGCAGAACGGAATGAAGGGCATTATACAGATAAGAGTAAAAGATGTCGGAGATTTCGTGCAGGTTGAGATTGAGGATAATGGCAAGGGAATTGCGGCCAAAGATCTGCCGTATATTTTTGACCGTTTCTACAGGACGGATGTTTCACGTAATTCATCCAAGGGAGGAAGCGGAATCGGTCTTTCTATCGTTCGTAAGATTCTGGAGGATCACGGTGGCAAAGTGTGGGCGACCAGTCGGGAAGGAATCGGAACGATCATGTACTTTGTTTTGAGAAAATATCAGGAGGTACCTATGAAATGAGTAAAATACTGATCATCGAAGATGAAGAAGCAATTGCAGATCTGGAGAAGGATTATCTGGAACTTTCCGGATTTGAAGTAGAGATAGCAAACAGAGGAGATGTGGGCCTTGAAAAAGCACTCAATGAAGATTATGATCTGATTATCCTGGATCTGATGCTTCCAGAAGTAGATGGGTTTGATATATGCCGTCAGGTACGTCAGGAGAAAAATATCCCGATCATTATGGTATCTGCAAAGAAAGATGATATTGACAAGATCCGTGGACTCGGTCTTGGCGCGGATGATTATATGACCAAGCCATTCAGTCCGAGTGAACTGGTGGCCAGAGTAAAAGCACATATGGAGCGATACAACAGACTGGTAGGTTCCAGTGTGGTAAAGAATGATATTATTGAAATCCGTGGCATCAAGATAGACAAGACTGCGAGACGTATCTGGGTAAACGGAGAAGAAAAAACATTTACGACCAAGGAATTTGATCTCCTTACTTTTCTGGCAGAGAACCCGAACCGCGTATTTACAAAAGCAGAACTGTTCCGCCAGATCTGGGATATGGAATCTGTAGGAGATATTGCAACTGTCACGGTTCATATCAAGAAGATCCGTGAAAAAATCGAATTCAATACAGCGAAGCCTCAGTATATAGAGACTATATGGGGAGTAGGTTATCGCTTCAAGGTATAACAGACATGGAGAATCTTTAATGGAGAGATTATACAGAAAATTAGAAGAATACAGCCGCGCTGATTACTATCCGTTTCACATGCCGGGGCACAAAAGAAATTCCGCATCTGTCAGAGGGGAGTTCCCTCTTGAAAGAGATATCACTGAGATAGAAGGCTTTGATAATCTCCATCATCCGGAAGACCTTCTTCTGGAGGCACAACAGAATGTGGCGAAACTGTATGGGACCAGAGAGAGCTTTTACAGTGTTAATGGAAGTACCGCAGCACTTCTTGCGGCAATCTCAGCGGCGGTTCCGAGGAATGGACAGATCCTTGTTGCAAGAAACTGCCACAAAGCAGTGTATCATGCCATCTATCTTAGAAATTTGAAACCTGCCTATATTTATCCACAGATGGACAGTGAGTGGTGGATAAACGGCGGAATTTTTCCGGACAAAGTGGAAAGATGTCTGGCTGAGAATCCGGAGATACAGGCGGTACTGATCACTTCACCTACGTATGACGGTGTTGTCTCAGATGTAAAAGAGATTGCAGAGATCGCACATAAATATGGAGTGCCGCTGATCGTAGATGAAGCACATGGAGCACATTTTCATTTTTCAAATTATTTTCCGGCTTCGGCAGCAGAACTTGGGGCAGATCTCGTGATCCAGAGTTTTCACAAGACACTGCCGGCCATGACACAGACTGCCGTACTTCATAACTGTAGCGACCGCGTTGACAGCAGGCTGATCCGCAGATTTATGGGAATCTATCAAACCAGCAGCCCGTCGTATATTCTGATGGCAAGTATCGATGCCTGTATGGATACGATGGCAGCAGAAGGAAAACAGATGTTCCGTGATTTCACCAGAATACTGGAACAGACAAGAAAGAGACTTTCCGTGTGCAAATATATCCGCCTGGTAGATCCGGTCAAAGGAAAGAATGGAGTCTTCGATTATGACCGTTCCAAACTGGTCTTTTCTACCAGAGCTTCTTTACTGTCAGGAAGTGACCTGTATCATATCCTTCTTGACCGCTACCATATTCAGATGGAAATGGAGTCCGAAAATTATGTGCTCGCTATTGCATCAGTAGGAGACCGTGAAGAAGGTTTTGAGCGATTGTGTCAGGCAATCGAAGAACTGGATCAGGAACAGGCAGACCTGATAAAAGCAGGAATACCGGCAGAAGAAAATAAAAAACTGGACACCAGATCCATGCATTTTGTACTGACGCAGATGATGTCTATGGCAGATGCCATGGAAGCACCGACAGAAAAATGTCCGCTGGAAGAAAGCATCGGCAGAATTTCAGCAGAATTTGCTTATCTGTATCCACCGGGAATTCCGCTGATCACTCCGGGAGAACAGATTACTGGACAATTTATCCGTAATATGAGAATATACATGGATAAGGGGTTATATCTGCAGGGACTGGAAGACTATACAAATAAGACAATCCTTGTGGTAGAACAACAGCCCCAGAGTACAAAGGAGCAAGACGAAGAAATTCATGGGTAAGATTTTTTATATTATGGGTAAAAGTGCCTCTGGAAAAGATAAAATATATTCCAGACTGGCCGGTAATAAAGAACTGAATCTGAAAAAACTGGTCCTGTATACAACAAGACCGATACGTGACGGAGAAAAAGATGGTGTACAGTATTATTTTACAGATAATCAGAAATTAAAAGAGTTTGAAGAGGCGGGAAAGGTTATTGAATCCCGTGCTTATAATACTGTTTATGGTGTCTGGACGTATTTTACAGCGGACGACGGACAGATTGACCTTAAGAACGGAAATTATCTTGGAATCGGTACGTTAGAGTCTTTTCAGAAGATGAAATGTTATTACGGAAAAGAATCCGTCATACCTGTTTATATTGAAGTAGAAGATGGAGAACGTCTGATCCGTGCAATCCGAAGAGAGCAGGAACAGGAAACACCAAAGTATAAAGAACTTTGCAGACGTTTTCTTGCGGATGAGGAGGATTTTTCCGAAGAGAAAATAAAGGAAGCAGAAATACAGAAGCGATTTGTTAATGATGATTTGGATTTATGTGTCAAAAATATTATAAAATATATAAATTCCATGTCATAGTTAAAAATAGTTTTGAATGGCTAATAAAGTATGGTATAATGACTCTATAGCGAACAAAGATTCGTATATGAAACTATAAACAAGAGAGGTGATTCTGAATGGTCAGTTTCAATAATATTATCGGACACGAGGAAATTATCCGGCATCTCCAAAATGCCATGAAGACGGGAAAAGTTTCCCATTCATATATTTTTACAGGCAGACCCGGATCCGGCAAGAAGCTTCTTGCAACCACATATGCGATGACACTGCAGTGTGAAGCCGGTGGAACAGAGCCATGTCAGAAATGTGACTCCTGTAAGAAGGCATTGGGCAAGAATCATCCGGACATCATTATGGTCAATCATGAGAAACCTGGTACAATCTCTATTGATGAGATCCGGGAACAGGTGATTCACGATGTTGCGATTAAGCCATACAGCAGTCCGCACAAGATTTACATTATTCCTGATGCGGAGATGATGACGGTACAGGCACAGAATGCTCTTCTCAAAACAATAGAAGAACCACCGGAATATGCAGTGATCATGCTGCTGACCAGCAATGTGGATGCACTTCTGCCGACGATCCAGTCCAGATGTGTGCGTCTGGATCTGAAGGTGGTTGATGACAGCCTTGTTAAGAAATACCTGATGGAACGGCTTCATGTGCCGGATTATCAGGCAGAGATAGATGCTTCCTTTGCACAGGGAAGTATTGGCAGAGCCAAAGAAGCTGCTACATCAGAAGAGTTTTCCAGAATGACGGAGAAAGCCCTGAAGATTCTCAAGTATGTAAATACGATGGAAGTATATGAACTGTCCGATGAGATCAAGGCACTTTCTGATGAAAAGCAGAATATCAGTGATTATCTGGATATTTTCCAGTTCTGGTTCAGGGATGTTCTTATGTTTAAGGCAACTCAGGAGGTTGACAACCTGGTATTTAAACAAGAAATCAATTATATAAAGGAACAGGCGAGCCAGCGTTCCTATGAGAACCTGGAAAAGATTCTGGAAGCACTGGAAAAAACAAAAGTAAGGCTTCGTGCAAACGTTAATTTTGAACTTGCACTTGAACTTCTGTTCCTGACGATCAGGGAGAGATAGAATGACAAAAATTGTTGGTATAAGATTCAGAAATGTCGGAAAGATTTATTATTTTGATCCGAAAAACTACAAAATGAAGATCGGTGATCATGTGATCGTAGAGACTGCCCGCGGTGTGGAGTTCGGACGAGTTGTACTCGGACCGAAAGAAGTGAGTGAGGATGAGGTGGTCCATCCGCTGAAAGAAGTCCTTCGCGTTGCCACACAGTCAGATGAGGACAGGGAGAAACAGAACCGCCTGAAAGAAAAAGATGCATTTAAAATCTGCCAGAAAAAAATCCGCGAACATGGTCTGGAAATGAAACTGATTGATGCGGAGTATACATTTGACAATAACAAAGTGCTGTTTTATTTTACGGCAGATGGAAGAATTGATTTCCGTCAGCTGGTCAAGGACCTGGCAGCTATCTTTAAGACAAGAATCGAACTTCGCCAGATCGGAGTAAGAGATGAGACTAAGATTCTTGGGGGAATCGGCATCTGCGGCAGACAGCTTTGCTGTCACACCTATCTTTCCGAGTTTGCACCTGTGTCTATCAAGATGGCAAAAGAGCAGAATCTGTCACTGAACCAGACCAAGATTTCCGGTGTCTGCGGCAGATTGATGTGTTGTCTCAAGAATGAGCAGGAAACCTACGAAGCACTGAATAAGAGCCTTCCAGGAACCGGAGATACGGTTACTCTTCCGGATGGATTACAGGGAATTGTACACAGTGTAAATGTTCTCAGACAGAGAGTCAAAGTAATCGTGGAAGTCAATGATGAAAAGGAGATTCAGGAATATCCGGTAGGAGAACTGAAATTCCGGTCACGCAAGAAAAAAGCAAAGAACACTGACAAAGAAACAAGGGACATTGAGTAAAAAGAAGGAGATTCTAAATCCCATGGAAAAAAATCCGCAGAATGATCTGGTATATCCGGGAGAACGGGTTGATGATCTTCAGAATGGTCTGTATGTGATACAGAATCCGGAAAAGTTCTGCTTCGGAATGGATGCAGTTCTGTTATCTGGATTTGCAGATATCCGACAGAATGAAAAGGTTCTGGATATGGGAACCGGAACGGGAATCATTCCTTTTCTGCTGAAAGCCAAAGACAAGGGTTCACATCTGACAGGACTTGAAATCCAGGAAGAATGTGCAGATATGGCGAGACGAAGCGTATCGTACAATCATCTGGAAGCTGATATTGATATCGTATGCGGAGACATAAAGGAAGCTGCTGAAATTTTTGGAGCAGCTTCTTTTCATGCAGTGACAAGCAATCCGCCCTATATGATCGGACAGCATGGCCTGCAGAACCCATACATGGCAAAAGCAATTGCAAGACATGAGATTCTCTGTACACTGGAAGATGTAGTGAGCCAGACAGCAGCAGTGCTGAAAGACAGAGGACGTTTTTATATGGTTCACAGACCTTTCCGTCTGGCAGAAATCTTTCAGGTTCTCATGAAATATAAACTGGAACCCAAGAGAATGCAGCTGGTGTACCCGTACATAGATCGTGAACCTAATATGGTTCTGATCGAAGCACGAAAAGGTGGAAATTCCAGAATAACGGTGGAGCGACCATTGATCGTCTATGAGAAACCAGGTGTTTATACCAGTGATATTCTTGAAATATACGGAAGAGTATAAAAGAATCAAATAATCTGAGAGAAAGGGGATTCCCGGATGAGTGGAAAATTATATCTTTGTGCAACCCCAATCGGAAATCTGGAAGATATTACACTTCGAGTACTCCGCACATTGAAGGAAGTGGATCTGATCGCGGCAGAAGATACCCGAAACAGTATTAAACTGCTGAATCATTTTGAAATCAAAACACCGATGACCAGTTATCACGAATATAACAAGATTGAAAAGGCATATACGCTGATTGAGAAGATGCAGAACGGTATGAATATCGCACTGATCACGGATGCCGGGACACCGGGAATTTCGGATCCGGGTGAAGAACTGGCTGCTATGTGTTATGAGGCCGGAATCGAAGTAACATCCCTTCCGGGTCCGGCAGCATGCATTACCGCGCTTACATTATCAGGACTTCCTACCAGACGGTTTGCTTTTGAAGCATTTCTTCCGATGGACAAAAAAGAGCGCAAAGAAGTTCTGGAAGAGCTTGTCAATGAGACCCGGACGATCATTTTGTATGAGGCTCCGCATAAACTTGTAAGGACACTGCGAGATCTGAGGGAAACCCTTGGAAACCGCAGAATGACACTTTGCAGAGAACTGACCAAGAAGCATGAGACAGCCTTCCATTCCACAATTGATGATCTGATCACACATTATGAGAAAGAAAAACCGCTCGGAGAATGTGTGCTGGTCATCGAGGGCAAAAGCCGTCAGGAACTGAAAGAAGAAGCAGTGGCCTCGTGGGAAGAGATTTCCATAGAAGAGCATATGGAAATCTATGAAAAACAGGGAATGTCCAGAAAAGATGCCATGAAACAGGTCGCGAAAGACCGCGGTGTATCAAAAAGAGACATATATAGCTATTTGATGAAATAGAGATGCAATAAAGATGCCCACCAGCGAATTTGAGAAGAAAATTCACCGGTGGGCATCTTTGATTTGTTGTTTTGGGAGCTACAGATGCCTGGTCAGGGTCGGAAGCATCTGCAACTTGCTGGAATTGGATTTGCAGATGCCTGGTCAGGTTTGGAAGCATCTGCAATTTGTTGGATATGAATTTGCAGATACATATCCTGGGGTCGGAAGCATCTGCAACTTGCTGGAATTGGATTTGCAGATGCCTGGTCAGGGTTGGAAGCATCTGCAACTTGTTGGAATTGGATTTGCAGATGCCTATTACCAAGTTGATATTAAGAATCCTACAACAATTGAGGTGGGATTGTTTTTTTATGTCGAAAAAGAGCAAAATGTTCTTGTAGATAAATAGAGCATATTGTGCTAAAATATAACAAAGCATCACATTTCTTTTTGTTCTTTACAGAAAACTGTATCTTATTATCTTTGGCCGTTCGGTCGTAACAGAGAAATCAACCGTTTTCACACAGATCTGCGGGAAGTACTGTTGTATATCAAATATTCGAAGGAAAAAGAAAAACTGGTTGACCTGATCCAAACCGATGACGGATTTCAGAACATGAAGACAGAAACGGTAGTCATGCTGAATACACTTACTAACTCAAAACTGAAATTCAATGAAGAAAAGGAGGAAACAAGTATGTGTCTTGCAATTGATGAATTACGGGAGGAAGCAAAACAGGAGGGAATTGAATTTGGACGAAGAGAGTTGATTGAGAAAATGCTTATGAATCATGAAACTATGGACAAGATAAAAGAGTATACCGGTTATACTCAGGAAAAATAGATGAGATAGCAAAGGAATTATCTGCTAGATAGAGCTTAAAAGACTGTTGTTATTAGCGGATTGAATAATAATAACAGCCTTTTTTTGTGTATTTTGGTGGTAGAACTTTAACGTATTGAATGATATGCTAAATAAGGATAAGTCTAATCAAAATGAAAAGACAAGAAACAGAACACGATATCTGTTGAAGGAGAAAAGTATGAAAAATATACTGAAAGTTCGAATGTTAGGTGGATTTACACTTGAATATAAAGGAAAAGAACTGGTCCTGGACCGTAACAATGTATCAAAGACCACACAGCTGTTTCAGTTATTACTTCTACACACACAGGATGGAGGAATCTCCAAAGCAGCACTCATCGATGCCCTGTATGGCCGAAGCGATGTCGAAAATAAAAACGGCAGCCTCAACAACACAATATTCAGGCTCCGAAAGCAGCTCACCGCAGCGGGGCTTCCGGAAAGCAGTTACATCAATATAAATGGTGGAATGTGTACCTGGGACCCGGATATCGAAACTTCAGTAGACGTATGCGACTTCAAGCAGACGATCGAATCAGCACGTCACGAAAAATCCCAAAAGACCAAAATGGAAATCTACGCCAAAGCATGGAAACTCTATACCGGAGAATTCCTCCCGGATATGATGGGCGAGGACTGGGCGGCAGTCGAAAACATCGCATGTCGAGATATGTATTTCGACTGTGTCGAAGAACTGTGCCACTACCTGAAAACCGAAGAAAAATTCGAAGAACTCTACCGTGTTGCACACAGCGCAGCCGAAATCTATCCATTCTACGACTGGCAGATATGGAAAATCGACAGCCTCATCGGAATGTCCCGCTACAAAGACGGCCTCGATGTCTACAAAAGAACAACCAAGCTGATGTTCGAAGAACTCGGCCTGTCACCATCCGCCGGAATGCTCGAGCGATTCAAACTCATGGGAGAGCGAACCTCACAGGCAGCAGGCGCAATCGAAGACATCAAGTACCGCCTCCGCGAAAAAGAATCCATCGAGGCGCTTACTACTGCACCTATCCAAGCTTTGTGGACGTTTACCACGTGTTCGGCCGCATGATGGAACGAACCGGCATGTCCGTATTCCTGATGCTCTGCACCCTGAACTTTATAAATATCGAGACAGACGACGAAAATCAGAAATACTATTCAGAACTTCTCCGCGAGTCCATTCAGAAAGCAGTCCGTAAAGGCGATTTTTACACCCGATACAACATCCAGCAGTATCTCGTAATGCTGATAGGGATAACCCAGGAAAACTGCACACTCGTATCAAAACGAATCAACAAAGAATTCAACAAAAGACTCACCCGCCGCAAGAACGTATCAATCGACTACTACGTTGCTTCACTCGGTGAGGTCTGCAACGACTAAAACAAACAACATTAATAATTAATATAGAAGTAAAACTATTCATCCCGGAGATCCCCTCCGGGTTTTTTTGCGCCCGGAAATCTCCCGTCCCCCCAAATCTCAGCCCCCCTCGCAAATTATCAGAAACATTGTCGAAAAAATATGAAAAAATGTTCAAAAAGCAGAATCACGAAATAGTTGAAGAAATAACCCCGATGCTATAATAAAAATACTCTGAAATAAGTGCGTGTTATCGTGTGGTTAAAAACAAAAATACCGTGGTCGGATCTTGACGGAGGATACAGAACAGATGGAAAAAGGCAAAAAAAACATACAGGGACATTTGTAATACATGTGAGTCACTGTGATAACGCCACATGGCAGGGCGAAGTGACCTGGGCGGAAGCCAATAAAAAGAAAAGTTTCAGGAGTGCACTTGAACTGATTAGATTGATTGATGGAGCACTGGAGGTGGATGAATGATGAAAGAAAAGCTCAACGTTTCTGCTTCCAATATCGTGAATGTCTGCATAGACAACATAGACGGAGTAGAAAGGTCCGGAAGATTTTACTGTTATTACAGTAAAGATCCTATATTCTTCCGAAGTATTCATGAACTCTTCCGCTATATGGAGCGATTCATGAACGAGCTGAACTTTCCTCAGTCATCAACAGAGCTGCGGACATACGAAGACAAACAGCAGAAACCAGCAAATGAAAAAAGAATCTCTTTTACAGAGGTCAGCAACCGCGAACAGATCCTTGAACAGAGAGGAAGCATAGACACCCTGGCTGTATATGTCAGATACCGTCAGAACGCTACATGGCAGGGAAGTGTCTATCATATGAAAAACAACGAGCGAGAAGATTTCAACAGCGAGCTCGATTTACTCAAAATAATCGAAAATTGTCAAAATAGTACTAAAAATGTTGCTGAAAGCGGCTGACGAAATAGGTGACGAAACAGTTCACCTGTTATAATGTCGTTAAATCTTAAATAAGTTGTACGTGAAGCAGTTAACGATAATTTTTTTATTATCATCATGCATATAATAGGGGATGTTAATATGAAAAGAGAAAATAATAAAAAATTCAAAAAAAGGAAACGGAATCAGAACAGAAGCCTGACATGTCGGGTGCTCAGTATGATGTTTGCAATCGTGCTGTTCTGCTCCACTGTATTAATAAATACAGACTATGTATCTCAGGCAAGCTCCTTCGATGACATGGTAGACATGGTCGAAGTTGAGGAGGATTCCGCAGCAGCTGATACATCCGAAGATACAGGAGACGATCTCGACACAGATGTGAATTTTGAATCGGAATCGGAAGAGGGTTCGGCCGAAACATACAGCGAATCCGATGATTTCGGTTCCAGCGATGCCGACTTCTCATCAGGCGAGAACATGTTCACAGATGGAACATCCGAGAGCAGCGCTCCAGCTGAAGAAGCAGCACAGCCTGTAAGCTGTATCGTAAATCTTAAAAACGAAACAATCGAGGTCAAGGCCGAAGCTCCTGCAGGTGTCCTTCCAAACGGAACACAGATGATCGTCAAAGCAGTCGAGAACAACACCGAAGATGCTGAGCTGACAGACCAGTACAACAAACTGGCAGCCAAGATTACAGAGCAGCTTCAGAGCCAGGGCAAAAACCTCGACGGCTTCCTTGCTTACAACGTATCTTTTACAGATGCAGATGGCAACCCGGTTGAACCGTCCGACAAAGTTACTTACAGCTTTACTTATAAAGAAGCTTCTTCACCGGAACTGACAGACCCGGCCGCATCCACAGTGACAGCAGCCATGATTAGAACCAACAAAGAAACTTCCGAACTGGAACTGACAGAGCTCAAAGCCGAAGAGGACAAGCTTACAGTTGAAACAAACGAAAGCAGACAGCTCACAAAAGCAGCTTTCCAGTCAGCAGCTACCGCAGCATACACATTTGTATGGAGCAGCACACCGGTAGCAGATGATAATGAAAACAATGAGAACAAAGAAGAAAACGGTGAAGTAAACAACGAAGAAGTTAATACAGACACCAACACCGAAAATACCGAAGAGAACGGAGAAGACACCAACACAGAGAATAATGTAGAAAACTCTGAGGAAGAACAGAATCCGGAAGAAGCACCGGATCAGGAACAGATCAAAATGATCCGTGTCATCGCAGACGAAGTTAATCTTCGCGTAACTCCTTCCACAGAAGCAGAAGTGATCGCAACAGTAGATACAGACACTCAGCTTCCACTTATTGAAACAGTAACCGGTGAAGACGAATTCACCTGGTACAAAGTTTCCTACGAAGAAGCACAAGCTTATGTAAGAAGCGATATGGCGGAAGTTGTTGAGACTGAAGAGCAGGGTACAGAAAACGAAGATGCAAATGAAGAAGAAGCAGACGTTCAGGTCGAAGACGAAGTAACCTACTCTCAGACAATCGGCAATGTGGTTGTAACTGCAACAGCTGCAAAAGATGTTCTTCCAGGAAATGCAGAGTTTGTTGTAACTCCTATCGTACAGGAAACAGACCCTGACCAGTACGCAGAAACAGAAACAAAGCTTAATGAAAAAGCTGAGGAAGATGGATACGAAATCGCAGGTTTCCTGGCATACGATATTTACTTCCAGGACAGTGAAGGAAATAAAATAGAACCAGTTGATGGTTCCGTAAAAGTTTCCATGCACTACACAGAACCATCCGTACCGGCAACCGTATCAGAAATCAGTGTCGTATCTGTTGATGAAGAAGTTAATGAAGAAAAAAATACAAATATTGATGTCATGCATTTTGTTGAAGATCAGAATGGTAAAGTTCAAGACGTTGTTAATATGACAGAACAGGGACAGGCAAACGTTGAAACTACTACAGATGGTGAAATTCAAAAAGCAGAATTCAATACAGAGAGTTTTTCAGTATTTACAATCACATGGAAAAGAAAAAGCGGAAATATAGAAGAATTTAACTTTAACAAAATAATACATTTGGTAAGACAGAATGGACAGAATGGTAGTACATATACTGATTTGAAGAATTCAGTAAATGCAACAAATAGTCTGGTTCTGGAAACAGAAGATACTAACCCGGTTCTATACATGAGCACTATTACATCAAGTGGAATAAATAAAGAAATGTATCAACTTTATGAAAGTGGAACAACATATCGCTTTATAGGCGCATACATTGCAACAACATCAAGAGATGAATATAGTCTGGTAGATAGCAATAAAGTAACGAAACTTATGGGAAGAAAAGAAAAAGATTCCAATAGTGGAGTTATGAAGTATCAGTATAAAGGAGATACAACTTATAGAAACCTGGAAATTGATCAGACTGTTATATTTGTTTATTCAAATGCAGAACTAACAAAAAAGGCAAACCTTTATTCAGAAAACGGAATAACGTTATATGCATCAGGACAATCAACAGTAAATTTGACAAATATAGATATCTTATATACAACAAGTGCAAATGATATAATTCCGACAAGTGTAAAAGACAGTGACAAGAGATGGAGCGGAAATAACTATACATATGAACGTACAGTTGTAGGAATCGGAGAAGAATCAGTTGAAGTCAAAGCCCTAAGACGGGAATCAAGTTCAAGTAATTCACCAATACAGTATAGTGAAGATGGTGAAAACTGGATGGATGTTGGAAGTAATCCTGTGAAATTTATTTATACAGCAGATGCTAAAGGAGAGGTTCCAAAAACAATAAAGACAGCTGATACTAGAAATCTTATCAATATCAGTATGGCAAATTATTCTGAAAACCAGAATTATCACGGTTCTTTTCAATTTGGTAGCGCAGATTATACAGGAAGTGAAGCGGTAAGACAGAATTTAGTACAAGGAGTTCTTAAGGATGGATATCCGGTATTAAACAATGGTAAAATTAATGGACAGGATATGGTATTTAGTTTCTCTGGTGATGATGATGTCTGGGTATTTATAGATAACAAATTGGTGCTTGATCTTGGAGGTGTCCATGAGAGGGCAACAGGAAGTATTAATTTTGCAAATGGTGAAGTATACGTAAATAACCAGTCAAATCCAACATTAAGGAGTGTATTTAATAGTGATAGTGATACATTTGCAGATTATACCAGTCATTCATTGAAACTCTTCTATATGGAGCGTGGACGAGGTGATTCAAACTGTTCAATTAAATTTAATCTTCCACCAAGACCAACGAATTCTATTGAAATAGTAAAAAGTCTTGCAAATTCAGATAAAGAAAAGTATACAAGTACTGATTTTCAGTTCAAAGCATATCTTGAAGATGAAGAAGACAGAAATCAGGAGCCGGTTCAGTATAATGCAATTCCAGAAGGAACACCATACAGAGTTAAGAAAAATGATTCTCTTACAGATGAAGTAAGATATGTGGGAAAACATAATATATTTACTTTAAAGGCAGGAGAATCAGCGGTATTCGAGGGGATTGATTCAGGACTCCGGTTCTATGCGGAAGAAGTTGGTATTCTTTCGGATCAATTTGATAAGGTTGACATTACAGACTGGGAAGTAACATATCACGATTTGAATGGAAATCTAGTTGGAACATCCGAAGGTAAGGTACCAGAGCAAACTAAAACTTACTTGGCACGAAGTGGAGTGAAAACTGCTGGTAATGCAGCAAGGGTAGAATTTAAAAATACCTGTAATGTAAATAATTTGAGAAAACTAAGGATTACCAAGAAGATGAATGGGTTATCTACTACAGATAAATTCAGCTTTCAAGTATATCTTACAGGACAGAATAGGCAGTTTATCCCTTATGATGGAGGATATGAAGTCATACATAAAGATGGCACGAGTGTAAGTAGAGAGGGTAATCCTCAGGGAATAATACGTGACGTAGCACCGGATGAGACGATTGTAATTGATCAAATTCTTTCAGGAACCGAGTTCAAGGTAAACGAAATTGAACTAGATAATTCAAGATATGAGAAGCCGATAAAAGAAGTTAAAAAGGGTTTATGTGATGATGGTACAGTAACAGATTCTGACGGAAAGATTGCTTTGAAAAAGGATGCTCATGTAATAATAACAAACACATTAAAAGTAGATCTGACAGTTAATAAAGAATGGTCAGATAAAAATATAAAGCACAGTTCTATATATGCAGGACTTTATAAAGCGGATGGAACACCATTAAAATGTGTTGAACTGAATGAAGATAATCAATACAGATATGTTTTTGGAAATGTGAGTTCATCTGATTTGGTTTATGAGCTTAGACCGGTAACAGGAAATGAAAATGCAGAATTTACAATCAATAATAACGGATATGTCAAAGTAGAAGCAGATAAGATTATTGTGGCAAAAGCAAATAATACCGATACAAAATATAAAGTGTCTTATAAAAAAGAAGTATCAGAAGATGGAACAAAGATTACTCAGACAATTACAAATACAAAGATTGTTACAAAATTGAATCTGATAAAAGTTGAAAAAAATAATGAAAAAAATCTTCTGAAAAATGCAGAATTTGCACTTTATACAGCAAATGATAACTACACATATGAGGAAAGTAACCGGGTAACTGGCAATATCAAGACTGATTCGAATGGAAGAGCAACAGTGAATGGATTAGTTCCTGGAAAATATGTTCTGAAAGAAACAAAAGCACCAGAGGGATATTCACTTTCTGCCAATGTATGGCAGGTTCTAGTAAGGGATAATCAGTCAGTTGAAGTAACATTAAATGGAGTTCCTGTTGAAAAAAGCGATGATGGAGCATTTGTTATCGAAAACATTAAGCTCTACTCACTCCCATCAACCGGTGGCAGCGGAATTTACTGGTATATGATCGGCGGCATGGTACTTATGTCTGCAGCCGCATGGATCTTATATAAAAACAAATGCAGGGAGGTGCTGGGAAAATAATTGTAACGATTGATTTTTTCAGTGGCTCCTTGCCACAAAAAAACGTAATTATCCCGCATAAGGGAACAATAAAAAAAATGGGCAAAGCCCGATAATGAAAAGGAGACAAGATTATGAAGAAGATGAGAAAAATCTTTGCAGTGTTATTAACACTGGCCATGGTACTCGCAATGAGTATTCCAACATTTGCAGCAGAAGTTACAGAACCAGTTACTTCTTATTCTAGTAAAATTACAGTAACAGGTTTATCTTCACAGGAAGAAGAAACAGTTAACTTATATGCAGCAATTACATTAAATGTTGATAAGAACGAATGGATTGTAGCTGACTGGGCTAAAGATTATATTGGATTAAGTACTGATGGAAAAAAATATGAAATCACAAATGCTGAAGGGTTAGCAAAAGCAGTACCTGAAACTATAGCACCATTTCAGCAGAAACATGTTGTAGGTGAAACACAAGTAGAGTTTTCAGAAGTTCCTGTAGGTGCTTATGTTGTTACAGCAAGTGGTAATAAAATCACATATTCTCCTATGGTTGCAGAAACATACAACGATGTTGCAACTTATATGCAGGCAAAAAATGTGACACTTGTAGCTAAATCCTCAGGTTATGATGTGAAAAAAGAAGCAGCAGATGGTTTTGTAAAACGTGGAGAAGAAGTAACATTTACAATTACAACTACATTTCCAAGTTTTACTGTTGCTGATTCTGAAGATAACACTTTTAAAATCATTGATACACCAACTGGTCTGGATATTCAAGAGATTACATCCGTTAAGATTGGTGATACTTCATTAAAAGCTAATGAAGGTTATACTACTAATAAAGCAGATGATGGTAAGTATACAATTGAATTTACCAAAAATACTATTGGAACAAGCAATACAAATGCAGGTAAAAAAGTTGAAGTACAGTATAAGGCAATTGTAACATCTGAAGAAGGATATACTAATACAGCTAATACATCCAGAAATGAAACTGAGATGGGTAAGACTGAAGTTAAAGGTTATACTGGAACAATTACACTTACTAAATACGCAGAAGACGGAAAAACGATTCTTAAAGGTGCAGAATTCAAGTTATACAAAGCTACAAAAGATAAAGTAAAGGAAGAAAATTCTGGAGTTTCAGCATTACGCTTTATCAAGTTAGGAGATGGCATTTACAAATTAGCATTAGCAGATAACGAAGCTACTTCAACAGATACCTTAGTTGCAGTAAACGGAACATTGACTGTAAAAGGTCTTGATGAAGGTACATATTGGTTTGAAGAAACAAAAGCACCAGAAGGATATTCTATCAATGTAGATGGTGCTAGTGCAACTATTAAAGAAAGCAAAGATAAAAATGTAACTGTACCAACTTCATTGAAAGATACCAAACTCTCCGCTCTTCCATCCACAGGTGGTATCGGTACTACAATCTTCACAATCGCTGGATGCCTGATCATGGTTACAGCAGCTGGCTTATTCTTTGCAAGCCGCAAAAGAACAAACAAATAATCATTCGTGATTGTTTATAACCAAATATCGAATCCGGGGCAGATGCCCCGGATTCATAAAAAAATAATACAACAGCAAGGAGAGCTCGGATGAAAAAAAAAGCAGGCAATTTAGTAATTGGCATCATATTTTTAGCTGGTTTGTCCTTGCTGCTGTATCCCTTTGTAGCCAATCAATGGAATAACTACAGACAGAAACAGTTGATCAGTGGTTATGAACAGGTGGTTTCTGATAAGGAAGCAGCAGAAGGAATTGACTATGATGCAGAGCGTAAAAAAGCAGAAGACTATAACGAAGCCTTACTTCCATGTGTTCTTCCTGACTCTTTTGCACTTGCAGAGTCAAGTGGAGTAGACCCGGTTTATATGAATACGCTGAACATCGCTGGTGATGAGATGATGGGAAGTGTAGAGATTCCTAAGATCAATATCAAAATCCCGATCTATCACACAACGGAAGAAGATGTTTTGAACAAGGGTGCAGGTCATCTGGAGGGAAGTTCTCTTCCGGTTGGAGGAGCAAACACACATGCTGTTATTTCTGCACACCGTGGACTTCCGAGTGCATCACTTTTTACAGATCTGGATCAGATGAAAGTAGGAGATCATTTTCTGCTCCATGTGTTAGATGAAACCTTATGTTATGAAGTAGACAAGATTTCGGTTGTTAAGCCGGAAGACACTTCTGCTCTTGCAGTAGAAGATGGGCAGGACTTAGTAACTCTTTTAACCTGTACTCCTTATGGAGTAAATACAGAACGACTTCTGGTTCGTGGTCACAGAGTACCTTATGTAGAAGAGGAAGTCAAAGAAGAGAAGACAGTGCTCAGTGGAAGTAGTCTTCACACAAATTATCTTCTTTGGGTATTTGTTGGTCTATCCGTTACCACACTCTTTGTTTTTGTGTTATACTTAAAGGAAACAAAGCTGAAGAGGCGAGCAAATAAAGGCGGTAAAAAATAGATTATGGCAAAAGAAAAGAAGAAAAAAGGTTCTATAGTTATCAACATATTTATCATATTACTTTTTATCGTCGGTGCGGGTATCTTTACTTACCCAACGATCAGTAATTACTGGAATGAGTACCGAAATGCGCAGCTTGTAACCAAGTACAATGAATCCGTCAGTGATCTGTCGGATGACCAGTACGAAAAGCTCTGGCAGGAGGCTGAGGAATACAACGCGGAGCATAAGGTCAATACGATCGTAGATGCTTTTAACGAAGAGGATTATGTTCTCAGTCATCCTTACGATGAGGTCCTTGATCCAAATGGTGACGGCTGATGGGAAGTATCGAGATCCCCAAGCTGAATCTGACGCTTGCTATCTACCATGGTCTCAGTACCGAGGTTCTGGAAAAGGGTGTCGGGCATGTTGAGGGAACAAGTCTTCCGATAGGTGGAGCGAGCACACATGCGGTGCTGGCTGGACACAGGGGACTTCCGAGTGCAAAGATTTTTACGGATCTTGACCAGATGAAGAATGGAGATATTTTTCTGATCCATGTTCTGGGAAAGACTCTTGCATACAAAGTAGATCAGATTAAAACGGTTCTTCCGGAGGATCTAGTGAGTTGGATATCATCGAGGGAGAGGATCATGTGACGCTGGTAACCTGTACTCCTTATGGAGTCAACACTCACAGGCTTCTTATCAGGGGAATCCGAACGGAGTATGTTGAACCGGAGGAGAAAGCTGAGGAGACACCAATCCAGCAGATCGCAAAGGTTGATCCGGTGAAGATTATGATCATTGGTCTTGTAGCTATGGTCATAATGATCATCATTGTTTATATAGTTATTCGGCGCAAAAACCGAAAAACAGAAGAGAGTAGCCGCAAAGACGAATAGTGATCACAGAAAATAACAAGGAGGCCGATCGTGGTGAAACAGAAGAAAAAGAAATTTAAAATGTGGAATAAGCTTTTGGCTTTCCTGGGAATGTTTGTCATGTTGACAGGCTGCCTGGCAGGAACGGTTCAGGCAGGTTCTTACGAAGCCGGAAAAAAGGGAAGCCTTAATCTGACGGTACAGCAGACGGATGAGGATGGCAAGACAACACCGCTGACAGGTGTCAAGTTAGAGCTTTACAGGGTTGCGGATGTTTCATTTGATGGAAATGTGCATTTTGTACTGACCAGCTCCATGTCATCTGCAGGATACGATTTTGATTCCTTCAAGAATGCAAGTGAATGGTATTCAGCAGCCGAAAAGCTTGCCGAGGTTGCAGCTGCTTCTTCAGTAAAGCCGGTTGAGGCTGTTTCGGATGAGCAGGGCAAGGTTGTTTACAGCGATATGGAAGAGGGCATGTACCTGGTAATCGGTGCAGCGGAGAGTTCCGTTAAGGTTACTCCAATGCTCTTAACAGTTCCTTTTGCAAGCACAGAGGAAGGCTGGATCTACGATGTACAGGCTTATCCAAAGGCAGAGAAGAGCAACACTGCAGGTATTATAGTTGAGAAGAGACTTTATCGTATTAATCCGAATACGTTTGAACTGGATGAAATAACTGCTGACGATGCAACTTACAAGGTTGGTCTTTTCCTTGATAAGGATGGTACGATCCCATATGGTGATGATTACATCAGAACGATCCATATCCAGAATGCACAGTCAGGCAAAGCTTCTTACAGTAATGTTCTTAGAGGTACCTATTATGTATTCGAGCTTGATGAGAATAACAAGGCGATCAAGCTGAATGATGAGGTGCAGATTGATAAAGAAAACAGCTTCCATTACAATGTTACGAATGCAGCAGACAAGGAAGACAACAGTGTTGTAGTGGATGACAATACGGTTGCTACAGATATTGCAGCTTATGTAAATAACATTTTTTCAACTCTTCCGGAAGGCTTCTTTGTAAATGGAAAGATCGAGATTACAAAGAACGTTGTAGTGGACGGTGTGAAAAAGACTGTAGACGACAAGTTCTATGCAACTGTATTTGATGATTCTGGTAAGGCGGTAAGCACCGTTGAACTGAAGCAGAATGATAAAGTTACTGTTACGGTTCCATTCTCAGAAGATATAAAAGATACTGTTACTTATGCAGTTAAGGAAACCGATAAGGATGGTAATGTACTCGATAAAGATTCTTTCGCATATGTAGTAAGTGGTGAAGGCAGTGTTAAGCTGAATGAGTCTGATCAGTATCATGGAAGCATCGAGATTACCAATACCAAGAAGGATGCTGCTGTAACACCTGGCGGAAGCAATGGTGGTTCTGGTACATCTAACGGTGGAAGTGATGCATCCAGCCATGGCGGAAGTGCAACAAGTCGTCCGGTTAAGACTGGTGACCCGATGAATCCGGTATTCTGGGGTCTGGTTCTTCTGGTATCTGTGATCGTGATCGCAGGTGGAGTAGTTGTTTACAAAAAGAGAAAACAGAAATAAAGTGTAAGACGTTTGACGGGAGTCTGGTGTAAACCGGGCTCTCGTTTTTTTCTTCTTATTTAAAGGGATTTTGTTGGAATGAGGGCTGTTTTGTGCTATAATAATCTTGTATTATTATGCCTATCTGGAAACCGGTGACTGCGAAAAATGTCGATATGTCGGTTTCCATTATAATGAATATAGAATGACAGGAGGAAGCAAATGGGCGGAGAGAATACAGAGTACGGCGCGGATCAGATTCAGATTCTGGAAGGACTGGAAGCTGTCCGTAAAAGACCTGGTATGTATATCGGAAGTACATCCAGCCGGGGTCTGCATCATCTTGTATATGAAATCGTGGATAATGCGGTAGATGAAGCGTTAGCAGGATTTTGTACTGAAATCCAGGTAACGATCAATCCGGATAATTCCATTACCGTAGTTGATAACGGACGAGGTATTCCGGTAGGAATCAATCACAAAGCAGGAATACCGGCAGTAGAAGTTGTATTTACCATTCTTCATGCGGGTGGTAAATTTGGCGGTGGAGGATACAAGGTATCTGGTGGACTTCACGGTGTAGGTGCCTCTGTAGTAAATGCACTGTCTGAGTGGCTGGAAGTTACGATCTGCCGTGAAGGTAAGAAATATCAGCAGCGTTATGAAAGAGGACATACTATGTATCCTCTGAAAGAGATTGGTGTCTGTGATTCTGAAGAGACAGGAACAAAGGTAACATTCCTGCCGGATAAAGAAATCTTTGAAGAAACTGTTTATGATTACGATATTCTGAAACAGCGTCTTCGTGAGATGGCGTTCCTGACAAAAGGTCTGCGTATCGTTTTGAGAGATACCAGAGCAGACCAGGAAAAAGAAAAAATCTTCCACTATGAAGGTGGTATCAGGGAATTTGTTACTTATCTCAACAGAAGTAAAGAAGCACTGTATCCAGAGGTCATTTACTGTGAAGGTGAAAAAGATGGTGTCATGGTTGAGGTTGCCATGCAGCACAATGATTCCTACACAGAGAACAGCTATGGCTTTGTAAATAATATCAATACACCGGAAGGTGGTACACATATCGTTGGTTTCCGTAATGCACTGACAAAGACATTCAACGATTATGCAAGAAAGAATAAGCTGCTTAAAGACAGTGAACCGAATTTAAGTGGTGATGACATTCGAGAAGGTCTGACAGCAATCGTAAGTGTTAAGATCGAGGAGCCACAGTTCGAAGGACAGACGAAGCAGAAGCTTGGTAACAGTGAGGCTCGTGGAGCTGTTGATTTTGTAGTCAGCAAACAGCTGGAGATCTTTCTGGAGCAGAATCCGACGGTTGCGAAGGCAACAGTTGAGAAATCAGTACTTGCGCAGAGAGCACGAGAAGCAGCACGTAAGGCAAGAGATCTTACAAGAAGAAAATCTGCACTTGACGGAATGTCTCTTCCGGGCAAGCTGGCTGACTGTTCTGACAAGAACCCTGAAAACTGTGAGATCTACATCGTAGAGGGTGATTCCGCGGGTGGTTCCGCCAAGACAGCACGTAACCGTGCCACACAGGCAATCCTTCCTCTCCGTGGTAAGATCCTCAACGTAGAGAAAGCCCGTCTGGACCGAATCTACAGCAACGCCGAGATCAAGGCGATGATCACAGCCTTTGGTACCGGAATCCACGAGGACTTTGATATCAGCAAGCTGCGTTATCACAAGATCATCATCATGACCGATGCCGATGTCGATGGTGCTCATATCGCAACACTGCTTCTGACATTCCTCTACAGATTTATGCCGGAACTGATCAAGCAGGGCTATGTATATCTGGCACAGCCGCCGCTTTATAAGGTCGAAAAGAATAAAAAAGTCTGGTACGCATACGATGATGCAGAGCTGAACAGCATCCTTGAGCAGATCGGACGTGACAATAACAATAAGATCCAGCGATACAAAGGTCTTGGAGAAATGGACGCAGAACAGCTCTGGGAGACAACCATGGATCCGGAGAAACGAATCCTTCTCCGCGTAACTATGGATGAGTCTGCAACTTCTGAAATTGACCTGACATTTACCACTCTTATGGGTGACAAAGTTGAACCAAGACGTGAATTTATCGAAGAAAACGCACGCTTTGTAGAAAATCTGGATATCTAGGAGAATAGAAAATGGAAGACAATATTTTTGATAAAATCCATGAGGTGGATCTGCAGAAGACCATGGAAAAATCTTATATAGATTATGCCATGAGTGTTATTGCCTCCCGTGCTCTTCCGGACGTCAGAGACGGTCTGAAACCGGTACAGAGAAGGGTGCTGTATTCCATGATAGAGCTGAACAACGGTCCGGATAAGCCACATCGTAAATGTGCCCGTATCGTTGGTGATACCATGGGTAAATATCATCCGCATGGAGACAGTTCCATCTATGGCGCACTTGTAAATATGGCACAGGACTGGTCAACCAGATATCCGCTGGTAGACGGTCATGGAAACTTTGGTTCTGTGGATGGTGACGGAGCTGCTGCGATGCGATATACAGAGGCACGTCTGAGTAAGATTTCCATGGAAATGCTGGCTGACATCAACAAAGATACGGTTGATTTCCAGCCGAACTTTGATGAGACAGAACGGGAACCGGTTGTACTGCCATCTCGTTATCCGAACCTTCTTGTAAATGGAACCTCCGGTATTGCCGTTGGTATGGCTACTAACATCCCGCCTCACAATCTGAGAGAGGTGATCAGTGCCGTTGTCAAGATCATCGACAATATCATTGAAGAGGACAGAGACACTACGATAGAAGAACTTCTTGAAATCGTAAAAGGTCCTGACTTCCCGACAGGTGCTACTATCCTTGGTACAAGAGGAATTGAAGAAGCATATCGTACCGGCCGCGGCAAGATCCGTGTACGTGCGGTGACAAATATCGAGACACTGCCGAACGGTAAATCACGTATTATCGTTACAGAACTTCCATATCTTGTTAATAAAGCCCGCTTGATCGAAAAGATCGCTGAGCTGGTACGAGACAAGAAAATCGACGGAATCACAGACCTGAATGACCATTCCAGCCGTGAAGGTATGCGTATCTGTATCGATCTTCGTAAAGATGCCAATGCGAATGTAGTCCTGAATCAGCTGTACAAGCATACACAGCTTCAGGATACCTTTGGTGTGATCATGCTGTGCCTGGTAGCAGTGAACGGAAGCCTTCAGCCGAAGGTACTGACGCTTCCTGAAATGCTTAAATATTATCTTGCACATCAGGAAGATGTTGTGACAAGAAGGACAAAATATGATCTGAATAAAGCACAGGAACGTGCGCATATATTAGAAGGTCTGCTGAAAGCACTGGATAATATTGATGAAGTTATCCGTATCATCCGTGGATCCAGAAGTGTCCAGGTAGCCAAGCAGGAATTGATGGACAGATTTGAACTGACAGATGTTCAGGCACAGGCAATCGTGGACATGCGTCTTCGTGCTCTCACCGGTTTGGAAAGAGAGAAGCTGGAAGCAGAATATGCAGAATTAATGGAAAAGATCCGTAAGTTGAAAGCAATTCTTGCAGACAGAAATACACTTCTTCGCGTTATCCGTGAGGAGATTCTTGCAATTTCTGAGAAATACGGCGATGACAGAAGAACAGCTATCGGATTTGATGCGTTTGATATTTCTATGGAAGATATGATCCCGAGAGAAAATACTGTCATTACCATGACAAAACTTGGTTATATCAAACGTATGACAGTAGATAACTTCCGTAGCCAGAACAGAGGCGGCAGAGGAATCAAGGGAATGCAGACGCTGGATGATGACTATATTGAAGAATTGATGATGACGACAACACATCATTATGTCATGTTCTTTACCAATACTGGTCGTGTATACAGACTGAAAGCGTACGAGATTCCGGAAGCAGGCAGAACAGCTCGTGGAACCGCGATCATCAACCTTCTGCAGCTGATGCCGGGAGAACGTATCACAGCAGTCATTCCGATCAGTAAGTTTGAAGAAGGTCAGTATCTGATGATGGCTACCCGTAAGGGTCTTGTTAAGAAGACTCCGATCCAGGATTATGCAAATGTCCGTAAGATTGGTCTGGCAGCTATTTCTCTGAGAGATGACGATGAACTGATCGAAGTTAAGGCAACGGATGACAAGAAAGATATCATCCTTGTAACGAAATACGGTCAGTGTATTCGCTTCAAAGAATCCGACGTCAGAAGTACCGGACGAGTATCGATGGGGGTTCGTGGTATTAATCTGCTTGATGGCGATGAAGTTGTTGCAATGCAGCTGAATACACAGGGATATTATCTGCTCGTTGTATCTGAAAACGGTATGGGTAAACGTACTTCTATCAGTGAATTTACCTGCCAGAACAGAGGCGGTAAAGGTGTGAAGTGCTACAAGATTACTGAGAAGACCGGTAATGTTATCGGAGCAAAAGCTGTCAATGAAGAAAATGAGATCATGATGATCACCACAGAAGGAATCATTATCCGTCTGCAGTGCTCTGATATCTCTATCCTTGGAAGAATTACATCAGGAGTCAAACTGATCAATCTTTCTGATGGAGTAACGGTTGCAAGCTTTGCGAAAGTCCGTGAAAAAGAAGAAGATAAAAATTCTGAAAAGACAGAGGAAAGCTCTGAAAATGTCTCCACAGAAGAGAACAGTAACGAAAATACAGACAGCACAGAGGAATAAGAATCATGGATAAGGAAAATGCGGCAACAAATGTCAGACGCAGATCCGGTTCAAGTGCATCCGGACGTTCAAAATCCGCATCAGCGAGAAGAAAAACGCAGACCAGACGTAAAACTTCAGGAACCCGGCGTAAAACTTCCAGAGGTTCTGATATAGCTGCAGTGATTGCCAGATTACCGAAACCGGTTCTGGCAGGCGCTGTTGCGCTGATCGTTTTGATCATTATCATTGTATTTGCTGCAAAGGGATGCGGAGTCAGTCATAAGACTCCGGAAAGAGTAGTCAGAACTTTGATCGAATCTTACACAGGTGGGAATGAGAGCAAAGTCAAAAAATGCTATGGTGTATCCAAAGCAGATGATACTCTGCAGCAGGAGATGGATGCGACTGTGAAATATTTCAGTGCATTTGAGGCTGAAAAAACAGAAATCACACAGTGTGATAAAATCTATCAGGATGGTAATTATACATATATGTTATATTACCTATGACCTGGTCCTGAAGAATGGACAGAGCTACCCTTGCATCAGTACTTATATGGTACAGAAGAAAGATAATGGCAAGTATTATGTAATGACACCGTCAGAGATTACGGATGATCTGAGCAAGCAGGCAGCGACGAAGTATGCTGATTTTATGAATACACAGGCATATAAGGATTATACGACTGCTTATGACAAGTTTATCAAGAAGAATCCTGGATATGAGGAAAAAATAGCTGCAAAATTAAAATAGCTAAGCGAACAGCAATATAGAATCCTTGAAGGGATGGTGGCAGCGGAATGAAAAGAATCATTATGATGGTGCTGAGGAATCTCTTGTTTGTACCATGGGGATGGTTTATGCTGAATCGGTATGCCAAAAACGTTGATAATTATACAGAGGGAGAGCGTTATGCACTTCTGAAAAAAATAGTTCAGCGTGCGAATAAAGGCGGTAATATTACTGTTCAGTCATATGGTGTAGAAAATATACCGAACGAAAATGGATTTATGTTTTATCCGAATCATCAGGGACTGTATGATGTCCTTGCAATTGTGGATGTCTGCCCGACACCTTTTTCTGTAGTGGCAAAGAAGGAAGTGGGGAATGTTCCGTTTCTGAAGCAGGTTTTTACCTGTATGAAAGCATACATCATGGACAGAGAGGATATTCGCCAGTCTATGCAGGTTATCCTTGATGTTACGAAAGAAGTTAAGGCTGGACGAAACTATCTGATTTTTGCAGAGGGAACCCGAAGCAAGAATGGAAATCATCCACTGGAATTTAAAGGCGGCAGTTTCAAAGCTGCAACAAAAGCCAGATGCCCGATCGTGCCGGTTGCATTGATTGATACGTATAAGGCTTTTGACACTGGTTCCATAGAACCACTGACAGTGCAGGTGCATTTCCTGAAGCCAATGTATTATGACGAGTATAAGGACATGAAGACTACGGAGATTGCTGCAGAAGTGAAACGACGAGTGGAAGAGACCATCAAAGAATATGGTGGCTGGGATTAATTGAATATCTGGAATGCCTGAAAGACATTTGAAATATGAATAAGAACAGCCGGGAGTAAAATCCTGGCTGTTTTTTGCTGGAATAAATTTCGAAAAAATACTTTTGCAGGTCATATCGTGAACGGGTACTTTTTGTACGTCAACTGTGTTTGACTTTACATAGAAGTAACGCATATAGTTTAAGGTAGAAATTATGTGCCAAAACCAGCTGCTCAGTGCAAATGGAATTGAATAAAATAGAAAAACTGGAGGAATCGGGAATGAGCAAAAGTTATTGGATCTGGTATCCGGGAGATTTTGAGTTATATCATGGAATGAAGCAGAATTTCAGCCGTGTGGAGAGAGGCTTTGGATGGCCGGCTTTCTGGAAGAGTGAAGGTTTCCGCAACCGTGTTGCTTTTCGCCGCACTTATCATCTGGAGGAAGAAACATCTTTCACTGTATATTCCAATGCGATCGGACATGTGCTGGCAGGAGAAAAGAAATATCCATTTGGAAAAAAGATCACCTGCGGTCCGGGAGAAGTTACGGTTGCTGTCCATGCAGGATGTGTGGAAGCATTTCCGTGTATTTATATAGAAGGCGATGTGATCTGCTCTGATACAGGATGGATGGCAGAGGATTATGAAAAGGACCCACAGCCGGCAGGCAAGAGCAAATATTTCACCAGACCGGAACAGAATCCGACAGTCTGGGAATACAGTGAAAAGGTGTATGAGCCAGTCTGTGTCACAGAATATAATGGCGGAACACTTTATGAATTTGAAACAGAGCTGAATGCTGTTCTGGAAGCAGAGTTCAAAAACGGATATCAGCCGGTATGGATCTGCTGCGGCGAATCCAGGGAAGAGGCAATTGATCCGGTAAATTGCTATTACAGCTGGCAGCCGGACAAAGAAACTGGAAAGTGTCCATGCTGTGCAGTACGTTTTGCGTATATTCCGGATTGTAAGCCGGGAGAAGTTATCCTCAGAGCAAATCATCAGTATGTGGATATCCCGGTAAAAGCAGCTTTTCATTGTGGAGAAGAACGTCTGAATCAGATCTGGTCGGTGGCAGAGCATACATTCCGTCTTTGCAGTGGAATCTTTTTTATCGATGGAGTGAAACGTGATAAATGGATCTGGTCAGGAGATGCATACCAGAGCTTTTTTGTAAACCGTTATCTGATGGCAGATGCAGATATTGATCAGAGAACGATTCTGGCACTTCGCGGCAATGACCCGATGACAAAGCACATCAATACAATTGTAGATTACTCTCTGTTGTGGCTCCTGGGGGTGGATTATCACAATGAAGGATATGGCGACAGAGATTTTCTGGAACTGGTTTATCCAAAGATGGTGTCCCTTATGGGGTTCTGTAATGGCAGACGAGAGGAACATGGCTTCCTGATCGGAAAAGAAAAAGACTGGGTATATATTGACTGGGCTGATATGGATAAAGATGGTCCGCTCTGTGCGGAACAGATGCTTTATGCAGCATGTTTCCGTGTGATGGCAGAAATCAGCGAACAGCTTGGTAAGGACGGAAGTGCTTACAGACAGGAATACGGAAAACTGACGGCTGCTATTGAAAAGTTCTTCTGGGATGAAGAAAAAGGTGCGTATGTCGATTCTTTTACTTCCGGAAAACGTAATGTAACGAGACATGCAAATATTTTTGCAATTCTGTTTGATATCGCAGACAAACAGAAGCAGGAAAAAATACTCAAAAACGTACTCGAAAATGATGAAATTCCGGCAATCACAACACCATACTTTAACTTCTTTGAGTTGGATGTACTGTGCCAGATGGGAAAACTGACAGAAGTTCTGGACAAGATCCGTTTCTACTGGGGCGGCATGCTGGATCTTGGGGCAGTCACATTCTGGGAAGAGTATGATCCGTCCGTGCCGAAGGAAGAACAGTATGATATGTACGGGGATCATTTTGGCAAGAGTCTCTGCCATGCATGGGCGGCAAGTCCTATCTATTTTCTGGCAAAATACTTTGCCGGACTGGATCTTGTAAACAAGGATGGGGTTACTTATGTATTAAAGCCACAGATGCAGTATTTTACAGACCTGGACTGTACACTTCCTGTGGGAAGTGACGGGACGGTCCGGCTGGCCTGGGATGGAGAATGTCTGGAAGTGACTGCAGATGCAGAAGGTGGAATTCTGGAACTCGGTGAAGAAAAAATTTCTCTGGTCAGAGGAGAAACAAGAAGGGTGAAGATTTGAAATGAAGAAGATAGATTTTAACAGAAACTGGACTTGCAGATGCCTGACCAGAGATGAAGAACCATATTCCGTAACACTTCCACATGATGCCATGCGGAGTGAACCGCGTACCGAAGAAAGTGTCAGCGAGGGAAATTCCGGATGGTATCTGGGTGGCGATTATGAATACACAAAACATGTATTTGTACCATCAGAATACAGTGGAAAAAAAGTTCTTATTGAGTTTGAAAGTGTTTATCACAATGCGGAAGTTTATATTAATGGAAAGAAAGCTGCATACAGACCATATGGTTACACAAATTTTTATGTAGATACGGAAGGCCTTCTGAAATACGAAGCGCAGAATGAAATCCGCGTGATCGCACGGAATTCTGACCAGCCAAACAGCCGCTGGTATTCCGGAACAGGAATCTACCGTCCGGTGTACCTCTGGACAGGTGATCAGAAGTACATTCCGGTAAATGGAATCAAGATCCATACGGTCAGCTATGCACCGGCAGTGATCGAGGTAGAAATAAAAACTTCCTGCCTGGGCAGGGTGAAAGCAGAGGTCTTGGATAAAGAGAATTGTATTCTTACACAAGAGGTTGAAAATACCGGACACCCGTCGGTTTTCCGTATGGAAATTCCGAACGCAAAGCTCTGGGACTGTGATCATCCGAATCTTTATACTCTGCGTGCAACCTTTGGAGAGGATGTCGTAGAGGAAACATTTGGAATCCGACTTCTTGAATGGAATCCGGAAAAAGGTCTTACGATCAACGGTAAGAGGGAAATCCTCAGAGGAGCCTGCGTACATCATGATAATGGTGTACTGGGAGCCTGCACTTATCCGGAAGCGGAAGAACGAAGAGTCCGTATCCTCAAAGAGAATGGTTATAATGCGATTCGTTCTTCTCATTATCCGTGTTCCAAAGACATGCTGGATGCCTGCGACCGTCAGGGAATGCTGATGATGGACGAATATGTAGATGTCTGGTATATTCATAAGACAAAATATGACTATGCAGGATATCTGAATGAATGGTGGCAGCAGGACCTTAAAGATATGGTGGAGAAAGATTACAATCATCCATGTGTGATCATGTATTCCACCGGAAATGAAGTTGCAGAAACTGCACAGAAAAAAGGAATCGAACTGACCGGCAGAATGACTTCTTATCTTCATAAGCTGGATCCATACAGACCGGTAACCTGCGGAATCAACATTTTCTTTAACTTCTTAAGCTCCATGGGAATGGGTGTCTACAGCGATGATAAAGCAGAAAAAAGTGCGGAGATTGCAGAGCAGGAGGCAAAAAAACAGGAAAAAGAAAAGAAGAAACCGGTAGGAAGTGAATTCTATAATACACTTGCCTGTCTGGTTGGCGACTATTTTATGAAAATTGGTGCGACACTTCCGCCATGTGACTGGAAAACAAAAGATGCTTTTGCAAATATGGATATCGCTGGTTACAACTACGGACTTTTCCGATACAAACATGACCTGAAAAAATATCCGAAACGTCTGATCCTCGGTACAGAGACTTTCTGCAAGGATGCATATAGCTTCTGGGAGATTGCAAAGAAGAATAAACGAATCTTGGGCGATTTTGTCTGGTCCGGATGGGAATATATCGGAGAGACCGGAGATGGTGCTGCTGAGTATGAAGATTACAGAGGCAGGATGCCACATACCAGAATGACTGGAAACAACGGAAGAATCGACCTTCTCGGAAAACCTCGTGCAGAGGCTGCTTATACAAGAGTTGCTTTTGAGAGGGAAACGGGTCCGTTTATTGCTGTGAAACCTGTTTATCAGAAGGAGAATCTGCAATTGACCGGATGGGCGCTGTCCAAAGCACTGGAAAGCTGGTCATGGCGGGGATGTGCCGGAGAAAAAGCAGAGGTTGAAGTTTTTGCAAGAGCAGCAGAGGTGGAACTTCTGGTCAATGGTAAAAAAGCTGCCCGTGGCAAAGTAAAGAAATGCCGTTCAAAATTCCACATTCCATATGAAGACGGTGAGATCACAGCAGTTTCTTATGATAAAAACGGACAGGAGATCAGTCGTCAGACTCTGATGACAGCAAATGAAGAAACAGTACTTCATATCAGACCGGAGCAGAAAACTGTGAAGGCTGGCAGATTGCTGTTTATTCCATTACAGTATGGAGATTCTGCCGGAAACTGGAAACCGATGGAGAAGCATCATCTGAAAGTTACAGTAGAGAATGCTACGCTCGAAGGGCTGGGAAGTGCCTGCTCCTATGTAGAAGGAAATTATGCGCAGGATACGGTCGATACTTATTACGGTGAAGCGATGGCTGTAGTCCGTGCCGGAGAAGCCGGATCTGTAAAGATTACTGTTTCTGATGAAGAAAGAATATATACCTGTGAGATTCCGGTAATTGTAGCAAAATAAAACATATGGGCAATATAGACAAAAACAAACTTCGCAATTTGTGCAAGATTTCTTAAAAAATTTTGTTTGTGAAAATTTAATAAAAAAACGCTTCCATTTACGGCTGAAAAAGTGCAGTCTGCGAAAAAAATGGGAGCGTTTTTAAAAATATGTTAAATTTATGTTCATAGAAAGTATGGAAGCACTTGAGCGATGAGGCTTGACCATATTTAGGGAAAGAAAGGAGCTATAATCATGAGCAGAAAAAGAAATCTCTGGCGTGGTCTGACTACTCTTACAGCGTCTCTTCTGACCGTTTCTGTTGCGGCAGGACCTGTAGTAGACAGCTATCGTACAGATATCGACAAATTTCTTGGCACAAAGAGCAGTGCGATGGTAACAGACAGTACAGATGAGGACCTGTACACACATAAATCTGATTATTCCAGCACGACAGAACTTCTGGATTCCATCGAGGATCTGGGAGAACGTATGAGTGAGGAAGGAACGGTTCTGTTAAAGAACGAGAACAATGCACTTCCATTATCAAAGGATGAGACACAGAAGCTGTCCCTTCTTGGATTTTCAAGCTACTATCCGGTACAGGGTGGTGACATGGGAAGTTCCTTGAATGAGAATAAAGGAACAGATGCAGATACTGTAGATTTTGTTGAAGCGTTGGATGCAAAAGGATTCAAGATCAATGAAGACCTTCATGATCTGTACAAGAGTCTGGAATCAGAGTTTAAGACAGAGGTTAACATGTGGGGAAATATTATGGAATATTACCACATCACAGCTCCGGCAACAGATGGTGTATTTGCAAGCAAAGAGCTTCTCAGGAAAAAATGGACAGTGTAGATGACAAGTGGAAGGATTCCATGGATGACTACAATGTTATGCTTGTAACAATCGGACGTTCTTCTACAGAGAACGGAACTTACCTTCCGGGTGTGGATGGCGTAGATGCATCTCAGAATCTGAATCAGACTGACCCGCTTGGCTTAAGTGATGATGAGCGTGACCTGATCAACGCTGCTGTTGAAGCAAAAGAGAACAACGGTGGTAAAGTCATTGTTATGCTGAATAATGCAAATGCAATGGAAATTGATGAGATCAAAAATAACGATGGTGTAGATGCAATCATGGAAATTGGTTTCCCAGGAGGTTATGGTTTCTATGGTGTGGCAGATATCCTTTCCGGAGAAGCAAATCCGTCCGGTCATCTGACAGATACTTATGCTGTGACAAATGCCAACTCACCGGCAGCACAGAATTTTGGAAACTATGAGTGGACAAATGCAGATCCGTCTGTAAATATCAATGCAGAAGAAGTGGAAGCAGAGGATATTTATACTGGATATAAATATTACGAGACAAGATATGCAGATACGGTACTTGGACAGGGAAATGCAGACGCAACTGTAGGAAGTTCTACAGGCAAAGCATGGAACTATGATGATGAAGTATCTTATCCGTTTGGATATGGTCTTTCTTATACAACTTTCGAGCAGACTCTCAAGAGTGTGGATGTAGACCTTGCTAACAGAACTGTAACAGCAGAAGTAGATGTTAAGAATACAGGAGATGTTGCTGGTAAAGATGTTGTGCAGCTGTATACTTCTGTTCCTTATACAGACTATGATGTAGAAAATAAAGTAGAAAAATCAGCAGTACAGCTTCTCGACTATGAAAAAACAGATATGATCGAGCCAGGCGAAAGCCAGACTGTTACAATTACAGCAGATGCACAGGATATGGCAAGCTGGGACAGCTCCTGCGAGAATGAAGCAGGAACAACAGGTAACTGGATACTGGACAATGGAACTTATTACTTCACTGTTGGAAATGGTGCACATGAGGCAGTAAATAACGTGCTTGCTGCACAGGATCAGGATGTTGAAGGAAATAAAGATAATGTACAGACATGGGAACTTGGTGATTTCGATTCCTCTTCCTTTGCAGTAACTTTAAATGGTACACCGGTAGAAAATCAGCTCCAGGATGCAGATCTGAATAACTGGATGGAAGACACCGTTACTTACTTAAGCAGAAATGACTGGGAAGGAACTTGGCCGGAAACATACAAAGACCTGACAGCTACAGATGAGATGATCAGCACTATGGCTGATGACTACAGTGATATCGAAGCAAACGGAGATCCGTCTTCTGTAACCTCGGGGCAGATAATGGAATGACCTTGGCAAATATGAAGGGTGTAGAAGATATCACAGATGAAAGATGGAGTACACTGATGGATCAGCTTACTCTGGAAGAATGCCTGATCCGTACTGGACTTGGTGGAACCAGCACAAAGGTTATCGAATCTATCACTTCTCCGGAAGCAATCCAGAACGATGGACCGAACGGATTCAACTCTTATCCGCTGGGCCAGTATGCAAACTCCGATGCTTCTACAGGAGATCCTTGTGTGATCGCAGAAGATGATCCGAACCGTGACTACAAGATGGGTGTTATGGCAAATGAGACTGTTATTGGCCAGACATTCAGCAAACAGCTGGCTGCAGAATGGGGAAAAGCAGTAGGTAACTATTCTCTGTGGGCAAATACAGCAATCTGGTGGGGAGTTGGAACCAACCTTCATCGTACACCGTACAATGCACGTAACCATGAATATTTCTCAGAAGATGCAGTTCTGACAGCAGGTCAGGGTGCAGCAATCATCAAGGCCGGACATGACTATGGCGTACTGATCGCACCGAAACATCTGGCATTCAATGATACGGAGATCAACCGTACCGGTATTGCCGAGTTTATGACAGAACAGGCTGCACGTGAAAATGAGCTTCGTGGTACACAGTCCTGTATCGAAGATGCAAATGCGCTTGCTGTAATGACTACATACAACCGTGTCGGCTGTGTGACAAGTAATGCACATACCGGACTGCTTCTGAATATCCTTCACAAAGAATGGGGCTTCAAGGGCCTGATGTCTGAGGACTTCATTCAGGATCCGGCTTATACGAAGATTCACATGGCAGTACATAATGGTGTAACCATGACATGTAACACCGGTGACAACACCATGGCAGCAGTAGAAGCAGTATGGCCATACTGGAGTGTAGAAAATGCAAGCCAGAGTGAAGAACTTCTGACAGATCTGAAACAGGCAATGCTGTATCAGAATTATGCACTTGCAAACTCAAATGCAATGGATGGTATGTCAACCTCTACACATATTGAGAAACTGAATACATGGTATGATAACCTGATCACAGGTCTTCGTATCGGATTTGGTGTACTGACTGTACTCTGTGCAGCAATGTACCTGCTTGGACTGAAAAAGAAAGAGCAGTAAGGAGGAATAACTATGACTGAAAAGAAAAAAATGGGCGCAGGACTGGTCTTAAGTGTAATCACAGTTCTAGTAACTGTTGCAGGACTGGTTCTGTACATGATGAACTGCAAAACAAACTATTTTGTAAAAACTACTGGTACTGATAATACAATCGTTGCCTGCCTGGCTGTTGCTGCGATTCTTGAAATCGTTATGATCATAGTTTCTGTGAAAATGGGAGCAAAGCCGGTTCTGGATATTATTCCGGTAGCATGCGGTGTGCTGACAGCATATGCGCTGATCGCTTTTGTGGGAAGTAGAATCGCTGCAATCGGGTCCATCATGACTTTTGAGAACAACGCTCAGAATATGGCGGATTTAAAAGGTGCGATCATTGGAATGATCGTATGTGCGGTCGCTCTGATCTTCACGATTATTTCCTCCTTCTTCAAAGTAGTAAAGGATTGATTTTATGAGCAAGACAAATAAAGATTTCTGGAACGGTCCACTGACCGGTTCCAGAATCAAATCAGAGGATGTAAAACTTCCGGAGATGTTGATCGGATATTTTATCGGACCGTTCGGAGCACTTCTGGCTTCCGGTATTTTTACCAGTATCCTTCAGAATTATTTTACAGATGTCCTGAAACTGAACCTGACATTTCTGACAACTTTACAGCTGTTCTCGACCATTCTGATCGTAGCAGCAAACCTGATCGTAGGTCAGCTTATTGAGCGTACGAGAACAATGGCTGGAAAGGCAAGACCGTGGATACTGCTGTCTGCTCTGACTCTGTCCATTGCCTCTGTACTGATGTTTGTAGTTCCTTTTGAGGGAACCGCCAAAATGGTGTGGATCGCGATTGCCTACAACCTGTTTTATGCTGTGGCTTATCCGATCTACAATACAGCTAACTCCACACTGATTCCTGTATCTACAAGAAACAGTAAACAGAGAGGTGCACTGGCTTCCTTCACAAATGTGGCAGGACTTGCTGTTATGGGTGCCGGTTCCATGGTATTCCCGATCCTGGTTTCTTTCGCACTGAAGGAAAATCAGCATCTGTGGCTGGTAGCGATGACTGCCATTGCTATTTTTTCTGCACTTACCATTTTCTTACAGTTTAAATTTACACGTGAGCGTGTAACAGAAGAGCAGATGTCACAGGGAGCTGAAGAGGAGAAAACAGTCAAAACTGCTTCTCTGAAAGAACAGCTTTCCGCAGTTACCAGTGAAAAAATGTGGTGGATCGTTATGCTGTTCTACATGGGCTTCCAGTGGAGCGGCGCTATGAAGAACGGTTCCATGACGTATTTCTGTAAATGGGTAATGGACAACACTTTCTTTGGAACAGCAGATGCCTGGGGTGCTTCACAGTCACTTTTAAGTATCATGGGTGCAGTTCCGATGGCTGTGGCAGCAGTGGCAATCGTACCTCTCTGCAATAAATTTGGAAAACGTATTGTATGTATGGTTGGTATGCTGCTGGGAGCTGTCGGTGGTGTGATCGCGATTATGGGTAACGGACAGATTGTTCCTGTAGCAATCGGTGTGGCACTGAAATGTCTCGGATCTGCTCCGGCATGCTACATGATCCTTGCCATGCTTGCGGATGTTATTGATCATATTGAGTACAAATTCGGGATCCGTACAGATGGATTGACAATGTCTATTTACAGTTCCATCATGGTTGCTGCGACTCCGGTATGTAATTCTATTTTCAGTGCAATCTTAAATGCCAGTGGATATGACCAGGCAGCAGACATTGCACTGGGTACTGCAGCACAGACAGCTGCGGCACAGACAGCAATCTCTGTCGGATATATCTGGGTAGAGACAATTGCTTATGTGATCTGTGCAATTCTGATTTTCTTCTTTACGATAGAGAAGGATCTGCCGGAAGAGCAGAAGGCAATTGCAGCAAGAAAAAACAATAAATAAAGAGTCTTAAAAGACTGGTACAATCAGGCGGTCTTCTGGTATAACTAAGGTTAGCAAGCAATTAAAGCTGTGCCTTAAGTCTACCGGAAGGCCGCTGTGTATTTATAAGATAAAACGGAAGGAGGAGACTGAACTATGGGTAAAAGAAAATTAAAAACTGTATTCTGGGTATTCCTTCTTCTGATAGTGACAGGTCTGATAGGATGTAAGCAGAAAGAGCCCGAAAAAGAACAGCTTTGTCATATTGTTATGGAAAAGGGGGATGGGTATCAGGTAACGGATTCTGTCAGAACAATAAAATCCGGAAGCGATGTGAGCTTTACAGTCACGCTGGATAATAACTGGCAGCTTCTGGGCACAGATTATCATGGCGAGACAGAAATAACAAAAGATGATGATGGAAAAACCGTGGAGATTGTTCTGCATGAAGTAAAATATTCGGAGAGTATCTGCATTCAGGCTGAAAAAGGAAAATATGAGATTTTGTATGATGCCAATGGCGGACAAAACACTTCAGGGGATTCAGACAGAGTGAGCATCTGTTATCGAGGTACTCACCAGAGAATCAATACTTCAATAGGAACGGATCTCTTTTTCAGAAAGGGTTACACACTGCTTGGATGGAATACCAGGCTGATGGAAGCGGCCAGGCTGTGGGACTTGGAAGCCGGATCGCGTGGAAAGCAGGGCTTGTGCTGTATGCACAGTGGACGCCGTGGACAGACGAGGCAGATTTTATATACAAAAAAGTATCAGGCTTTGCAGTCATAACCGGATATAGCGGCAAGGCACAGCAGATCTGTATTCCACCCAGTCTTGGAGGATTGCCGGTACGTACAATCCGGGAGAATGCTTTTGCAGATACAGACTGTAAAACCGTGATTCTTTCGCCGGGAATCTATGAAATTGAAAAGTGGGCATTCAGAAACAGTCATCTGGAACAGTTGTATCTTTATGATGATCTGGAAAAAATCAGTGACTATGCATTTCAGGACTGTGATATGCTGCATACTCTGCATATCAACGCAATCGAGGCTCCAGCCTACAGTGGAAATTATTTCGATACATTCCAGGATAAATATGATCGTCTGCTGAGCATGAAGGATAAAAAGAAGATTGTCCTGTTTTCCGGCTCTTCGACAAGATTTGGTTACGACAGTGAGATGATAGACCAGGCTTTTCCTGATTATGAAGTAGTCAATATGGGAGTTTTTGCCTATTCACCGGCACTTCCGCAGCTTGAACTGATTCGTTCCTGTATGAAGGAAGGAGATGTTCTTCTGGATTCTCCGGAATTTGATGCGGCAAACCGGCAGTTCTGTTATCAGAAGGAACTGGATTATGCAACTTTTGCCATGATGGAGTCTGATTATGATGTGTTTGCGCAGCCGGATCTCAGAGAGTATAAACAGATTTTCACTGCTTTTACTGCATATCAGGATGCAAGAGCAGATATGGAAAGAAAAAATTATGATGTCTGCGCATCAGAGTATGACGAGGATGGAAATGAAGTGGAGGAGCCAAGCTACAATGAATACGGGGATTATGTAGTGTATCGTCCGAATTCCACAAGTGAAAAACCGATTTACGGACTTCCGGTAAATTATACAGTAAATGCATATCCGAAGGATACTTATATCGATTCCATAAATACAGAATTTCAAAGATTTCTGGATCAGGGAATAAAAGTTTATTTTACTTACTCACCCAGGAATAAATATGCGCTTTCTGAAGACAGCACACAGGAGGAAAGAATCCGGCTGCATGAATATTTTAAGAGTCAGCTGAATGTTCCTGTCATTTCGGAACTTGAGGATTCTTTGTATACAGGAATTTATCTGTATGGAACGGATAATCATTTGTCTACGGAAGGGGCACAGATCCGGACTGAAAAAGTGATAAGGGATCTGAAAGAACAGTTTGTGAAGGAGGAAAAGAAATGAATTTTATATCACTGACATTTGTTTTCTCCTTTCCGGTGGTAGTGCTTTTGTACTGGAAGATTCCATGGAAATACAGAGAACTCTTTCTACTGGCTGTGAGCTATTTCTTTTACATAAAAGAAAGTTCCTGGGCGGGAGGACTGCTTCTGCTTACAACGGCAATCACGTATCTGGCGGGAATTGCTGTTGAGAAGGGCAGACACAGAAGAGCCTGGCTGATTTTGGCAGTGACTGTATGTCTGGGATTTCTGATCGGTCTGAAATATTCAGTCCCGCCAGTGGGAATCTCATTTTATACCTTCCAGACAATGGCATATGTGATCGATGTGTATCGTGGCGAAATTTCAGCGGAAAAAAGTCCTTTAAGCTATGCTCTGTTTGTATCGTTCTTTCCACAGCTGGTTGCAGGTCCGATCGAGAGAGCAGGTAATCTTCTTGGACAGCTGAAGGAAAAGCATACAATGAGAGGGGAAAATCTGCTGAATGGTTTCTGGCTGATGCTCCGGGGATTTTACAAAAAAGTTGTCGTGGCAGATTATCTGGCGGTATATGTTGATAAAGTATATGCTGCGCCGCAGGATGCCGGAGGGATTGGAACGGTTCTGGGAACGGCGTTTTTTGCGGTTCAGATTTATTGTGATTTTTCGGGATATACAGATATTGCAAGAGGTGCGGCACGTATGATGGGAATACGGCTTATGGAAAATTTCAGGCATCCTTATCGTGCGGTAAGCATACAGGATTTCTGGAAAAGATGGCATATCAGCCTGACATGCTGGTTTACAGATTATGTATATATTCCACTTGGAGGAAACCGCAGAGGGTTTGCAAAGCGATGCAGGAATGTACTGATCGTTTTTCTGCTGAGTGGATTCTGGCATGGAGCGTCATGGAATTTTGTTGTATGGGGACTGATCCATGGGATCTATATGGTTGGTGCTATATGCCTTTCACAGATTAGGAAAGATAAAAAGAGAATCCTTCATCCGGTGGCTGGCTGGATCCTTACGCTGCTTCTTGTGAATATTGCGTGGGTGTTCTTTCGTGCTCCTTCACTTATCGGCGCATGGCGGATTCTGCAACAGCCGTTTGTGAATCCTCTGGGCAGTGGAATAGCTGAGACTATGAGTTTACTGGGAATTCGGGGATTTGCGATTCTGCGACTTCTTACGACAGGAATTAGCTGGCTGATTCTGGAACGACTTCCTGAGGAGATCGATAAGAACTGCCAGACTCAGAAAGGCTTTTGTATGGCAGCAGTGATTTTTGTTGTTATGGTGACTGTGATTGAATTTTCATGGCTTGGCAGGATGGCATCAGGCGGTGAAAATGCATTTATTTATTTCAGGTTTTAAATATGGATAAAAGAACAGTAAGACGTATTGTTGCAACTGCACTGGCAGTGATTCTGGCTGAACAGGTATTTTTTCTGATCTGCGGTTTTGGACTGCCTGTACAGTTCGGGGATACATTTATGGGAGAACTGAAAAGTAAATATGAGAGGCTGAAGGAAACTTCGGGAAAGCGAATTGTGCTTGTCGGAGGAAGCGGAGTGGCTTTTGACTGTGACAGTGCTCTGATGGATGATTTTTTTCCTTCATATGAAATAGTTAATTTCGGTATGTATGCAGGTCTTGGAACCAAGGCAGTTATGGATCTTTCCGAAAATTATATTCATGAAGGAGATATCGTAATCCTTTCTCCGGAGCAGAGTGAGCAGACATTTTCCGATTATTTTAACGGAGAATACATGTGGCAGGCTGCTGATGGAGCCTTTGGAATGCTTCGTGATCTGAAAAGTGAAAACTTTGAGGCGATGCTGGGAAATTTTCCACGGTTTGCACTGGAAAAGCTGAATTATGTAATGAAAGGGCAGAAGCCTCAGACGGACAGCATTTATCAGAAGAAATCCTTTAATACATACGGAGATATCGAACTGGATACATGTCGGGAAAACATCCTTCCGAATGGTTATGATGTGAACCAGAAAGTAAGATTTACAGAAGATGTAGTTCAGCCGGAATTTATGGACTATATGAATGACTGGGCCAAAAGACTTGAAAAAAAAGGGGCTGTGGTCTGGTATCGGTACTGTCCGGTAAATAAACTGTCTGTGGAAGATATGGATGACCTGGCAGCATATGATGTGTTTTTGCGTCAGAAACTGGATTTTCCTGTTATAGGAAATCCGGAAAACAGTCTGATGGAAGCGGAGTGGTTTTTTGACACCAATTTTCATCTGAATCAGCCAGGAAAAGAGGTAAATACCGTGCAGCTGATCCGCGATATGAAAGCGATACTGGGGGATGACAGAGCTGTAACTGTGGAACTCCCGGAGAAACCTCACAGAACGTGGGGAGATGTATCTGCAGAAACCAGAATATGGACTGCAAAGGACAGTGAGACATATCAGGGTGAAGAAACGATCGTGATCCCGGAGAATGTGACACAGATTGAAGACTATGCTTTTTCGAATTGTGCAGGTCTTAAGCAAATTGTGCTTGAACAGAAAGATCCTTCGAAATGTATTGTGGGTCAGCATCTTCTGGATGGTACAGGTGCAGAAATCCTTGTTCCGCAGATGTCTGTAGACAGTTATAAGCGAAATTATTTCTGGTCAGTGTATGCCGGCAGAATCGGGAAAGTTACTGCTCACGCAGAAAAATAAACCAACCACGTTCAAAAGAAATCTGATACGGAAAATCATGATACAATGCAGATACGATAAAAGTGAGACTATAAATTTTGAACTGTAAAATCAGGATTGTGAAATTGATAATATGAAATCTGGAGGGAAAACATGAAAACAAAACAGGCTGTGAATCCATACATGCCAAGCTGGGAATATGTTCCGGATGCAGAACCACATGTTGTAGGAGACCGTGTGTATGTTTACGGTTCTCATGACATATTCAACGGACTGAATTTCTGCCTGGGCGATTATGTCTGCTGGTCGGCACCGGTGGATGATCTTGGTAACTGGCGTTATGAGGGCTGCATTTATAAGAGAGAACAGGATCCGGCAGCACCGAGAATCCGTCTGACAAATGGTCTTGCAGCACCGGATATGGTGCAGGGACCGGATGGAAGATTTTATTTGTACTATTTCATGGGTGGTACAAAGATGATTTCCGTAGCTGTATGTGATGAACCGGCAGGAAAATATGAATTTTACGGGTATGTAAAATACAGTGACGGTATTGCAATTGGCAAAAAAAATGAGCCGTTCCAGTTTGATCCGGGTATCTTTATGGATGATGATGGAAAACTGTATCTGTATACAGGTTTTGCACTGGCAGGAAACCCGATCCTTCTGGATGGATCGAAACCGACAGAACATGGCCCGATGTGTTTTGAACTTGATCCTTCTGATATGCTGACGGTACTGAATGGACCGTCCTATATTGGAGTTGCTGGCGAAAAGGAATCCATCGGTACTCCTTATGAGGGACATTCTTTCCTTGAAGCAAGCTCCATGCGTAAATTTAATGGTACATACTATTTCATTTACAGCACAATGAACAGCCATGAACTCTGCTATGCGACAAGTGACAGCCCGGTTAAAGGATTTCAGTATGGCGGTATTCTGGTAAGTAACGGTGATGTAGGTCTTGAAGGTGTACCGGATGTGAAGCATGCGAGATGCAATACCGGAAATACACATGGCAGTATCATTGAATTAAATGGAAAATATTTTGTTTTCTATCACAGACACAGCAACCGTAAACAGTCTTCACGTCAGGCTATGGCAGAAGAAATCCGCTTTGAAGATGGCAAATTTTATCAGGCAGAAATGACCTCCTGTGGATTAAATGGAGGTCCGTTGGAAGGAAAAGGAAGCTATCCGTCATACATTGCCTGCAATCTTTATGGAAAAAAAGGTACTCGTTTCCTGAGTATGATCAAGCATCCCAAAAAAGGATGTCCTTACCTGACCCAGGATGGAAAAGACAGAGAATCCGGACCGGATCAGTACATTGCAAATATGTGTGATGGTGCGCTTGCCGGATTTAAATATTTTGATCTCAGTGAAACAAAAGAGATCAGTGTGACTATAAAGGGACATGCGAAGGTACACTGTATGTCCGTACCAGTGAAAACGGAGAAGCTATAGCTGAGATTTCCATCAGCCCGAGTAAAGAACTCAGGGAATTTTCCTCTGATATTCATGTTTCGGGAAATAAAGAAGCTTTGTTCTTCGTCTTCGAAGGAAAGGGAAGCTTTGATTTTATTTCATTTACTCTGAAATAAAAAATACATTGTTTCCTGTGCTTTTTCTTGTTATACTACAAGTATTATTATGTAGAAAAGGCACGGGGGATGAACATGCTTCGTATTGCAACAGTGGAAGATGATGCGAATGACCTGGAAGCGTTACGAACTCACCTGAGTCGATACGAAAAAGAAAACGGACTGAAATTTCAGGTTACAGAATTTCGGGACGGAGAAGATATAGTGACAGATTATTCTGCGGATTATGACCTGATCCTCATGGATATTGAGATGGCGTTCCTGAATGGAATGAAAGCAGCAGAAAAAATCCGCGAACTGGATAAGGATGTTATTATCATATTTATAACTAATATGCCTCAGTATGCAATTCAGGGCTATAAAGTAAATGCTCTGGATTACATGCTGAAGCCTATTTCGTATTTCTCTTTTTCGGAGAGTATGGGAAGAGCGCTTCACAGAGTAAACGTACAGGAAAAAGAATTTATCACCATTGCACTGAAAGGCGGCAAAAAGAAACTGGATATTACACAGATCTGTTATGTGGAGGTGCAGGACCACCTTCTGCTTTATCATACAACAGAAGGGAGCTTTGCGACCAAAGGAACGATCCGGGATGCGGAAAGTCAGCTGGATGCAAAAAGCTTTTTCAGATGTAACAGATGCTATCTGGTAAATCTGGAGTATGTGGATAATTATATGGGAAGTGACGTCAGCGTCAATGGAGATACGATTCAGGTAAGCAGGAGCAGACGAAAACCATTCCTGGACGCATTAAATGAATATTTGAATGAGGTGGGCAAATGAACACAGCAGAGGTGCTAAATACACCAGGGTATTACTATGCCATAGCTTATGCTTTATCCGTATTTGTGATTGCATGTACGAATGAAAGAAAACTTGGGAGATGGAAGCTGGCAGCAGTAAGCTGTGTTCAGTTTGCCCTCCTTTTATTTTTTATGACAGAAACAGATGGCGTGAGACAGGAACTGTTTATTCCATCAATGATGGTGATCGTAGGACTACTTTTTGGATATATTTATATATGTAATGATTTTTCGCTCAGAGAGGCTGGATTTTATTGTGTAAAGGCTTTTATTAACGGAGAGTTTGCTGCGTCTATGTGCTGGCAGATCTATTATTATCTGCGGTATGTGCGTGGAATGGATGGAGAACACTGGAGATGGGTGGAACTGGTCCTGGTGTATGCAGTGATTTTTGCCATATTGACATTGATTGAGCTGAATCTCAAAAAAGATCTTGAAGAACTACATATTACAAGAAGAGAACTGCTGGTGGTCATTATCATTGCTGCATCAGTATTTGCCATGAGTAACTTAAGCTATCTTGATCAGAATGGATTGTTCAGTGGAAGCTTTGTTATGGATATTTTTATTATCCGTACACTTGTAGATCTGAGTGGTATTGCAGTGCTGTATGCATATCATATTCAGGTAAAAGAAGTTCAGATCCGGTTTGAAAAAGATGCTTTGCATAATATTATGGAGATGCAATATAAAAACTATCAGCTATCCAAAGAAAATATTGATATGGTGAATCAAAAATATCATGATCTGAAGCATCAGATCAATATTCTCAAAACGCAGTCTTATACCGGAAAGTCTACAAGCTATCTGGAAAAGATGGAACGGGAGATCCGGGTATACGAGACACAGAATAAGACGGGAAATCAGATTCTGGATGCTGTGCTGACAAATAAAGCAATGATATGCCAGAATAAGGAAATTGAACTGAAATTTATTGTAGACGGGGAAGCACTGTCTTTTATGGATGATATGGATGTAAGTGCATTATTTGGTAATATGCTGGATAATGCAATTGAGAGTGCGGAAAAACAGCAGGAGAAACAGAAACGCCTGATCTGGCTTTATGTAACCAGAGAAAAACAGTTTGTCCGCATCCGTACAGAAAATTACTGTGATGAGAAGATACACTTCAAGAATGGTATGCCGGTGACAATGAAGAAGGACAGACGACTTCATGGATATGGTATGAAGAGTATAAAGAGTACAGTAGAAAAGTACCATGGTTCTGTTGTTGCAGCGCAGGAAAACAACTGGTTTGAACTTAAAATACTGCTTCCGGCAGGCAGGTAAAGACTGTATAAAAAAATATTAAAATAAATGCAAAAAAAGTGTTGACAATGTAAAATCAGTTATGTATAATTAACCATGCGTTTCGGAAAGAAATGCACTTCAAATTGCATAAGGTATTATGAATTCGGAGTCAGGAGAAGTACTCAAGAGGCCGAAGAGGTGCCCCTGCTAAGGGTATAGGTCGGGTAACCGGCGCGAGGGTTCAAATCCCTCCTTCTCCGTTTGAAGTTTTGAATTTTGAAAAAATAAAAAACTTCAAAAAAGTACTTGACATTCAGAAATGAATGTGATAAAGTAAACGAGTTGCTGATAAGCAACGAATCACAAAAGCCATTAAAAAGTTTTGAAAAAACTTAAAAAAGTTCTTGACAAACAGAAATGACTGTGATAAACTAAATGAGCTGTCGCAAGACGGCGAACAAAGAACCTTGATAACTAAACAGTGAAACACATACGATTCTCGAAAATTCTTTAAGAATCATCATTCAACAGAATGAACTTTTTATAAACAGTAAAACGAGAGATAGCTAGTTGTTATCTTGAGTGAATCAAACATTTTATCAGAGAGTTTGATCCTGGCTCAGGATGAACGCTGGCGGCGTGCTTAACACATGCAAGTCGAACGGGAAACCTTTTATTGAAGCTTCGGCAGATTTAGCTGGTTTCTAGTGGCGGACGGGTGA
>ENA-OQCO01000055-OQCO01000055.1-human-gut-metagenome-genome-assembly--contig:-NODE-55-length-58061-cov-5.673646_pt1 | contig 58061 bp, 49 predicted proteins | sample MGYA00242500_ERZ504582 | MGnify/ENA primary metagenome ERZ504582 (study PRJEB26092, sample SAMD00036346) | human gut metagenome | host: Homo sapiens | study: EMG produced TPA metagenomics assembly of... | reverse complement strand
TCCGTCTGAGACAGAAAGCGGGGCGGCAGGTATGAAGAAACATAAATCCGGCTCTGTCTGGATGATCCTGCCGTTGTATATCTTTACGATCATTTTTGTTGCAGGCCCGCTGCTTTATATGGTGGCATTAAGCTTTGCACAGCCAAAAGCAGGTCATGGTGTGGAGTGGGTATTTACACTCGCAAATTATAAAAAAATTCTTGATCCGGTCTATATGAAAACATTCACCGGTTCTTTCCAGCTTGCTGTGACCAGTACGATCATTATCTGTCTGATCGGTTATCCGTTTGGCTACTTTATGGCGAAGCTTTCTGAACAGTGGAAAAAACGTGCTATGATCTTTCTGATGCTGCCGTTCTGGGTCAATTCCTTGATTCGTCTGTATGGCTGGATGATCATTTTACAGACAAAGGGGCTTCTGAATCATGCCCTTAAGAGCCTTGGACTGATCGAGAAACCTTTGCGTATCTTGTACAGCTATCCGGCAATCGTGATCGGTATGACTTATGTGCTTCTTCCATTTATGATCCTGTCTGTATATTCCAGCGCAGAAAAATTGGACTGGTCACTGGTGGAAGCGGCAAGAGATCTTGGAGCAAGCCCCTTTAAAGCTTTCTGGACGGTTTCTTTTAAACTGACACTGCCGGGGCTGTTATCCGGTGTGATTCTGACATTTATTCCGTCCATGGGTTTGTTCTTTATTGCTGATATTCTTGGTGGAAATAAGATCGTTCTCGTCGGCAGCCTGATCCAGGAACAGATGACAAAAGGAAACAACTGGCCGTTTGCAGCGGCGCTGGCAGTTGCCCTGATGATCCTTACAACACTGATGATCATGTTGTATCGAAAAGTAACAAATGCAAAAGAATTGGAGGGTGTGGGATGAAAAAAAAGAATTCAAAGCTCTCCGGGTTTTATCTTGGACTGATTTTTGTACTGATGTATCTGCCAATCGCGGTGGTTATCGTATTTTCCTTTAATGAATCAAAGCTTCCTGTAAGATTTACCGGATTTTCTCTGAAATGGTATCAGGAACTGATTCATGATGATGCAATGATCGAGGCACTTGGAAACAGCCTCTTTCTGGGTGTGGTGAGCTGCCTGGTATCTGCTGTGATCGGCACCCTGGGTGCAGTAGGACTTTCCAGGATCCACTGGAAGACAAAAGGGATTCTGGAATATATTTCTATTTTACCGCTGATGATCCCTGAGATCATCCTTGGTATGGTACTGATGGCATTTTTCTATATGATGAATCTGCCATTTGGTATGCTGACATTACTGATCGGTCATACCGTTTTCTGTGTGCCATATATACTGATGGAAGTCAAGGCACGACTGGCGGGCATGGATCCGTCACTTGAGGAAGCAGCGAGAGACCTCGGAGCCGGTCCCTTCCGGGCATTCTGGGACATCATCTTACCGCTGATCATGCCGGCGGTGTTGTCCGGATCCCTTCTGGCGTTTGCAATGTCCATGGACGATGTCGTCATCAGTATCTTTATCAACGGACCACGTCTGGCAACTTTGCCGATTAAGGTCTATACCCAGATCAAGACCGGTGTTACGCCGGAGGTCAATGCTCTCTGCACGATCATGCTGGTGTTTACGCTGTTGATCCTTCTGGTTTATAATCTGATCGGAAAGCTGACAAAACATAGAACTAAATAATCAGGACCAAAAAAGTCAAAAATAGCAAAAACAATGAATAAACTCTTTTCAATGAAGTCAAAGTAGGCTATACTTAAATTCATAGGCTTCATGAAGAGTTTATAATAAAAGACAAGAGGAGAGAAGGCTATGAAAAAATTAGTAGTATGCGCATTATGTGCAGCAATGGTCATTCCGGCTATGAGCGTGTCTGTAAGTGCAGATTCCAAAGAGCTTGTACTCTACACATGGGAAAACATGTTCCCACAGGAAGTACTGGATGGTTTTGAAGAAGAAACTGGAATAAAAGTGGTATATTCCAATTTCGACACTGATGAAAACATGTTGGAAAAGCTTTCCATGGCAAAAGGTGGAGACTACGACGTTGTTGTTGCAGATGATTATATTATCGAAACCGCAATCCAGGAAGGTCTTGTAGAAAAACTTGATACATCCAAATTATCCGGATGGGATAACATCAACCCGCTGTATCAGGGACAGTTCTATGATCCGAACGATGAATATACTGCACCATATGGAGCAGGTATTCCGTTGATCGTATATGATCCGGATATGGTAGATATTGATATCAAGGGATATAATGATCTCTGGGATCCGTCACTTGAAGATAGCATTGCACTGACTGCAAACTATCGTGTTATCAATGGTATCACAAACCTTGTACTTGGTCAGGATTTCAATGATCAGGATACAGATGATATCGCTAAAACAGGTGAGAAACTTCTGGAGCTTGCACCGAATGTTCGTCTGATTCAGGATGACAATACACAGGATTCTCTTCTGAACGGAGAGGCAAGTGTTGCATTCCTGTACACTTCACAGGTAACAGCCGCCCTTCAGGAAAATCCGGACCTTAAAGTCGTATATCCGGAAGAAGGTCTTGGATTTGGTGTAATGGGAATGTTCATTCCGAGCCAGGCACCGGACAAGGATGAGGCATATCAGTTCATGGATTACATTCTTCAGCCGGAAAATGCAGCAAAATGTTTCGATTATATCGGATACTACAGCACAAACAAAGCAGCAGATTCCCTGCTTGAGAATCAGGACCTTGTAGTACCGGATTCCGTAACAGAGGGATCAGCAGTAGAAAATATCAGCGCAGAAGCAGAAGAAGCTTACAATAAGAACTGGACAGAGTTCAAAGCTGCCTGCGACTGATAAAATAAGGGGGAAGCAGGATGGAAATCTATAAAGGTACTGCTACCTTTTCAGGAATAGCCATCGGCAAGATACTGTATTACAGCAGAGGGGAATACCAGATACGTCAGTGTCTGGTCAGCAACATAAAAAAAGAAATCAGTAATTTTCAGGAAGCCCGGCTTCAGGCGGTTCAGAAACTTCATGAGCTGTATGAAGCCAACAGGCTTCTGAATGAACAGGAGGCCGGTGTTTTTCTTCGCCAGATTAAACTTCTGGAATCCGAAAGTTACCAGAATGCAATTGAAAGCAGCATTGCCAATGAAAAGGTAAATGCTGCTTATGCAGTTATGATCAACAGAGATGAACTGGTTGAGACATTCCGACATCTGGAAGAGCCGGTCATTCGAAGAAGAATCAATGATATGCAGGAGATTTCCAACCGCCTGATCCAGATACTGGGTGGTGCAGCCATCCGTATTAATCTTGGGGACGAACCTGTGATCCTGGTTGCGGAGGCATTGTCGCCGACTGAGATTATGGAAATGGACAAGGATAAACTTCTGGCTGTGGTCATGCATCATGGTTCAGCAGTATCTCATGCATCAATTATGGCGAAAACAATGGAAATTCCAACTTTGGTCGATGTTGCAGCTGATGATGAGTGGGATGGAAAGACAGCAATCGTAGATGGTTATACAGGAACTTTTTATCTTAACCCGGATGCGGAAATCCAGAAAGAATATGAGATTCGTCTGGAAGCGGATCGAAGAGAGAGAGAGGAACTTCTGAAACTGAAGGCGCAGAAAGATGAAACAAAGGATGGCAGCAATATTGGTCTTTATGCCAATATTGGAAATATGAGTGATCTGAGCAGTGTCCTTTTTTATGGCGCCAAGGGAATTGGGCTTCTGCGAAGTGAGTTCCAGTATCTTGGAAGAGAAAATTATCCGAGAGAAAATGAACTTTTCCGTGCATATAAAAAAGTAGCAGAGACAATGGGCGAGAGACTTGCGGTGATCCGTACTGCGGATCTCGGAGCAGACAAGCAGGCTCCGTATCTGGACATTCCGCAGGAAACCAATCCTATCATGGGCAACCGTGGGATTCGTCTCTGTCTTGACCGAAGAAGAATGTTTAAAGCACAACTTCGTGCAATTTATCGTGCCAGTGCGTATGGTAATCTCGCAATGATGTTCCCGATGATCGATTCTGAAGAAGAAATGGATGAGATATGGCAGATCATTGAGGAAGTAAAAGAAGGACTGCGCGAAAAAAACATTCCATTTAAAGAGATCATGACAGGAATCATGATCGAGACACCGGCAGCAGTCATGATTAGCCGGGAACTTGCAAAACATGTTGATTTCTTAAGTATTGGAACCAATGACCTGACACAGTATACGCTTGCGATGGATCGTCAGAATCCTCTTCTGAAAGACAAATACAACGATCATCATCCGGCAATTCTTCGTATGGTGCGTATGGTTGTGGATGCGGCACATCAGGAAGGCCGTAAGGTTGGCATCTGCGGAGAAATCGCAGCGGACACAGCACTGACGAAAAAATTTCTGGAGATGGGAGTTGATTTTCTGTCTGTTGTTCCGGCGTGTGTACTTCCGGTACGAAAAGCAATTCGTGAGACAGATCTTGGCGGAGAGAAAGTTTCTGCTGTTAAATGAGGATTATAATGAATAAAAAAAGTAAAGTCATTCTTCTTCCCTGTAATTCTTACAGGGAAGAAATTGTTTATGAGAATCTTGAAATCGGACTGGAGCTTCTGGGCGGAATCGAGAATATTGTCGGTAAAGAAGAGTCTGTATTGCTGAAGCCGAATCTTCTAAAGAAAGCGGAAGTTGATAAGGCAGTGATCACACATCCGACGGTTGTGGGAATGTTTGCCCGACTGATGAGAGAAAAAGGATATCAGGATATGGCACTTGCAGATTCCTGCGGAAATGGAACAACTTCTAAAGTGATCCATGGGACAGGAATGGATACGTATCTTGAGAAACTGGATATTCCGGCTATTGATTATACGACGGGAATCCATGTAGACTATCCGAAAGGAATACAGGCAAAAGAATTTATTTTGCCGAAAGAACTTCTGGAAAAAGACTGTGTGATCTCTCTTTGCAAAATGAAGACGCATGCACTGGAACGCATCACGGGAGCTGTGAAAAACAGCTATGGATTCGTTTATGGATTTCACAAAGCCAAAGGTCATACATTGTACCCAAGTGCAGACAGTTTTGCCCGTATGCTTGTCGATCTGAATCAGTATGTGAAGCCGCGGCTGTATATTATGGATGGAATTGTGGCCATGGAGGGGAACGGACCAGGTTCCGGAGATCCTGCTCCAATGAATGTGATGCTGATGTCACGGGATCCGGTTGCACTTGATAGTGTGTTCTGTAACCTGATCCATCTGAATCCGGAGATGGTTCCAACGAATTATCATGGAGAAAAAATGGGACTTGGTACCTGGCGTTCGGAAGAAATTGAAATTGTTACTCCGTCCGGTGAGATTTCAATGAAGGATGCAGTAGCACAGTATGGAAATCCGTATTTTGATGTGGACCGGAGAGTGGTACGTTCCGGTATGTGGGAACGTCTTGCGAAGGCCTTGAATATTTTTCAGAAGAAGCCTTATATTGAGCCGGAGCGTTGTATCCGGTGTGGGATTTGTGTGAAGAGCTGTCCGGTTCCGGACAAGGCCGTTGATTTCCGTAAAGGCAGAGAGAATCCACCAGTATATGATTATAAGAAATGTATCCGTTGTTTCTGCTGCCAGGAGATGTGCCCCGAAAAAGCAATCCAGGTGAAATGATTAGGCCGGAAATTCAATCATGCCTTAAATTGTTGCATGGAAAAGGAGCTTCTGCATTATAGATGAATATGTGTCTGTTTTGCAAAAGCTCCTTTAGATTGTTTGTTTATAAGTTGTGTCCGATCAAAATTTACAAACTGGATCAGTTCAAATAAAAATTATCGCTTATCTGATCGTGTCATGCAAAGCTTTGATAAATGAAGGAGTGGTACCGCAGCAACCACCAACAACAGAAGCACCGTTTTCAATCAGGACTTTCATATGATGGGCGAATTCTTCTGCATTCATGCTGTATACAGCATTTCCCTTTTCATCGATGACCGGCATACCGGCATTTGGTTTGGCGATAACTGGAATAGAAACATTTTCTTTAATGTTTCGAACAACAGATACCAGCTGATCAGGTCCCACTGAGCAGTTGATACCTACAGCATCTGCGCCGGCTGCTTCAAGAGAAACAGCTGCTTCCACAGCATTTCCACCACTGAAGATACTTCCATCAGCTTCAACAGTCATGGTACACATGATCGGAAGATCACATACAGAAGCGGCGGCATCTACAGCTGCAAGAGTTTCTTCAATATTGATCATTGTTTCGGCTGCAATCAGATCAATACCTGCATCTGCCAGAATACGGATCTGTTCCTGATACATATTATAAGCTTCTGTGTAAGTATAATCCCCATCAGCTGTGATAAAAGATCCGGAAGTAGTGATATCACCGGCTACATAGATACCGCTGCCGGCCAGCTCCTTAGAATAGCCGACCAGAGTACGGTTGATCTCTTCAATCTTATCTCTGAGTCCGTGTTTCTCAAGATTTATACTGTTTCCGCCAAAAGTAGGAGCATAGATTACCTGACTTCCTGCCTGAATATAGGCACGCTGCAGATCCTGGATAATATCTTTGTGATCGATAACCCAGGTTTCCGTACAGATACCGCGTGGCATACCACTTGCCATCAGGTTGGAGCCTGTGGCACCATCCAGAATCAGTATATTCTCAGTCAGTTTTCGAAATTCTTCTTTAGTCATATTAAGTTCGTTGCCTCCTTGAAAAATAAATATATAAGCAACTTACCTGTAAGCTCCGCATTTCCGTCGGAAAGTGCTTATTTCAGTTCCCTATTATAGCATGTACCATGTGGGATTACTATAGAAAAATCATTCAACCTGATTTATATACAAAGCAGATTTGGAGGTTATAAAACCAGTAGTGTTTACAGGCATAATCCCGCAAATAATAAAAAGAAGACATCTTTCGACAGAACTCGAAATTGTCTCAGAAGAAAAGTTGTGCTATTTTCTATATATATTCTTTACCGGCAGTTCTGTCGGAGATTTTCCCAAATACAATATTAATATAAGTAATGGAATCAAAATGCAGGAGGTAAAATAATTGAATCTGTTTGAGTACACGTACTGCGGGAACTACAACCGGCAGATACAGAATCTGGCCAGAATCGTCCCGGAAAAATGGAGTTTTGGAGGCAATGATGACAATGGAATCCTGAAAGGGTATCTGGAGCATACATTTCAGCGGGTATATGAAGAAGAAAAATTACTGGAGACAGAGGAATACGCAATTTTTAATACAGGACTTTTTAATATGTATTATCAGCCGGTCTACGCATATTTTATCCCAAATCTGGTGCCGGACAGGCAGAGATGGTTTCTGGACGGCTTCTACACAGAATATCATTTATTAAAATCAGGAATTGTCAATCTTCCGAAACGTGCAGCATATGTAACAGATCCGGCAGAACTTATTTTTGATACTGGACTGGATATCGTGCCTCAGTATGAACATATTTTTGAAGAAACGGAGAATTGTCAGAGACTTCCGGAGACGATTCGCGGCAGTGTGATGAAAGTACAACTGTTTGACGGCGCCCTGCGGCAGACAAAAAGAATGCTTGAGGCCGATTATCGGACAGCCATTCCGCAGTATTATAACCATGGAATCCAGTTCCTCATTCCTGTCTGTCTGCAAAATCCGGACAGAGCTGATCTGGCACTTGCCTGTGTAAAGACAGAGGATGGGAGCAAATATCTGGGCAGGACATGTCTGACATTAAAAATGGCATATCATAATGCAAGACTGCTGGCAAAAATCCACAGCAGCTGGCTTTATCCGTGAAGAGATGATCGCAGCAATAGAGAGTAATACAGGAAAACCTTCGGTGAAAATCAACTGTACAAAAATCTCGCAAAATCTATTGAAATCGTAACGCTTTTATGATACAAAAATAAAGTTGTTATTAATAAATTTTCTTATGAAAAAGAGGGGATACTTTTTAGGGAGGAACAACCAATGAGCAATAAGCTGATCGACTTGATCGACATTTCCAAATCCTACGGGATGCAGACAGTTCTGGATGAACTGAATCTTTACATCAGGGAGAATGAATTCCTGACATTACTTGGTCCGAGTGGATGTGGAAAGACTACTACACTTCGTATTTTGGGAGGATTCGAGACACCGGATAAGGGGCGTGTGATCTTTGACGGGCAGGATATCACGAATCTTCCGCCGAATAAGCGTCAGTTGAATACCGTATTTCAGAAATATGCGTTGTTTACTCATATGAATATTGCGGATAACATTGCTTTTGGATTAAAGATAAAGAATAAAAGTAAACAGTATATTTATGACAAGATCAAATATGCATTGAAGCTTGTGAATCTGGATGGTTTTGAGAAACGCATGCCGGATTCCTTGAGTGGTGGACAGCAGCAGCGTATTGCAATCGCACGTGCAATCGTAAATGAGCCGAAGGTACTGCTTCTGGATGAGCCGCTCGGTGCGCTGGACCTGAAGCTTCGACAGGATATGCAGTATGAGCTGATCCGTCTCAAAAATGAGCTGGGGATCACCTTTCTGTATGTAACACATGATCAGGAAGAGGCACTTACCATGTCTGATACGATCGTGGTCATGAATCAGGGGTATATCCAACAGATCGGAACACCGGAAAAAATCTACAATGAGCCGGAGAATGCTTTTGTGGCGGACTTTATCGGTGAGAGTAATATCATTTCCGCGACAATGGTGCAGGATCGTCTTGTTAAGATACTGGGTGTTAATTTTCCATGTGTGGATGAAGGGTTCGGACAGAACCGACCGGTTGACGTTGTCATCCGTCCGGAAGATATCGATCTTCTGAAACCGGGGCAGGGAAGCATTGATGGTGTAGTCACACATATGATCTTCAAAGGTGTACATTATGAGATGGAAGTCATGGCGAACAACTATGAGTGGCTGGTGCACAGCACAGATATGTTCCCGGTTGGAACAGAAGTCAGCATTCATGTGGATCCGTTTGATATCCAGATCATGAAAAAACCGGAATCGGAAGATGAGGAGGCGGTAAACATTGAAGAATAAGCGTTTGCTTGCCGGTCCGTATCTGTTCTGGTCCGTGTCCTTTGTAGTGATTCCGCTGTTGGTGATCGTGTATTATGCATTTACCAGTGATGAGGGTAGTTTTACATTTTCCAATCTGGCACAGATCACGACACCGGAGAATCTGAAGGCACTTGGCATGTCCATTCTTCTGTCATTTTTGAGTACGGCAATCTGCTTGATTCTGGCATATCCGCTGGCAATGATCCTGAGCCAGAAACAGGTAAACCAGACAAGTTTTATTGTGCTGATCTTTATTCTGCCAATGTGGATGAACTTTCTTCTCCGTACACTGGCATGGCAGACATTGCTTGAAAAGAATGGCGTCATCAACAGTGTTTTAAGTTTCCTGCATTTACCAGCGCTGGAGATCATTAATACACCATATGCCATCATTCTTGGAATGGTATACAATTTTCTGCCATTTATGGTGCTTCCAATCTATAATGTACTGATCAAGATTGACAGAAATGTCATCAATGCAGCACGTGATCTGGGAGCCAATTCCGTACAGACTTTCTGGAAGGTCATTTTTCCACTGAGTATTCCGGGTGTAATCAGCGGTATTACGATGGTGTTTGTACCAGCGTTGACAACCTCGTTATTTCTGACCTTCTTGGGGGCGGAAAGATCCTTCTGATCGGTAATGTCATTGAGCAGTCATTCAAACAGAACAGCAACTGGCATGTTGGAAGTGGTCTGTCCCTGGTACTGATGGTATTTATCATTGCAAGTATGGCACTTGTGGCAAAATACGATAATGAGGACGGGGGTGCGGCATTTTGATCAGAAAATATTTACAGAAGATATACCTGGCCCTTAATTTTTATTTTATTATATGCCCGATCGTAACGTTGATCGTTCTGTCTTTTAACCAGTCTAAGACAAGAGCAAAATGGGGTGGATTTACACTGAAATGGTATAAAGAACTTCTCAAAAATGAACAGATCATGAGCGCGTTTTATACCACACTTATCATAGCGTTTGTTTCGGCTGCAATCGCAACGGTCATTGGCACGGCCGCTGCAATCGCGATTCAGGGAATGAAGCAGAAGTGGAAGACCATGTACATGGGACTTACCAATATTCCTATGATGAATGCGGAGATTGTGATGGGTGTATCCCTAATGCTTCTTTTTATCGCATTTCATATGACACTTGGTTTTGGAACAATCCTGATCGCGCACATTACGTTTAATATTCCGTATGTGATCTTAAGCGTATTACCGAAGCTGAAGCAGACGAACCGTTATACATATGAGGCAGCACTGGATCTTGGTGCATCACCGGTCAAAGCGTTTTTTAAAGTTGTTTTCCCGGACATTGTACCGGGAGTATTTTCTGGATTTATGCTTGCATTTACCATGTCTCTGGATGATTTTGTAATCACGCATTTTACAAAAGGACCTGGAATTGATACACTTTCCACAAAAATCTATACAGAAGTTCGTAAAGGGATCAAACCAGAAATCTATGCACTTTCCACGATTATGTTTGTGACGGTTCTTGTTCTTCTGATTCTGGTGAATTATTCTCCGAAGGAAGAAGAGGAGAGCGCAGTCAGAAAGAAAGTCCGCAGACCGTCCAAAGTCAAAAAGACTCTGATTCAGAGAGTCATTCCGGTGGCAATCTGCATCGTCTTTATTGGTGGTGGATTTTACTATGCAAAAGAAAGCGATGTTCTGAATGATGAGAAACTGGTTGTATACAACTGGGGCGAATATATTGATCCGGAAGTCCTGACGATGTTTGAAGAAGAAACGGGAATTGATATTGTTTACGAAGAATTTGAAACAAATGAGATTCTGTATCCAAAGATCAGTTCCGGTGCGATCGCATACGATGTGATCTGCCCGAGTGATTATATGATTCAGCGAATGATTGAGAATGATCTGCTTTCCGAGATTAATTTTGATAACATTCCAAATCTTAAAAATATCGGGAAACAGTATCTGGAGCAGTCAAGGCAGTTTGATCCGGAGAATAAATATTCCGTGCCGTACTGCTGGGGAACTGTCGGCATTCTGTATAACAAGATGATGGTAGATGAGCCGGTGGACAGCTGGTCTATTCTCTGGGATCCGAAATACAAGGATAATATTCTGATGCAGGATTCAGTCCGTGATGCATTTGGCGTGACACTGAAATATCTTGGCTATTCTTTGAATTCCATAGATTTGGACGAGCTGACTGAGGCAAAAAATCTGTTGATTGAACAGAAACCGTTGGTTCAGGCATATGTGATCGACCAGGTGCGTGATAAAATGATCGGAAATGAAGCTGCACTTGGTGTAATCTATTCCGGTGAGGCAATTTACACACAGAAAGAAAACCCAAATCTGGAGTATGTGATCCCGAAGGAGGATCCAATATCTGGATCGATTCCTGGGTAATCCCGAAAAATGCAGAACATAAAGAAAATGCAGAAAAATTTATCAATTTCCTCTGCAGACCGGATATTGCGTTGATGAACTTTGAATACATTACGTATTCTACGCCGAATGAAGCTGCGAGAGAACTGATCGAGGATGAATCTATCCGAAACAGTGAGATCGCATTCCCGGACCTTTCCAAATATGATAATCTGGAAACATTCCAGTATCTTGGAACAGAGGCTGACCAGGTGTATGGTGATCTCTGGAATAAAGTAAAATCCTCATAAAGCATAAAACAAAGAAAAGACTTTCTATGGAAAATGGATTTCTGTAGAAGGTCTTTTTTCTTGCGGAAAAATGTCTGACAGAGGTATAATACAGAAAAAGAAAAGTCATATGAGGAGGGTGTACTGCGGCAGAGGAAAGAACATCCAATTATATCAAACTCTGTGATGAGTGGGCAGAGAAATTTCTTCAGATGGATAAAGAAGAGCTGGAAAATGCTTTTGAAAAATTAAACGGGCTCAGACTTCCGCTGGGAGATGTTGGATATCAGATTGATGCATTTTCGTGCGAGCCGATGCAGTTCTATTTTTGGGATTGTGATGACGAATTTGAAGCACAGGCGAATATTCTGTTCGATTACAGTGCGACTGATTTTAATCATGTGGAGAGTGCGGTATCTACAGCTGAAATGGGGGTACGTCGTCTGGCAGAAGTGGCAGGGCTGCCTCTGAAGGGAATAACTTTTGAAGTGAGCTGATTGTGAAAACGATGGAACTGAAAATACGGTCAGAGATAAATCTGATTCAATGAGGGAAAATGGAATGGATTATTTAACACTGGCTTTTGACAGACCGGCAGAAGCATGGAATGAGGCACTTCCTCTGGGGAACGGCTCTATGGGAGCGATGTCATATGGAGGGCTTCGAGAGGAAAAGATCGAGCTGAATCTGGATACACTCTGGTCTGGAACCGGAAGAAGCAAAGAAAACAAAAATACAGATGTGGACTGGGATTTTTTGCGCCAGAAGATCTTTGACGGAAAGTATGAAGAAGCGGAAGCCTATTGTAAAGAAAACATCCTTGGTGATTGGACAGAGAGCTACCTTCCGGCAGGAAATCTGCATATTGAGGCAAATATACCTGAATTAAAAGAGCATGGATCATACCAGAGACAGCTTTCGATTAAAGATGCGCTGGAACAGGTTGTATATCGTCAGGACGGACAGGGATATCTAAGAGAATTTTTTGTAAGTATGTCAGAACCAGTCATGGCACTTCATTATAGAGCAGATGCAGGCAGCGGTCTGGAACTGCGTATTTCTCTGGACAGCCAGATAAGACATGTCTGTTCTGGTTATGGGATAAGTGAACTTGTGCTTGAGGGACAGGCTCCGGTCTATGCGGCACCGTCGTATTATTCCTGTGAGCAGCCGATCGTCTATGAAGAAGGAAAAGGAATACGGTTTGCAATCGGTATTTCCGTGCAGGCACCGAAAGGCTGTATTCGCCAAAAAGACAACACGCTTCTTGTAACTGCAGATGGTGATGTGTATATTTATCTGTCCGGGATAACGGATTTTCAGGCACAGGACTCCTACTTATCCAGAAAGAAACAGATGCTGGAACAGATCTGTGACCTTTCATATCCACAATTAAAGGAAGCTCACAAGAAGGCATATGCAGCATATTTTGACCGGATGGATCTTACGTTGAATCCTGGCATACAGAATGATCTTATAACAAAAATGTTTCACTATGCCCGTTATCTTATGATCTCTTCCTCTAAACCTGGTACACAGTGTGCAAACCTGCAGGGAATCTGGAACCATAACTTGAGAGCTCCGTGGAGCAGCAACTATACGGTAAATATCAATACAGAAATGAATTATTGGATGGCAGAGAAGGCGAATTTAAGCGACTGCCATGAGTCGCTGTTCGATCTGATCGAACGGACTGCCTCGCATGGAAAAAAGACAGCAAAAGAAGTCTATCATCTGGATGGATGGGTGAGCCATCATAATGTGGATATCTGGGGACATTCCAGCCCGGTCGGATATTTCGGGCAGGATGAAAATCCCTGTACCTACTCTATGTGGCCGATGAGCTCCGGGTGGCTCTGCAGTCATCTGTGGGAGCATTACCGTTATACACTGGACAGAGAGTTTTTGAGAAAAAAAGCCTTTCCGCTTATCCGGGGAGCAGTGGAATTTTATCTGGGATATCTGGTGCCTTATGACGGATACCTCGTCACAGCTCCATCCACGTCGCCGGAAAATACATTTACAGCCTCGGATCACAGTGTCCATAGTGTGACCTTTGGTTCGACAATGGATTGCAGTATTCTGAAGGAATTGTTTGGAAATTATCTGAAAGCCTGCGAGATCCTTGATATCACCGACCTTATGGATGAAGTAAAAGCTGCACTCAAAAAACTGCTGCCATTTAAGATCGGGAAAGAAGGACAGCTTCAGGAGTGGTACCTGGACTATCCTGAGGTGGATATGCACCACAGACATGTTTCACAGCTATACGGCCTTTATCCAGGAAATCTGATCCACAGAGAAGATAAAGAACTTCTGGCTGCCTGCCGCGTAGCTCTGGACAGAAGAGGGAACGAGGGAACCGGCTGGTGCATGGCATGGAAGGCGTGTCTCTGGGCGCGGCTCGGAGATGGAGAGCGTGCGTTGAAGCTCTTGAAAAATCAGCTTCACGTTACAAAAGAAGAAAACTGCAGTCTGGTTGGCGGCGGGACCTACCCGAATATGCTCTGTGCACATCCGCCATTTCAGATCGACGGGAATTTCGGGTTTGCGGCTGCTGTGCTGGAAATGCTGGTACAGTATCAGGATGACAGGATCTTCTTTCTTCCGGCGCTTCCGGAGGAATGGAAGGATGGAAAGATAAGCGGCCTTAGGGCACCGGGCGGCATTACCATTGACTTTGCATGGAAAGACAGATGCATTACAGAATGCAGTCTGCAATCACAGACAGATATGGTACGCATACTTTTGTACAACGGAATTGAGAAGAAAATAATGCTGAAAGCAGATACCATCTGTCATATCGTTTGATTTTTTTTGCTGCGGCGGTACTCTCCGGCAGTCATGCCACAGTATTTCCGGAAACTCTGAGCCAGATAACTCTGCGAGGAAAATCCGGCAAGATGAGCGATATCCGAGATTTCATGGTCTGTATTCTCCAGGAGATTTTTGCATACTTCGATCCGGCGGTGGGTCAGATAGCTGATCGGAGAGATTCCGTAGTAGCGCGTGAATTCGTGACTCAGATAATATTTATTCAGATGGCTTAAGCTGGCAAGCTGTTCCAGATTGATGTCATCGCTGTAGTGGGAATCCAGATATCGCTTGACAAGGGCGCATTCTTTGCTTGGATGAAAGGATGGAAACAACTGAAAATCAGAGACAGCAAAACGACGGAGCTGAGAGATCAGAATGGCCAGCGTGTGTTTGCAGATCTCTTCATAACCATCATTTTTTTCATCCAGTTCCTGAAAAAGAGAATGAAAATAAAATAAAAGGTCGGCGTGCTTCTGGTGGTAGTGAAAGATCTGGAATTCCTTCTGGTCATGAAAGGAAAAACTGATCCCGTCCACACCGACCGTATAATAAGAAAGTGGCGAGGCACTTAAGGAAATTTCCGTGTGCTGAATATGAGGGTTGACGATGATCAGGTCGTCTTTTTTAATAGAAAAATGCTGGTTTTCAATCAGGAATTCTCCACTTCCCTCACTGACGTAAAAGAGTTCCGTGAAGGCATGGGTATGTGGGATGCTGGGCCAGTCTTCCTCATAATGAGAAGAAGAGGCGTTCACCAGGACTGCTTCTGTTGAAAAAGGCGTATCATCTGAAAAAGAAAAAAACTGTGTGCTCATATGTACCTCCCAGGACCGAAAAGTTTTTCAACTGTCAGGATAGCACAAAAGATAAAATACCGCAAGATTTCTAAAAAGTATAGCAAGAACAACGTTGAAAAACAGACAAAAACAACGTATTCTGATAGTATCTGAAATAAAACAAAAACAGATGATAAAAGAAATCCATAAATATAAAACGGAGGTACACCTATGAGTCAGAACAAAGGCAGAGTTACGATCCCGACAAACCTGGATGTGGTAAAAGAAACACTGGATATCGTAGAGGAATGGGGCGCAGATGCGATTCGTGACTGCGATGGAACAGAGTTCCCGGCAGAACTCAAAGACACAGGTGCAAAGATCTACGCTACTTATTATACAACAAGAAAAGATAATGCATGGGCAAAGGCAAACCCGGATGAGATCCAGCAGATGTACATCATGAGTTCTTTCCATACAGCAACGGAGGAGAAACTTGAGATCAACCTTATGGACCATCTCTACCCGGACATGTTGAAAGTAAATACCCGTGATGATATCACCAGATGGTGGGAAGTCATTGACCGTACCACAGGCGAAGTCGTTCCGACAGATCGGTGGTCTTATGACGAAGAGAGTGGAAATGTCGTGATCGCACCGGCGAAACTTTTTCATGAATATACGGTCAGCTTTCTGGCATATATCATGTGGGACCCGGTTCATATGTATAATGCTGTCGTAAATGACTGGAAGGACGTAGAGCCGCAGATCACTTTTGATGTGCGTCAGCCGAAGACAAGAGCACATTCCCTGGAGCGTCTCCGTCGTTTCCTTGATACGCATCAATATGTGGATGTAGTACGTTTTACGACATTTTTCCATCAGTTTACCCTGATCTTTGATGAGTTTGCGAGAGAAAAATATGTAGACTGGTTCGGTTACTCCGCATCTGTCAGTCCGTATATCCTTGAACAATTCGAAAAAGAAGTGGGATATGCGTTCCGCCCGGAATATATTATCGATCAGGGTTACATGAATAATACATACCGTATTCCATCCAAAGAATTCAAGGACTTCCAGGCTTTCCAGAGAAGAGAAGTTGCGAAGCTTGCCAAAGAGATGGTAGACATTGTCCATGAATGCGGCAAAGAAGCTATGATGTTCATGGGCGATCACTGGATCGGTATGGAGCCGTTTATGGACGAGTTTGCTTCAATCGGACTGGATGCTGTCGTTGGAAGTGTCGGAAACGGTGCGACCTTGCGCCTGTTCAGCGATATCAAGAATGTAAAATATACAGAAGGACGTTTCCTTCCGTACTTTTTCCCGGATACCTTCCATGAGGGCGGCGATCCGGTCAAGGAAGCCAAAGTAAACTGGGTAACAGCAAGGCGTGCGATCCTTCGAAGCCCGATCCAGAGAATCGGTTACGGCGGATACCTGAAACTTGCCCTGGAATTCCCGGATTTTGTACAGTATATCAAAGAGGTATGCCAGGAATTCCGTACACTCTATGATAACATCCAGGGTGTGACCCCATACTGTGTGAAGCGTGTAGCGGTCCTGAACTGCTGGGGTAAAATGCGCTCCTGGGGCAACCACATGGTACATCACGCAATTTATTACAAACAGAATTATTCTTATTTCGGGATCATCGAGGCTTTGAGCGGCGCACCGTTTGATGTTTCCTTCATCAGCTTTGATGATATCCTGGAAAATAAGGATCTGCTGAAAAACTTTGATGTTGTGATCAACGTAGGCGATGCAGATACTGCACAAAGCGGTGGCGAGTACTGGGTAAACGAAACGATCATCACTGCAGTAAAAGAATTTGTCTACAATGGCGGCGGCTTCATCGGAGTCGGCGAACCGGCAGCCCATCAGTGGCAGGGACATTATTTCCAGCTTGACGATGTACTTGGAGTAGAAGAAGAAAATGGCTTCAACCTGAACAAAGACAAATACAACTGGGAAGAACATAGAGATCACTTTATCCTGTCAGACAGTGACGGAGACGTTGATTTCGGTGAAGGAAAGAAAAATATTTATGCACTTGACGGAACTGAGATTCTGATCCAGAAAGACCAGGAAGTGCAGATGGCAGTGAAGAACTTCGGAAAAGGCCGTGGTGTCTATATCAGCGGACTTCCGTACAGCTTCAAGAACAGCCGTGTCCTCTACCGTGCAGTCCTCTGGTCCGCATCTGCAGAGGAAGAACTGAACTGCTGGTATTCCACAAATTACAATGTAGAAGTCCACGCCTATGTAAAGAACGGCAAATACTGTGTCGTAAACAACACCTACGAGCCGCAGGATACTGTTGTATACAAAGGCGATGGAAGCTGCTTCGAACTTCACATGGAAGCAAATGAGATCAAGTGGTATCAGATCTGAGAAGCGAAAATATCTAAGAAATAGAAGAATGATGTGATAAGAAAAAAGGTATGAGATCATAGAAGCTAAATCTGTGGTTTCATACCTTTTTGAGATTTACTGATGAAATCGTTTCCCGTATTCCGAGGGAGAAATTCCCATACATTTCTTAAACAGCCTGCTGAAATAGAGCTGGTCATCGATTCCTACCATTGTGGAGATCTCCTTGAGAGAAAGCCTGTTGTCTTTGATCATGGTGGCGGCTTTTCGTATTCGGAGATTGTTCAGATAACTGGTGATGCTTGTTCCTACCTCCGATTTAAAAACACGGCACAGATAGCTGGAACTTAAGTTGACATTTGCGGAAATGGAGGACAATGTGAGCCGGTGCATGTAATTTCCTTCGATATATGCGAGGGTTTTAGCAATATCGTCTGTATAATGTCCTTCATTTATGGTAAAGGTCTGATAGATGTTTCTGGCTTCTTCATAGTCTGGAAGATTTTCCTGATAAGGCATATCCGGGGCAAAGGACTGGTACATGGTGAAGCGGTTGTACAGCTTTTTTACGAGCTGATCGACTTTCATCTGACCTGCATCCAGTTCTTTCTGGGAAAAGACTACCAGTGCACTGTAATCGTTCAGTACAAGGATATATGGCTGAAGTACGCCCTGTACTGCGTCCAGGATCATATCACACAGAAGTTTCCCCGAGATAGAAAAGGCTTCATTGGACAGAAACTTTTCAAAGGTCACATAGCAGACGGCGCATGGTTCCTGCATAAAGAGCAGGTCTGTGCCGGCGTTTTGACCTGTAAAGGAGGAAAGGGAAGTCTCTCCCTCAAAAAAGGAGAGGAGTAGGCGGGTTCTGTTCTCGGATACAGTTTCGGCTGGAACAGGAACTTTCCTGTCGGCTTTTTCCTGCAGCTTTTCGGTCGTTTTGTTCAGGCAGGCGAGAAGGGTGTCCGGACTGATCTTGATTTTTAGCAGATAGTCTGCTGCACCCAGAATGAGCGCGCTCCGCACAGAATCAAAATCCTCATAATTGCTGAGGACAAGGATCTCTCCGGGATAATTTTTTTCTTTCAAGGTACGGATCAGTTCCAGTCCGTCCATTTCCGGCATTTTGAGGTCGGTGATGATTACATCCGGCTGATGCTTCTCAATGAGAGACATGGCTTCCAGACCGTTTGAAGCGGTACCGCAAATGGAAAAACCGTGTTCTTCCCAGGGGAGGATCGAACGGAGGGCGATTTTTACAATGGGTTCATCATCTATAATAAGTATACTGTACATTTGAGTCCTTTCTGAGCGGCTTGTCTATTCTTCAGGCTGTTGTGACAGGGTATCAGCATAAAGCTTTGGCAGTGTCAGGGTACAGGTGGTGCCTTCGCACGGGTGACTGTCAATCTTTAATCCGTATTCCCGTCCGAAGTTCAGCTGGATCCGGTCATTTACATTTGCTACGCCGATTTTTTTGCGGTCCTTGTGCGGGTTCAGATCAGTCCGGGTTATCTCGAATCCTTTTCCGTCATCCTGAAGTTCCAGGATCATATGTCCGTCTTCCTCCCAGCAGGTAATATGGATCTCCATGACAGAACCGTCATCGGAAGAACCATGCATTACAGAATTTTCGGCGAGCGGCTGCAGAATCAGTTTGGGAACGAGACAGGAGAGCAGCTCTTCATCCTCCACATGGAAAGAATATTCGAAACTTCCTGCATACCGGATGCGGAGAATGGCAAAATAATTTTCCAAATTTTCAAGTTCTTCCTGCACGGTGATATATTCATTCTTATTCGTGAGCGTGTTCTGAAGAAGACTGCTGAGTGCCTGGATCCCATCGCTGACGATCTGATCATTGTGCATGGCTGCTACAAAGCGTAGGCTGTTTAAGGTGTTAAAAAGAAAATGAGGATTGAGCTGATACTGGAGCATCTGAAGTTCAAGCTCTCTCTTTTTCTTTTCCTGTTCTTTTTGCTGTTCGAGCAGATTCTGGATGGTATCTGCCATGTGGTTCATGCTGCCGGACAGGTCTGAAAGTTCGTCTTTGTGGTTATCCTGAATACGGATATCCAGGTTTCCGTGGGATAATTCTTTACAGAAATCCAGCATGCTTCTGATCGGGGAGGTGATTCCCGGATATACCATTGCGACGATCCCGATGCACGTGAGGACCAGGACCACTGCCACGATCAGGATTCGGCGAAGCATGGTATAAACTTCGGAATTGATATAATGATAAGGCATGGTGTACACAAAAAGCTGGTTGAGATTTTTGTTGAAAATATAAGTGACCAGCTGTTCTTCGCCATCTTTGTGGATGCTGAAGGAATCGGTTCTGGAAGGAAGCTTCTGCTGGATGTTTTTGAGAAATTCGCTGTCAACCTTTTCACCGAGTGCGATATTTCGGTCCCAAGAGGAAAGAACAGTACCGTCCATATTCATATACATAATATTAGAAGAATCTGCCAGCCCTACCGGTTCGAGCACGGTCTTGGAAAAAATCTTCTCATCGATGGAAAGCAGGGTGTAACCGATGACGCGGCTTTCACTGTACTGCTCATAGATTCTTCTTCCAAGGACCAGGATATCTCTGTCGCGGTAGGTGTGCACATACGCCCATACATCCTGATTTTCCTGGCGCAGCCGGTCAAGGAGCATATCCACATCATTCTGATAGAAACCGTCATAGCCAAGGTCATAAAAAATATTTCCGTCGGTATCGTATACCGTGATATTTTTGGCCTGCGCCGGATAGATGATCTTGGTACGGATCATGCTCTGGATCTCATTGATCGCCTGATTTTTCTCAATATCTGACATATCTTTGTTCAGAAGCCCGTCCTTGATCTCTTCGCTGATGCAGATAGAGCCGCACAGATACTGATATTTTTCGATTTCACTTACCATATTCAGATTGATCATTGATAAAGTCTGGGAAATGGAAGCAGAAAGTTTTTCCCGAAGTGCTACGGAAAAGATATGAAAGGAATAGCCACTGATTCCTGCCAATGGTATAATCGATATCAGCAAAAGGGCAATGACAAGCCTTGTTTTGATACTGAATTTACGAAATCCCTGATAACCTTGTTTTTTATTCATTTTTCCCCCACCTTTTTATCCATTATACTAAAAAAAGTCAGGATAATCCATCCAAAACGTAAATAGACAAAGATTGTACATATTTATCACAAGAAAATCCATATCGTATAATTTTTACAAGAGAAAGTTCCATAAGTAGGGGCGTTTTGTTAATTTACTACAAAAATATTTTGCCGTATACTGTCATCATAAGGCGAACGTAAAAAAGCCAACATGAAGGAGGAAACAAACATATGAAGAAAAGATTTGCAGCTTCTACTATGATTCTTGCGATGAGCGCGGCTACCGTACTCTCACCGATCACTGCATTTGCAGACGCAGAAGAACAGGAACTGAACATCGCGATCTTCCAGGGTGGATACGGAGATGCTTACTGGAATCAGATGGTAGAACTTTTTGAGGAAAGCCATGAGGGTGTGAAAGTGAACATGACCATCAGCCCTACCATCGGTGATATCATCCGTCCACAAATCGTTGCCGGAAATGTACCGGATTTTATCTGTCTGAATGATGGCGGTGAGGACGGCGTGATCCTTTCTCTGATCAAAGAACATGCACTTCTGAACCTGAATGATGTCTTTGATGGCAAGAACTATGCAGGAACCGGTACACTTCGTGATGATATCACAGATGGAATCCTTGCAAGCAGTAAATGTGCCCCATATGGAGATGGTGATATCTATCTCGCACCTTTCAACAGCGGTCCGCAGGGACTGATCTACAACAAGACATTCTTCGATGAAAATAATCTGGAAGTTCCGAAGACCTGGGATGAGTTCTTTGCACTTGGCGATACAGTCAAAGATATCGACGGACGTTCTCTCTTCACTTATCAGGGAATCTATCCGGGATACATGGAAGAAATGCTCTGGCCGGCAATCGCAAATGAGTGCGGCGAAGAAGCACTCACAAAGATTGCAAATTATGAAGAAGGTTCTTTCAATAACGAAGGCGTGCTGAAAGCCCTCACTCATATCAAAGAGATCGCAGACAAGGGATATCTTCTGGAAGGTACGGTAGGTATGAACCATACAGAATCCCAGACAGAGATGATGCTTGGAAAAGCTGCTTTTATCACAAACGGAACCTGGATGGAAAATGAGATGCAGGATGCTCCGAGAGAAGACGGATTTGAGTTTGCCATGGCGCCGATCCCGACAGAGAATGCAGACGATGTCCACTATGTATTTGACAGCTGTGAGCAGTTCTCTATTCCGGCAGCTGCAAAGAATCAGGAACTTGCAAAAGAATTCCTCCGTTTCCTGTACAGCGATGAATCTGTATCTGCATTTGCAGAAGCTTCCGGTGCCCTTTATGCAACAAAGAGTGCCCGTGAAGTAGCAAAAGATAAACTTTCTACAGCAATCTACAATATGTACGGAATCTATGATGAAGCAAATGCATCTTCTCTGATCATGAGCTTCTCAGCAGTTCCGGCTGACTGCAAGATTAATCCAAAAGATGAGATCTTCAACCCGATCACTTCTGTTATGAACGATGAAATGACAGTAGAAGAGTGGGCACAGAACGTAGAAGATGCTTTTGCACAGGTTCGTGCAGATCAGGAAGCTGCCAAATAAATATCTTATCTGTTATTTACAGAATGAATGTTGTCCAATTAAGCGAAAAGGCTGCTGCACAATGTATGCGGCAGCCTTTTTTTACCCCAAATTGATTTGAAATCTGAAAAAAGGAGTGACCAGACGTGGTAAAAAAACCGAAATTATTTATAGCTTTGTGTACGCTTCCCGCGCTGATTCTTACGATCGTTTTTATGATTGTACCGATGCTGAATGCCATCTATCTGTCGTTTACCAGTTCCACTGCGCTCAGTGTTGGATTCAACAGTAAGTTTGTATTCCTGGATAATTATATTTATATGTTCAAAGACAAGGACTTTGTACAGGCACTTTTTAATACGTTTAAACTGATGCTTGTGATTCCGGCACTGACGATCTTTCTGAGCCTGGTATTTGCTTTCATCCTTACACAGGGAGAGCTCCGGGAGAAATCTTTTTATCGTACGGTATTCTTTTTTCCAAGTGTTGTCTCTATGACCGTTGTCGGAATCGTGTGGTCTTTTGTATTTAATCCGACAAGAGGAATCCTCAATCATATGCTGGATCTTTTTAACATTTCTTCCTGGAAGCATGCCTGGCTCGGAGAGGGAAAAACAGCGCTCTGGTGTATCGGTGCTGCACTGGTATGGCAGGCGATCGGTTATTATATGGTAATGCATGTGGCTTCAATCGACGGGATCTCTCAGGAAATTTACGAAGCTGCCTCGATCGACGGAGCGACCGGAGCCCAGAAGTTTTTCAAGATCACGATCCCGCTTCTTCGTAGGTCCATCGGAACGACTTATATCCTTGCTCTGTCAGGAACGATCAATCTGAGTTTTACCCTGTCCAATGTCATGACGGGAGGAGGTCCGAACGGTGCTTCCAGTGTCCTTCTGCAGTATATGTACACGCAGGGTATGCGGAATGCAAACTTTGGCTATGCGATGGCAATCGCCATGTTTACGCTTATGCTTGCAATCGTGCTTGCGATGATCTCACGAAAACTGTCAGCTGAGAAAGAATAGGAGGGACACTGATGAAAACTGTAAGAACCTGGTGTATCAGGATCCTGATGATTCTGTTTACGATTATTTTTCTTTATCCGCTTTTCTGGAATTTGATGTCTGCGTTCAAGACGAATGCGGAATATCTGACAGATCCTTATGCGCTGCCGGTATCATTGAATCTGGATAATTTTGTCGCTGCATGGCAGAAAGGCAAATATTGCGGCGTATTTTGGAAATTCTGTGTTTGTGACAGTGCTGTCTACGGCATTGCTTCTGCTGTTTGTCATACCGATTTCTTATGTACTGGCAAGATACCGTTTTGCCGGAGGCAAACTGATCTCGACGATCTATATGGCATGTATTTTCCTCCAGGCAACGTATATCATGATCCCGCTGTTTCTGGAATTACAGGCGATCAACGGGCTGAATAATCTGCCGGTACTCTGCCTGGTCTATGCAGTCATGCAGTTCCCGTTCTGCATCTTTACTCTGCAGGGCTTTATGTCTGCGGTGCCGAAAGATTTTGAAGAATCTGCACGGATCGATGGCGCCACAAACCTTCAGCTTCTTCTGAAAGTTATGGTTCCGCTTGCAAAACCGGGAATTGCAACGATCACAATGTTGAGCGCGATGGGATTCTGGAATGAATATCCGCTGGCACTAGTCCTCCTGACCGATGATGCCCAAAAGACCCTTCGATCGGAATGGCAAATTTGTTTGAAGTACAGAAGTATGCGACAGACTGGGGCGCACTGTTTGCGGGACTTGTGATCATTATGATTCCAACCATGATCATTTATCTGATCGGGCAGAGATATCTGCTGCAGGGAATCGGTGCAGGCGGATTGAAAGGGTGAATTGGATTTTTTTGAAGAAGGAGAAGAGATATGCCGACAGACCAGGAATTGATTAAGATTGTTCCGTCGAAGCGTCAGCTTAAGTATCAGGAAACGGAATTTTATGCATTTTTTCACTTTGGGATGAATACGTACACGAACCGGGAATGGGGAGACGGTACGGAAGATCCCGGAATTTTTAATCCGCAGGAATTCGATGCCGGGCAATGGGTATCGGCGGTGAAGGCGGCAGGAATGAAAGGCGTGATCCTTACCTGTAAGCATCATGACGGATTTTGCCTGTGGCCGACGAAATATACACAGCACAGTGTCGCTTCAAGTCCATGGAAGGATGGGGCAGGAGATGTAGTACAGGAAGTCTCGGATGCCTGCTGTCGTTATGGATTGAAGTTTGGAATCTATCTTTCTCCGTGGGACCGGAATCAGCCATGTTATGGAAGCGGGAAAGAATATGACGACTATTATATTGCACAGTTGACGGAACTTCTGACCGGGTATGGAGAAATCTTCAGTGTCTGGCTGGACGGGGCCTGTGGGGAAGGTCCGAATGGAAAGAAGCAGGTTTATAACTGGGAGAGATATTATGCATGTGTACGGAACTATCAGCCAGAGGCCTGCATCTGCGTCTGCGGACCGGACATCCGGTGGTGTGGAAATGAAGCCGGCGATGTAAGAAAATCTGAGTGGAGTGTAGTTCCTGCGAGGACAGCCCTGGCAGAAAGTGTTCAAGAAAGAAGCCAGCAGTCGGATGATGAAGAATTCCGCCAGAGGAAGATCACCAGTGATATGGAAGACCTTGGAAGCCGTGCCGTCCTTGAAGGCGAACATGCCCTGATCTGGTATCCGGCAGAGGTAAATACCTCGATCCGGCCGGGATGGTTTTATCATTCGGAAGAGGATGATCAGGTAAAAAGCCTGGAGGAACTGGTCCATATTTATCTGGGTTCTGTTGGTGGAAATGCAACATTTCTTCTGAATATCCCGCCGATGCCGAACGGGCTTTTGCATGAGAATGATGTGGAACGATTGAAGGAACTGGGAGAATGGCAGAAGGGAAGCTTTTCTCGTAATTTGCTGGAAGAATCCCATAGGCCGGTGGAACTTGTCTTCGCACTGGATGAAGCAGAAGATGCCGGGTATCTGGTATTAAAAGAAGAAATCCGGTACAGCCAGAGAGTAGAGGCTTTTGAAGTATTTGTAAGGGATCAGGGAGAGTGGGAGAAAGTCTATACCGGAACCGTGATTGGTTACAAAAAAATCATTCCGATTTTTAAAGAAAACGTGAGAGAAATCAGAATCGTACTAAACGATTACAGAGTTCTGCCGCAGATTTCCTTTGTTGGAGTGTATCCGAGAAACTACTACCAATGTCCTTGACACGGTAGTAGTTTAAGGAAAGTTACCATTTCTGTGCACGTTTTTCAATAAAATCCAGAATGGCGTACAGCCCCATTGCAATCACGCACAGGATTACGATGGACATCAGTACCCACGTCAGCTTAAACGTCTGGGAACCGTAGATGATCAGGTATCCAAGTCCCTGCCTTGCACCAATGAATTCACCGATGATCACGCCGACCAGGCACAATCCAATATTGACTTTCATCACACTCAGGATGAGAGGCACGGAAGACGGAAGGACAATCTTTGTCAGTTCGTCTTTTTTTGTGCCGCCGAGGGTGCGGATGAGTTTCAGTTTTTCCGGGTCAGCTTCGCGGAAGCCGGTGTAGAGATTGATGACTGAGCCAAAGATTGCCACAGACATTCCGGCAACGATGATCGTCCGGATATTTGCACCGAGCCACACGATCAGGAGCGGGGCAAGGGCGGATTTTGGCAGACTGTTCAGGACGACGAGGTAAGGCTCCAGGATCCGTGAAAGCTTTGGACAGCACCATAGAAGAACCGCCGTGCCGATCCCGAGAAAAACGGTAAAGACAAAGCTGACCAGAGTTTCCATCAGCGTGATCCTGATATGTGTAAACAGAGACTGATCCTGTACCATCTTAAAAAATGTTCGCCAGATCTCAGACGGACTGCTGAAGATAAAAGAATCGATCCATCCCTGTCTGGCAGATACTTCCCACAAAAGGAGAAAGCCCAGGAACAGAAAGATCCTGGACACATGGATCAGATATTTTTCACGCCGGACACAGGCCAGATATTTTTTCTGTGCAGGAGAAAGGTCAGGCATACTGGTTCAGCTCCTTCCAGATAAGATTGAAATAAGACTTAAATTCCGGTGCACCGCGTGCGGCAAGAGGGGTCCTTTCATCCAGTGACAGTCGGATTGGGACAATGCGTGCAACATGGGCAGGACGTTTGGTCAGAATTATCACACGGTCTGCCATACTGATCGCCTCGGAAATATCATGAGTGACCAAGATTGCCGGCTTATTTTCCTTTTTCAGGATACGTCCGATGTCATCGCTGACATTCAGTCGTGTCTGATAGTCCAGAGCAGAAAAAGGTTCATCAAGCAGGAGCAGGTCTGGTTTTAATGCTAGTGTGCGGATGAGAGCTGCACGCTGTCGCATCCCGCCGGATAACTGAGAAGGACGGGCAGTACGGAATTTGTCAAGTCCGTAAGTGTCTATCATTTCTTCGATATAAGCAAGCTTTTCTGGCGTTTTTTCATTGCGGATCTCAAGTCCAAGAATTACGTTCTGATAGATGGTTCGCCATTCCAGAAGATGATCTTTCTGGAGCATATATCCGATGCGCGGGTCGCCGGGGGACGGAGGGATGCCGTTCATAAGAATTGTGCCCTCCTCTGCCAGGAGCATGCCGCAGATTAGGTTCAGAAGTGTGGATTTTCCACAGCCGGACGGACCGACAACAGCAAGAAATTCACTTGGCATTAGGTTAAACGATATATTTGAAAGAGCTTTTGTTTCTCCGGATACGGTATGATAAGAAAGAGAAACATCTCTGATTTCCAGAAGGGGTTTCATAAAAATACCTCCACAAGATACATGCGTAAAATTTTGCATACGGATTTCAGATCTGTATACAGGAATCTATATTTTAAGATATGCGAAAAACATTTCATGTGATATGATATGTTGTATCGGGATCGTAAAATAGTTTACAGCAGACGATCCATATATAGATAGAAAAAGAAGGTAACAGGATTGAATAAACGAAATTATCAGAGAGAGCTCGATCAGCTCCTTGAACATACCCAAAAAGAAGAAAAAGTGCCGCGCCTTTTTTTGCACAGCTGTTGTGCACCATGCAGCAGTTATGTTCTAGAATACCTGTCGCAGTATTTTGAGATCACGGTATTTTTTTATAATCCAAATATCTCACTGGAGGAAGAGTATCGAAAGAGAGTAGCAGAAATCCGACGACTTGTCGCAGAGATGTCGTTTACTCATCCGGTTCATATTATGGAGGGAACTTATGATCCGCAGATATTTTATGAGATGGCCCGTGGGCTAGAAAGGGTTCCGGAAGGTGGGGAACGCTGTTTTAAATGTTATCGGTTACGTATGGAGGAAGCTGCAAAACTTGCAAAAGAGGGAAACTACGATTACTTTACGACGACCTTGTCGATCAGTCCTCTGAAAAATGCAGAGAAGATCAATGAAATTGGGGAAGCACTGGCAGAAATCTATGAAGTAAAGCATCTGCCATCCGATTTCAAAAAGAAAAACGGTTATAAACGTTCTATTGAGTTGTCACACGAATATGGCCTTTATCGGCAGAATTATTGCGGATGTGTTTTTTCAAAGCGTGAGCAGGAAGAAAAAATGAAACAAAAACAAATTTCAGAGGGCTCGGCTCTTTGATTTTTCACTGGAATGTGGTAAACTGGTAAGAAATTATGCACTGTCGTGCGAGGATACGGACGGACAGTGCAAAAATAGTGATTACAAGGAGGAAATTATGGCACAGTTATGGGGAGGACGTTTCACGAAAGAAACGGACAAACTTGTATACAATTTCAATGCTTCTATTTCATTTGACCAAAAATTTTATAAACAGGATATCCGCGGAAGTAAAGCTCATGTCAGAATGCTGGCCAAGCAGGGCATCCTGACAGAAGAAGAAAGAGATCAGATCCTTGGCGGTCTGGACAGTATTCTTGCAGATGTAGAATCCGGAAAACTGGAGATTACATCTGAATATGAAGATATTCACAGTTTTGTAGAGGCAAATCTGATTGACCGTATCGGAGATCCGGGTAAGAAGCTTCATACAGGAAGAAGTCGTAATGACCAGGTCGCTCTTGATATGAAATTGTATGTGCGTGATGAGATCGAAGAGATCGATGCAGAACTGAAGAAACTTCTGGAAGCTCTTCAGGTGATCATGGAGAATAATGTGCACACATATATGCCTGGATTTACGCATTTGCAGAAAGCACAGCCGGTTACACTGGCACATCATGTAGGGGCATATTTTGAGATGTTCCGCAGGGACAGAAGCCGTATGGTTGATATTCGTAAACGTATGAATACCTGTCCGCTTGGAGCGGGTGCGCTTGCAGGAACCACTTATCCGCTGGACAGATTTTATACTGCAGAGCTGCTGGGCTTTGACGAACCGACCAGAAACAGTATGGATTCCGTATCTGACAGAGATTATGTGATCGAACTTCTTTCTGCCATGTCCACAGTTATGATGCATCTGAGCCGTTTCTGCGAGGAAATCATTCTCTGGAATTCCAATGAATACCGTTTTGTGGAGATTGATGACGCATACAGCACCGGAAGCAGTATTATGCCGCAGAAAAAGAATCCGGATATTGCAGAACTTGTAAGAGGTAAGACGGGACGTGTCTATGGTGCACTGACTTCTATTCTTACAACGATGAAGGGAATTCCGCTTGCATATAACAAAGACATGCAGGAAGACAAAGAACTTACCTTTGATGCTATTGATACCGTGAAGGGCTGCATCGCATTATTTACCGGTATGGTCTCTACCATGGAATTCCGCAAAGACGTAATGGAAGCGAGTGCAAAGAATGGATTTACCAATGCTACAGATGCTGCAGACTATCTGGTAAATCATGGAGTTCCGTTCCGTGATGCACATGGTATTGTAGGCCGCTTGGTACTGACCTGTATTGATAAGGGAATCTCTCTTGATGAACTTCCGCTTGAAGAATACAAAGAAATCTCACCTGTATTTGAACAGGATATTTATGAGGCGATCAGCATGAAGACATGTGTGGAAAAACGTGAGACATATGGTGCTCCGGGACCGAAAGTGATGGAGCAGATTATTGCAGAGAACAAAGAATATCTGAAAAATAATTAAAAACCACTTGCATTTTTGATTAAAGTGGTATAGTATGTACAAAGAAAACAGATGTGTGCCGTACAAAGACACATGCGAAATAAACGAGTGAGGAGAACGATTGTTATGAGTGAAAAACTGAGAGTCGGTATTTTAGGTGCTACAGGTATGGTAGGACAGAGATTTATTTCTCTTCTGGAAAACCATCCGTGGTTTGAGGTCGTTACTCTGGCAGCAAGCCCGAGAAGCGCTGGAAAGACATATGAGGAAGCTGTTGGCGGCAGATGGAAAATGGATACTCCAATGCCGGAAGCAGTAAAGAATATCGTAGTTATGAATGTTAATGAAGTAGAAAAAGTTGCTTCTACTGTTGACTTTGTGTTTTCCGCAGTTGACATGTCCAAAGATGAGATCAAAGCGATTGAAGAAGAATACGCAAAGACAGAGACTCCTGTTGTTTCCAACAACAGTGCACATCGCTGGACACCGGATGTGCCGATGGTAGTGCCGGAAATCAACCCGGAACATTTTGATGTGATCCAGTATCAGAAGAAACGCCTTGGTACTACTAAGGGATTCATCGCTGTTAAACCAAACTGCTCCATTCAGAGCTATGCACCGGTACTTACTGCTTGGAAAGAATTTGAACCATATGAAGTAGTTGCTACTACATATCAGGCAATTTCCGGAGCAGGAAAGACATTTAAAGACTGGCCGGAAATGGAACACAATATCATTCCATATATCGGTGGAGAAGAAGAAAAGAGCGAGAAAGAGCCGTTGAGACTGTGGGGTAAGATTGAAGACGGAGTGATCGTACCGGCTACAGAACCAGTCATCACATGCCAGTGCCTGCGTGTTCCGGTACTGAACGGACATACAGCTGCAGTATTCGTTAAATTCCGTAAGAAACCTACAAAAGAACAGCTGATCGAAGCACTTAGGAATTTCAGGGGACTTCCTCAGGAACTGGAACTTCCGAGTGCACCGAAACATTTCATCCAGTATCTGGAAGAAGACAACCGTCCGCAGGTAAGCGAGGATGTCAACTACGAACACGGAATGGGTGTATCTGTTGGACGTCTCCGTGAAGATACCGTTTACGACTATAAATTCGTCGGACTTTCCCATAACACCGTAAGAGGAGCTGCCGGTGGAGCTGTACTCTGTGCAGAAACTCTGAAAGCAAAAGGCTATATTACAAAGAAATAAAAATCATTTCAAATAATGATATTTAACCAGAACTGTCCTGACAGGAAATAAAATCTGCCAGGGCAGTTTTTTTGCGCTTTTCTGTCAAAAAAAGACATGGAGAAAACGGAAGATTTATGTTATCATAGATGGACAAGGTTAAGACAGAAAGGAAATTGAGCAAAATGGAGAAGGTATATCTTACAAAGCTCGCCCCCAATTGTGGATGTGCAGCGAAAGTAGGTCCGGGAACGCTGGCAGGTGTACTTTGTGGACTGCCGAAATTTCAGGATCCGAATCTTCTTGTTGGAACAGAAACATCTGATGATGCAGCTGTTTACAGAATTTCGGACGAACTGGCAATGATTCAGACCCTTGATTTTTTTACGCCGGTTGCAGACGATCCATATGATTTTGGGCAGATAGCAGCGGCGAATGCATTGAGTGACGTCTATGCTATGGGTGGTGAGCCGAAAACCGCATTGAATATTGTTGCTTTCCCGAAGGATATGGATACAGCAATCCTTGGCGAGATTCTGAAGGGCGGAGCGGACAAAGTAATGGAAGCGGGAGCTGTACTTGCCGGTGGGCATACGATCCAGGATGATACACCGAAGTATGGCCTGAGCGTAACAGGCTTTGTACATCCAGAGAAGTTCTGGAAGAATTACGGAGCTCAGACAGGTGACAGGCTGATCCTTACAAAACCGCTTGGAACGGGTATTGTGAATACGGCTATCAAAGCCGATATGGTATCTGAAGAGGCGCGGGAAGCAGCTTTGAAATCTATGAAGACGCTAAACAGATATGCCCGTGATGTATTAAAAAGACATACTGTTCATGCCTGTACAGATGTGACAGGGTTTGGTCTTGGCGGACATGGAACGGAAATGGCAGACGGTAGTAAGAAGACACTTGTGATCGATGCAAAAGCACTTCCGATCCTTCCAGATGTAGAAGAATACGCCTCTATGGGCCTGATTCCGGGAGGCGCATATCGCAACCGGGAATTTGCAGCAAAATCTGGTTACATAAGCACAGCAGAACTCTGGCGGGAGGATCTGGTCTTTGATCCACAGACGTCCGGCGGACTTCTTGCGGCGGTTCCGGCAGATGAAGCAGAAGAGATACTTCTGGAATTGAGTGAATCTGCTCTTTCCTGTGCGATGATCGGTGAAGTGACTGACCGGGAAAATCATGCACTGGAGATTCGATAACTGACAGTTATCGAAAATAAATGAAAATTTGTTATAAAAATATCAAACTTTGCGGTATATATATTGAGAATTTATATCAAAAATGCTATAATGCAAGAATACAATATGTGGAGGGAACAAAAGAGTTTATAAGATACTCTGTTCCTTGGAAAGGGAGGTATTTTTTATGAATCAAGAGGATGTACAGAAACTATCAAATGCAGCAAACGCGAAGATTACCCTGCTGAAAAATGACTTTTTCAAGTATTTCATGCGGGCGATCATGGCAGGGTTCTTTATTGTAGTTGCAATGATCTTTTCCAATGTTGTGGGAAATGTGTTCTCAGGGGCCGAAGAACCGGCATGGGGGAAATTCCTGGGGGCACTCGTGTTCTCGATTGCGGTATTGCTGATTTCGCTGGTAGGCGGCGAGCTTTTTACCGGAAATAATCTGGTGATGGCATTTGGAGCATTTGACAAGAAGATCAGCTGGGGCGATGCGGCTAAAGTATGGGTAGTCAGCTATATCGGTAACTTTGTTGGCTGTCTGATTCTTTCTCTGATTTTTGTATGGGCGGGAGCATCCGGAACAGCAGATTATTTTGCCGGATTTATCGGAAATAAACTTGCAATTCCGGCAGGTCAGATGTTTTTCCGTGCAGTTTTGTGTAACTTCTTTGTATGTCTTGGGGTTCTTTGTGGCATTAAGCTTAAGAGCGAAGTTGCAAAGTTTTTGATGATCGTTATGTGTATTTCTGGATTTGTTGTCAGCGGATTTGAGCACTGTGTAGCAAATATGGGTATCTTTGTAACAGCAGGATGTCTGGTACCGGGAGTTTCCATTGGAGCAATGGTTAAGAGCATGATAATCGTCACTTTGGGAAATATGGCAGGCGGTGCGCTTCTTCTTGCATGGCCTCTCAGAAAGATGAGTGCAGATAAATAATATGGGTAAATCCTTATACATAGCTGAGAAACCAAGTGTTGCTCAGGAATTTGCGAAAGCATTAAAAATTAACGGACAGAGAAAGGATGGCTATCTGGAATCAGAAGATTCTGTAGTGACCTGGTGTGTTGGGCACCTGGTCACTATGAGCTATCCTGAAAAATATGATATTAAGTATAAAAGGTGGAGTTTGGATACCCTGCCTTTTTTACCGCGTGAATTTAAGTATGAAGTGATTCCGGGGATGCAGAAACAGTTTAACATTGTTAAGGGGCTTCTGAACCGTCCGGATGTAGAGAGGATTTATGTGTGTACCGACTCCGGGCGTGAGGGAGAATATATCTATCGTCTGGTGGCACAGATGGCGGGTGTGAGAGATAAAGAGCAGCGTAGAGTATGGATCGATTCCCAGACAGAGGAAGAAATCCTTAGAGGAATCCGCGAGGCAAAAGAACTGTCAGTCTATGACAATCTGGCAGATTCTGCCTATTTGCGGGCAAAGGAAGATTATCTGATGGGAATCAATTTTTCCAGAGTCCTGACTTTGCGTTATGGCAACAGTGTTTCTAATTACCTGAACAGTAAATATCAGGCAATCTCCGTAGGCAGAGTCATGACATGTGTGCTTGGAATGGTCGTGCGTCGCGAACGGGAGATCCGATCTTTTGTGAAAACCCCGTTTTACCGTGTCCTTTCCAGTATTGCACTGGAAGGAGAACACTTTGATGGAGAATGGAGAGCAGTAGAAGGAAGCAGATATTTCCAGTCGCCGTACCTTTATAAGGAGAATGGCTTCAAAGAAAAGAAACATGCCGAGGAACTGATTCGGATGTTGGAGTCGGAACAACCCTTGTCCTGCCGCGTAGAAAAGGTGGAACGCAAAAAGGAAAACAAAAATCCGCCACTTTTATTTAACCTGGCAGAGCTTCAGAATGTCTGTTCAAAACTGTTCAAGATCAGTCCGGATGAGACACTTCGTATTACACAGGAACTGTATGAGAAAAAACTGGTGACTTATCCACGAACCGATGCCCGTGTACTGTCTACAGCTGTTGCAAAGGAAATTTACAAAAATATTTCAGGGCTTAGACGTTATCCGATGATCGACAATGCGGCAGAAGAAATTCTGCAGATGGGTTCTTATAAGACGATTGCAAAAACCAGATATGTCAATGATAAGCAGATTACAGATCATTATGCGATCATCCCGACAGGCCAGGGATTAAATGTTCTGAACAGTCTTTCTCAGACATCACAGAGAGTTTATGAGACGATCGTGCGACGTTTCCTCTGTATCTTCTGTCCGCCGGCAGTTTATCAGAAAGTCAGTCTGGTGACAGAGATGCAGAAAGAAAAGTTCTTTTCCGGTTTTAAGGTGCTGCAGGTAGAAGGATATCTGAAATATGCGACGAACTCTTTTGCCAGAAAATCAGCAGCAGACAGATCACAGGAGTCCGGCAAAGAAGACAGTGAGGAGGTATCCTGTGACGTGCAGCTTCTGAATGCGTTGCAGCGACTGAAAAAGAATGATATACTGACTGTAGATGCTCTGAACATTAAAGAGGGAGAAACGTCTCCGCCGAAACGGTATAATTCAGGTTCTATGATTCTGGCAATGGAAAATGCAGGACAGCTGATCGAAGATGAGGAACTGAGGGCACAGATCAAGGGAAGTGGAATCGGGACAAGTGCAACAAGAGCAGAGATTCTTAAGAAACTTGTTTCTATCAAATACTTGTCGTTAAATAAAAAGACACAGGTAATCACGCCAACGCTTCTTGGAGAGATGATCTTTGATGTTGTAAACTGTTCGATTCGTCAGCTTCTGAATCCTGAACTGACAGCAAGCTGGGAAAAAGGCCTTACATATGTGGCAGAGGGAAGCATTACTTCACAGGAGTACATGGACAAACTGGAACATTTTGTGCGTGTGCGTACTGCCCAGGTGGAACAGAGTAATTATCAGTATGCACTGCGACAGTTTTTTGACGCAGCCGCTGCGAATTATAAATCGAAGCCAACGGCTTCCAGACGAGGAGGAAAATCATAATCATGTTAAAAGATTTTACAGTTGCAAATCTTCTGGATTTGAATGAAACAATAGCTGCAGAGTTATTTGAAGGAAAGACATATCCATGGGAAGTTCTCCCGGAAATCAGTGATTTTATTATGAAACTTGGTCCGACGCTTAATCCGTCTGAGTATGAGTGCAGGGATGGCAATGTATGGATCGCAAGATCTGCCAAAGTAGCTCCGACAGCATCTATCAATGGTCCGGCTATTATCGGTAAAGATGCAGAAGTTCGCCACTGTGCATTTATCCGCGGAAATGCGATCGTAGGAGAGGGTTCAGTAGTTGGAAATTCCACAGAACTTAAGAATGTGGTTATTTTTAATAAAGTACAGGTTCCACATTATAATTATGTGGGGGATTCTGTTCTGGGATATAAATCCCACATGGGAGCAGGTTCTATCTGCTCCAACGTTAAGTCAGACAAGAAACTGGTCGTTGTTAAAGATAGTGATGAGAAGATAGAGACAGGACTGAAGAAATTTGGTGCCATGCTTGGTGACCATGTAGAAGTTGGATGTGGCTCTGTGCTGAATCCTGGAACTGTGATCGGCAGAAATACGAATATATATCCGCTTTCACCGGTAAGAGGCTGCATTCCGGCAGACAGTATCTACAAAAACGCAGCCGAGATCATCAAAAAGAATTAAGACCGGCTAAACAGTCTTTAAAGAAAAAAGAGATTCCGGATGATCACAAGGATTGTGATGTGTACGGGATAGAATAAGTAAAAGAAATACTTCGCGGCTTTTCCTCGGATAAAGCCGCGTTTTCCATTGTACATATTAATGGAAATAAAGGCAAAGCAGGCTTTCCATTCATAACTCAGCCAGCAGCTTCCAACGATCGCCTGGGATACTTTCTCATTTCGGAGAAGATACATCAGAACGAGAAAGATGAAACCACGCCATCCGTAATCCGCATGCAGCAGGATAGAGATACTGAGGAGCGCAAGCAGAGAGAAAAGCTGCACCCACGGCGTTTCCCAGAAGTACTCAAGGGCACAGAAGGCAAGATATCCAAGAAAGAGAGTAAAAAAAACATTCTGTTTATCGGCATAATACCAGGTGTTTGCAAACATAAAATTCCACGGAATTTCGGAAATTATTGCAAACAGCAGCAGATTCCGGCCATATTTTCTGCGGTCATGCGTATGAAGAAATCCTTCGACGATCAGGAAACAGAAAATAGGAAAAGCACATCGTCCGATATCGCGGACAATACGATAGAAAGTAATTCCTTTTCCATTGATATAAAAGAGCTCCGTGAGCGCCGGCGGATAGTGGCTGAGTATGATTGCACCTGTATGATCGATCAGCATGGCAATACAGGCAAGCAGTTTCAGCATGCTGCCACTTAGAATCTGAAAGCGTGCCGGAAAAATGCTTGGAGGGAGTTTGTCAGACATAGAATTTTCTCCTTGTTTTTTAATGAATTTTATCACATTTATACAAGAACGGCAATTATATGATATCCATATAGAAAAGTTCGTATTTTTTGACATAAGTTTGGCTGGACTAACAGGAGTGCTTTGTGAGAAAATACATTCAGGTTGTTAGTCTATCTTTTAACAACATCATAAGTAAATCTATACTTGAAAGGAGTTTTAACATGATTTATTCACGCGAAGTAGAAGAAATGTGCCCAGTTGCACAGGGTGTCCATCACGGCGCCGCTCCAATCCCGGAAGAAGCAAAATGGGTTCAGGCTAAGGAAGTGAAGGACATTTCCGGTTTCACACATGGTGTAGGCTGGTGTGCTCCTCAGCAGGGTGCCTGTAAGCTGTCCCTGAACGTAAAAGAAGGTATCATCCAGGAAGCACTGGTTGAGACAATCGGATGCTCAGGTATGACTCATTCCGCAGCTATGGCATCTGAGATTCTTCCAGGACTGACTGTTATGGAAGCTCTGAATACAGACCTTGTTTGTGATGCTATCAACACAGCTATGAGAGAACTTTTCCTTCAGATCGTATACGGACGTTCCCAGTCTGCATTCTCTGAAGACGGACTTGCAGTAGGTGCTGGTCTGGAAGACCTTGGTAAAGGACTTCGTTCTCAGGTTGGTACAATGTACGGAACACTTAAAAAAGGTCCTCGTTACCTGGAAATGGCAGAAGGCTATGTTACAGGTATCGCTCTTGACGAAGATAATGAAATTATCGGTTATCAGTTCGTAAGCCTTGGCAAAATGACTGACTTCATCAAAAAAGGTGATGACCCGAACACAGCATGGGAAAAAGCAAAAGGTCAGTACGGCCGTGTTGCAGATGCTGTTAAGATCATCGACCCACGTAAAGAATAATTATACCGATTATAATTTCAGGAGGATAAGTAAATGGCTTTATTTGAATCATATGAGAGACGAATTGACAAAATCAATTCAGTTTTAAACAGCTATGGAATCGCTTCTATCGAAGAAGCAGAGAAAATCACTAAAGATGCAGGCCTTGACGTATACAATCAGATCAAAGGCATCCAGCCAATCTGCTTCGAGAATGCTTGCTGGGCATACATCGTAGGTGCAGCTATCGCAATCAAAAAAGACTGCAGAAGAGCAGCTGACGCAGCAGCAGCTATCGGTGAAGGACTTCAGGCTTTCTGTATTCCTGGCTCCGTTGCTGATACACGTAAAGTAGGTCTTGGACATGGTAACCTTGGTAAAATGCTTCTGGAAGAAGAAACAGACTGCTTCTGCTTCCTGGCTGGACATGAGTCCTTTGCAGCAGCTGAGGGTGCTATCGGTATCGCAGAAAAAGCTAACAAAGTTCGTAAAAAACCACTTCGTGTTATCCTGAACGGTCTTGGAAAAGACGCTGCTCAGATCATCTCCCGTATCAACGGATTTACATATGTAGAGACAGAGTATGATCCATACAAGAACGAAGTTAAAGAAGTATTCCGTAAATCTTATTCTGAAGGACTTCGTGCAAAAGTTAACTGCTACGGCGCTAACAGCGTTCCGGAAGGTGTTGCCATCATGTGGAAAGAAGGCGTTGACGTTTCTATCACAGGTAACTCCACAAACCCGACTCGTTTCCAGCATCCGGTTGCAGGTACTTACAAGAAAGAATGCAACGAAAAAGGAAAGAAATACTTCTCCGTTGCATCCGGTGGTGGTACAGGACGTACACTTCATCCGGACAACATGGCAGCAGGTCCTGCTTCCTACGGTATGACCGATACACTTGGACGTATGCATTCTGACGCTCAGTTCGCAGGATCCTCTTCCGTACCGGCTCACGTAGAAATGATGGGTCTGATCGGCGCTGGTAACAACCCGATGGTTGGTATGACAGTTGCTGTAGCAGTAGCGGTACAGGAAGCTGCAGACGCTGGCAAGTTCTAATATTTGTATAGAATATTAAACGTTTATAGCAAAAAATCCCCTCCACGTAAGTGGAAGGGATTTTTTTATCTCTAATCTCTCTGGAAAAGATCTCGGGTATATACTTTATCTTTTACATCATCCAGGATCTGACTGTAACGGTTTGCGATGATACAGTCGCTCAGATTTTTAAATTTATCAAGATCATTGACAACTTTGCTTCCAAAGAAGGTAGATCCGTCCTTCAGGGTTGGTTCATAGATGATCACGGAAGCACCCTTGGCTTTGATTCGCTTCATGACTCCCTGAATAGAAGACTGACGGAAGTTGTCAGAGTTGGATTTCATAGTCAGACGATAAACACCTACAGTGACTGATTTTTCCATGGAAGAATTGTAAGTATTTTCTTCATCATAACCGTAATAACCGGCTTTCTGTAATACACGGTCTGCAATGAAATCTTTACGCGTACGATTACTTTCAACGATCGCACTCATCATATTCTGTGGAACATCGTTATAGTTGGCGAGAAGCTGCTTGGTATCTTTTGGAAGACAGTATCCACCGTAACCGAAGGAAGGATTGTTGTAATGTGTTCCAATACGAGGATCCAGGCAGACACCCTGAATAATGTTCTGCGTATTCAGACCTTTCATTTCAGCGTAAGTATCCAGCTCGTTAAAGTAGGAAACACGAAGTGCAAGGTAGGTGTTTGCAAACAGTTTTACAGCCTCTGCTTCAGTAAATCCCATAAATAATGTATCAATGTTTTCTTTCAGAGCACCTTCCTGGAGAAGAGCTGCAAAATTGTGGGACGCCTGTACCAGTTTCGGATCATCCGGATCTGTAGCAACGATAATGCGGCTTGGATACAGGTTATCGTACAGTGCTTTGGATTCACGAAGAAATTCCGGACTGAAAATGATATTTGCTGTATTGTATTTCTTTCTGACAGATTCTGTATAGCCGACCGGAATCGTGGATTTGATGACCATGATCGCATATGGATTTACTTTGAGGACAAGTTCGATCACAGCTTCAACGGCAGATGTATCAAAATAGTTTTTCTGACTGTCGTAGTTTGTCGGTGCTGCAATGACTATATAGTCAGCATTTGTGTAAGCAGCTTCACCATCCAGTGTAGCTGTCAGGTCAAGCTCTTTTTCTGCAAGATATTTTTCGATATATTCGTCCTGAATCGGAGATTTGCGTTTGTTGATCAGATCAACTTTCTCAGGAATGATATCAACAGCAGTAACATGATTGTGCTGTGCAAGTAATGTTGCAATGGAAAGACCGACATAACCTGTGCCTGCGACAGCAATGTTCAAAGGAGAAGGAGATGGCAACCGGGAAGCGGACTGTTCAGTAAATGCTTCATCCGGATCAAATCCAAGGCATTCTCCAAGACTTTCCAGTTGTGGAATTGATGGAATAAAATCTTTTTTCTCCAGACGGGATAACAGAGAACGATTGATGCCGGTAGCATCAGCCAGTTCCTGTTGAGTCATGGATTTTTCTTTTCGCTTGCCGGAAACAAGTTCGGCAAGTCGTGTCATAGATAATTTTTTCATTGAGAATCTTTTTACCTTTCATAAAATGTTATTTTAAATAACAACATATAGCATATAAATTAATTCTGTTTAATTGAATGCTACCATATTGGTAAAAAGATTGCAATACAAAGAAAACAGGAAAATAAGAAAAATATTTTGAATGTTATTTTAAATAACAAATCTTCCGAATCCTTCGAAGCACAGAATGTGTATGATTTTTCAGTTTTGATACAGGAGTGGCTTCTTCAAATGTAAGCATCTGCGAAGAAAGTGTAGCATAATAGGATTTTTTGTTCAGAAGAAGCTTTTGCTGTCCATATGCAAGAGGAAATTCCGCCATACGGTGTAAACTGTGATAACAGATCGTATGCCCATCGCAATCCCAGCAAAATTCGATATGTGTAATACCAGAAAACATTTCGTATGGAATGACTGCTGTAAATTTCAGGAATACAGCAAGTTTCTGTCCATTAAAACGAAAAACGTGTTCCGGATCTTCGCGGAAACAGCATTTTACCATATGTGTAGTATGACCGGTTGTGATTCGAAGAAACAGATTGGCTGGATATGGAAAACGCAGATAGATCTTAGCTGCACCCTCCAGCAGGATATCATGTTTCATAAGTTCCATGGAAGTCAGACGAAGCTGATAAGATGAAGCGTGACCGGTACTCAGATCAGGATATTGAAACCAGGCATCTTCGCTCTTGTCGTCAAACTGCAAAGTTCCGGAATCCGGTGCTTTTTTTATGCTCATGATATAGTCCTTCAGTTCCATGGATAGATTTTTCTGCTCAAGAATGATGTGGTCGTCAATCTGAAAAACAGCATCGAACAGCATTTTCAAAAAAATAGTTTTTTCATGAGGCGTTAATACGGTTTCTGGAATTTCATCAACTTTGAAGCGTCCCTGCAGATCGTACATGACATTGTACTGTACATAATCCGGAATGGCTCCGAAACGGGATTTTGCCTCATCCAATGCCCAGAATATGTAGTTCTTGAGGCAGTCAATGTACCATTCTCTGTGCGATTTGGAACCGTTCAGGGCAGAATTCATGGATGTACGGGCACGATACAGGTAGCGCCCCTGTGGGACAATGCCATATTGGGGATTCTCTAAAAGTAGTTCCATGATCGCCCTGGAATCTTCTGCATAACGAAGAGAGGTATCGAATGTATGATCGTTCAGAGCTTCTCTTTTGAAAAAAGCAGATGCTGATGACATTTGTACATAAGAATAATGCGTGGTCAGATCAATGACCTGCGCTTTGTCGGAAGCATATTTGTAATTCAGGCGATGTGGTTCGTTTTTTTGTTCGAAGTAAAAAATAGGAACAGAAACAAGATCCACCTCTTTATCATGCTCAATAAAAAAGTCATAGACGGAAGAAAGTGTATCAGGAGTCAGTTTATCGTCAGAATCCATGAAATTAACGTATCTTCCACGGGCTACAGCGATACCTGCATTTCGTGCGCTGGCAACGCCACCGTTGGGTTTGTGTATTACGACGATGTTTTCCGGATATTTATGCTGATATTCATCGCAGATAGCTCCGGAAGCATCGGTGGATCCGTCATCGACAAGAATAAGCTCCACGGATTCGAGAAAACCTATATCCTGTGAAAGGATACTGTCAATTGCCTCGGAAAGGTAAGGCGCTACATTATAGACAGCTGTTACAATGGAAAATTTAAAAAGGTAATTGGTATTTGTCGGTTTCAACACAATCTTCTCCTTCATTTCATAATAAAATTATCCTATCACAAAATTGCTGTCCGGTGTAAAAATTATGGGTTTGTGACAGAAAATTAATATTTGGGGCAGTTATTCGACAGAGGACTGAAAAAATATCATGGAAAATGATTGCAATTAAATAGTAAACAAAGTATGCTATAAATATTGAAAAAACGAAATGGTGTATGAGATTAGGATTATGAAAAAAATTACGGTAATTATTTCTGCAGGTGATACAGATAAATATATGGAAGAAACGCTGGATTCACTTTCAGCGCAGTCAATCGTAAATGATATCGAGATAATCGATCAGACAAAGCCCGGCCAGATAACACGCGGGGACGAAGTATTAAATAAAGCAGAGGGGAAATATCTGTATTTTATGAATAGTGGGGATTTGCTCACTTCATTTGCTTTGGAAGAGTTGTGGAATATATGTGAGACGAAACATCTGGATATTCTGCTGTTTTCCGGGGCAGTTTTTTATGAAAATACAAAACTCGCGAAACGATATAAAAATCTTTCAGATGAATTTTACAGATGCGGCTCTTACGCGCAGGTAATAACAGGGAAAGAAATGCGAAATCAGCTGAAAAAGAATAAGGATATATTACCGCCCGTATCCATGCAGATTTTGAAAAAAGATTTACTTATCGGGGAAAAAACGGACTTTCATAATAGAATAGATACAGATAGATGCTTTGTAAAACGTATTCTGTTGAAGGCTGAAAGAGTTTTTTGCGTAAATGATAGTTATCTTTATAAGAGAATAACAGAACCATCCGGTGTGGGCAAAATGCTGCAGGTATTAACGACACCGGGGTATTTGGTGAAAAAGATATTCAGGTATATGAGAAAAAACGGAATAAAATGTACAGGCATAGCAATCATTCGAAAGCTTCGTGCAAGATAATGACAGATCAGGAGGAATGGAAGATGGCAAAAGTATCCATACTAATGCCGGCATGCAATGTTGAAAAATTTTTAAAAGAATGCATGGACAGTGTAGTAAATCAGACTTTAAAGGACATAGAGATTATTTGCATAGATGATGGATCCAGAGATTCAACAGGGAATATTCTGGATGAATATGCGCAGAAAGACAATCGTATCAAAGTGATCCATAAAGCGAATTCGGGGTACGGACATAGTATGAATGTTGGACTTCAAAATGCGACAGGAGAATATATAGGCATTATTGAAACGGATGATTTTGCAGATCTTAATATGTTTGATGAATTATATAAAGCAGCAAAAGAAAATCATGCAGATGTTGTGAAATCAAACTATTATTCTTATGTATCGCAGCCGGAACCTCAGAGCACATATTATGAAGTGCTAAAAGAATATGATCTGTATGATCAGGTGTTCAGGCCAGTGGAACATCCGGAAATCTTTCGGGTGAGACCATGTATCTGGAGCGGGATTTATCGGAGAGAATGGCTGTTGGAAAATCATGTATCTTTTGCGGAAACACCGGGTGCTTCCTATCAGGATACAGGATTTGCGTTTAAAGTATGGGCAAGTGCGGAAAGAGCATTGCTGCTTCGTGATGCCTACCTTCATTATCGCACAGATAATGCAAATTCATCGGTAAAAGCGGCTGCCAAAATATATTGTATCTGTGATGAATTTAAATCTATTGAAGAATTTCTTGAAAAACGACCGGAGTTAAAAGAAGAACTGGAGAAACCGGTTATATCTTTGAAATATATATCTTATCGGTGGAATCTGTTCAGACTTACAATGGAATTCAAATATGCTTTTTTGGAGAGGATGCATAAAGAACTTTCAGAGGCGAAGAATAAGGGACTTTTTGACGAAAAATATTTTACGGAAAAAGAATGGACAGATATCAATCGATTAGTAGATGATATGGATGGCTTTTTTGATGAAACATTTCGAAAAGAGCTGCTCAGGTTTGGAAGCGAAGCAGAACTGGCGAAGGCATTGAAAAAGAGCGAAAACAAGGTGAAAAAACTTCAGAAAAAAATAGATGACATGGAAAATTCTTCATCTTTAAAAATTGGAAGAGCAATTACCTTTGTTCCGCGAAAGCTGAAAAAAATGTTGCATTAATCAAAGGGGAATAGATATGAGTAATGATATACCTGCGGTTTCGGTGATAATTCCGGTATACAATGCGGCAGAATTCTTAAAAGACGGATTAAACAGCCTGCTGAAGCAGACTCTGAGAGAGATTGAAATTATCTGTGTGGATGATGGGTCAACAGATGGATCACTGGTAATTCTGAAAGAATTCGAAAAAGCAGATGCCAGGATCAGAGTCATTCATCAGGAAAATCAGGGAGCAGGAGCAGCCAGAAATAATGGAATGGATGTTGCAAGAGGAAAATACCTGGCTTTTCTGGATGCAGATGATTTCTTTGAGAAAAATATGCTGAAAGCCGCATATGACAGAGCGGAAGAAACAGAGGCAGAAGTATGTGTGTTTAATGCAGACCTCTATGATCATACAGAGAAAGTATACAAAAAATGCACATGGGCATTTCGGAAGCAGTATTTCCGAAAAGAGCCGTTTGCAGCAACTGATGAAAATGTAAGAAATAATATTTTTAGAATGTTTAATGGCTGGCCATGGGATAAATTATACCAGAGGGAGTATGTCAGGAGATTGGGAATCAAGTATCAGAATCTTCGAACAACAAATGATATGCTCTTTGTTTTTATTGCGCTTGCCTGTGCTTCCAGAATTTCTACAGTAGATGAGGTCTTGATCCATCAGAGAGTCAATGTCAGAACATCTCTGTCGCGTACAAGAGAGAAATCATGGGATTGTTTCTATATTGCGCTTTTGGCTATGCAAAAGGAGCTAAAAGACAGAGGTTTATACGATACCTTAGAAAGGGCATTTGTTAATTGGGCACTTAATTTTTCACTGTGGCAGTTAAATACAATGACAGGAAGTGCATATGAAAAGACATACAGACTGCTCAAAAGAAAGGGTTTTGACTGCCTTGATATCAGCCGTCATAACAGAAGATATTTTTACAGTAACAAAGAATATGATAAATTCCTGAAAATCTATACAACGCCTTATGAGAAGAGTTCTGGTTATCAAAAGGTAAAATAATTTATTGTCAGAGATAAACAGAAACCTCAGATTACAGAAGTCCATTTTTCTCTGTAATATAATAAGAACCAGAATACGTGCATAAATTGACAATACAGCAGATAAGAGGAAAGAGATTATGGCAGACAAATTTAAGCTCAGCAGAAAAGCAAAGAAAATCATATTGGGCGCATGTATCGGAGGTGTGGTTGTTCTTACGGCGGGGCTTTTTACTTATATACATATTTCAGATACCAATACACTTGGAAGAAAAATATCTATTTATGGGGTGGATGTTTCCACGCTGACGACAGATAAGGCAGAACAGAAGCTTCTGGATGCTTTTCGCAGCCGTAAGGTACAGTTCAAAGAAGGTGGCTCGGATGTCTATCAGACAACGGTGAGTGAACTTGGATATGATCTGGATGAGTCAGCACTTAAAAGTGAGCTTACAGAATTGCAGACAACGCGGGAAGCAAACAGAAAGATCTTGCCACGCAGGAAGATTACAAGATCGCATATCAGATCCAGAAGGATGAAGAACAGGAAAAGAAAGCTCTTGCGTCTTCTAATTTTGGAGATAAAGAGCGTACGGCATCCGTTGATGCAGCGGTTCAGTATGATGAACAGCAGAAGCAGTTTGTTCTGGTCAATGATGTGCAGGGAAATGAAATTGATGAGACCAGACTTCAAAGCTATGTAGATCAGATGCTGGATGATAATTTTCGGCTGAAGCTTCTTGGTGGGGATATTCAGATCACGTTGGATACAAATGTTTATCAGCAGCCGTCTGTAACGGCTTCTGATGAAATGCAGAATAAAGTTACAGGACTGAATGATCAGTTGAATAAATATCGCAGTACTACAGTTACATATACATTGGGAAGTACGACGGAAGTAATTGATGCAGGAACAATCGAGACATGGCTGCAGATTACAGATGACAGCCTGAATATTGATCAGGAAGCAGTGAAGTCTTATGTACAGAATCTTGCAGCGAAGTATAATACCATCTATGTTCCACGTACATTCCACACATCCTATGGAAATGATGTCACGGTATCCGATAATGAATATGGATTTCAGATCGATCAGGATGGAGAAGTGCAGCAGTTGCTGACAGATCTTGCGAGTGGTACTGCAGTTACACGAGATCCGGTATACAGCATCAGTGGCATGCAGCGTAACGGTGCAGATGATCTGAACGGAAGCTATATAGAAGTAAGTCTGGATAACCAGCATCTGTGGCTGTACAAAGATGGAGCACTTGTGACAGAAACAGATATCGTCAGTGGAGCACCAAAAGCCGGCAGGGAGACATACAGAGGAGCATGGCCGATTGCCTACAAGGCAAGTCCATATAACCTGAGCAGTCAGGAATATGGATACAACGTAAAAGTAAATTACTGGATGCCATTTGTATATGGGCAGGGGCTTCATGATGCATCCTGGCAGTCTTCTTTCGGAGGAAACCGATATAAAAGTGGCGCCGGAAGTCATGGCTGTATCAACCTTCCGACAGATCAGGCAGCACTGATCTATAATACGATTGACGGCGGATATCCGATCATTATTTATTAAAAAGATACATAAAATGCAAAAGACCAGTCCGAAAGTGGGCTGGTTTTTTTGTGCAGAAATATTTTAAAAGGTATTCCGGATAAATGAGGAATGTAAGATTAATTAAAAGGTGTTTCATTGACATTTTTTTGGCAAAATAATATAATAAAATGGCATATGTGAAGGAGGAAGTTATGGCACATAAAACAGGACTGGAAGATTATTATGTAATTAAAAATCAAAAGAAACTTCATTTCGGCTATACGACCGGATCCTGTGCGGCGGGAGCTGCAAAAGGTGCCACGGAAATGCTTCTCGGAGGTCAGAAACAGAACGAGACAGATCTTATGACACCAAAGGGAATTCTTCTCCATCTGGAATTGCATGACGTTTGTATGGAAAAAGATACAGTGATCTGCGCAGTACGTAAAGATGCGGGGGATGATCCGGATACGACGAATGGAATTCTGGTCTATGCCAGAGTGGAAAAATGTCCGAAATCCTCTGAGATTACGGTTGATGGAGGGAAAGGTGTCGGAAGAGTGACGCGTCCGGGACTTTCACAGAAAGTGGGAGAAGCAGCAATCAATCCTGTGCCAAAGGCCATGATCCTGAAAGCAGTGGAGGATGCAGCAGATCGATACCACTATGAGGGTGGCCTGAAAGTAACGATTTCTGTTCCAGAAGGTGAACAGATCGCGAAAAAGACTTTTAATCCCCGTCTGGGAATCCAGGGTGGCATCTCTATTCTTGGAACGTCCGGTATCGTAGAACCTATGAGTGAGAAAGCCTTGATTCAGAGTATTCAGGTAGAAATGAAACAGCATTTTTCACAGGGGGAACAGTATCTGATTGTGACTCCGGGAAATTATGGGGCAGATTACCTTCGGGAGCATATGAATCTTCCTTTTGAAAAAAACATCAAGTGCAGTAATTATGTAGGTGAAACCATTGATATGGCTGTGAACATGGGAGTAAAGGGGATTCTTTTTATTTCGCATATTGGCAAATTTGTCAAAGTTGCTGCCGGAATCATGAATACACATTCACACAGCGCAGACGGACGTATGGAGGTTCTGTGTGCGGCAGCAATACGCTCCGGAGCAGATCTGGAATGTGCCAGAGAGATTCTGGCATGCAACACGACGGATGAGGCCCTGCATGTGCTTGATCGTTATCATATTTTACAGAAAGCGATGGAGGATGTGACCCGACATATCCAGTTTTATCTGGATCATCGTTCTTATCAGCAGATCCTTCTGGGTGCAGTGATCTTTTCCAATGAATTTGGATATCTTGGCCAGACAGAGCATGCAGAAGAACTGATCCGTAAAATAAATTCAGCTGAGAGTAAATGACAAATTAAACAATTATATATAAAAAAGGAGAATAAAAACATGGTACATTTTGTTGGAGCAGGACCGGGATCACCGGATCTTATCACAGTCAGAGGTAAACAGTATCTGGAGGAGGCGGATGTGATCATCTATGCAGGTTCGCTGGTAAATCCGCAGCTGCTTGAATACAGCAAGGATGTTTGTACGATTCATAACAGTGCGAAGATGACACTGGAAGAAGTCATCTCCGTTATGGAGAGAGCAGAAGCAGAAGGGAAGATGACTGTGCGTCTTCATACAGGTGATCCTTGTATTTACGGTGCAATCCGTGAGCAGATGGATATTCTGGATGAGAAGGGCATTATGTATGACTATTGTCCTGGTGTCAGTGCGTTCTGCGGTGCGGCAAGTGCCCTGAATCTGGAATATACTCTGCCGGATATCTCACAGAGTGTGATCATCACAAGAATGGAAGGCCGTACACCGGTTCCATCCAAAGAAAGCATTAAGTCATTTGCAGCTCATCAGGCAACGATGGTCGTTTTCTTAAGCACCGGTATGCTGGAAGAACTCAGCCGCAGACTGATCGAAGGCGGATATACAGCTGATACGCCGGCGGCAATTGTATACAAGGCAACCTGGCCGGATGAGAAGAAATTTGTCTGCACAGTAGGCACGCTTGCACAGACTGCTGCAGAAAACAATATCACAAAGACTGCACTGATGATCATCGGGGATTCTGTAAAAGCAGCTCACTATGATCGCTCAAAACTGTATGATCCGGGATTCACTACCGAATTCCGTGAAGCAACAGAGTGAGAACGCGCAGTAAATAATCCGATCTAAATGGAGAATTAAATAATGCGTATTTCAATCATTTGTTTCAGTCTTACAGGATATATGACTGCGGAAGACCTGCAAAAAGACCTTCAGGGCAAAGGTTATACGGCAGAAATTTATAAGAAAAGTAAATATCTCGATGATTCGATTGCGGAAAGTACAGGAATCTGGGCAGGCCGCCATTTTGAGACAGATGATGCGATTATTTTTGTCGGAGCCTGTGGAATCGCGGTGCGCAGCATTGCACCTTACGTAGCAAGTAAGAAGTCTGATCCGGCGGTACTGGTGATCGATGAATGTGGAAAGTTTGTGATATCTCTGTTATCAGGACATCTTGGCGGTGCGAATGAACTGACTCTGGAAGTTGCGGAGCTTCTGGGTGCAGTTCCAGTCGTAACGACAGCGACAGATCTTCATCATCGCTTTGCAGTGGATGTCTTTGCAAAAAAGAATTGCTGTGGAATTCAGAATATGAAAGCGGCAAAGGAGGTTTCGGCAGCCTTGCTTGCGGGAGAACCTGTCGGATTTTACAGTGAATTTCCATGGACAGGAAAGTTGCCGGAAGGCCTGGAAGAGCCTTCGGAAGACACGCAGGATAAACCGGAGATTGGAATTGCAGTAACCATTCATCCAACCTGTAAGCCGTTTACATCCACGGTGCAGATCATTCCCAGGGTGGTGACACTGGGAATGGGCTGCCGCAGGAATAAAGAAGCGGATGTAATTGAAAAAGAAGCTAGTGTCTGTCTGGCGGACGCGGATATATACAGCCAGGCAGTAGAGAAGCTGACAAGCATTTCCATCAAAAAAGACGAAGTGGGGCTTCAAAAACTTGCAGAAGACTGGAGAATCCCGTTTATCACATTTGAGGAAGAAGAGCTGAGTCATGCAGAGGGGGAATTTACCCCTTCCGAATTTGTAAAAAAGATCACAGGCGTGAATAATGTCTGTGAACGAAGTGCAGTCCTGGGTGCGGAGCAGGGCCGCCTGATCAAAAATAAGACAGGGAGAAATGGCGTGACAACCGCGCTTGCACTCCGGAACTGGGAGGTTCATTTTGAATAAAATATATGTAGTTGGAATCGGACCGGGAGGCTGTGATCAGATGACCGGTATTGCAATGAATGCTTTGAAAGACAGTGATACGATCATTGGATATACGGTATATGTGGATCTTGTCAAAGATACATTTCCAGATAAAGAATATCTGACCACACCAATGAAAAAAGAAGTGGACAGATGTGTGCTGGCTTTTGAAGAGGCTATGAAAGGCAAAAGGGTTTCCATGATCTGCAGCGGTGATGCCGGAGTCTATGGTATGGCCGGACTGATGTATGAAGTAGGAGAAAAATATCCGGAAGTAGAACTGGAGATCGTTCCGGGAGTAACAGCCGCACTTGGCGGAGCGGCAGTCCTTGGTGCACCGCTGATCCATGATTTCTGCCTGATCAGCTTAAGTGACCTTCTGACTCCATGGGAAAAGATTGAAGCAAGACTTCTTGGTGCATCTCAGGCGGATTTTGTAATCTGTCTCTATAACCCCTCCAGTAAAAAACGCCATGATTATTTACAGAAAGCCTGCGATCTGATGATGCAGTACAAATCTCCGGAAACAGTTTGCGGAACAGTATGCAATATCGGAAGAGAAGGGGAAGAATATCAGGTTATGACATTGAAAGAACTTCGAGATAGACAGGTTGATATGTTCACCACAGTATTTATCGGAAATTCCCAGACAAAAGAAATAAATGGCAAAATGGTAACTCCAAGAGGATATCGGAATGTATAAAGCAATTGTTTTTGCTGGTACTACAGAAGGCTATGAAATCAGCCGGTTTCTGAGTGAAAATAAAGTATCTGTACTTGCCTGTGTCGCGACGGAATATGGATCCAGATCTCTTGAAGAAAATGAATTTTTATCGATTCGTGCAGAACGCCTTGACAAAGAACAGATGCAGGAGCTTTTTGCAGCAGAAAGACCGGAACTGGTTTTGGATGCAACACATCCATATGCGGCAGAAGTGACAGTAAATATCCGTGAGGCCTGTGAAAACACAGCAGTTTCTTATGTGAGAGTCCTTCGTGAAGGAGGCGTTCACAAAGATGCAGTTTATGTAGAAAATACAGAGGCAGCAGTAGATTATCTGAAACATGTATCGGGAAATGTTCTGCTTACGACGGGCAGTAAGGAACTTTCTGCTTATACAGAAATTCCGGGTTATCAGGAAAGAATGTTTGCAAGAGTCCTTTCCATTCAGAATGTGATCGAAAACTGTCGCATGCTGGGATTCGAGGGCAAAAATCTGATTGCCATGCAGGGTCCTTTTTCGAAAGAATTGAATGCTGCCATGCTGCGTCAGTATGACTGCAGATATCTGGTAACAAAAGATTCCGGAAAAGCAGGCGGATTTGAAGAAAAGATTCAGGCTGCCACAGAATGTGGCGCAATTCCTGTGATCATTGGCCGTCCGGTGCAGGAAAAGGGAATTTCTGTAAAAGAATGCAAACGTATGCTGCCAGAGAAATTTGGATTCCAGCCGACACCACATGTAGTTCTCCTGGGAATTGGAATGGGAAGCAAGGAAACATTGACGATTCAGGGCAATGAGGCAGTGGAACAGGCGGATCTGATCATAGGCGCCAGAAGGATGGCAGATGCAGTGGCACTTCCGGGACAGGATGTCTTTTATGAATACAGAAGTGCTGAGATTGCAGAGTATATTAAGAAACATCCGGAATATGAAAAAGTTGTGATCGCACTATCCGGTGATGTCGGTTTTTATAGTGGGGCAAAAGGACTTTTGAAAGCTTTGGACGGAAATGCCGAAATCATCTGCGGTATATCCTCTGTTGTTTATTTTATGTCAAAAATTGGTCTTTCATGGGATGATGCAAAGATTGTCAGTGCACATGGAAGAGTATGCAATCTGGTATCCCTGATTCGAACAAATCAGAAGGTTTTTGCAATTCTTGGCACTTCAGATGGAACCGCACATCTTGCACAGAAACTGACGGATTATGGAATGGGTGAAGTGCAGCTTTATGTCGGGGAGAATCTGTCTTATGAGGATGAGAAAATATTTGTAAAACAGGCGAGGGAACTTACAGATTACAGAGGAGATGCCTTGAGTGTGATCTGTGCCTGGAATCCGGATGCAAAAACAGCATTGACCACACATGGACTTCCAGATGATGCATTTACCCGTGGAAAAGCACCGATGACCAAGACAGAGGTACGAACAGTTTCGCTGGCAAAATTATGTCTTAAAGAGGATTCGGTCTGTTATGATATCGGGGCCGGAACTGGTTCTGTATCTGTGGAGATGGGACTTCGTGCAAGTCAGGGAAGCGTATATTCCATTGAGAAAAAAGAGGATGCACTTGTGCTTCTCGAGGAAAATAAAAAGAAATTTGCGTTAGATCATATGAGGATCATAGCAGGAACGGCCCCTGAAGCAATGGAAGAACTTCCGGCTCCTACCCATGCTTTTATTGGTGGATCTTCCGGAAATATGAAAGAAATTGTGGAACTTCTTCTTGAAAAAAATCCACAGGTTCGTATGGTCATAAATTGTATTACACTTGAAACGGTCGGAGAAACTTTGTCCTGCATAAAGGAAATGCAGACAGAACGCAGCGAGTGGAAGTGGGAGAGTGAAGTTGTGCAGCTTGGTGTGTCCAGATCCAAAGAAATCGGTAGATATCATATGATGATGGGAGAAAATCCTATTTATATTATTACCATACAGGCGCATAAAAAGGAGAATTTTGTATGAAAGCGGCAAGAATTCTCCTGGCAGCAGGAGCCAGTGGAAGCGGAAAAACGCTGATCACATGTGGACTTTTGCAGGCACTGATGAATCGTGGTCTGAAAACAGCATCTTTTAAATGTGGGCCGGACTATATTGATCCGATGTTCCATAGTCGTGTCATAGGCGCAAAATCAAGAAATCTGGATACCTTTTTTACAGACAGTGAAACTACAAAATATCTCTTCTGTGAAAATGCGGCGGACTGTGATATTTCTGTTATGGAAGGAGTAATGGGATTTTATGACGGTGTTGCAGGGACAACAACGAAAGCAAGTGCTTACGATCTGGCGTCTGTTACAGATACGCCTGTGATTCTGATCGTAAACAGCAGAGGCATGAGTGTTTCTCTTGCAGCATATGTGAAAGGCTTTATGGAATACAGGAAGGACAGTCATATACAGGGTGTGATCTTTAATCAGATGTCACCAATGCTCTATCCAAGAATGAAAGAACTTCTGGAGAAAGAACTGAATATAAAAGTTCTTGGATATGTTCCCAAAATGGATGATTGTGTGATCGAGAGCCGACATCTGGGGTTAGTGCTTCCGGATGAGATCCCTGAGTTAAAAGAAAACCTTCACCGACTGGCTGAGGTTCTGGAAAAAACTCTGGATATTGATGCAATCCTGCAGCTTGCAGAAAGTGCACGAGAATTATCTGCGAAAGAACCTCGGATAGATTTCTGTCTGAAACATCCCCTTCGGATTGGTGTGGCGGACGATGAAGCATTTTGCTTTTTCTATGAAGATAATTTCCGGCTTTTGCGAAAGATGGGGGCAGAGCTTGTACACTTTTCTCCGATCAGAGATAAGAAATTACCGGCTGGACTGGATGGATTGCTTTTATATGGAGGTTATCCGGAATTAAATGGAAAAGAACTGGAAAAAAATACATCTATGAGAGAAGAAATACAAAAAGCACTTAGCGATGGTATGCCATGTATGGCAGAATGCGGAGGCTTTATGTATCTTCATGAAGAAATGGAAGCAATGGATAAAAAATTTTACCACATGGCAGGCGTGCTTCCGGGCAGGGCATATCGTACACCACGTCTGAATCGCTTTGGCTATGTGACATTAATACAGAATCGTTCAGTTTTGGGATGTGAGACATTAGGAGAGATCCCTGCTCATGAATTTCATTATTTTGATTCTGAAAACTGCGGGAAAGCATTTCATGCAGCAAAACCGGAAAGTATGAGAAACTGGGAGTGTATTCATGGCACAGAAACTATGCTGGCTGGATTTCCACATCTTTATTATTATGGAAATCCAAAAGTTGCAGAGGCTTTTCTTAAAGAATGCATGAAATACCACAGCAGACGGGGAGAGTGACGGAGTTGATATATACATACCATACAATTGCCCTGGCAGCAGGGTTTATCTTAGATTTGATATTTGGAGATCCCAGATGGTTGTACCATCCGGTGTGCCTGATCGGGAAGCTGATCTCCAGTTTTGAGAAGGGAATCAGAAAAGTATTTCCCAAAACAGAAAAAGGTGAACTGGCTGGAGGACTGGTTGAAGTAATACTGATCTGTGTCATTACATTACTGGTTCCGGCATTTGTTTTGTATTTTCTGTATATTCATCTTCCGGCCTTGGGTGTGCTTTTGGAAACCTTTTGGTGCTATCAGCTGCTTGCTACCAGATCATTGCGTGATGAGAGCATGAAGGTTTATGATGCACTCAAAAAGGGAACAATTGAGGATGCACGTCATGCGGTTTCTATGATCGTGGGACGTGATACGGAGGAGCTGACGGAAGAGGGTGTGACCAAAGCAGCGGTGGAGACTGTGGCAGAAAATACTTCTGATGGTGTGATCGCACCGATGATCTATATGGCAATCGGTGGTGTACCTTTAATGTTTTTGTATAAGGGAATCAATACCATGGATTCCATGCTCGGGTATAAAAATGATAAATATCTGTATTTTGGAAGATGTGCGGCGAAACTGGATGATGCAGCCAATTATCTTCCATCCAGAATTTCCGGCTGGCTGATGGTTGCCGGAGCTTTTGTGATCGGACTTGACAGCAGAAACGCATCCCGTATTTTCAAAAGGGACAGCAGAAATCATGCGAGTCCGAATTCGGCACAGACAGAAGCTGTAATGGCTGGTGCACTGGATGTACAGCTCGCGGGAAATGCATATTATTTTGGAAAATTATATGAGAAACCTACAATTGGAGACGCGATTCGGGAAATAGAGACAGAAGATATTCGTTATGCGAACCGCCTGATGTATGCAACGGCGATTCTGGGCGTGATCATCTGTGTTTTGTTCCGCGTTGTGTTTCTGTAAAGGGACACAAAAAGGAGAAAAAGAATGACGAAGCACGTACATGGCGGTAATATCTATACTTATAAGAACTGTCTGGATTTTTCGGCAAACTGTAATCCACTGGGAACGCCGGAAAGTGTAAAGCAGGCGGTACGTGACAGTCTTGAATATATGAAAGATTATCCGCAGGTCGGATATGCACCTTTGAAAAAAGCAATTGCCGAATATGAAGGTGTGGCATCCGAATCTGTGATCTGTGGAAATGGAGCGGCGGAACTGGTATTTTCTCTGTGTCAGGCAGTAAAACCGAAGAAAGCACTGATTCCGGTTCCTACTTTTGCAGAATATGAGCAGGCGCTTACAAGCTGTGGCTGTGAGGTAGAACATGTACTTCTCAGAGAAGAAGAGGGATTCAGTCTGCAGGACAGTTTTATCAACTGGCTGCACAGAGACCTTGATATGGTATTTCTCTGCAATCCGAATAATCCAACGGGAATTTCGATAGATAGAGAATTCCTTTTCCGGGTTTTACGTGTGTGCAGAGAAATGGATATCCTTCTGGTCGTAGATGAATGTTTTCTTGATTTTATGGAGGAACCGGGCAGATACACACTGAAAGCACAGTTATCCAGATATCACAATCTGTTTCTTTTGAAGGCATTTACCAAGCGTTACGCGATGGCGGGAATCCGACTGGGATATGGTATTACTGAGAATACGGAACTTCTTGATGCGATGACGCAGGTGACACAGCCATGGAACATTTCTGTTATGGCACAGGCGGCAGGTATTGCTGCGCTGAAAGAAACTGCATATGTGGAAGAGGGGCGACAGATGGTATTCCGGGAAGCAAAATATCTCAAAGAAGAACTGCAGCGTCTTGGCATGGAAGTCTTTCCGTCAGAAGCGAATTATATTTTCTTCCATGGACCGGAAAATTTATTTGAAATATGTGTGGAACAGGGGGTTCTGATCCGTGACTGCAGCAATTACTCTGGTTTGCGAAAAGGATATTACCGTGTGGCCGTCCGAACACATGAGGAAAATCAGGAATTGATCCGTGCAATGCGGGATGGCACCACAAAAGCGGCAGTGGCACATGCAGAGGTACTGAAAGAAGAGGAACAGGCATAAGTCTGATACGAAAGGGAACAGATATGGCAAAGACAATCATGATACAGGGAACCATGTCCAATGCAGGAAAGAGTCTTCTTGCTGCCGGACTTTGCAGGATATTTCATCAGGATGGATACCGTGTGGCACCATTCAAATCGCAGAATATGGCACTGAACTCTTTTATAACCAGTGAAGGCCTTGAAATGGGCAGAGCACAGGTTATGCAGGCAGAAGCGGCAGGTATAGAACCATCGGTTCTGATGAATCCGATTCTCCTGAAACCGACAAATGATGTTGGCTCTCAGGTCATTGTAAATGGGGAAGTCCTTGGTACCATGAGTGCCAGAGACTATTTTAAATATAAGAAAAAACTGGTGCCTGACATTATGAAGGCATTTCATAAGCTGGCAGAAGAAAATGATATCATTGTGATTGAGGGGGCTGGAAGCCCGGCGGAAATCAATCTGAAGAGCGAAGATATTGTTAATATGGGAATGGCAAAGATGGCGAAAGCGCCGGTGCTTCTTGCCGGTGATATCGATCGTGGCGGTGTGTTTGCACAGCTGTATGGAACGGTGGAACTTCTGGAAGAAGATGAGAGAAAAATGATCAAGGGTCTGATCATCAATAAATTCCGAGGTGACAAATCAATTCTGGATCCGGGTGTGGCAATGCTGGAAGAGAAATGTAAGATTCCGGTCGTTGGTGTTGCACCATATATGAACATTCAGGTAGAAGATGAAGACAGTCTGACAGAACGCTTTGACCGTCATCAGGAAGTTGGAGTGATCGATATGGCGGTTATTCGTGTACCACGTATTTCCAACTTTACAGACTTTAATCCGTTTGAAAGTATTCCGGGGGTTTCGCTGCGTTATGTACAGCATCCGTCAGATTTGAAGCAGCCGGATGTGATCTTTCTTCCGGGAACCAAGAATACGATGGATGATCTGAAATGGCTGCGTGAAAGTGGCATGGAAGCACTGATCCTTAAGGCAGCGGCATCCGGTACACTGATCTTTGGTATCTGTGGCGGCTATCAGATGCTGGGAGAAAATTTAAGTGATCCACATGGTGTGGAAGCAGGCGGTACGATGCGTGGAATTGGTCTTCTTCCGGTAGATACCGTGTTTGCAGAACATAAGACACGTACGCAGGTCTGCGGAAAATTCCTGGAGCTGGATGAAGAGTTTGCACCTCTTAAAAACGTAGAATTTACAGGATATGAGATTCATATGGGTGAGAGTACCTGGAAAAATGGGGCTGTAGCAAGTACTTCTACATGTGATACTGTGACAGGGACAGAGAAGACAGAAGGAACATTTTATCACAATGTATGCGGAACTTATGTTCATGGCATTTTTGATAAAGAAGAGGTTGCACTTGGTCTTGTTCGTGCAGTAGGCATAAGAAAAGGTATTGATGTGTCAGAGATGGAAGGCGTGGATTTTGCTGAATTCAAAGAAACACAGTATGATATCCTGGCATCGGAACTTCGGAAACATCTGGATATGAAGAAAATCTATGAGATCCTTGAGCAAGGTGTGGAGGATATTCTGGAAGAAAGTGAAGCAGAAGGAGAAGCAGAGAAATGAAAGTAGAGCTTGAAAATGTAAAACCAATGGAGATCGAAAAAAGAAGTTTTGAGATTATTACAGAGGAACTTGGTGATAAACAGCTACTTCCCGGAACAGAACTTATTGTCAAACGTTGTATTCATACAAGCGCAGATTTTGATTATGCGGATAACCTCTGTTTTTCGCCGGATGTAGTAGAGCGTGCAATGAAAGCAATCAAAGAGGGCGCCTGCATTGTTACGGATACGCAGATGGCAAAGGCGGGAATCAATAAACGTGCACTGGCCCGTTATGGTGGAGAAGTCTATTGTTTCATGTCCGATGAGGATGTGGCAAAGATTGCAAAAGAGAATGGAACCACAAGGGCGACAGCAAGCATGGACAAAGCTGCTACTCTCGATAAAAAACTGATCTTTGCAATCGGAAACGCGCCGACTGCACTGGTGAGACTCTATGAACTGATCGAAGATGGAAAACTGAATCCGGAACTGATCATTGGAGTTCCGGTTGGATTTGTGAATGTTGTACAATCGAAAGAACTGATCATGGATTCGGGAGCACCTTATATAGTTGCGAGAGGACGTAAAGGCGGAAGTAATATTGCAGCCTGTATCTGTAACGCATTGCTTTATATGATCGATAATCGAAGAGATTAAATACTGACACCTGCCTGGATGATAAAATGCCGGACAGGTGTTTTGTGATTATTTATTAAGAAGTCGGGACAGAAGCTGACAGGCAGGGGCAAAATCGTCTGTCGTAATGGAAGAACAGGAGAGCAGAATGGTGATCGTAGCTGCATTTTCTTCAAGAATCAGAAGAGACATTCCATGCATGCGGGCTTCTTTTTTTAGCTCAAGACCTGTTCTGGCATAAGGAATGGTCAATGCCAGACTTGTTCCTGCGGCACCGGTCTGGATCGTGCAGTTGCTGCCGAATGTATTTCGCACCTCATTTTCAAGAGCCTTCAGCTTCTGAGCATACAGCTTTTTTAATTTTTTT
>ENA-OQCO01000054-OQCO01000054.1-human-gut-metagenome-genome-assembly--contig:-NODE-54-length-58887-cov-2.650459_pt1 | contig 58887 bp, 59 predicted proteins | sample MGYA00242500_ERZ504582 | MGnify/ENA primary metagenome ERZ504582 (study PRJEB26092, sample SAMD00036346) | human gut metagenome | host: Homo sapiens | study: EMG produced TPA metagenomics assembly of... | reverse complement strand
TATCAGAATGATGAATTATACCGTTTCCACCAACCCGTGGGGAACCAATATACTTATGGTAAAGGGATGAAGCAGTTATCTGAAGTTGAACAGTTACGTTTGCAGGTAGATTTACTAAAAAAGTATCAGAGCTTGGTAAGAGAATCGACAAAGTAAGTTTTATCAAGCTAGTTGAAGAGTATAAGAAAACTGGTCGCATGAGAGTTTTTCTCTTGTCCCATTATTGGGGTGCAGTGTCTCTCTTGTTGTATATTATGGCTGAGTTGCTAAATGAGTATATAGAAAAAGGAATCGTGAGATTCCTTTTTATTGTTTAGAATGGCAATTTGCCTGCAAAGGCACCCATTGATTTTTTAGTAGCTTCGTCGATTTGTCCAAGAGCATCGTTAAGGGCTTGAACAGTCATATCTTGAAGTGTTTCCACATCATCAGGATCCACAACAGCATCAGCAAAAGTGATGTTAACCACTTTTTTGTCACCAGTTAATTCAGCAACGACCAAGTCTTGGGCTGATTTTCCAGTGAAAGTTGTAGCAGCCAATTCAGCTTGACTTTTTTCCATTTGTTTCTGAAGCTTTTGTGCTTGCTTCATCATGTTTTGCATGTTCATCATAATAATTTCTAGATTCCTTTCATATCAAGGGTTTAGCCCCTTCTTGTTACTTTTTGCTGCCTTATTTTTCCTAATAGAAGAGACAGTCGATACCTCAACTATTATACCATGTTTAGTTTGAATGACAAAGTGAGAGAGGGTCAAAGAGAATCCGTAATTATAAGAGAGTTAAGTTTGTTTACAACGATGGTATCACGAGGCTTTGTTAAAAATCTGTAGAAGCAATTACAGAAGCCACAAATCCTTGAGTTTTAAGACTTGTTATGAATAGTGTACAATGCTAAATTGTTAACCTAGTCAACATGTAATTGGAGATAGAAAAGGAGAGAGAAGATGACAATGCAAAAAAGAAATATTTTAGGGATGTCGGATTGCTTATAGTCTTGTGTATGAGTCTCTATACTTATTGTAATTTAAAATTTAACTCTGTTTATTATGCTCAGCATATCCCTCATAAGGAGGAGACAGAAACGGATTTAGTTATGTTGGTAAAGAATGTGGGGTGGATTTATACTCCTAAAATCGACAATATTATATATGATGATGGAACAAACGATATTATAAATACTAAAAGTAAATCTTTTCTAACAAAATCCTTAGGAAACTTTTTATATGATAAGGATAATATGACTGTTGGTTTTAATAGTACGTTTAGATTTGAGGACGTCAGTTATTTTTCAGAAGAAGCAAAAAAATCAAGTTAATGAATCACAAATTAAACGAGAGATTAAGGAAGATTTTTCCTCAATCATGAAGGTTCATACAAAACCTTTTATCAATCTTCAATGGTTGTTTAATCTACTTTACCGAAGTAGGTTTAATTAGAGAATATAATCCTACAGAATATTTTTGTTGGGTTTATTGGCCTGGATGTCAGAGTGAAAAAAGCATGAGGGGTAATAGGTTTATTTCCTTGGTATTCATGACGGCTAACCTTTGAAAATACCTCATTTTTATGCTACTATGAAATTTGTGAAAAAACAGTTACAAGGCTTGACTCAGGTGGAGGTCAAGCAGCGGATAGATGACGGTAAAACAAATTATTTTAAAGCAAAAGCTGGCTCCAGCAATTGGGATATTTTTAGGCGTAATGTCTTCAACTCCTTTAATATGCTTAATTTTGCAATCTTTGTGGCCTTGATTGCTGTTCAGGCTTGGTCTAATCTATTTTTCTTCGGGATTATTGTGCTTAATGCCTTTACAGGGATGATGACGGAGTTGCGTGCCCGTCGCATGGTTGATAAGCTCAATCTCATGAATCAGGATCAGATTCGTGTGGTGCGTGATGGACAGCTTGTTTCCATCGATCCTAAGGATATTGTCTTAGATGATATCATGCTCTTGTCTGCGGGTGAGCAGGTTCCCAGTGATGCAGTGGTTGTTGATGGAATGGCTGAGCTTAACGAGGCTATGCTGACTGGTGAGAGTGATCAGATTTTAAAGAAAGATGGGAAGGAGTTGCTCTCGGGTTCTTATCTTGTGAGTGGTCAGGTCTATGCTAAGGTCATTAACGTAGCCGAGGACAATTACGCCAACAAGCTTATGTTAGAGGCCAAGACTCATAAGCCAATCGTGTCCTGTATCCTTTATAACATGGACAAGATTGCTAAGTTTACGGGAAAGATTGTTATACCATTTGGGCTTGCACTCTTTTTCGAGGCTTACATGATTAAGCAGCTTTCTCTTCAAGAGTCGGTCGTTACCAGTTCAACAGCCCTTCTGGGAATGTTGCCTAAGGGAATTACCCTTTTGACTATTACATCACTTTTGACGGCTGTCATTAAGCTTGGGATGAAACACATCCTTGTGCAAGAGATGTACTCTGTTGAAACCTTGGCCCGTGTAGATGTGCTTTGTTTAGATAAGACAGGGACGATTACACAAGGAAAGATGACAGTTAAAGGTCTAGAGCTACTGTCAGAGCGTTTTACGAAAGAGGAGTTGGAGCGTTTGCTTGCGGCTTATATGCAACATAGCAAGGATAACAACGCAACAGCTCAGGCTATTCGAAATGCTTATGAGGGTCTGGAACATCATTATCAGGTAGGTGATGTTATTCCATTTTCAAGCAATCGTAAATGGGGTGCTGTGAGCATCAATGGGCTTGGAACTCTCTTTTTGGGAGCACCTGAGATGCTTCTTAAGAAGAATCCTAAAGCAGTCGATAAGGCTCAGGCGCGAGGGTCTCGTGTTTTGATTTTGGCTTGGAGTCAGTCAGGTATTGCCACAGAGACCATGATTTTGCCGAATGATATCGAGGCTTTGACCTTGCTTGAAATTGCCGATCCTATTCGTGAGGATGCTGCAGAAACTCTGGAATACCTGCGTTCAGAAGATGTGACACTTAAGATTATTTCTGGTGACAATCCAGTGACGGTTTCTCATATTGCTCATCAAGCTGGTTTTGCCGATTATCAAAGCTATATTGACTGTTCTAAGGTCAGCGATGAAGAGTTGGAGGCTTTGGCTGAGGATACTGCGATTTTTGGTCGTGTATCTCCGCATCAGAAAAAGTTATTAATCCAAACCCTTAATGCCAATGGGCATACCACGGCTATGACTGGTGACGGTGTCAATGATATCTTGGCACTGCGTGAGGCGGATTGTTCGATTGTTATGGCAGAGGGAGATCCGGCTACACGCCAGATTGCTAACTTGGTGCTAATGGATTCTGAGTTTAAGGACATTCCTGAAATTCTATTTGAGGGACGACGTGTGGTTAATAATATTGCCCACATTGCACCTATTTTCCTCATTAAAACTGTTTATTCCTTCCTTTTGGGGCTTATCTGTATTGGCAGTATTGTTTTTGGAAAGGCGGAGTACCTCTTGGTCTTTCCATTCATTCAGGTTCAGATGACCTTGGCAGGTCAGTTTATCGAGGGTCTTCCACCATTTGTTTTGACCTTCGAACGTAATATTCGTCCTGTTGAGAAACATTTCCTCAGACGTTCGCTCCAGTTGGCTATTCCTAATGCATTGATGCTGGTTATCAGTGTTCTTATTTTCCATCTGTCTCAGGTCTATCTTGGTATGAGTAGTACAGACATGCTGACGCTTTCTTATTATATGATGGGATCAACGGGTGTTCTTGCCGTTATTCGTGCTTGTATCCCCTTGAATAAGGGGCGTGTGGCCTTGATTATCTACTCAGTCTTTGGCTTCTTAATCAGTTCCTACTATCTTCGAGATGTGATTGCAATCTCAACACTTAATAGCTACACATTGCCAATCTATCTGGTCGCAATGGCTATCTGTACACCGCTTTTCTTCTGGATTAGCTATAAACAAGGTGCTTTCCAAAAAGCACAAAGCAAAACTTAAGCTTGCTAACAGACTTTAGTTTTTTGATAGCTAAATAATAGGAAAATCCTTGATGGGCATTAGGTATGGTACAATAAAGGCATGAAAATAGTAGGGCACTTGACGCCAAAAGTCATTAAAGCTTTTAATTTAGACTACAAGCCTGGTGAAGACATCACGCTGTCTGCACAACGTAAGAAGCATATGGAAAAACATCGCCAGGAATTTAGTGATTTTGATGCCATCTATGAACGTATTCCAGAGATTATTGCTCATCCGGACTATATCGGTCGCCATCCTGATGGCCAGTCCTTGGAATACATCAAACGTATTGATGGTAATGTTTTAGTAGCGGTTACATTATGTGATAAACTTAATGTCCGTACCATGTTTGTGATTAAAGATTCTAAGCTGAAAAACTACCTAAATGCTGGTAGAGCGAAGAAAATGTGATATAACATGGGTAAGGAATAACAACGAGAGCGGAAGAGGTAGCCGCCGCACCTTCGGGTCTGAAAGAGATGCAGGATTGTCACCCTGCCGTTGTTTATCAACCCAAGAAGTCCCTTTCGGGGGCTTTTTTATTTTGTGTAGCTTAGGGGCAAAGCTATCTCACTATCTGGATTAGCTAAAAATGAATTTTTTAGGAGAAGAATTGTCGAAATTAACAGAAAATTCTTGACATCTTTTTAAAAAAGAGTACAATAGTGAGTAAATCAGAAAGTAACTGGTCTTAGATTTTCAGAGAGCCTGCGGTGATTGTGAGTAGGTAATCGAGATGAGCGAACATTGGGCTGATTGGATGATAATGAGAAGGTAATACATATCCTTCTCGGTTGGCACCCCTTACCGTGCAACTCCTTGTTAGAGGAGATAGAGATGATGGTCGTTTTTTTGGAGACCATTAACTGAGGTGGTACCGTGTTAAACTAGATTTAATGCCCTCACAGAGTTTTTCTCTGTGAGGTTTTTTGCTTACTTTTATCTTTAAAGGTCTATTTACCTTAAAGGAGTATTATTTCATTATTCAATGAAAGGTTGGGTATTATGGATGCATTAAACGATATTCGAAGTGATATTGATAATATTGATAGTCAGTTAATTCGACTCCTGGCCCAACGTCAAATACTTGTGGAAAAGGCAGGGCGGCTGAAGCCAAAAGGAGATAAGTCCGCAGTCCGGGCGAATGATCGTGTTGCTCAAGTCATAGCTAACCGTCGCAAGGAGGCACTAGAGATTGGCTTATCGCCAGATGTGGCTGAAAGTGTTTGGCGAAGCATGATTCAAGCCTTTATTGCTTTGGAAGAGAAAGTGAACAAAGAACACTAATGGTGCCGATACATCCTATAAAGGAGTCTTGTATCAGTCTTATTACTCTCGATAAACTAGTTTGAAAGGAAATACTATGAGAAAAATTTTACCAGCCGATACCTTAACACCAATCTTGGCTTATATGCGTGTTCAAGGGGAACACAAGGTTATCCTTGAATCTATTCCTCGTGAGAAGGAAAATGCACGTTTTTCTATTATTGCCTACAATCCGGTCTTTGAAGTAACCTTCAAGGATGGTGTTCTTTATGAAAATGGTAAGGCGATTGATCAGGATCCTTTCGAATACTTGGACCAAGTAACAGTCAAGGGCATCAAGTCTGACCTACCTTTCGCAGGTGGTGCTATCGGATTTGCAGGTTATGATATGATTGGTCTCTATGAAAATATCGGGGAGATTCCTGAAGATACGATTGGGACACCTGATATGCATTTCTTCATCTATGAGTCTTATTTGATTTTTGATCACAAGAAGGAAAAGGTTTATGTGGTTGAGGACAACATCTACTCTGGCCGTGACAACGATGCGGTGCGTCAAGCTCTTGGTCAGGTGGTAACGATCCTACAGACTCAGGCGCCAAACGAGTTTACACCTCAGGCCTTGCAAGCTTTGCAATTTTCGAATCATATCGAAAAAGAGGTCTTCATGGATATGGTGGCTAAGGCTAAAAAACTCATTCGTGAGGGAGATATGTTCCAATGTGTGCTTAGTCAACGCTTTTCAGCGGACTTTGAGGGAGATCCTTTGGATTACTACCGTAACTTGCGCGTGACCAACCCATCAAACTACCTTTATTTCTATGATTTTGGAGATTATCAGGTGATTGGTGCCAGCCAGAGAGCCTGGTTTCAGTGAAAAATGGAGAGGTGTTCACCAATCCGATTGCTGGAACTCGCCCTCGTGGTGCCAATGAGGCTGAAGATGCTGCCTTGGCGGATGAACTCTCACATGATGTTAAAGAAACTGCGGAACACCGTATGTTGGTTGACTTGGGACGTAATGATATTGGTAAGATTGCCAAAAATGGTACGGTCAAGGTGACCAAGTATATGGAGGTTGAGTATTTCCGCTATGTGATGCACCTTACTAGTGTGGTTAAGGGGCAACTCTTACCGGAGTTGATGTCCCTTGATGCTCTAAAATCAACTCTACCAGCTGGAACCGTGTCAGGAGCACCTAAGATTCGTGCTATGCGTCGTATCTATGAGCTTGAGCAGGAAAAACGTGGTATTTATGCGGGAGCTATTGGTTATCTGTCTGCGACAGGAGATATGGACTTTGCCATTGCTATCCGTACTATGATTCTCAAAAATCAAAAAGCCTATGTTCAGGCAGGTGCAGGTGTTGTCTATGACAGTGTTCCTGAAAATGAATTTTATGAAACGATTAATAAGGCGAAAGCTATGACAAGAATAGGAGATGTCCAATGATTTTACTAGTTGATAACTACGATTCTTTTACCTATAATTTGGCACAATACCTAGGGACATTTACAGAGGTGAAAGTCTTATGTAACGATGATGAGAAGCTCTATGAAGAGGCGGAAAAAGCTGACGGGCTAGTCTTTTCACCGGGTCCAGGTTGGCCAGCTGATGCGGGTAAAATGGAAGCCTTGATTAAGGATTTCGCTGGTAAAAAACCGATGATGGGAATTTGCTTGGGGCACCAGGCTATTGCGGAAACTTTTGGTGGTAAACTTGGCTTGGCTAAGAATGTCATGCATGGCAAACAAAGCAATATTACTTTTGAAACGCCATCGCCAATTTTCAAGGATATTGACAATGATGTCCCAATCATGCGTTACCATTCCATCGTTGTTGACCAAATGCCAGAGGGCTTTGATGTGACAGCCATCACAACTGATGATCAAGAAATCATGGCCATTCAACATAAGGAGCTACCAATTTATGGTTTGCAATATCACCCAGAGAGCATCGGAAGTCCAGATGGTCTCAAGATGGTTGAAAATTTTGTGAAAATTGTTGCAGGCTAGTTAGTTAGTCTTTTGACTAGATAAATCTAGGCTCAAAACATCTCCTCGTGCATCGGAAAATATTGAACCGTCTTTAGAAGGAAAACAGATATGAAAGAAATATTTCTACAAATCTCAAACCGACAAGACTTGTCTCAAGACCAAGTCCAAGCAGTCTTTGACCGCATTCTCAAAAATGAATTCTCAGAAAGCCAAATCGCTTCCTTCCTTATGGGGCTTAAAATTAAGGGAGAAACATCAGATGAAATCACAGGTATCGTGCGTGCCCTCAAATCACATGCGACGGTCTTGCCTGTGACCTTCACAGATGCTATGTGTAACTGTGGTACTGGTGGAGACCAGTCTTATAGTTTTAACATTTCAACAACGGCTTGCTTTGTCCTAGCAGCAGGTGGTATTCGTATGGCTAAGGCTGGTAACCGTTCGATTTCCTCTAAATCTGGTTCGGCAGATGTCCTTGAAGTCCTTGGAATCAACGTTGCGGCATCACCAGAAATCCTATCTAAAGCACTTGACGAGGTTGGTTTGGCCTTTGTCTTTGCACAAACCATGCACCCAGCCATGCGTTTTATCGGTCCAGCTCGCCAAGCTCTTGGGATTCCAACGATTATGAACTTGGTTGGGCCACTGGCTAATCCGCTTGACCTTGAGACGCAACTCATGGGGCTCTATCGTGTGGAGCTGCAAGAGATTGTTGCTAATGCTATTCAACAGTTGGGAAGAAAACGTGCGGTTATTATCACAGGTCCTGACAATATGGACGAAGCTGCTCTCTATGGTACTAACACCTACATCCTTTTGGAAGATGGTCACATCAGCCAGCACACCTTTACTTATGAAGATCTGGGTATGGAAAAGGTTGAGTTGTCTGATATCACAGGTGGTGATGCCAAGGAAAATGCAGAGATTCTCCTTAGTGTCTTGAGAAATGAAGCTAGTCCTTATCTTGAAACAACAGTGCTTAATGTAGGTCTTGGTTTCTTTGCCAATGGTAAGGCTGGGACCATTAAAGAAGGTGTTGAGCTTGCTCGTCAATTAATTGCGGACGGATCAGCCCTAGAGAAACTTCGCAAACTCCAAGAGGTACAAGTATGAGTAAAGCTTTTCTTCCAACAATCCTAGAACAAAAAGAAAAAGAAGTGGCCCAGTTGGTCATGGAAGACTTACAGCCCTTGCGTCAGACCTATCGCCTTTATGATTTTCTCAAGTCAAATCAAAACAAGTTGCAAATTATTTCTGAAGTGAAGAAAGCCAGTCCAAGTATGGGTGATATTAACCTAGATGTGGATATTGTAGCTCAGGCCAAGACCTATGAGGAAATGGGGCAGCCATGATTTCAGTTTTGACTGACGAAGTCTTCTTCAAAGGTGATATTTCCTATTTGAAAGAAATTTCGACACAGGTAGCGATTCCAACCTTGGCTAAGGACTTCATTATTGATGAGAAACAGATTGTGCGTAGCCGTAATGCGGGTGCGACAGTCATTCTCTTGATTGTAGCGGCCTTGCCAGAAGCTCGTCTCAAGGAGCTCTATGATTTTGCGACTAGCCTTGGCTTGGAAGTCTTGGTTGAAACGCATAATCTGCCAGAATTGGAAGTGGCTCACCGTATTGGTGCTGAAATTATCGGAGTAAACAACCGTAATTTGGTGACATTTGAGATAGATATCAATACCAGTCTTGAGTTATCGACGCATTTCAAGGATAAACCTGTTTATATTTCTGAGTCGGCTATTTTTACAGGTCAGGATGCTGCCCTAGTTGCCCCATATTTTAATGGGATTCTGGTAGGAACTGCCCTTATGACGGCTGACAATGTGGCTAAAAAGGTCAAGGAGTTGCAAATTGACAAAGGTTAAAATTTGTGGACTGTCGACACCAGAAGCAGTAGCCACTGCAGTTAAAGCAGGTGCTGACTATATTGGTTTTGTGTTCGCCAAAAGCAAGCGTCAAGTGAGTCTTGAACAAGCTCACGAGTTGGCTAAAGGGGTGACAGGCCAGACAAAAATCGTTGGTGTCTTTGTTTCACCAAGCCTTAAGGAACTGGAAGAAGCGATTAGTCAGGTTCCTTAGATATCGTTCAGATTCATGGAACTTTTGATGAAGATCTGATTCCAAAGATATCAGTACCAGTTATTCGAGCAATTCAGATTTCGGATGGTGATTCTCAAGTCAAGAGCCAGGCGGGTTATCTTCTTTTTGATGCTCCTATTGCCGGAAGTGGTCAGACCTTTGACTGGGAACTCTTGGCTGACAAGCAGATTGAACAGGACTACTTTATCGCTGGTGGTTTGGCTGTGGATAATGTGGCAGAGGCTAAGGAAACCTTCCATCCCTATGCCTTGGATGTGTCCTCAGGTGTAGAGACAGATGGTTACAAGGATTTAAAGAAGATTAAAGCATTTATAGAAAGAGTGAAAGCATGACATATCAACAACCTGATGCAAAAGGATTTTACGGAAAATTCGGCGGTCAGTTTGTTCCCGAAACGCTGATGACAGCCGTTATTGAATTGGATAAGGCCTATCGTGAAGCCAAAGAAGATTCAAGTTTCCAAGCGGAATTGGATGACCTCCTTAAAAACTATGTGGGCCGTGAAACACCTCTTTACCACGCCAAACGTTTGACAGATTATATCGGTGGAGCGCAAATTTACCTTAAACGTGAAGACCTTAACCACACAGGGGCCCACAAGATTAACAATGCCCTCGGTCAAGTCTTGCTTGCTAAACGTATGGGTAAGAAGAAAATCATCGCCGAAACTGGTGCAGGTCAACACGGTGTCGCAACAGCGACAGCCGCTGCTCTTTTCGACATGGACTGTACCATCTATATGGGTGAGGAAGATGTGAAACGTCAGGCGCTTAACGTTTTCCGTATGGAGTTGCTTGGTGCCAAAGTTTTCAGTGTTACCGATGGCTCACGCGTGCTTAAGGACGCTGTAAATGCTGCTCTTCGTGCTTGGGTTGCAGGTATCGAGGATACTCACTACATCATGGGATCTGCCCTTGGTCCAGCACCATTCCCAGAAATTGTTCGTGATTTCCAATCTGTTATCGGTCGTGAAGCCAAACGCCAATATGCAGAGATTTCTGGCGGGAAACTGCCTGATGCTGTAATGGCTTGTATCGGTGGTGGTTCAAATGCTATCGGCATGTTCTACCCATTTGTCAATGATAAATCAGTAGCTATGTATGGTGCTGAGGCTTCTGGTTTGGGACTTGATACTGAAAAACACGCCGCAACCTTTGCCAAAGGTCGCCCAGGTATCCTTCATGGAGCGCTTATGGATGTCCTCCAAGATGCTCATGGTCAAATAATGGAAGCTTTCTCTATATCAGCTGGTCTGGACTACCCAGGGGTTGGTCCTGAGCACTGTTATTTCAACGAAATAGGACGTGCGACTTACGACTCTATCACAGATGAAGAAGCGCTAGAAGGATTCAAACTTCTGTCACGTTTGGAAGGTATTATCCCAGCTCTTGAGTCTAGCCATGCCATTGCGCTTGCACAAAAAGTGGCAGCTAAGATGTCGCCAGACCAAAGCCTCATCGTCTGCCTCTCAGGTCGTGGGGATAAGGACGTTATGCAGGTTAAAGAACGTTTTGAAGCTGAAGCAGAAGGGAAATAAACCATGACAAAAACACTAACAAAACATCTACAAGCTATCAAAGACAGTAAACGCGGTATTTTCGTGCCCTATATCATGGCTGGTGACCACGCTAAAGGTCTAGACGGACTCTTTGAGACTATTACTCTCTTAGAAAATAGCGGTGTTTCAGCTATCGAGGTGGGTATTCCATGGTCTGACCCAGTGGCTGATGGTCCCATTATTGAACTAGCAGGACAACGTAGTTTGGCTAAAGACGTGACTTTAACAGCTATCATCAAGAAGCTTCAAGAAAAAAAGACACAGGTGCCTTTGGTTATCATGACCTACATCAACCCAGTTTATCAGTATGGTATTGAAGCCTTTGTCAAAGATTTAGCAGAGACTTCTGTCAAGGGGCTCATCATTCCTGATTTGCCAAATGAACATGCTGACTTTATCACTCCTTATTTGAGAGACAGTGACATTGCTCTCGTGCCTTTGGTCAGCTTGACTACAGGCATTGATCGTCAGAAACAGTTGATTAATGGTGCAGAAGCTTTATCTACGCCGTTGCCATCAATGGTGTTACTGGTAAGACTGGTAATTACCGTGATGACCTTGATAAACACTTATCTAACTTGACTGCCTATGCAGACATTCCAGTTCTCACAGGTTTTGGTGTGTCAACAGAGGAAGACATTAAACGCTTTAATGCTGTGTCAGACGGTGTTATCGTGGGATCAAAAATTGTCCGTGACCTGCACGACGGTAAGGAAGAAGAAGTCGCTGAATTTGTTACATTCGGCTCACATTTTGAAAAATAGAAGATGATACTCTCCAGAATGGGGAGTATTTTTCATCAAAAATAAATCTATAAATGTAGATAAAATTCTTGACACCTTTCTATAATAGTGTTAAAACAAATCTACAAATGTAAACAAATAAAAGCATTCAGAAAGGAACTATTATGCTGGCAATTTCATCTGCAGAATGGGAAGTCATGCGAGTGCTCTGGGCTAAGGGGCAAGCGACTTCTTCAGAGATTATAGAGATTCTAGCTAAGAAGCTAGACTGGTCGGCTTCGACAGTTAAGACCTTGATTGGACGTTTGGCGGATAAAGGTTACCTAACTAGTCAGCGTCAAGGACGCGGGTTTATCTATCAAGCTAGCCTAGGTGAAGATGAAGCGATTTTTCAGGATTTAGAGGCTGTTTTTGACAAGATTTGTTTGACCAAACATAGCGATTTATTGGGTCAACTCATCGCAAAGACACCAATGACGCAAGCTGATGTGGATAAGTTGCAGGCCTTGCTTTTAGCAAAAGCACCTGTGGATCAGGTGGTTTGTGACTGTGTGCCTGGCCAATGCGCTTGTGGTCATCATATGGAGGTGAATTAGAAAATGTCAAAAGAAACTTTTGTGGTTAATGGGATGACTTGTGCGTCCTGTGTGGCCAATGTTGAAAATGCTGTGAATAATTTGGATGGTGTGGACAAGGCTGTTGTTAATCTGACCACGGAAAAAATGTCTGTGGATTACTCTGGGAACAAGGTTAGTCCAGAAGCTATTGAAAAAGCTGTGGCTGACGCTGGTTATGAAGCCCAAGTCTACAATCCAGATACAGCTAAAAGTCAGGAAGAACGTGAAGAAGACAAAATCCACAAGGTGCGTGAGCGCCTCATTTGGTCATCGGTCTTCACCATTCCTCTCTTTTATCTAGCTATGGGGCCAATGGTCGGTTTGCCTGTGCCAAACTTCTTGTCTCCTCACCATGCGGCCTTGACCTATGCCTTGGTGCTTTTGATTTTGACAGTGCCCGTTATGTGGTTGGGTCGTTCCTTCTATAGTAATGGTTTTCGTACTTTGGCCAAGGGTCATCCTAACATGGACGCCTTGGTAGCCTTGGCAACTTCAGCGGCCTTTCTTTATAGTCTCTTTGGTACTTATCACATTTCTTTGGGGCATGTCCATCACGCCCACCAACTTTATTATGAGTCGGTAGCTGTTATCTTGACCCTGATTACTCTAGGTAAGTATTTTGAAACCCTCTCTAAAGGTCGGACTTCAGATGCTATCAAGAAACTCATGCACTTGTCAGCCAAGGAGGCAACCGTTCTTCGGGACGGTAAGGAAGTCAAGCTTCCTGTGGATAAGGTTGTTCTTGGTGACCATATTGTGGTCAAACCTGGGGAAAAGATAGCCGTGGATGGTCAGGTGATTTCAGGTAGCTCTGCGATTGATGAGAGCATGCTAACAGGTGAGTCCCTCCCTATTGAAAAATCTGTTGGTAAACCAGTGTTTGCAGGTTCTATTAATGGTCAAGGTAGCTTGATTTATGAGGCTGAAAAGATTGGTAAGGACACCTTGCTTTCCCAAATCATTAAATTGGTTGAAGATGCCCAACAAACCAAGGCACCTATTGCCAAGATAGCCGATCAGGTGTCAGCAGTCTTTGTTCCTGTTGTCATGGCTATCGCCTTTGTATCTGGTCTCTTTTGGTACTTTATCATGGGACAAACCTTTACTTTTGCCATGACTGTAGCAGTTAGTGTCTTGGTCATTGCTTGTCCATGTGCATTGGGACTTGCGACACCGACAGCTATCATGGTCGGTACAGGGCTTGGCGCTGAGCACGGTATTCTCTACAAGCGTGGGGATGTGCTCGAGCTAGCTCACAAGGCTGACGTCCTCGTTTTTGACAAGACAGGAACCATTACTCAAGGGAAACCTCAGTTGGTTTCTAGCTATACCTATGGCAATAGTGGAGTAGCCTTACAACTTTTGGCATCATTGGAAGCCAAGTCTGAACACCCCTTGAGTCAAGCAATTCTTGTAGCAGCAGAAAATGCTAACTTGGACGTGTTAGAAATGGACAATTTCTCAAGTTTGACTGGACGAGGACTTACTGCCAGATATGCAGGCAAGACTTATCTAGCTGGGAACCAAACTCTTATGGCAGAGGAAAAAGTCGACTTGACTTCAGCACAAGCTGATTTCCAAAACTTGACAGCTGATGGTGAAACTCCTATATTCCTAGTTGAAGATGGCAAGTTAATCGGACTCTTTGGTGTATCCGATCAGGTTAAAGCAGATAGTGCAGATATGGTGGCGGCTCTTCATCAAATGGGCAAGGAAGTCATCATGTTGACTGGTGATAATGACCAAACAGCCCAAGCCATCGCTCAAAAGGTTGGCATCAAACGTGTCATCAGTCAAGTGCTTCCGCAAGAAAAATCTAGAGTGATTAGCGACCTTCAGGTAGAAGGAAAATCAGTCATCATGGTTGGTGATGGTATCAATGATGCCCCAGCTCTTGCGACTGCTGATATCGGTATTGCCATGGGGTCAGGGACAGATATTGCCATGGAAAGTGCGGATATGGTCCTTATGAAACCCAACCTCATGGATGTGGTCAAAGCTTTGAAAATTAGTCAGGCGACTATCACAACGATTAAAGAAAACCTCTTTTGGGCCTTTATCTACAATATCTTGTCTATCCCAGTGGCTATGGGTGTCCTCCACCTCTTTGGAGGTCCCCTTCTTGATCCAATGCTAGCAGGATTTGCCATGAGTTTTAGCTCTGTTTCGGTCGTTCTTAATTCTCTGCGTCTCAAGCGCTGCAAAATTTAAGTGTCGATTACTTACAACTCCCGCCGCTTAAGGTGTGTATTAAAAAACTAATTAAAGAAAAGGAAGAAAGAAAAATGACAAAAACTTATAAAATCACAGGAATGAAATGCCAAGGATGTGTTAACACCGTTACTGAAAAACTCTCCGCTGTCAAAGGTGTAGACAAGGTCCAAGTTGACCTCGAAAACAAACAAGTCACTATCGAAGGGAAACCCTGGAAATGGTCTCTCAAACTTGCCCTAAAAGGCACTAAGTTCGAGCTTGGTGACGAAATTTAAGACAGGAATGAAACAGCTCTTAGGCTGTTTTTTTCTGTCCATAATCTTTTTGAAAAACTCTTCCTTTTGTGATATGATTAGGGTAATTATGTTCTCAAAAAGGAGACTATTCTCTCTTTAAAACTGAGACTAGAAAATCAAGAAAAGAAAACGGTATACCTATGTCTAAACAAACCCTTATCCTTCTCTATGGTGGACGTTCAGCAGAACGTGAAGTGTCTGTACTATCAGCTGAGAGTGTTATGCGTGCGGTAGATTACAACGCATTTGAGGTTAAAACCTACTTTATCACTCAGTCTGGTGATTTTATCAAAACACAAGAATTTATAGAAACCCCAGGTGATGATGAGAAGCTCATGACTAATGACACTGTTGAGGCTAGTCAGGCTATTAAACCAAGCGATATCTACGAAGAAGATGCTGTGGTCTTCCCTGTGCTTCATGGTCCTATGGGTGAGGATGGTTCTATCCAAGGTTTCCTTGAAACCCTCAAGTTGCCGTACGTGGGGACCAATGTTCTTTCATCAAGTGTAGCTATGGACAAGATTATGACCAAGCGTATTCTTGAAGTTGCTGGAGTGCACAGGTTGCCTACACAGTCTACATCGAGGGTGAAGATTTGGAAGCAGCAGTAGCAGAGACACTTGAAAAATTGACCTTCCCAGTTTTTGTCAAACCAGCCAACATGGGGTCATCTGTTGGGATTTCTAAAGCTGAAAATGAATCAGAGCTTCGTTCAGCGATTGATCTTGCTCTCAAATATGATAGCCGTATCTTGATTGAGCAAGGTGTAGTTGCTCGTGAAATCGAAGTTGGTATCCTTGGAAATACGACTGTCAAAACGACTGATCCGGGTGAAGTGGTCAAAGACGTGGCTTTCTATGATTACCAAGCCAAGTACATTGACAATAAGATTACCATGGATATTCCAGCTCGCGTGCCTGTCGAAGTCATGACGCAAATGCGTGCCTATGCGGCCAAGGCCTTTCGTGCTCTAGGGGGTTGCGGTCTTGCCCGCTGTGATTTTTTCCTGACAGAGGATGGAGCCATCTACCTTAATGAGCTCAACACCATGCCAGGTTTCACTCAATGGTCAATGTACCCACTACTTTGGGAAAATATGGGACTCTCTTACTCAGATCTTATCAAGGAATTGGTAGTTTTGGGACAAGAAATGTTCGACAAACGTGAAAGCCATTTGATTTAAGAACGATGATTTATAAGACAGACATCTTAGTCTCGGAGAAATCTATGAGATTGAGATGTTTTTTTCTTTATAGAAATCCAGATTGTAGTTATATCTTTTCTTTATCACCTTGATAAAAAATACATATTATCCAGAAAAACTCAGCGGTGGTAGAATAAAGCTAACGTTTCAAATGACATAAAGCAATTTGTTCGTTTTTGATGAAGATTCACCTATCGTAAATATCGTCAGAGACGAGTGATGGTCAAAGGGCCAGAAGTAGATGTCAGTGGGTGCTCACGGATTTTTGCACGCCCTTTGTATCTTGTGTAATTGAACACAGGCTAAATTCCTAGAGCAAAAGATAAACTTCCTAGTGTGCCAGCACACGTCGTCAGTTTCCTATTTGCTTTATGAAATTTCACACGCCCTTTGTATCTTGTTTTGAGGAGGTAAGTTTTGGACTGGTCCATTGTTCAACAGTATTTGCCCTTCTATCAGAAGGCATTCTTTTTAACCTTACATATTGCTGTTATGGGGATTATTGGTTCCTTCCTTTTGGGCTTGGTGGTGAGTGTTATTCGCCATTATCGAGTACCGATTTTGAGTCAGCTTTCGACGGCTTATATTGAGTTATCTCGTAATACGCCGCTCTTGATTCAGCTCTTTTTTCTCTACTTTGGCTTGCCTCGTATCGGTTTGGTTCTATCCTCAGAGGCTTGTGCTGTGGTAGGTTTGATTTTCTTGGGTGGTTCCTATATGGCGGAGTCCTTCCGAAGTGGTCTAGAGGCTGTTAGTCAGACCCAGCATGAAGTGGGCCTATCTATTGGCTTGACGCCGTTTCAAGTCTTTCGCTATGTGGTCCTTCCTCAGGCAGTGGCTGTGGCGCTTCCGTCATTTAGTGCCAACGTTATTTTCCTTATTAAGGAAACATCAGTATTCTCAGCGGTAGCCTTGGCGGATTTGATGTATGTAGCCAAAGATTTGATGGGTCTTTACTACGAAACTGATGTGGCTCTAGGAATGTTGGTGGTGGCTTATCTCTTGATGTTGCTGCCGATTTCTCTAGTCTTTAGTTGGATTGAAAGGAGGTTACGCTATGCAGGATTCGGGCTTTCAGGTTCTTCTTCAGGGGAATAATTTCCTACGTATCTTACAAGGTTTAGGCGTAACTATTAGAATTTCCATCGTTTCGGTGCTTCTGTCCCTCTTACTAGGAACCCTTTTTGGGATTGTCATGACTTCGAAGTCTAAGATTGTTCGGTTTTTGTCACGAATTTATCTAGAATTTATTCGTATCATGCCTCAATTAGTCTTGCTCTTTATTGTCTATTTTGGTCTGGCTAGGAACTTTAACATCAATATCTCAGGTGAGCTATCGGCTATTATCGTCTTTACCCTTTGGGGAACGGCTGAGATGGGCGATTTGGTGCGTGGGTCAATCACGTCGCTACCGAGACACCAGTTTGATAGTGGAAGGGCTCTTGGCTTGACCAATGGGCAACTCTACACCTATGTCATTATTCCGCAAGTCCTGCGTCGCTTGTTGCCTCAGGCTATTAACCTGGTGACACGGATGATTAAGACCACATCTTTGGTGGTTTTGATTGGCGTGGTTGAGGTGACCAAGGTTGGTCAGCAGATTATCGATAGTAACCGCCTGACTATTCCAACAGCTTCTTTCTGGATTTATGGTACAATTTTGATTCTTTATTTTGCCATTTGTTACCCAGTATCTAAGCTGTCTACATATCTTGAAAATCGTTGGAGGAATTAAGATGACAGAAAGCATTTTACAAATTAAGGATTTGAAAAAGTCCTTTGGGGACAATCAAATTCTCAAAGGCATCTCCTTAGATGTTAAGCAAGGTGAAGTCGTTGTTATCCTGGGTTCCTCAGGTTGTGGGAAATCGACTTTGCTACGCTGCATCAATGGCTTAGAGACTATCCAAGGAGGCGATATTCTCCTAGATGGTAAGTCTATCACTGGTAGTAAAAAGGATTTCCACCTGATTCGTCAGAAAATCGGAATGGTCTTTCAAAGTTATGACCTCTTCCCGCATTTGGATATCCTGCAAAACCTGATTTTGGGGCCAGTCAAAGCTCAAGGGCGTAACAAGGATGAAGTCATTGCAGAGGCTGAGAAACTCTTGGACCGTGTGGGACTTTTGGATAAGAAACACAGCTTTGCGCGACAACTATCAGGTGGTCAAAAGCAACGGGTAGCCATAGTCCGTTCCCTGCTCATGCATCCTGAAGTTATCCTCTTTGATGAAGTGACGGCTTCACTTGATCCTGAGATGGTTCGTGAGGTTCTGGAATTAATCAATGACCTGGCTCAAGAAGGATGTACCATGTTGATTGTAACCCATGAACTTCAGTTTGCGCGTGCCATCGCTGACCGTATTATCTTTATGGATAAGGGTGTCATCGCTGAGGAAGGTACTGCTGAAGAATTCTTCAATCATCCAAAGACACAGCGGGCTCAAGAGTTCCTCAATGTCTTTGATTTCAGTCAGTTTGGTGCCTATTTGTAACCCATTGTTTTTAGTGAAAGTAAATTATTTTAGGAGAGAATTATGAAACTAACAAAGAAAATTTTTGCCCTATTAGCCCTCGTCTTTGCCTTGGTGGCAGTGACTGCTTGCTCAAGTAACAGTAGCTCTGGTAAATCAACAGCCAAAGCACGTACTATTGAAGAAATTAAGAAGAGTGGTGAGCTTCGTATCGCCGTCTTTGCGGACAAGAAACCTTTCGGTTATGTAGATAACAAGGGTGCTTACCAAGGTTACGATATTGAACTTGGTAACCGTTTGGCCAAAGACTTGGGTGTTAAACCGAAATACGTCTCAGTAGATGCGGCCAACCGTGCAGAATTCTTGATTTCAAACAAGGTAGATATTACGCTTGCCAACTTTACAGTAACTGATGAACGTAAGAAACAAGTGGACTTCGCCCTTCCTTACATGAAAGTCTCAATCGGTGTAGTGTCACCTAAAGACAAGGTCATTAAGGACGTTAAAGAGCTTGAAGGCAAGACCTTGATTGTTACTAAGGGGACAACTGCTGAAACTTATTTTGAAAAGAACTACCCAAATATCAAATTGCAAAAGTATGATCAATATAGCGATGCCTACCAAGCACTCCTTGATGGTCGTGGCGATGCTTCTCAACAGATAATACAGAAGTTCTTGCTTGGGCTCTAGAAAACAAAGGCTATGAAGTCGGAATCACATCACTTGGTGACCCAGATACTATCGCTCCAGCCGTTCAAAAAGGTAACAAAGAACTCCTTGACTTTATCAATAAAGACATTAAGAAACTTGGCGAAGAGAATTTCTTCCACAAAGATTATGAAAAAACACTTCACCCAACTTACGGTGATGCTGCTAAAGCTGATGACCTCGTTGTTGAAGGTGGCCAAGTGAAATAAGACCAACACCCTCTTAGAGAGGTAAGTCTTGCTTAATAAAAATAAACAACCACTCCTGCTTATATCTAGTCTAGCTAGAAGCAGGAGTGGTTTTACTTGTTTTTATAGTTTCTTTTGATCTTCCATTCAAGGAAAAGGACATATATAAGAAAGCCACCCAACATTCCAAATACGATATAAGGTCTCAGACGATCAAACAAGGTCTTTCGTTGACATAAGGGGATTTTGAACCGTCTTTTCAGGTAATACTTTTGTCCTTATCATCCACTAGTTTGTGGGATTCGCCATTATAGGTCAGATAATTGTCTTTACGAACATACTTCTTCAAATAGTTGTAGCCATTCTTAGCGGGAAGGTCTGAAAGAAGGTGCTCCTTGGCATAAACTTCAATGAGAGGGTACCGTCCATTAAAGCGTTCAATCTCATCAATGTGTGCATTTTTGATGAGGACATTTCCATCTTGAACAATCTCCCAATCAATCTTACTTCCCTCGCCACCTCTTTCGTAGGATATGGCAAGCTGATGGCTTTCAGATTGCCAAAGACCGTAGATATCGTCTTTATAAACGTCATGACCAAAGAAAATACCATAGATAATGACTACAGGTAAGAGGATTAGGAAATCTATGCCAAAAATGTTAGCTAAACGGTCTGTAAATTTATCCCAGCGTGCTCGCCATCCCGTTTTGCGTTTCTATTGTTTCCGATATGCTTTTTGTGGATGATATTTTCGATTGAGATTCTTTCGGTCAGCGTATTTTCTTTTTGTTTGGTGTCTCATTGAGCTTCTCTCTCCTCTTTTGCCGAGCCTCTATAATGATAAGAAATGAGCAAATACCAATAAGTATCAAATAGAAGGATTCAAAAACTTCATCTATAGTGGTTTTCCGTTGACCATAAGGGCTGGTGGAATCATCTTTCCAAGTGATGGACCTGTTTCCGGAGTCTATTCGTTTGTAGGACTCGCCATCATAGGTAATATAATTGTTTTTACGAAGATAGAAATCCATATAGCTGAAGCCGTCCTTGGTGGGGAGGTCTGTTAGGTAGCCTTCCACAGTGTAGAGCTCCATGTGAAGAGTTCCGTCATTAAGCCGCTTGACTGGGCGAATTCTAGTAGCATAGATAATATCCTTACCATCCTGTGTGACCTGCCAGTCAATATTTCCTCGTTTCCGAATATGCTTACAGGAAGTCGCTAACTGATGATGATCAGACTGCCAGAGACCATAAATATTATCTTTGTTGACGGTATAATGATTGTAATAATATAAACCACCATATAGCAGTGCTAGTATTAATAAGATGATCAATCCAGATGTTGGCTCTAGTAGAACTACCATTCTCCAATTAAAGCGCTAGCTTTAGGTTCTTCAATACTTTGGCAGTCACTTCTTCTGTCTTTCTCTTTGTTAGAGAAACTGATTGATTTTTTTCTTTGTCATGCCTAATCCTTTCATCAACCATTGTAACAAATTCATCTCCCAAGCAAAAGCTAGCCCGATTTGTGATATAATTGGGAGTGATTGAAGTCAAGAAAATCTTATTTCTTGTCAGACTTGTAAAAAATATAATAGAGGATTTTAAGATGAAACTGACACTCCATGAAATTGCCAAGGTTGTTGGTGCTAAAAATGATGTCACTGCCTATGAAGATGTCGCCCTAAACCAGATTGAATTTGACAGCCGTAAGATCACAGCGGGGGATCTCTTTTTGCCGCTCAAAGGTGCGCGTGATGGGCATGATTTTATCCAAACAGCTTTTGACAACGGTGCTCTAGCGACATTCACAGAAAAAGAATTACCGGCTGATCAAGCCCACATCCTAGTCGATGACACTCTTGAAGCCTTCCAAGAACTAGCTGCCTACTATCTTGAAAAGACTGGTGTTGATGTTATTGCTGTGACTGGTTCTAACGGTAAGACAACCACCAAGGACATGATTCATGACATTTTGGCAACGACCTACCGCACTTACAAGACACAAGGTAATTACAACAATGAGATTGGTCTTCCTTATACAGCCCTCCACATGCCTGATGATACGGAGAAAATTGTCCTTGAGATGGGGCAAGACCATATGGGAGATATTCATCTCTTGTCAAACTTGGCTAAGCCAAAAACAGCCGTTGTTACCTTAATCGGAGAGGCTCACTTGGAATTCTTCGGTAGCCGTGACAAGATTGCTCAAGGTAAAATGCAAATGCAAGACGGTATGCCTGATGGTAGTCTCTTGCTTGTGCCATGTGATCCAATCGTTGATCCTTTCTTGCCAAGCAATCTTGAAGTGGTACGCTTTGGAGATGGTGCAGAGCTTACAGTCTCTGAGTTGACGGAATACAAGGATCATCTTACCTTTTCAACAAAGTTCCTCGACGGACAAGTTACCTTGCCAGTCACTGGAAAATACAATGCCACAAATGCCATGGTTGCTGCCTATGTCGCAAAACACTTGGGTGTAACTGAGGAAAATATCCTCTCAGCTCTTGCTAACTTGCAACTCACAAAAAACCGTACCGAATGGAAAAAAGCGGCTAATGGAGCGGATATTCTTTCTGACGTCTACAATGCCAATCCAACAGCTATGAAGCTCGTTTTGGAGACCTTCTCAGCCATTCCTAAGAATGAAGGAGGCAAGAAAATCGCTGTCCTAGCTGATATGAAAGAACTCGGTGAACAGTCTGTACAACTTCATACACAGATGATTTTAAGCCTGACACCAGATGCTATTGATACGGTGATTTTCTATGGTGAAGACATTGCAGAATTGTCACAACTTGCCAGTCAAATGTTCCCACTTGGTCATGTTTATTATTTCAAGAAGACATCTGATGAAGACCAATTTGATGCTATGGTCAAACAAATCAAAGAAAGTCTAGGCGAATACGATCAAATCTTGCTTAAGGGCTCTAACTCTATGAACCTAGCCAAGGTTGTGCAAGAACTCCAAGCTAAGGATTAAGTTCTCTAACCTGCTCTCTAAGCAGGTTTTTGATTTACCCTGAAATTTGATATAATAGCAGGCATAGCAATTTCATCAGGAGAAGAGAATGAAGGATTTTTTGACAATGACCCCAACTCATCCCCCCCATATACCTCTGCCCTATTATTTGCTTATGCTCTTGGCGATGGTACTCTTGAGTTACCTGAGTTGGCTTTGGCATAACAATAATGTATGGCGTTGGACCTTTATCACTATTCAAGCCATTCAACTCTTTGCCCTCTACACCTGGTACCTCTGGCAAGGCTTTCCTCTTTTTATTAGTCTGCCCCTTTACCATTGCCGTATGGCCATGTTTGCTGTTCTCCTCTTGAAAAATAGTAGGACAAAGACCTACTTCGCTATTATGGGAGTCGTCGGAACCTACTGTGCATTGATTTACCCAGTATTTGATCCCTATGAGTTTCCTCATATCACAGGATTTTCTTTCCTAATTGGTCACTATGCCCTACTTGTCAATAGCCTGAATGTCATTTTTAACAGTTATAAAACCCATCCCATCAGCCTAGGAATGATCGTGGTGGCTACCTTCCTACTAAATCTAGGTCTGGTAATAGTTAATCAGACCATCGGTGGAAACTATGGGATGCTTAAACACACGCCATTTATTATGGGACCCTCCTTAGTTGTCAAATACCTTGCTGTTTCAGCAACTTTGATTATTCTTATGATAATTATGAAAAAGAGTCTGGAATATTTTGAAGATAAGTATTGAATAAATGAAGAAACACGCCATCAGAAAGCTGATAGCATGTTTTGTCATTTTATTTGTTTTATTCTAACACAAAACGCTTTCAAAATTGCTTTCACACTGTAATTTGGATATAATAAAAGAGTTATGCCTGCGAGAATTATCGCAAGCCTCGACAACAAATGTAGCTTTTAAAAGACAGAAATTTTCTGAAAGAAGTGCTACAACTATCTTACTTTTCAATCTGGTTAAAATCTATTACTGTCAGTAGCTATGGAACGTAGAAGTTTTGCGATTCCTAAGGAAGCTGCTAACGTTCGCTACCACTAAGGAAAAGTACCAAAAAGATTATTTTTAAAGAAGAAAGAAAACTATGAGCATTCGAGACGAAATCAAAAAACGCCGTACTTTTGCCATCATCTCTCACCCCGATGCTGGTAAAACAACAATCACTGAACAATTGCTTTACTTTGGGGGTGAAATCCGTGAAGCTGGTACCGTAAAAGGTAAGAAGACCGGAAATTTTGCCAAATCAGACTGGATGGATATTGAGAAACAACGTGGTATCTCAGTAACCTCATCTGTGATGCAGTTTGACTATGCCGGCAAACGTGTTAATATCCTTGATACCCCAGGGCACGAGGACTTCTCAGAAGATACCTACCGTACTCTTATGGCGGTTGATGCTGCCGTAATGGTCGTTGACTCAGCCAAAGGTATTGAGGCCCAAACCAAAAAACTTTTCGAAGTTGTCAAACACCGTGGTATTCCTGTCTTCACCTTCATGAACAAATTGGACCGTGATGGACGTGAGCCACTTGACCTCTTGGAAGAGTTGGAAGAAGTGCTTGGTATTGCCAGTTACCCAATGAACTGGCCTATCGGTATGGGGAAAGCCTTCGAAGGTCTTTATGACCTTTATAATGAACGATTAGAGCTTTACAAGGGTAACGAGCGCTTTGCCAAGATTGAAGATGGTGATACTCTATTTGCCAACAATCCATTCTATGAGCAAGCTAAAGAAGATATCGAACTCTTGACAGAAGCAGGAAATGAATTCTCTGAAGAAGCTATTTTAGCTGGTGAATTGACTCCGGTCTTCTTCGGTTCTGCCCTTACAAACTTTGGGGTTCAAACCTTCCTCGATACCTTCCTCAAATTCGCGCCAGAACCACATGGCCATAAGACAGTAGATGGTGATGAGATTGATCCTCTTAACAAGGATTTCTCAGGTTTTGTTTTCAAAATCCAAGCCAACATGGACCCACGTCACCGTGACCGTATTGCCTTTGTTCGTATCGTGTCTGGCGAATTCGAGCGTGGTATGAGTGTTAACCTAACCCGTACAGGTAAAGGAGCTAAGCTCTCTAACGTCACTCAGTTTATGGCCGAGTCCCGTGAAAATGTCGAAAATGCTGTGGCTGGAGATATTATCGGGGTTTACGATACAGGAACTTACCAGGTTGGTGATACCCTTACTGTAGGAAAAAATAAGTTTGAATTTGAGCCACTACCAACCTTTACGCCCGAGTTGTTCATGAAAGTTTCTGCTAAAAACGTTATGAAACAGAAGTCTTTCCACAAGGGAATTGAACAATTGGTGCAAGAAGGAGCCATCCAGCTCTACACCAACTACCAAACTGGCGAATACATGCTTGGTGCTGTTGGTCAACTTCAGTTTGAAGTCTTCAAGCACCGTATGGAAAATGAATACAATGCTGAAGTCGTCATGACACCAATGGGTAAAAAGACCGTACGTTGGATTCAACCTGAGGATCTTGACGAACGCATGTCATCAAGCCGAAACATCTTGGCCAAAGATCGCTTTGACCAACCAGTCTTCCTCTTTGAAAATGACTTTGCCCTTCGTTGGTTTGCGGATAAATACCCAGATGTAACATTGGAAGAGAAGATGTAATACGGCACAAAAGATGACGATTTTAAATCGTTCATCTTTTGACGCTAGCCCCTATTAGGTGTCTAGCTAGCCGTCTCACTAACTGCGTCAGACGAATAATATCGATTCGTCTGACTTCGTGTCGTAATATCTTAATAATGATATCTACGCCACGTCTCTAAAATAACACAAAATATAGGACTATCTAATCAGATAGTCCTATATTTTTTATAAACCTAATAGTTATCAAGTATAGCCATAATTAATTACTTTAGATAATCACGATTATGATAAATCAAGCCAGCTTCCAAAAGTATGCAAATTGTTGATAGCCAGAAACTTGTTGTAATTCCAAAACTTTCAGTAATAGAACTCATCAGAAAGACGAAAACTGAAAAAGCAAGGGTTGAAATGACTTCAAATACAGAATAAACATGTACTAACTGATTTTCATCCACAGTTTCTTGAAGAAAGACACTTTCAGGGACTTCTTTTAACTGAGAAAAGAAGCCGATTAAACTTGAGAAAATTAAAAATGTTTGTGTGTTTGAAAAAAAGAGGATACTGGCTGTGATGGTCGCCATTGCTAAGAGTGGAAAGAGAATACTTTTCCACTTATGAGCTAAAAACTTTTCGGATAGTTTGTAGACAATTATTCCACCTAAAATGATACCAAGGGAATAGGCTGTATTTGAGTAGCCCCAGTAACTTTCAGTTTGTTTTAATACCTCGGTTACAAAAACAAGGATTACTGATGATACCCAGATTGTATTGGAGAAGTTCTCTAATAAATTTGCTTGGACAAATAACTTTAATTTAGGATTTTTTGCAACTAACTTCCATCCTTTTACTAGAGTATCCAGATTAGTTTCCGCATCTAACTGCTCTATTTTAGTCTGAGGGAGAAGGAGCATCACAGAAGTAGAAAGAAGATAAAGAAATAGGACTATCAACATTGTAGAAAATAGGCCAACCGAAGCGTAAAGGAGTCCTCCCAGTCCCCAACCAATCAATTGCACTCCCTCACCACTCATTGATAAGGCAGCATTTGCCTTTCCCAAATTTGTGGCATATCTAGGAATCATGGCATAAGATACGGGCGATGCAAAGCCATCTAAGATAGAAATAGCGACAACAAAGATATACATTTCCAAGGCTGGAACAAATTGAGCCTTAATGAGTATTACAAGGAGTATTGCTAATAAAAAAGTCTTTCCACATTGAGTGAATGAAAGAACTCTATTTAGGGCTAGTTTTTTAGTCACCAATGGCACTAGAAGGCTTGCCACGAAAGCTGATAATCCGATTAGAATGGGAACCATTGAGGTTGCAATAACGGATTTTGTAATGACGTAGATATTTGCAATGAGAGATACCCTGAGAAAAATGTCAGCTAAGTTAGCAAATAATTGAGAGAGAAGTAATTTCAGAAAGGATTTAGACATATCGTTTCTCCATATTGGTTACCAAATCTGGAAATGAAATTGGATTCACATATTTTTTAAACAAAATAATTTTACAAGAATAATAATCTTATTTAATAAATTCCCATATATGCTTTCTAACTATTTTCCTCTATCAATTTTTTCAAATGTGCTTCATAAGTCTTTGCAATATGCTCGCTCCCTGCCAATTTCATGGCCCCAATATATTTTTTCATTTCGATAATGGACTGATTATTTCCTTCTTTTTTATATTGATAATAATTTTGTGCATATTGAAAAACCAATCGTTCATAAATTTCAGTCTCGATAAAAAAGCATTGGTTTAATTGTTTTTCAAAATACAGTGCATCAATGAGTTCTTCTCTTTCTATGCATGTAATATAAACATTTAATAACATGGTTGATATCATGCGTCGATTATTAGGAATCTCTTTGTAAAAATCAGACCTTCTAGACATCTCCTTTGCCAAAACCATAAGAGTCTCATGGTTCAACACATCTAAGGTATTTGCAAAAATCAATAATTCATAATAACCCCAGTACTCAACACTAAATAGATAATCGGTTAAATCAGCTAGGTCTTCCTGTGTATAATAGCTTTCTCCCGATAAATCCTGCAAGCGAATTTTTAATAAAATAGTATTAATGTGATGAAACTTCTCTCGTTTAGGTTCTGATTCTAATTGAGAATTAAGTAACTTCTTTAATCCATCGATATCATGAGTTGATACAAAAAGTCGAATTTTTGACAATAGCTCATTCAGATTATCACGATGAAAATCATGGACAGCATACATGAATTCGTCAATAGGCATATTAATCTCGTCTAATATTAACATAAACTTTGTAATGGTTAAGTCTGTCTGTCCTTTTTCAAAACGAGACAGTTGAGATGTCGAGATACCAGCTTTTGCGACATCTTTTAATCGTATCCCTCTTGATTTACGAAATTTTTTAAAAATTGCTCCAAATTCTTTCATGGAAGCCTCCAGTTTGCATATATGGGAATATGTATTTTTTTGTATCTTAACATAAAATACAGTAAAACAAAAGTGAGGTAATTCATATGAAGAAACAAAAATTGTTGTTATTGGTTGTTTTAGTTTGCGAAGGAATCATTGTTATCTTAGTTGGATAATAATACTCTCAGTTAGAATTTAAGGAAAAGACGAGTAATGGAGTGTCAAATTAACTATTGTGGCATGTAGCTATTAGCATAATTTGTTTAGTTGTTAGAAACTATATCTCAACTATGTATAGTTTATGTAAATCGTTCATCTTTTGACACTGGCGGCTATCTTGTGGCTAGCTAGCGTCTCACTAACTACGTCAGACGAATAATATCGATTCGTCTGACTTCGTGTCGTAATATCTCATAAAAACATGAAAAACCATAGGACTTCCACTTAAGACTGTCCTATGGTTTCTTTTATTTTTCCGTATTGAGTAATCTGCCTAGGAATCGATGTAGGGCGAAGAAAACGATGAGGCTGGCTAATGTTTCTCCTAAGAAAGATGAGCCATTAATAATAAATGAGTAGAGATAATGGCTTTGTCCTTTAGGAGCATAGCTTCCCCAAAAGATGACACCAGCTATAAAGTGGATGAGGTAACGAGCAGAGCTACCAAGCAGAATCCCCCCAGTGATATACATCAGAGATTTAACTTTATAGCCTTGTTTAATGGCTTTATCTAGGGCTGGTTTGACCACACCACTAATCCCAATAAGGCTAAAGGCGACAAAATACTCCAGAAAACCTTGTGTTAATGTTAGCCAACCACCGGCTGCTTGTCCCGTCGCCACTTGGAGAAGCCCCCAGATAAGGCCTCCCATAGCACCGGCTTTAAGCCCCCAGCGAAAACTGAGGAGAAAGATAGGCACCATTTTAAAGGAAAGGGAAATCCAAGGGCCTAGGGATATTGGCTGAGTAACTAGATCCAGGATATAAGCAATGGTCGCCAAAAGGGCGATATCAATCATTGGTCGAATACTTGTTTTCGACATAAAAAACCTCCTATACCAATCGTCTTGATTGGCTATTTTTTTGCCACATCAAAACGACGTCATAGAAGTCTATTTCAATCTATTTTGAGACACATCCCTACGCAGGTTCTAACTGATCAGGTGGTAAGAGTTTAGGCGAGTCTTGAAGAAAAGATTCAAGCTAGCCATTCTCAGCAATTGCTCCTCTTGTGACTCTTTTATTGTACTACCAGAAACCAATTTCTGCAAGTGTATTAAATCTTAAAATGTGGTATAGTTAGAGCAAGAACTATCTTTAAAGTAAAAAAGGAGCAACAACTATGGGAATTTTTTCAGGATTGCTTGGCAATGCGTCTAAGAAAGATAATGACAAGGTTGAGCGTCAATTGGAGAATATCTTGATTCCAGGTGAACAGGTGGACTTAGCCTATGTCCTTGTTCGTGACTTGATTGTCTTTACAGAGAAACGCTTGATTTTAGTAGATAAGCAAGGTGTTACAGGAAAGAAGACTTCCTATAAATCTATCCCTTATCACTCAATCTCTCGTTTCACTGTAGAAAGCTCGGGGAACTTTGACCTAGATGCTGAACTTAAGATTTGGATTTCATCAGCACTTGAACCTGCAGAAGTGCTTCAATTTAAGAGCGATAATAATGTCTTTGAAATTCAGCAAGCTTTAGCAACAGCAGTGCTAGAGTGAAGAGGAATTGACTATGTTTATTGAAAAGGAACTTGGTTACAAGCGTCACTGGATTAATATTGACTCAGACATTGTATCTGAGCAATCCTACCTTTATACTAAGTACGATATTGACCAAGAAACCGTAGAGTATGCCTTGGATAAAAATGAACGAGCCCACATGGATTACAACCGTGAGAATGGGACAATTACCTTTATCTATAATGTTCTGGCGCTTGAAAAGGACAAGGAATACTATGAAACTATCCCTCTGACTTTTATTGTACAAGATACGCGTTTGGTGACCATTAGTAACGAGGATAACGCTTATGTGATAAGAAAGATGCAAGACTATGTGGATAACCATGAGAATTTGTCTATCTACACGTTGCTTTTTGCAGGACTTGAGATGATTTCAAATGCTTATTATCCCGTTATTGAACGCTTGGATCAGCAAAAAGATGAAGTTAGTCGACGCCTAAGGCAGACCACGACAAGTAAGAATCTTTACGATCTTTCAGATTTGGAAACAGGCATGGTCTATTTGGTGACTGCAGCTACACAAAACCGTCTCCTTTTGGAATACATTAATGGGCATGCCATTTATCGTCGTTTCAATGAGGTCGAAAAAGAGCAGTTTGATGATGCTATGATTGAAGCCAGGCAGTTGGTTGCCATGACGGATCTTATTTCAAAGGTCTTACAACAACTATCAGGTTCTTATAATAATATCCTAAACAACAATCTGAATAATAACTTGAGTAATTTGACTATTATCGAGGTACTCTTGGGAGTTCTTTCCGTCATTACCGGTTTCTTTGGGATGAATGTTCCTATACCTTTTATGACTGTCAGTCCAGCCTGGATTTTCATCGTTTTTGGTAGTATCATTCTTTGTTTGGTCTTGGCCCGCTATCTGCGTTGGTTGGTTCATAAAAAATAATCAGTGAGTGAAACCGTCTTCTCAAATTGGAGGCGGTTTTAAAACATTATTTTCTGTCTTTTTATTCTTAAATATGATAGAATAGATGAGTTGTTAAATTAACGACTGTAAAATACAAGCAGATGCTTTATCTGCTCATCCAAGTCTCATAAGGTAGCTTCGCACTACCTTCAATAGAAAGAAGAATACTTTGAAATTTACAGATTTAAACCTATCAGAAGACATCCAATCAGCTGTTGTAGCTGCCGGTTTTGAACAACCATCACCTATCCAAGAGTTGACAATTCCACTTGCTCTTGAAGGTAAGGATGTCATCGGTCAGGCACAAACTGGTACTGGTAAAACAGCTGCCTTTGGTTTGCCTACCCTAGATAAAATTCGTACAGAAGAAAATACAATTCAAGCCCTGGTTATTGCCCCAACACGTGAGTTGGCAGTGCAATCTCAAGAAGAGCTTTTCCGTTTTGGCCGTGATAAGGGCGTTAAGGTTCGCTCAGTATACGGTGGTTCTAGCATCGAGAAACAAATCAAGGCCCTCCGTTCAGGTGCCCACATTGTAGTAGGGACACCAGGTCGTCTCCTAGACCTTATCAAACGTAAAGCCCTTAAACTTAACAATATCGAGACTTTGATTTTGGATGAAGCTGATGAAATGCTTAACATGGGCTTCCTAGAAGACATTGAAGCAATTATCAGTCAAGTACCAGAGGAACGTCAAACCCTTCTCTTCTCAGCAACTATGCCTGATGCCATCAAACGTATTGGTGTTCAGTTCATGAAAGATCCTGAGCATGTGAAAATCAAGGCTAAGGAATTGACCAATGTTAACGTTGATCAATACTTTATCCGAGTGAAGGAACAAGAGAAGTTTGATACTATGACTCGTCTTATGGATGTTGACCAACCTGAATTGTCAATCGTCTTTGGACGTACCAAACGTCGTGTGGACGAGTTAACACGTGGTTTGAAACTTCGTGGTTTCCGTGCAGAAGGTATCCACGGAGACCTTGACCAAAACAAACGTCTTCGTATTATCCGTGACTTCAAGAACGGCCAAATCGATATCTTGGTTGCAACAGATGTTGCGGCGCGTGGTCTTGACATTTCAGGTGTTACTCACGTCTACAACTACGATATTCCACAAGACCCAGAAAGCTACGTTCATCGTATTGGACGTACAGGCCGTGCAGGCCAATCAGGTCAATCGATTACGTTCGTTTCTCCAAACGAAATGGGTTACTTGGGCATCATCGAAAATTTGACTAAGAAACGCATGAAAGGCCTTAAGCCACCAACAGCTCAAGAAGCCTTCCAATCTAAGAAGAAAGTTGCCCTTAAGAAAATTGAACGTGACTTTGCGGATGAAGCTATCCGTGCTAACTTTGACAAGTTTAAGGACGATGCTGTTAAATTGGCTCAAGAATTCACACCTGAAGAATTGGCGCTTTATATCTTGAGCTTGACCGTTCAAGATCCAGAGACAATGCCAGAAGTGGAAATTGCGCGTGAAAAACCATTGCCATTTAAACCATCAGGTGGTGGCTTTGGTGGTAAAGGTGGCCGTGGTAATCGTGGTCGCGATAACAACCGTCGTGGTGGATACCGTGGCGACCGTAACCGTGATGATCGAGACGGTGGCCGTCGAGACTTCAAACGCAAGTCTAAGAATAACAGTCGTGACTTCGAAAATCGTGGCAACAAACGCCCACACCGTGCTTCAAGCGAAAAGAAAAATGGCTTTGTTATCCGTAACAAGGGTGATAAGTAAGAATTAAAACGCTCTAAAAAATAGAGCGTTTTCCTATACCTTGAATATACAATATAAGTACATAATAAAAACTCATAAGTTTTTCTATAACCAACCAGTGATTGATGCTCAACCAAAACCATTAATCAATCTTCAGTGGTTGTTTAATTTAATTTATCAAAGTAGGTTTAATTAGAGAATAAGATAGCTTAGAAGCATTTTGTAAGATTATTTATACCTAAAGATGAGTTTATCTATATTATGGCATTTACTGCGGATATAATTCAGGACACCTTGCAGGGTGTCTTTTTTATTTACTAAATTTGGAGTAATACTACTGATTTTAAAACTTTTTAGATCATGTAGAATTATTCACGCGCGTGAGTTGTACTACTATGAGAGCAATATTCCAAATGGAAGTGATCTAACATTGGTTGATAATCAAGATCATTCAGCTGTGAGAGAACAAACTTAATAATAAGGTGCGAAAATGTCATAACTGGAAAAACATCTTATGAAGTCTTATAAGAGGAAAGTATGCACTTAATTTGATAATTCAAGACTAAAAAACACACGGTTATTTTTCCGTGTGTTCTTTGATATAGGCCAATTTTTTCTCTCGGCTTTTTTTCTTAAAGAGTGCTTCGGCGCTCATGGCCTCTGGTTTGCTGGCGAAAGCTTCTGAGTAGAGGAGTTTAACTGGTAGGCGAGCTCTGGTATACTTGGCGCCTTTGCCTGCGTTGTGGGTTTTGAGGCGGCGTTCGACGTCTGTAGTATAGCCTGTATAGAGGGTGCCATCGGCACACTCAACCACATACATGTAGGCCTTGCTATCCTTTTCTGTCATCGATTAGGACTCACCCTCAGTCTTTTTTTCCAAAGTAAATCTCAAAGATTTCATCGGTATAGTCACCATTTTCCTTGTGAACGAAGAGAGGTGGAAGAATTTTCAAGCCATCTGTCGAGCCGTCTTTAATGGCTTCAATCAGGAGCATATTTGCCTCACGTCCCACCTTAGGATAGATAAACTGGATGCGTTTAGGTGCTAGATTGTACTGGCGCATGGTGTCGATGATATCCAAAAAGCGGTCAGGGCGATGCACCATGGCAATACGTCCATTAGATTTTAGGGCATGACGAGCGACCTGGCAAATTTCTTCTAAATTCGTCGTGATTTCGTGGCGGGCCAAGAGGTAATGCTCTGACAGATTTTTCTTAGACGTTTCTGTCGCCTTAAAGTAGGGAGGGTTACAGAGGATAAGGTCCACCTGAGATCGTGGGGCATGGTCAAGCAAATTTTTTAGGTCGTCATTGACAACAGTCACCTGATCTTCTAATTGATTAAGAGTTACGGAACGCTTGGCCATATCAGCCAGGCGTTCTTGCAGCTCAACCAAGATAATCGGTGCCTCAGTGCGTGTACTGGCAAAGAGGCCAACGGCACCATTTCCTGAACAGAGGTCGACTATTAATCCCTTTTTTGGAATTTTTGGGAATCGAGAGAGGAGGACACTATCGATAGAATAGCTGAAGACTTCCTTGTTTTGAATGATTTTTACATCTGTGGAGAAGAGTTGGTCAATGCGTTCTCCGTTTTTTAAAATTGGATTTGTCATAACTTTTATTGTAGCAAAAAACAGCTCCCAAAGGAACTGTTGCGAGTGATTACTCTAGAACACCGAAGGTATATCCTTGATTTTTGAAATATTCGATAATTTGTGGAAGGGTCTGAACAGTCAGCTCCTTACCAGCTGTATCGTGCATTAGTACAACTTTAACAGTAGTTTCAGGGAAATATTTCTGTGAATCGTCCATATAAGCCATCATGCTTTCAGATGTGGTTGGACGAACAGAGAGTGGTTCTGCATCTCCACAGAGCGTGTTCCAGTCAATCCACTGGACATCTTGTTTAGCAAGAGCTTGGTCGGTTTCCTTTAGGCCTTGCCATGACATATGACTACCAGGGTAACGGAAAATTCTTGTTTTGAAATCCTTACCTAAGATGGCTTGGAAATTGGCATTGGTTTGGTCAACCTCAGAAATAATTTGACTTTGATTTGGAATACGTCCTGGATAGAGCAGATTGAAATTATGGCTAAGACTGTGGTTGGCAATGACATGTCCTCAGTAATTTGGCGTTTGAGGATGTCCCCATTTTCAGGTGTGATGGTATAGCCAATGTGGAAGAAGGTTGCGTGAACGCCATACTCTTTCAGAATATTCATGACTTGTGGTGTCAAAGTGGGATCAATCCCATCATCAAAGGTTAAAAAGACTACCTTACCCTTAACATCATCTGATTTCCCTCGGATAGTGTTATTAACGGCAGTGACATCATAGGCGTAGTCAGACTCCTCAATGCTGTGGTTACTACCTTTCTTGAGTTGTGTTTCATCATCTTCCTTAGCTTTTTCTGAAGATGAGCTTGTGCTATTAGCGACTTGTTCAGTCTTTTCAGCCTTGGTTACTTGTTTATATTTCGTGTTATGGCGTTGGAATAGGACAAAGCCTAGGATAGCCAGAACAGCCAAGTTTGCAATAATAAGGCAAAGATTAAGTGCCTTTCTATTTTTCCCTATAATCTCAAGACTTTTTTTTCATAGTTACATTATAGATCAAACCATTAGAAAGTGCCACACCATTTTCAATAGTTTACAAAGAAATTCGATGAAACTAGCGCTCCTTTTTTTGGTATAATAAGAAAAAAACTTGTAGAAAAAGAGGTAAAAACGTGTTTTACGCTTATTTACGTGGGCTTGTTGTCTTCCTTCTATGGATTATCAATGGGAATGCCCATTACCACAATCGCGATAAATTATTGAACAAGGACGAAAACTATATCTTGGTTGCTCCGCACCGAACTTGGTGGGACCCTGTTTATATGGCATTTTCAGCTCGTCCTAAGCAGTTTATTTTCATGGCTAAGAAAGAACTCTTCAAGAGTCGTATCTTTGGTTGGTGGATCCGTATGTGCGGAGCCTTCCCAATTGACCGTGAAAATCCTGGTCAAGAAGCTATCAAGTACCCTGTTAACATGCTTAAGAAGAGTAACCGTAGTTTGATTATGTTCCCAAGTGGTAGCCGCCATTCATCTGATGTTAAGGGGGGGGTTGCAGTTATCGCTAAGATGGCTAAGGTTAAGATTATGCCGGTGGTCTATCAAGGACCTCGTGAACTTAAGGGGCTCTTGACAGGTGAACGTGTGGATATGAACTATGGTAATCCTATTGATATTTCAGATTTAAAGCGTTTGAATGACGAAAATATCCAAGAGGTTGCTCGTCGTATCCAGTCTGAATTTGATCGCCTTGATGAGGAAGCTTTGAGTTATCAAACAGGCAAGAAACCCAATCCTTTGACTTATATTTATCGAGTACCTCTCGGTATTGTGGCTATCATTGCAGTACTTTTGACCATGGCTTTCTCATATGTAGCTAGCTTTGTTTGGAATCCTGAAAAACACCGTGCCAAAGAAACTCAGAAATAGACTAATAACTCTGTCAGACATAGATCTGATGGAGTTTTTTTCTTTTTGATATATTTTTCAAGTTTTTTACGAATAAGAAAGAAAATATATCAATTAAGGAGAATAGCGTGAAGGAAAAGATTCTAGCCTATGTCAAAGATAATCGTCTGTTTGTGAGTGTCATCGCTGTACTGATGGTGATTTTTTGCTTCTTTTTATGGATGACTTGTGGTGCCGGCAACAGCATGGAGGCGGAGACGTCTTATACAGATGTGACAGCTTTGTCAACGTCTTCATCCAAACAAAGTTCACAGTCTCTTTCTGAGGCGTCTTCCCAGTCAAAAACCGAAGGAAGTGAAAAAGTTAAGTCAAAAGTAACGGTAGATGTTAAGGGGGCTGTGGTCAATCCAGGTGTCTATACGCTAAAGGCAGGCGCTAGGGTGACAGATGTCATTCAGGAAGCTGGAGGAATGACAGAAGATGCAGACGCTAAGAGTGTTAACTTAGCCGCAAGCTTGTCAGATGAAGAGGTTATTTATGTAGCCAATAAAGATGAAAATGTTTCTGTCCTTGATCAAACAGGTACTGGTCAGGTCTCTGACAAAGGAGGGCAGGCTGTATCTAAGGATGGCAAAATTAACTTAAATACAGCAACCTCAGAGCAGTTGCAAACCATTTCTGGAATTGGAGCTAAGCGGACAGAGGATATCATTGCCTATCGTGAAAGTCATGGCGGCTTTCAGTCCGTAGATGACTTGAAAAATGTCTCAGGAATTGGTGATAAAACATTAGATAAAATCAGAGAGTCCCTCTATGTGGCTTAAAAAAGCTCCAATCAATCTTTTTTCCCTAGCGCTTTTAATAGTTGCTCTTTATTTTACTATTTTTGTATCTAATTTCTATGCTATTGGGACTTTTGTCTTTCTGATGATATGTTTTTTGAGGCATCATTGGAAGAATAGAGCAGCTCTAAAGTTGGTGGGACTTATAGGTGGTTTCTTTTTGGTCTACTTTTTATTTTTGTACCATATAGCTATCATGCAAGATAAACAAGCTCCTGCTGAAATTCATCAGGTGACACTGGTTGCAGATACGCTCTCAGTTAATGGTGAGCGATTATCAGCAATCGGGAAGTCAAATGGACAAACCTATCAGGTCTTTTACCGGCTAAAATCTGATAAGGAGCAGCATTTTTTTAAGACTACTAGTCAAACGCTTGTTTTAAAAGGGAAAATAAAGTTGTCCTCGGCAACTGGTCAACGTAATTTTCAAGGCTTTGATTATCAGTCTTATCTAGCTAGTCAGGGCATTTATAGGATTGCTCAGATTGAGCGTCTGGAACATGCCGTAACCCCAAAATCGATATCTCCAATAGCTTTTTTTCATCAATTGAGGAGGAAGGCTCTAGTTCATATTCAGACGCATTTTCCTAATCCGATGAGACACTACATGACAGGACTGCTCTTTGGGTATTTGGACAAGGAGTTTGATGAGCAGAGTCAACTCTACACTAGCTTGGGGATTATTCATCTTTTTGCGCTATCGGGTATGCAGGTTGGATTTTTTCTTGGCTGGTTTCGCTATGGACTTCTCCGTTTGGGGCTTCCCAAAAATTATATCCTTGCTATCTTATTACCTTTTTCGATTTTCTATGGCTTAATGACTGGTTGGACGGCTTCGGTCTTACGTTCTTTGATTCAAAGCCTCTTGGCTGAGTGTGGTATTAAAAAACTGAACAATATGGGCATAACGCTACTTCTATTTTTTCTAGTCTTGCCTCATTTTCTTTTAACGGTAGGAGGTGTTTTAAGTTGTTCTTATGCCTTCTTGTTGTGTTTATTTAATTTTGAGGAGATGCCGTCCTTTAAAAAGTCAATTTATATGAGTTTAGTATTGAGTCTTGGGACTTTGCCTTTTTTGACCTACTATTATGGAACTTTTCAACCATTGAGTTTGATTCTGACGGCAATCTTCTCTCTAGTTTTTGATAGCTTTCTCTTACCTGTCTTAACAGTACTTTTTACACTTTCAGGAATGGTAATTTTTTCTCAATTTAACAGACTTTTTGAATGGATGGAGTTCTTTTTGACTTGGGTACAATCTTGGGGAGTCCAGCCATTGATTTTAGGAAAACCTAGCTTGTTTCAGTTTGTCTCAATGATATTTGTATTGGTTTTGCTCTTTGATTTTTGGAAAAAGCCTCAGTTTAGAATATCCCTCTTGATGATTTTTAGTCTTTTGATGGTCTGGGTCAAACATCCTTTAATAAATGAAGTAACGGTGGTCGACGTTGGTCAAGGAGATAGTATTTTTTTAAGGAGTATGAAAGGTGAAACGGTCCTAATAGATGTAGGTGGCAAGGTGACTTTCGGCTCTAAGGAAAAATGGCAAGAGGGGAGCCAGACGAGTAATGCGGAGAAAACCTTAATTCCCTATCTACAGGCAAGGGGAGTGTCTCAAATTGACTATCTGGTTCTGACTCATACGGATACAGACCATATTGGTGATTTGGAGGTAGTGGCTAAACGGTTTAAGATTAAGAAAATTTGTGTCAGTGAGGGGGCTTTGACTAAGCCTAGTTTTGCCAAACGTATTCGATTTCTTAAATGTCCCGTTCGCACTTTAAAGGCTGGTGATAAGCTGCCTATGATGGGAAGTAACCTACAGGTTCTTTATCCCAATAAAATTGGTGATGGTGGTAACAATGATTCACTTGTTCTCTATGGAAAGTTATTGGGAACCAGTTTTCTATTTACTGGTGATTTGGAAAAAGAAGGAGAAGAGGAATTGATGACTTGCTATCCAAATTTAAAAGTAAGGGTCCTCAAAGCAGGACATCACGGTTCTAAAGGCTCTTCATCAGAAGCTTTTTTGGATCAGCTAAAGCCATCACTTGCTCTTGTCTCGGCAGGTGAAAATAATCGTTATAAGCATCCAAATGATGAAACATTAGAGCGTTTCAAAGAACGTCACATTAAGGTTTTACGCACAGACCAGGATGGTGCCATTCGGTTTAAGGGATGGTTCCAACTATCAAGTGAAACTGTCCGATAATTGTTTGGATTCTTAATTTGTCATACACCTCAATCTATGGTAGAATGTAAAGGTTAATATTCAAGTATAAGAAAGATTGAGCAGTATGCGTAAAATTATCATCAATGGTGGTAAGAAACTTCAAGGAGAAGTTACAGTATCAGGAGCTAAAAATTCAGTTGTTGCATTGATTCCAGCCATCATTTTATCTGATGGAGTGGTTACTCTTGACGGGGTACCAGCAATCAGCGACGTCGATAATCTAATTGAGATTATTGAAGTAATGGGTGGTTCTGTTAAGCGTGATGGCGAAACACTTGAAATCGACCCTCGAGGCGTTAAAGATATGCCAATGCCATTTGGTAAGATTAACAGTCTTCGTGCTTCATATTATTTCTATGGTAGTTTGCTTGGGCGTTATGGTCAAGCTATAGTAGGTTTGCCTGGTGGATGTGATTTAGGACCACGTCCTATTGACCTTCACCTTAAGGCCTTTGAAGCTATGGGTGCTAGCATTTTCTATGAAGGAGAAGCTATGCGTATTGCTACGGATGCCGGCCAACGTATCAAGGGTGCTCACATCTATATGGATACGGTTAGTGTGGGGGCGACTATCAATACCATGTTGGCAGCGGCTAAGGCTGACGGTCGTACTGTTATTGAAAATGCGGCTCGTGAACCTGAGATTATTGATGTGGCAACGCTTCTCAACAATATGGGTGCGCGTGTACGTGGCGCTGGTACAGAAGTCATCACGATTGAGGGTGTAGAGAGCCTACATGGTACTCGCCATCAAGTTATTCCAGACCGTATTGAAGCAGGCTCATACATTGCCATGGCGGCAGCTATCGGTAAGGGAATTAAAATTAAAAATGTTCTCTATGAACACCTTGAAAGTTTTATTTGTAAGCTTGAAGCAATGGGTGTTCGCATGACCGTTGAAGAGGATGCAATCTTTGTGGAAGAACAGGGTGATTTAAAACCTGTTGACATTAAGACATCACCTTATCCAGGTTTTGCGACGGATTTACAACAACCAATGACACCATTGTTGTTGAAAGCAAGTGGCCGAGGAAAAATCATTGATACGATCTATGAGAAGCGTGTAAATCACGTTCCTGAACTGGCTCGTATGGGTGCTGATATTCAAGTACTTGGTGGTCAGATTGTTTATAATGGTCCAACGCAACTTTCTGGTGCACCTGTGAAAGCTAGTGATTTGCGTGCGGGTGCTGCACTCGTTACTGCAGGACTTATGGCAGATGGTCAGACTGAAATAACAAACATTGAATTTATCCTTCGGGGATATTCAAATATCATTGAGAAACTTTCTGATCTTGGTGCGGATATTCGTTTGATTGAAGATTAAGTCTAAGGTTTAACCGCTAGTGGTTGAGCCTTTTTCCATTTCTAAAACTGTGTTATAATACTATCATGGATATTTGGACTAGTCTGGGTGCTTTTGCCTTCTTTGAGTCGGAGCGCCTTTCTTTTAGACCACCCGTCTTTTTAGATCGTTTTGACTTACATGAGATTGTGTCAAATCCAGAGAATTTACAATTTTTCTTTCCTGCTACGCAAACTCAGTATGAAACAGATTGCCTCTTGGTACATTATTTCATGAAGGAGCCTTTGGGTGTTTGGGCAATTGTAGATCGAGAGTCTAATAAGTTGATTGGGATTGTTCGCTTTGAAAAGATAGATGTCCAGAAAAGGACTGCAGAGCTCGGTTATTTTTTGAATGCTTTATACTGGGGTAGAGGTATAATGACTGAGACAGTTACTTGTTTGTCAGATTTGGCATTGACAGCTATGGGAATGGAACGCATTATCCTTATTGCTCATTTGGAAAATAAGGCATCGATTCGTGTGGCAGAAAAGTCTGGCTTTAAACTGGTGTCTCGTTTCAAAGGAGCAGACCGATACACCCGTACCATGCGAGATTATCTCCGCTTTGAGAAGGAGAAGAACTGTGAGTAAACATCAAGAAATTATGGATTATCTAGAGGCTTTGCCCATCGGTAAACGAGTTAGTGTGCGTAGTATTTCTAACCACTTGCAGGTTTCTGATGGAACTGCTTATCGAGCCATTAAAGAAGCTGAAAATCGAGGGCTAGTTGAAACGCGTCCTCGAAGTGGAACAGTTCGAATTGAAAAGAAAGTCAAGTACGGCTTGACAAACTGACCTTTGCGGAGATTGCAGAGATTACAGAGTCTGAGGTGATTTCGGGTCATGAAGGTTTAGAACGTGTCTTCAGTAAGTTCTACATTGGGGCCATGACTATTGAGAATATCACCCGTTATCTAACAAAAGGCGACCTTCTCATTGTTGGAGACAGGGAAGATATCCAGTTATTAGCCTTAGAATACAATAATGCTATTCTGGTAACTGGAGGCTTTCGGGTTTCTGATAGGGTTAAAGAGCTTTCTCGTTTGAAGCAGTTTCCAGTCATGGTCACTACTTACGACACATTTACTGTGGCGACTATGATTAATCAGGCACTTTCGAATGTTCGTATTAAAACAGAAATTAAAACAGTTGCTCAAGTCTATACTAGACGAGAAGAATACAACTATATGACTCCAGAAATGACAGTCAAAGATTTTCAAAATTTGGTTAAACGGACTAACCTTGTTCGTTTTCCTATTGTGTCTGAGGATGATAGGGTTATTGGGATTGTGACCATGCGTGATGTGGCTAATCAGCTCCTACCACTATGGCTAAGGCTATTATGACAAAACCGACAGTAACTCGTTTGGAGGCTAGCCTTGCGTCTGTGGCACAAAAGATGATTTTTGAAGACTATGACATGATTCCTGTTGTGGATGACGAAAAACATTATCTAGGGACTATCACTCGTCGTCAGGTTTTAGAGGAACTTCAAGATAATAACCGTGGTGATCTCCATACATTTAGCGATCAAATGATAGCTAACCTTAATCGTGAAAAGAATGCCTTTAGTTTTGAGGTAGAACCGACCATGATTGATAATTCTGGGAACCTTACACAGGGTGTTCTTGTAGAAATGGTTAAAGAGGTTGTTTACCGAACGCTGGAGAAACAAGAACAAAATAGTCTGGTGTTTGAAGAGATGATGTTTTACTTTCTGCAGGCGGCTCAAATTGATGATAAGGTGAAGATTACACCAAGTATCATTGCGGAAACCAGACGCGGAGCTCATTTAGACCTTATGGTTACTCATGGCAATCATACGGTTTGTAAGTCAGTAGTAGTGGTCAAGAAAACTTAATAAGCCATTTAAAATTAAAGAAATAAAGAAAACGGAGAAAATAATGATTACACTGAAATCAGCACGTGAAATTGAAGCGATGGATAGAGCGGGAGATTTTCTTGCAAGTATCCACATTGGCCTACGTGATCTCTTGAAACCAGGAGTGGATATGTGGGAAGTAGAAGAGTATGTTCGTCGTCGTTGTAAAGAAGAAAATGTTCTGCCACTTCAGATTGGGGTTGAAGGAAGCATCATGGACTATCCTTATGCGACATGTTGTAGTCTTAATGATGAAGTAGCACACGCTTTTCCACGTCATTATATTTTGAAAGATGGAGACCTCTTGAAAGTTGATATGGTCTTGTCAGAACCTATTGATAAGTCAGTGCTTGATGTATCAAAATTGGATTTTGATAATGTTGCCCAGGTAAAAAAATATACAGAATCATATGCTGGTGGTTTGGCTGACTCATGTTGGGCATATGCGATTGGAACGCCTTCTGATGAGGTTAAAAACCTTATGGAAGTAACCCGTGAAGCCATGTATCTTGGTATTGAACAAGCGTTAGTTGGTAATCGTATCGGTGATATCGGTGCAGCTATCCAAGAATACGCTGAAAGTCGAGGCTATGGTGTCGTACGTGATTTGGTCGGACACGGAGTTGGACCAACAATGCATGAAGAACCAATGGTTCCTAACTATGGCGTGGCTGGACGTGGTCTTCGCCTTAAAGAAGGAATGGTCTTGACCATCGAGCCAATGATTAACACAGGAACTTGGGAAATCGATACAGACCTTGAAACTGGTTGGGCTCATAAGACACTTGATGGTGGCCTTTCATGCCAATATGAGCACCAATTTGTAATTACTAAAGATGGTCCAGTAATTTTGACTTCTCAAGGGGAAGAAAGAACTTATTAATATGAAACGACAAGGCATAATGGCCCGTCTCCTAGATAAGCTTCAATGGCGCCCTTTTCAGGTTTATCTTAGTCATTATCGTAGTGCTGAGATAGATATTTCTAGCATTGCCGTGGCTTATTATTTGATTTTGACGGTCTTTCCGCTCATTGTCATTGCTGCCAATGTCTTTCCCTATCTGAATATTGATACGACTGATCTCTTAAAGTTTATGAATGAGCATCTTCCTAAGCATTTTTATGCACCTGCAGCTAATGTTGTTCAGGATATCTTCTCCACACCTTCTGGACGGTTGTTGGGAGTGGCCTCTTTGACGGGATTTTGGACCATGATTAAGTCCTTATCTTCGCTTCAAAAAGCGATTGACAAGGTATATGGTGCTTCAGAACACCGTGATGTCTTTATCAGTCATATCATTGGTGGACTCTTGAGTTTGGTTATCTTGTTTTTGTTAACCTTTGCGCTCATGTTATCTACAATTATTCAGTCGGTCCTCGGGTAATCAATCAGACCTATCCTATTGGGTCTAACCTAACTCAACTGATTTTGAATAGTATTCAGCCCTTGAGTGTTGCAGTTGTCTTCCTGGGAATGATGGTACTTTATTTCATTCTTCCGAATGTAAAGATTCGAAAAATCCGCTACATCATGCCAGGGACTATCTTTACGACTTTGGTGATTGGGTATCTGAGCAATTTGTTTGGAACTTACGTGATTCATACCTTGAGTAGATTGATTGATATCAAGCTGTTCGGATCGATTATGATTTTCATCTTCATCTTCATGCTTTGGTTCATCTTCCTAGCTAGAATATTGATTTTTGGTGCCGTCTTTAATGCGACCTATCAGGAACTTAAACAAGGTGAACTACACAGTAGGAGGGGTGACGTACTTACCATAATTCAGAGTTTTTCTGGAGACGGTAGTAACAGCAAAAAAACAAAAAATGATAGGGATAAGTCATAGAGCATAAAGAGAGCTTGGCTAAGCCCAGGCTCTTTTGATGGATTAGTTGGTCCTTGTTAGTAGAAAAACATCTCATTTATGGAGGAAAAGATGAAAAACAAAACTGTTCGTGATTTAACACATATTGCGATTGTGGCGGCACTTTACGTGGTCTTGACCATTGTGCCACCTTTCAACTTGATTTCGTATGGTCCTTACCAGTTCCGTATTGCGGAAATGTTCAATCTTTTAGGATTTTATAATCGCAAGTATATCATTGCTGTTACTTTGGGATGTGTGATTGCTAATTTCTTTAGTTTTAACATGATTGATGTGGTTGTTGGCAGTCTCTCAACGCTAGTTTTTGTTGGTTCAGGTGTTTATTTCTTTGACCGCTTTAAGAATCAAGATATTTTGGGTGGTCTCTTTGATAAGGCTCATGTTTATTTTGCCTTTTATTTCTCATTCTTCATGGTGACCATCGCTGCAGAGTTGACCTTAGTTGCTCAAGCGCCATTTTGGGCTACTTGGTTCACTGTCGCTTTAGGAGAACTGGCGTCACTCTTAGTTGGTGCGGTCCTTATCAAGAAATTAGCCAAAGTAATCGATTTTGTTTCTTAAATTAACGTCTGTAAAGGCGTTTTTTTCTGCTTTTATGTTAAAATGTTCCTATGGAAAAACGAATGAAAGAGCTGGTTGACAAACTTAACCAGTATGCAAAAGAGTATTATACCGAGGATAATCCATCGGTGTCAGATGCCGAGTATGATAAGCTCTATCGTGAGTTAGTAACTTTAGAGGCTGAACACCCAGAACTTGTTCAGGCGGATAGCCCTACGCACCGTGTGGGTGGCCTGGTTCTTGATGGTTTTGAGAAATACCAACATGAGTATCCGCTTTATAGTTTGCAGGATGCTTTTTCACGAGAAGAGCTAGATGCCTTTGATAAGAGGGTCAAGTCCAAATTTCCTAACGCTGACTATATGGCCGAGCTCAAAATTGATGGCCTTTCAATTTCTCTAACCTATGTGGATGGTATTCTTCAAGTAGGTGCAACGCGAGGTGATGGTTCTGTTGGTGAAAATATCACTGAAAATGTTAAGCGAATCTCAGATATTCCTCTGAAGTTGGATCAACCGCTTAATATCACCGTTCGGGGTGAGTGTTATTTGCCACGAGCTGAGTTTGAACGCATCAATACCCAGCGCCAGGAGAATGGTGAGGCCGAATTTGCCAATCCACGTAATGCTGCAGCAGGAACTCTTCGTCAATTAGATACGAAAGTAGTTGCTGAGCGTCGTTTGGCCACCTTCTTTTATCAAGAAGCTAGTCCCACTGAGCGCCTGACACAAAATGATGTCTTGAATGAAGTGGCAGAACTTGGCTTCTCCGTTAATCCACGCCGTATTGTGACATCATCGATGGATGAGATTTGGGACTTTATTCAAGCTGTTGGGCAAGATCGTGATCACTTGGCTTATGATATTGATGGAGTTGTTATCAAGGTCAATAGTTTGGCCATGCAGGAAGAGCTTGGCTTTACAGTTAAGGCACCACGTTGGGCCATTGCCTATAAATTCCCAGCTGAGGAAAAGGAAGCAAAACTTCTCTCAGTTGATTGGCAGGTGGGTCGTACAGGTGTAGTAACGCCGACGGCTAATTTGACCCCAGTACAATTGGCCGGGACAACAGTTAGCCGAGCTACCCTACACAATGTAGATTATATTACGGAGAAAGACATTCGTATTGGTGATACCGTTATTGTTTATAAGGCTGGTGATATTATCCCTGCTGTTCTTCGTGTGGTAGAAAGTAAGCGTACAACACAAGAAGCGATGCCAGTTCCGAGTCAATGTCCATCTTGTGGTAGTGGTCTCTTACATTTTGAAGATGAAGTGGCCCTACGTTGTATCAATCCATCTTGTCCTGCTCAGATTAAGGAAGGTCTTATTCATTTTGCTTCTCGTGATGCCATGAACATCTCAGGTATGGGACCTTCAGTGGTTGAAAAACTCTTTAAAGCTGAATTGGTTAAAGAGGTGGCTGATATCTATGGTTTAAATAGTCAGGATTTCCTCCAATTAGAAGGTTTCAAGGAAAAATCAGCTGAAAAACTATATGCAGCTATTCAAGCATCAAAAGAAAATTCTGCAGAGAAACTGCTCTATGGTTTGGGAATTCGCCATGTTGGTGCCAAAGTTAGTAAGCAATTGCTAGAATCTTTTGGAACTATCAAGGAGTTGGCAAGTGCAGATGTCCAAGCTATTGCTGCTGTAGATGGTTTGGGAGAGGTTATCGCCAATGTCAATCCAGCGTTATTTTGCCAAGGAGGAGGCTCAAGTTCTTCTGAAAGAACTGGAATCCTATGGCGTTAATTTATCCTATCTTGGTCAAAAAGTAGCAGATGATGCCATTCTATCTGGTAAGACTGTTGTTTTGACAGGGAAATTGGAGCATCTTAAACGTAGTGAAGCGAAGGCAAAACTAGAGGCCCTGGGTGCTAAGGTGACGGGTTCAGTCTCTAAGAAAACAGATTTAGTGGTTGCTGGTAGTGATGCCGGAAGTAAGTTGGAAAAAGCACAAAGCCTAGGAATTGAAGTAAAAGATGAGGCTTGGTTGCTGGATTTATAGGAGTTCAATATGAAACAAAAACGTGCCCGCTTAATTTATAATCCAACATCTGGACAAGAAATTATGAAGAAAAATGTTGCTGAGGTCTTGGATATCCTGGAAGGTGCTGGTTTTGAGACATCTGCTTTTCAAACAACCCCGGATGAGAACTCAGCCAAAAATGAGGCCACTCGTGCAGCAGAAGCAGGCTTTGATTTGGTTATTGCGGCTGGTGGTGATGGAACAATTAATGAGGTTGTTTCTGGGATCGCCCCTCTTGATAAACGTCCTCAAATGGCTGTTATTCCCACAGGGACAACAAATGACTTTGCACGCGCCTTGAAGATTCCAAGGGGAAATCCTGTTGAAGCAGCCAAGGTTATTGCTAAAAATCAAACCCTTCAGATGGATATTGGTCGTGCCTATGATGATAAATACTTCATCAATATTGCGGCTGCAGGGTCATTTACGGAACTAACCTACAGTGTTCCTAGTCGACTTAAGACAGTCCTTGGTTATTTGGCCTATCTTGTTAAGGGAGCCGAATTACTTCCTCAAGTTAAGAAAGTTCCGGTCCGCATTACGCACGATCAAGGTGTCTTTGAAGGCGAGCTTTCTATGATTTTCGTTGCCTTGACCAATTCAGTTGGTGGTTTTGAAATGATTGCTCCAGATGCTAAATTGGATGATGGTCAATTTACCCTAATTATGGTTAAAACGGCTAACCTCTTTGAATTGGTTGACCTTATTCGTCAGGTTCTTCAAGGTGGCAAGCACATCTACGATAAGAGAGTTGCTTATATCAAAACAAGTTCGCTAGATATCGAGCCTTTAGGTGAAGATCGTATGATGATCAATCTGGATGGGGAATACGGTGGCGATGCCCCAATTCACCTCCAAAATCTTAAGAATCACATTGAATTCTATGCTAATATTGATGAGATTTCTGATGATGCTATCACGCTTCCCGATACAGACAAATTGGCTCTCGAAGCTATTGTACAAAAATTCAGTACAGAAGCTGAAAAAATCGAAAATGATTAATATTAATCTTTAAGCAACCTAGGTCAGGTTGCTTCAGATTGAAGACAAAGTCCTTAGAAGTTATACTTCTGGGGACTTTTATTGATTTGAAGGAGTATAATAAAAGAAAAAGGTATTTGATGTGGTAGGTTTCACAAGGAAGTCTTTGCTTATAATGCTCAGGTAGATTGTTATAAACACGGTTGGGCCTTGGATTTTACAGTTGAAGCAGATAACATCCATGATAGTCAGTTCTTTCCTGCTCTTTTAGCCAAGTTAGAGCCCTTCTCACCTGAATTCATTATTGCGGATTCAGGCTACAAAACACCTAGTGTTGCTAAGTTTCTTTTAGAAAATTGGATTATACCGGTATTCCCTTACACTAGGCCAAGAGGTAGGAGAGACTTTCTACGTCTTAAAGACTTTGTCTATAACGAGTATTCTGACTGCTATCTTTGTCTAGAGAACCAGGTATTAACTTATCGTACAACGACACGTAAAGGTTATAGAGATATAAAAGCAATTCCAAAATTTGTAAGATCTATCTCTTGTTAGCGATTTGTACTGAAAGTCGCCAGAACCAAAAAGTTGTTGTGCGTCATATTTGGAAAGACGCCCTAGAAGTCTGCGAAGATATTCGTCATCAAAATGAGATGAAGGAGCGGTATCAACACCGTAAAGAAACGATAGAATGATTATTCGGAACATCTAAAGAATATCACAACTTGCGTTATACCAGAGAAAAAGGAAAGTCCAAAATGGAAGATAAGGTTGGGCTTACTTTGGCATGTTTAAATATCAAAAAATTGGTAAAAATGATGGTAGGAAAGACCTGGTATTTTATCTAAATACCCCAATATTATTCGATTATGGAAGAATTTAGTGTGAATATAAAAAGAGACAAACATCGTTTTTGATGTTTGTCTTTATTCTGACATCCCTGCAATTGCAGAGATGTTTTTGTTTGTCAGTCTTTGTATCCGCGTTTAGCTAGCTCGTGTACAAGTACAGCTCCCAAGATTGCAGGAACTAATTGCCCTAAGATAAGGTTAATAACGAGAGCGACATAAGGAAGTTTAAGTAGGGCACTAAGCCATATTGGTACTACTAAGGATGGAACGAGTAGGATTGGGAGTACGATAAACCAGCTAGATAGCTTAATTTTACGGATGAGGTAGATGCTACCAGTTGCTAAAAAGCTGGCACAGAAACCACCAACAACATCAATCAATCCCAGGCCACCAAAAGAGTTAGCAATAGCATTTGCGAGACTGAGTGGGACAACCAAAAATGGAAAGATATAGGTTAATCCATATAAAGCCGTGGCCAGACGCATCTGAACAGCACCAAAGGAAATAGCTTGAGAAATAAAGAGGATGGCGATATATAGGGCCATGATAATAGCTGAGAGAACAAGCTTTTGTGTAGGGTTAAGTTTATTTTTCATCATTTCTCCTTAGTTGGGTAAAGTAAAAGAGTAGCGGTTCTACTCTTTTTAGGGGGTTAGGTCTAGAGTTATTTTATAAGTCAATCTCTAAGACAATAGGTGTGTGGTCTTGGCGATCACCAGAGTCAATCATGTTTGATTTTGTGACCTTATCGGCAATACGATTTGAAGTCAACCAGTAGTCAATTCTCCAGCCTGTATTATTAATTTTAGATGTTTTGCTACGTTGGGCCCACCATGTATAGGCACCTGTAACATCACCATTGAGGTGACGGTAAGTATCTGTAAAACCTTTATTGAGGAGATTAGTGAAGCCAGCACGTTCTTCATCTGTAAAGCCTGGTGAACGACGATTACTTGAAGGGTTGGCCAAGTCGATTTCCTTGTGGGCAACGTTGTAATCACCAGTAGCAAGGACTGGTTTCTGAGCGTCCAATTCAGCTAGGTAATCCGCATATTTTTCATCCCAGATTTGACGTTCGAGTAGACGTTTGAGCCCGTCACCAGCGTTTGGTGTGTAGACCTGTGTCACAAAGAAGGTGTCAAATTCGAGAGTTATGATGCGTCCTTCACAATCCATGGTTGAAGGTGCTCCGATTTCAGGATAAGTGATGACTGGTGTCAATTCTTTTTTATACAAGAACATGGTTCCAGCATAACCTTTACGGGCAGGTTCAACAGATGAACGCCAAGTAATGACATAGTCAGGGAAGTAGTCTTCTAAGATTTGCAAATGCTTTTTAGTTGGCCCTTTAGCAGATAATTTTGTCTCTTGAATAGCAATGATATCCGCATTTTCAGTGACCAAAGTATCGATAACGGCGCGTGATAATTGAGCACGCGCAGAGTCACCGGTAAGAGCAGCATTTAGGGAATCAATATTCCAAGAAATTAATTTCATATGTACAGTTTCCTTCTTTGAATTGTTTTTTTCTATTGTAGCAGAAAATAGGATGTCAGACGAGTTATGGGATTGATAATTGAAGATAGGAGGACTATACTTAACCTAGATGGAGGTGACAATCAATGAAAAAATAAATATGCATTTATGATTTGTTTTTGGTTTTCTTCTTTGTACAAATCATTCTTAGTGTTATGATTTGGTGGTTACAGGGGCTAGTGCTTCTTCTTGTCGTTTTTCCAGGGATGAGTTTCTTCTTCCTGATTTATCCAAGGTATCTCTTACACTACAACCTTAATCAGTCTCCTACTGATCATGGGTTTCCTGATTTCCTTCTTTTGACTGAATCTGTCTGCTCTTATAAGTCTTTAATCCCCCTGCTAAGAGTAAGTTCAGGGACGTAAGCCAAAAACTGATGAACTACAACTGGCTTATTAGTTTAGCCTTATTGAAGTCTCGAAACATTATAAGTATATCTATACACTCTTAGAATACCTCGTAGCAATCGTAGTAGCCATTAGTCTGACTCTTGAACTATAAAGAGACTAAGTCATCTTTCACAGTGGCTAGCTTGATATTCGCATCAACAGAGGATACTATCACTTCATCTAGTGAAAATAATAAGCCAAACGAATCTAGCAGTGCAAGTATTGATACACCTGATTCTAATCATGCCAAGGAAGCCTAGACTGAAAATCTGAGTTGGTCCAATGACAGGGCTAGTCAATCTGCTAGTTTGATTGTTTCTTGGAGAAAGTAGATGAATAAGTCTAGATACAAAGAAATTACAATGAATCCTCTTCTTTGCCTATCCGTTGGATGTAGGACAATAGTCTGTCTTTGGATGCAACCTATGGCTACAACTGGTAATAGCAATTCTGAGTATACCATTATTTCGGTTTATGAGAGATGGGGAAATGCTTCTGTTCACCACTGTTTCTTTACGACTAAAAAAAGACGAAACGCCCATTGTTCTTTACTCACCAACTACTAATAGTAGCGTGTATTATGTCAAAAAAACAGAAAACGCAGACCTTAAATCAGGGGATGCAGATATTGTAAACAATTAAAAACTAGAAATTTAGCTGGATTTCTAGTTTTTAATTTGAAGATAAGTCAAGCTGTAATCAATTATTTTACAGTCATTCGTTCTTATGTTACCTTCTTGGCTAACATGGTCGCAAATTGAAGGGCGATTGGATTGCCATGCTCATCTAAACGGTGAAGGTGACCAAGATTTTCATTGTACTTGATTAATTCCCAGTCACTATAGTAGTTTTTCAACTCGCCTTCTTCAAAAGTAAATGGGAAAGGCATGGTACAAGGGTGCTCTTCTGTATCCATAGCACAAACAATTAGGTTGTAACCACCAATGGATGTACGCTCTTGCATATTTTGGATAATAGCTGGAATTTGATTAGGATCTAGGAACATGAAGACCACTGTTGAGAGGATGAAGTCAAAGGTTTCAGACTCAGGAAGAGCAGAAACATTGATATCGTAGTAGCCAGCTCTAACATTGTAACTTTCTTCATCAGCAATCATTTGGATACGTTGTGTGGCTTCATTGTTAATATCAACGGCAGTAACTTCGTGTCCAAGTGATGCTAAATAAAGAGCGTTACGACCATGGCCACAGCCTAAATCAAGGGTACGACCAGGTTTAATATGTCCAGACTGGACGGCTTCAAGAACCTCAGAGTGGGCTTTAGTATCATACTTTTTAGCCATGTAGTCCTCTGGCTTGCAGTAGAAGGAAAGATAGCATTCTAAATTATCTGAAGCAGCAGCGATTCGATGCCAAGATTGTGGTTCGACAAAAGGAATTTCTGTTTCAGGCGTGAAGAGGTGCTCTGCAGTAATCTCTCCCTGTTCATCTAATTCATAAAAGTGAAGAGTTCCTGATAGAATAGTCAGTTTAGCCCAGGTTCCAACCTTAGTGTTATGTTTTTGAGTCACCATTTCTGGGAGTGTTGTGGCTGTCCAGTTTGGAAGGCGTTTGTAGCAAACAAGTTGCTGATCTATTATCATATATTGAGTTCCTTTTGATAGGTATGGCTCTATTATAGCAAAAGTATGGAAAAAGAAAAAAGGCCTAGTCAAACTTGAACTGCACCCCAAAAGTTAGAACAGAAAAATCTACTTTTGGGGTGTTTTTATTATGAAATTGATTTATGAAGATAAAGTTCAAATATATGAACTGAGAAAGCTTCTAAAGCGACAGTTAATGGCTTAGAAGTCGAGTATGCTGAAGCAAAGGTGGCTTATGAAAAAAATCATAATAGTACTACCAAGAAATAGTCCTATAAGGAAGTTAGAGTTTGTCTCTAGTTTTTTGTAGAAAATTTAAATCTGTCAAGTTTTTTTCTTGACACATAAAAATGATATGGTATACTAGTTAAGGTAAAGAGGCAGTAAGTGCCTCCACCATAATAAAAAAACTAAAGAAAAGAGAAATTAAAATGGCAGTAAAAATCCGTTTGACTCGTATGGGTTCTAAGAAAAAACCTTTCTACCGTATTAACGTTGCAGACTCACGTGCTCCACGTGATGGACGTTTCATCGAAACAGTTGGTACTTACAACCCACTCGTTGAAGAAAACCAAGTAACACTTAAAGAAGAACGTGTTCTTGAGTGGTTGTCTAAAGGTGCACAACCTTCAGATACAGTTCGTAACATCCTTTCAAAAGAAGGTGTTATGAAAAAATTCCACGAATCAAAATTCTCAAAATAATTTTTTAGCCTATGGATACCATTGAAAATCTTATTATCGCTATCATTAACCCCTTAATTACTTCACCAGATCAGTTGACCATCAAGATTATTGACGGTCCTGAGTTTTTGGAGTACCATCTTGATCTTGCCCCATCCGATATTGGGCGTGTTATCGGGAAAAAGGGACGTACTATTAAGGCGATAAGAGCGATTGTTTATTCGGTACCTACTCAAGGTAAAAAAGTTCGTCTTGTTATTGACGAAAAAGAGAAAGCTTAAGAGGTGACCCTAGGGTTGCCTTTTTTATATTTTGGTTGTAGCTAGCAATCTTTGGTATAATAAGAGGGTTAAAGTGGTATTAGGCTCATAGAAAAACTAGTTTAATGGTTAGTTTAATGGCTAAGTCAAAGCATTAGCTTAAAAAGGAGCAATTATGATTTATCAAGAAGCATTGGATTGGATTCATGGTCAATTAAAATTTGGCATTAAACCTGGCTTGGAACGTATGGCCTGGATGCTTGAAGAACTAGGAAACCCACAGGACAATCTTAAGGCTGTGCATATTGTGGGAACAAATGGTAAGGGATCTACTGTCAACGCCTTACAAACGATTTTTTCTCAAGCCGGCTATGAAGTTGGAACATTTACCTCACCCTATATTATTGATTTCAAAGAACGCATTTCTATCAATGGTCAGATGATTTCAGAAGAGAATCTACTTGGCTTGGTTGAGCGTGTTAAGCCGGTGGTTGAACGTCTCCCAAAAGAGACAGAGCACGAAAATGCGACAGAGTTTGAGATTATCACAGTCTTGATGTTCCTCTACTTTGGGCAAGTCCATCCTGTTGATATTGCTTTTATTGAAGCTGGAATGGGTGGCCTGCATGATTCTACCAATCTATTTAGTCCTCTAGCGGTCATCTGTCCATCGATTGGCTTAGATCATCAGGCGGTCTTGGGCAATACTCATGCTGAAATTGCTACAGAAAAGGCTGGTGTTTTAAAAAATGGAGCATCTTTTATTTATGCGACTGACCGTACTGACGTTCGAGATGTTTTTAAACAGAAGGCGAATGAAGAAGGTTCTAAGACCTATGAGTTGGGTAAAGATTTCACCGCTGAAGGGTCTAGCCATTCCTTTGATTTTATTTACAAGGAGCAGAGGTTGGAGGGTATAGCCTTGGCTATGGCTGGTCAACATCAGGTGGCAAATGCTAGTTTGGCTATCATGGCTAGTCTTTTGCTTCAAAAGGATTATCCTAAAGTAACTCCTGAACTCATAAAGGATGCACTGGCTCATGCTAGTTGGTTAGGTCGGACAGAGTTCTTGATGCCTAATCTTATGATAGATGGTGCTCATAATAACGAAAGTGTTAAGGTCTTAATTGATTTGTTAAGGTCAGAGTATGCGGATAAGGATATCGAATTGCTTTTCGCAGCTATTGATACTAAGCCTATTGATAGTATGTTGGCTCAGTTAGAGTCAGTCGGTGATTTAACAGTAACAAGCTTTGAGTATCCAAATAGTGTAAAATTGGACAAGTACCCAGTTACTTATAAACAAGTGTCAGACTTCCAGACATGGATTGAGGAACACGTGACTGCTAATGATGATAAACTTTATGTAATTACAGGATCTCTTTATTTTATTTCTCAAGTTCGAAAATGGATTTTAGAGCAGGAAAGTGCTGTTTAAGACTTGAAGGATAAGAATTAGGGACGTATAATACTTCATGTGTTTTAAAAGTAAGGAGAAAAAATGTTACAACGTCTGAAAAACTTTTTAATAGGTGAACCCTTGACCCATGATAATAGCAGTGATGATCACTTATTATCTAAGGTTCAGGCATTAGCTATGTTGTCGAGTGATGCTCTATCATCTATCGCATACGGCCCTGAGCAAGTCGCATTGGTCTTAATGGCTGTATCAAGCGCTGCTATTTGGTGGTCTATCCCAATTGGGATTTTGGTTTTAGTCCTTTTGATTAGCCTTACCATTTCTTACAGACAGGTAATCAAGGCCTATCCACAAGGTGGTGGAGCCTACATGGTAACTTCGGAAAATCTGTCACCTAAATTTGGTTTGATAGCTGGAGGTAGCCTCCTAGTCGACTATATGTTGACAGTTTCCGTTTCAGTTGCCGCAGGTGCAGATGCCATTACCTCAGCCATTCCATTACTTCACCCCTATAATCTTCAAATCTCAATAATTTTGGTGCTTGTTTTAATGGTGTTGAACCTCAGGGGAATGCGTGAGTCGGCAAAGTCTTTGATGGTTCCTGTTTATCTCTTTATTGCCTCAACGTTGTTCCTATTAGGATATGGTTTCTTACAGATCTTAACGGGGCATATGCCTTATGCGGCTACGGCGCATTTAGGCCAACCGATTACAGGTGTGTCAGTGATTCTTATTTTAAGGGCCTTTACTTCAGGTTCGGCTTCATTGACAGGGGTGGAAGCTATCTCTAATGCAGTGCCTTTCTTTAAGAAACCTAAGTCTAAGAATGCGGCATCAACCCTCTTTATCATGTCAAGTATTTTGGGAATTATGTTTGCTGGAATTACCTTTCTTACTGGTGGACTGGTATTACACCTCATTCAGGTGTGACAATGTTGGCGCAACTGGCTAGGGAAATTCTTGGTGATTCATGGTTTGGCAGTATCTTATTTTATATTTTTCAGTTCTCAACTGCCATGATTCTTGCAGTGGCAGCAAATACTGGTTTTTCAGCCTTTCCGATGTTGTCCTTTAACATGGCTAAGAATAAATACATGCCTCATATCTATCTTGAAAAAGGTGCACGTATGGCCTACTCTAACGGTATCTTGACGCTGGCTATTGGGGCCATTACTCTCTTATTCATTTTCCGAGGAAATACGGAACGTTTGATTCCGCTTTATACAATAGGGGTGTTTGTTCCTTTTGCACTTTCTCAAACAGGTATGGTTGTTCATTGGAGTCGTGAATATGGCAAGGGTTTCTGGAAGCATTCTTTAGCTAATATTTTAGGTGCCTTAATTTGTTACGGTATTGTTCTCATTCTCATTCTCTTCCGTTTAGGGGATATTTGGCCATTCTTCCCAATTATTGCTATTTTGATGTGGATGTTTCTTAAGATTAAGAAACATTACGATGGGGTTGCTCAACAGTTGCGTATTGATGGCCCAATCAAAGAACATCATTTTCAAGGTAACATTGTCCTTATCTTGGTGGGAAATGTTACAAAGGCTAATATTGGTGCCATTTCTTATGCACGTTCGATTGGTGATAAGGTTATTGCTATGCACGTGTCTACTAAAGATACAGAGAATAAGGATAAGGAAATCGAACAAGAGTTTAAAAAATATTTCCCAGAAATCGAGATGGTTCATATCCGATCACCTTACAGCTCAATTACACAGTCAACTATTCAATATGTAGACGAAGTGGCTACTCAGGCTGATAAGGATAATGCGACTCTGACTGTTTTGATTCCACAGTTTGTTCCGAAAAAATCATGGCAAAATATACTTCACAACCAGACGAGTTTACGATTGAAATATTATCTCAAATGGCGTGAAAATATTGTCATTTCATCATATTCTTACCACTTAAAAGATTAAATAAAGATAAGCGAAAACGGTTCTCATGTGACGGGGAGTTTTCGCTTTTTTGGTTAGAATTCAGCTAGACAATTTTATTTTTTGCAAGAAAAATCAAGCAAAATGAGTTATAATAGATAGTATTATAAGGTTTCAAGAGGAAATTATGGAAAATCAAGAAAAAGTAGAACAAGCAGTCTATCAATTATTGGAAGCTTTGGGTGAGAATCCTGAGCGTGAAGGTCTTTTTGGATACGCCAAAACGTGTGGCTAAGATGTATGCTGAGATGTTTTCAGGTTTAAATGAAGACCCGAAAGATCAGTTTACAGCGGTTTTTTCAGAAGTTCATGATGAAGTTGTACTTGTTAAGGATATTCCTTTTACTCTATGTGTGAGCATCACTTGGTTCCTTTTTATGGCATGGCTCATGTAGCCTATTTGCCAAGTGGGGATAAGGTGACAGGACTATCAAAATTGGCACGTGCTGTTGAAGTGGCAGCCCGTCGTCCACAATTGCAAGAACGTCTTACAGATCAAGTCGCTACAGCGCTTGAAGAAGCCCTTAATCCTCGAGGGGTCTTTGTTATGGTGGAAGCTGAGCACATGTGTATGACTATGCGTGGTATTAAAAAACCAGGAAGTAAGACCATCACAACGGTTGCTAAAGGTATCTATAAAGAAGACCGTGAAGAACGTAAGGAAATTCTTTCTTTGATGCGTGATTTTTAGGAGTTAATAGGAGTTAATAGGAGTTAATAGGAGTTAATAGGAGTTAAAATGTTTATTGGTAAACATGAAATTGCAGGTAAGGCCTGCATTATGGGAATCTTGAATGTTACCCCAGACTCTTTCTCAGACGGTGGGGATTTTGACACAATTGAAGATGCATTAGCCCAGGTTGAGCGTATGATTTCCCAAGGGGCTAGCATTATCGATGTAGGTGGTGAATCTACAAGACCTGGAGCGGAATTTGTAACCGAGGAAGAAGAGATTGCTCGTATAGTGCCAATTATACAAGCTATTAAGGAAAAATATGATGTTCTTATCAGTATTGATACTTACAAGACAGCCACTGCCAGAGCTGCTCTTGAAGCAGGTGCAGATATTCTTAATGATGTCTGGGCAGGACTTTATGATGGTCAGATGCTAGCCTTATCAGCTGAAAAAATGTACCGATTATCCTCATGCATAATCAAAAAGAAGAAAAATACAATGATGTCACAGAGAATGTCTGTACTTTCCTTAGTCAACGTACGCAAGCTGCCTTGGAAGCAGGTGTAGCTAAAGAAAATATTTGGATTGATCCTGGCTTTGGTTTTGCCAAGAATGTTCAATACAATATTGACCTGCTTAGGGGCTTGGACAAAGTTGTTGGACTTGGGTATCCTGTTCTTTTTGGGATTTCTCGTAAGCGTGTTGTGGATTTTCTCCTAGGTGGAAATATTCCTGCCAAGGACCGTGATCAAGGGACAGCTGCTTTATCTGCTTATGCTGTTAGCAAAGGATGTCAGATTGTCCGTGTCCATAATGTTGAAGCCAATCGTGATGTCGTTAAGACTATCTCAGGAATTTTATGAAATTAAAAAAAGCTCAAATCGAGCTTTTTTCTTAGTCTTGAATTGTCCAAACGCTGACAGATTTTTCAGAGACTGGGAAGTCTCCCCACCCGTCTTCGTCAATTGTTACAGTATCAGAGCAGTTTCCAAGAATATCATAGAAAGTTTGTCCAGCCCAATCACTTCCAATTTCCATAGATTTGTTGTTGGCAGCATCATTAGAAATGGTTACGGCTAATGGAGTACAGTCTTCATTACCAGAGCGTGTCCATCCAATACAGTTAGGGTCGTCAAAGTAGTCTGTTTGCTCTCCATAAGCCAAATATTTACGAGCGTAAAGTAAGGTGTCTAGGACCTCTTTGAAACTTTCTTGAGCAAACTCACCATCAATGCCATAGTAGTCACCATAAAATAGGCAAGGAAGGCCGTCTTTACGAAGAAGGATGAGGGCATAGGCAGATGGTTTAAACCATTCTTCAACAGTAGATTCCAATGCTTGTCCACGTTGGGTGTCATGGTTCTCTACGAAGGTTACCGCATGCTCAGGGTGATTTTTGACCAATGTTTGTTCGAAAATAGTCGTCAAATCGTAATCTGCTCCTTTGAGGCTGGCATCATATAAATTGTAATGAAGGCGAACATCCACAAGATCAAAGCGGTTTTCAGTTTTTTCGAGATAAGTATTATTATCCTCTTCCTTGGCATTCCAAAATTCACCAAAAACATAGAAATCTTGACCTTGTTTTTCTTTGACGTCGCGAATAAAATTACGCATAAAGAAATAATCAATGTGCTTGATGGCATCCATTCGGAAACCTTGGACACCAGTTGTTTCGACGAACCAGTCAGCCCATTCGTAAATATTTTCTATAACTTCGGGATGCCTATAATCTAGGTTGGCAAACATAAGGTAGTCAAAGTTACCATTTTCATTGTCAACCAAGTCATTATGTGCCCAGCCTTTGTTGTCACCTTGGATAAGATAGATACCTTTTTTATTTCTTTTGGCATCGAAGTCAGTCCCATTAAAGTGGTACCAGTGCCATTCAAAGTCGTTGTAAGCTTTCTGACGTCCGTCAAAAGTGAAATGAGTCCAACCCTCGATTTCAAACGGTTCGCTGATTACTTTGGTACGGTCCTCAGGGTCAACTTCTACCACATAAAAGGTTTCAAGTTTATCCGCGGCTGCCTTGTGGTTGAGCACAACATCGGCCATAGGGATGATACCAACATTTTTGAGTTGGTTGATGGCATTAAGGTATTCTTCCTTGAGACCATATTTGGTGCGTATGGTTCCTTTTTGGTCGAATTCCCCAAGGTCAAAGAGGTCATAGACTCCGTAACCAACATCATCTTTGTTAGTAGCTTTGAAAGCAGGTGGCATCCAAACATGGCTGATGCCAAGGTCTGCTAGATGTTGGGCATCTTCAGCTAAGTTGTTCCAATGTTGGCCGTCACTTGGGAGATACCATTCAAAGTATTGCATTGCAGTTTGATTTGTCATAGTTTTTTCCTTATTAGTTGACATAGTCTTGGTTTAGATATCAGGGAGTTTTTAAACTTCTGTGCCTTTATTTTACCAAATCAGAAGAATTACGCAATCGATTGTATGGCCGAAAAACAATAAACTTCAGATTTTGTCTGAAAATAAATCATACTAAATTTAGAGCCCCAAATTTTTCAACTTTTTTTGTGTTAGAATAAAG
>ENA-OQCO01000053-OQCO01000053.1-human-gut-metagenome-genome-assembly--contig:-NODE-53-length-59046-cov-6.662401_pt1 | contig 59046 bp, 57 predicted proteins | sample MGYA00242500_ERZ504582 | MGnify/ENA primary metagenome ERZ504582 (study PRJEB26092, sample SAMD00036346) | human gut metagenome | host: Homo sapiens | study: EMG produced TPA metagenomics assembly of... | reverse complement strand
TTATATAGTAGGCGTTGATGAATTTAAAACAGGAAAAGTAAACAGAACAGCAGAGGAACTTATTTGCCGGAGAAGGGAATCAATGATGTCAATCGTACTTCAAAACCTGGGAATGGAAAGTATCCCACTTGGTTTTGCCGGCGGGTTTACAGGAGAAGAGATTCGCAGACTGATGAAAGAGCGGAAGATAGAAGAGCAGTTTGTGCGGGTAAAGAAAGGAATCTCAAGAATCAATGTAAAATTACGTTCTCTGCAGGTGGGAGAGAATGGTGAAAAAACTGTATCAGAGGAATCTGAAATAAATGGTATGGGACCGGAAATCAGTGGAGAAGAACTGGAAATTTTTTATCAGCAGCTGGATGCTCTGCAAAAAGGGGACATCCTTGTTCTTGCCGGAAGTATTCCGACGGTTCTTCCATCTACGATCTACCGTGATATTATGAAACGTTTGCAGAAGCGAGAAGTTATGATCGTTGTGGATGCAACCAAAAATCTGCTGGTAAATGTACTGGAGTATCATCCGTTTCTGATCAAGCCAAATAATTATGAGCTTGGAGAAATTTTTGGTGTTACGTTGAGCACAAAAGAAGACGTTATTCTTTATGCAAAAAAACTGCAGGAAATGGGCGCTGCAAATGTACTGGTCTCTATGGCGGGAGATGGGGCAGTTCTTGTGGCGGAAGATGGATCCACTTACAAAAGTGAAGCACCGGAAGGTAAGGTAAAGAATTCTGTTGGTGCAGGAGATTCCATGGTAGCCGGATTTTTATATGGATATTTGAAGTCTGGTATATATGAAGATGCTTTTTATTATGGAGTCTGTACTGGAAGTGCAAGTGCTTTTTCAGAGAATCTTGCAACACGAGAAGAAGTGGATACACTGTTGAGGAATATAAAAAACAGAGCATAAATTAATTCAAGTCGAACAAAAAAAGATATCTCCGTGTATGAAAAGGGAAAGAGAGGATTCATGCACGGAGATTCTTTTATCGAAAATCAGAAGTATCCGATGAAGCCTTCTTCTACGAGTTCATGTAAACGGTCGATCGGGAACATGGCGTTGACATCTTTATTGATATCGGAGTTGTCGAAGTCGCCGTGTGTAACCATCAGCATATCAGAAGGAGTATCAAAAGGAGTATCAAAAGGAATGACTCTGTAGGAAAAATCACCGGATGTATTGAATGGTGTCTGATCTTTGCGGTGGATACCACCTGCAGTGATAAAAGCTACTTTACATTCACTTAAAGGTTTCTTTAATTCTGTAAATATCGGTTTGAGTGTGATCGGTACAAAAATTTCTGACTGCATGCCTTCTACTGTAGTTAATTTCATAATAAGTTCCTCCTCTTAAATGGATTCTACCGGAATATCTTTTTTACCAATGACTTTCATACAGCTGAAATAGAATTCAGCTGCCAGACCTTCCTCGAGGGTGACTGGATTGATGAGCCTACATCTGCACTTGCCCCAGAGCTTGTAGGTGAAGTATTAAATGTTATGAAAGATCTGGCAAAGTCAGGAATGACAATGATCGTGGTCACTCATGAGATGGGATTTGCACGTGATGTGGCGGACAGAGTAATTTTTATGGCAGATGGTTATGTGGTTGAGGAAGGAAAACCGGAGGAAATGTTTACAAATCCTAAGAATGACAGAACAAAAGCATTTCTTTCAAGAATTCTGAACAGTTAGGGATGAGGTGAGCCGTTATGACAGAGACATCGTGGAGGCAACATCAAAAAAAATGAACCTTCCTGTCTCAAAAATCAGTGAACATGAAGAAACATACAGCACCAGTCTTTTTTCCATGTTGCTTCCATTAGGCTCTGATTCGATAGCAAAGCAGGATGAAATCTACAATGTGCAGAAAGAGGTTATCCGTGAGATGGCAGAAAAGGAGTCATGCATTATTGTAGGAAGATGTGCAGATTATATTTTTCGTGATCACAGAAATGTTTTGAATATATATATCTATGCGCCGGTGGATGCACGATACAAAAACTGCGTGGAAGTACTCAAGATGAAGCCGGAGGAAGCAACCAAAATGATCTACAAGGTTGACAAGGCGAGAACTGCATATCACAGGCGCTATGCCAAATATGTACCGGGTGACCCGGACAGTAAGCAGATCATGATCGATTCCAGTATGCTGGGAGTTAGAGGAACGGCAGAAGTGCTGGCAGAGATCGTACAGCGGAGATTTGGACTATAGATATTAACTGAAATGAGAATAAAATGAATAAGTGTAAGACAAGAAATAGTTATAATTCCAGAGTGGGGTTATGACTATTTTTATGTTAATATTTATTTACACGTGCGTCCTTTTTGGCGTTTTTGGCGTCTAATAAGTAGAAGCACATAAACAGAGGCTTTTACACAACATTTCCTGATGACCGGTCAGAGACAGGAGAATGGAGAAATCAATGAATAATGAATTTTTGATACGAAGGGCGAAGAAAGACGACAAAGATGCTTTCTGCAGGCTGATGGATGAGCATTTGCAGTGCATGTACAAGATGGCATCCGCATATCTCAAGAATGATGAAGATGTTGCCGATGCCATCCAGGATACCATTCTTTCCTGCTATGAAAACCTGAGGAGTCTGAAGCAGAACAGATATTTCAAGACCTGGATGCTGCGGATTCTGATCAATAAATGCAAGGATATTCTGAAGCAGAAGAAACAGGTCACCTACACGGATCAGATGCCGGAGACTCCTTTTTATGAGGAAGAATATGCTGCAAAAGAATGGGCACAGATGCTGGAACCGCTGGATAATAAATATCGTCTGGTGATCCTTCTGTACTATATGGAAGGGTTCAATATCCGGGAGATCAGTGACATCCTGGATATGAAAGAAAGCACTGTGAAATCGCGTCTTCAGAGAGGCAGAAACAGGTTGCAGAATTGTATGAATATAAGGTCAGGGAGGGACGTGCCTAATGATGAGTCTTAATGATAATGAAAAGGATTTTCAGAAAAAACTTCAGGAAGAAACAGAAATACCGCTGATTGTACATGAGCGCGTGAATCAGGCATATCGTCTGATTGAAAATAACACTGCTGTACAGAAAAAGGCGCCAAAAGAACCTTATCACTGGATGAAGCTCGGAGGAAGAATTGCAGGAGGTATGGCAGCAGCGCTTGCAGTCGGATTTATATTCTGTGCAGTGAATCCGGTTATGGCAAAAAATCTTCCAGTGGTTGGAGGACTTTTTGAAATATTGCAGGATAATGTGAGCTTTTTCGGGGATTTCTCGGATCATGCAACGACTCTGGAAGCCGTTGATACAACTGAGACAGAAGGAACCGCGGCAGACACTGGGTCAGACACAGAAGGAAATTCACCGGAAGATACTGAGGCGGGACAGGATACGAAAAAAGATGACACCGCATATACCAAGACAGCAGATGGTCTGACTATCACATGCTCGGAAGTATACGCGAACAGTCAGGCGGTCTATGTAACCATGCAGTTTAAGAGCGAGCAGCCATTTCCGAAGACAGAAACTCTGGCGGAAAGTGGAACACCAGTTATTGATCTGGATATGACTGGTGGTGTGGATTTTAACGCAGAGGCGGATCCGGTCATCGATGGTCAGGTGGAAGGAAAGTTTCTGGATGATAACACCTATGCATGTATTTTCCGTTATGATCTTGCACATGCGGCAAAAGATTACACCGAATATAATGAGAAATACAATGAAATGACGCAGCAGGTGTTGGATGAAATGGGAATAACACTGGATGAGCTGGATGATGAGACAGATGAAGGTTATGCGCTGCTGGAAGAATATATCAATAAAGTGTCTGAGCGTGGTGGAGCATATCAGAAATATATTAAAGATATTGAGATTCCGGATACCTTTAACCTGCATCTGGATATCACGAAGGTAAGAGGATTGGAAGCAGACTATGAGTGGTCAGAAGCGGATGAAGAAAAATATGGAACAGATGCGGGCTACTACAAATATGAAGGTGACTGGAACTTTGATATTCCGGTTACAGTAGACGATTCTCAGACCGAGGTTCTGGAACTGAACGATACAAATGATGCAGGTATTGGCCTTAAATCTGTAATCCGTACACCATATGAGCTGACCGTAAATGAGCTTTATGAGGATGGCTCTGACAGTGACTGCTTTATGGTTGCTCTTGATGCCAATGGAAATAAGCTTCCATATAATGATTCTGCCGGAAACTGCAATAATTTTACAATCCAGGACAGAGATATTTCCACCGTTGACATCTACATTCTGGACTATATTCAGTACATGGATGAACTGAAGGGACCGGACAATTACAACAATAACGAAAATAAACCAGAAGGTCAGAAGTGGAGCAATCTTCTTGATCGGTATGCAAAATATCATAAGACTCTGCATTTTGACTGATAATAGTATAGAATGAAAGAAATAAAAAGATAGTATTTCTTGCAATAAAACACTGAGATACCTTTGGTAAGACAGAAGTTTTGTTTGGTCAACCATTATTTCTACAAACGTAGAATTAGTGGTTGACTTTCTTTTTCTACAGATGTAGAATACAAATAACTTCTACAGATGTAGAAAATAAAAATCAGGGAGAATCCATTATGAAGACAAGAACAACAAAATTTATGACACTTATGACGGTAGCAACATTCGGAATTTTTTCAGCCGGAACGGTTATGGCAGCCGGAGATAATGACTTTTATACGCAGCCACCGGCGGGTTCTGCCTGGGAGAAGGCAGATACAGAAGGCACTTATGCCAGCTATACAAATGGCAGTGATTATGTAAATATTTATAAATATTCACTGGATGATGTCAAAACCGGGATAGCCAAATGTAACGATACATATGAGGCCTGCTACCAGACAATTTATTCAGAGGGAAACAGTCTGTATATGGCAGTAGGATATGCAAAAGATGCAGATGATATCGGTGACGTCAGAAAATTTGTAGAGTATATTTCTTATCCGGGAAATCCGTCTCTTACGAGAGAGGCTGACGAAATTCTGATAAATCAGAGCCCGGTACTTCTGGCCAGAAGTCTGGGGGAGAGACAAATTCCTCTGATTCTGATACAGAAAAAAACGCTTCTGTCAGTTCATCAGACAGCAGTGATGATTCAGATATCCGTACTACTTCACCGATGACATTAGTTGACAGTGATGGAAATACAATTGAGATCAATTATATTCTTCACAAAGATTATTCCTGTGAATATCGTGGAGATGATGGAATGGAATATACTGATAACGGAGATGAAACCTATACAGACGAAAATGGAAATACCTACGCAGCTCTGAATGATGACACACATCATCTGGGACATACGCTGGAACAGCATAATCTTCAGGATGCGGACGGCAATACAGTGACAGTTACAGAAACTACAAATGGTGATTATTATTTCCGTGACGACAATGGTACCGGATTTACAGACAACGGAGACGGAACATGGAGCGATGAGAATGGCAGCAGTTATACCGAAATGAATTGATAGGTAACTGTTCACAGGTAATATTCCGCGAGGTGTTTTGCCATGAATATGGCAAAATCCCGAGACATACGGGGCAAAATCCTATCACCGAAGGTGATCTGGAATGGATTTTGACCAAGTTGCTGTGAACGGAGTGAACAGTAACATTGATAGCGACGAGCTTCTGTAAAATATGCAGAAGCTCTTGCCATTTTTTGACCCCGTGGTAAAATAAAATTATTCCTACATTTGTAGAAAATATATCGGATGTGAAACAGGAGGGTGGAAAAAGAGTGAAAAAACATATCAGAGATACCTGAATCAGAATTGGATATCATGCTTGTTCTTTGGAATGGTACTCCTCCGATGACCAGGCCGGAGATTGAAAAGGTGATCAATACAAAGAAAAAACTTGCATCGACAACAATCCTTTCACTGCTGACAAGACTGGAGAGTAAAAATTTTGTGGAAGTGACGAAACAGGGAAAATTAAACCTGTATACTCCATTGGTTTCGCAGTCGGATTATCAGGCACATGAGAGTCAGAGTGTTCTTGAAAAATTGTATGGAAATTCATTAAAAAAATTTGTCACCTCACTTTATCAGGGGAAAAAAATCAGTTCTGAAGAAATTCATGAACTCAGCGATTTTCTCAAGGAGCTGGAGGACAGGGAGGAATAGCGAATTATGGAAGTTTTTGTTCTGCATATTCTGAAACTGAACATTATTGCAGCGGTTGTAATCTTACTGGTCAAACTGCTTGCGATTCTGTTTAAAGGTCAGGTATCAGCGAGATGGAAATATATTATCTGGCTGCTGATTACGGTAAGTCTTTGTATTCCTGTGCGCCTTCCGGCAAATTTTACCCTGGTGGATTTTAAAGTACAGAGAAGCATTCAACAGAATGAACAAAATTCGAAGACAACGGATTACGCAGCAAGACCGGGAGAGAGACAGCAGAAAATGGAAATAATGTCTTCTGTGAACAATAATACGAAAAGTCAGTCTGAAGTTCCGGAACAAAAAGAGTTTATCGTGCATACGGCTGGAAAATGGCTGGAAACTATTGCTGTAATTTTTGCATCGGTCTGGCTGAGTGTGGCAGTGCTTAAACTGGCAGGAGAACTGCTGGCATATTACCTTTCCATGAAAAATCTCAGGAGAATGAGCCTTCCAGTCAATGATTCGGTGAGTATTCAGATGTATAGAGATGTATGCCGGAAAAAGAGTGTGCGCAGAGCACCGGAGCTCAGACAGAATGCGGGTCTTACTACACCACTTCTGGCAGGACTCTTCCATACAAAGTTGTATCTTCCGGCAACAGGCTATTCCGCAGAGGAGCGAAAACTGGTATTTTACCATGAACTTACACATTATTGTCATCGGGATCTCTGGTATAAGATGCTTCTTCGAATCTGTGCAACAATATACTGGTTTAATCCGTTTCTTCTTATTATGCTGAAAGAAGCAGATAAGGATATCGAGAATCTGTGTGATACGGCAGTGATTAACCGTGTAAACAAAAAAGACCACAGGCTTTACAGACAGCTGCTTCTTCGTACAGTGGCGATGAATAATCAGATCCCATATGTAACAGCAAGTCTCAATGACAGCGGAATGGTGTTTAAGGACAGAATTTTGTATATGGTGAACATACGGAAGCTTCGCAGAGGAATCCTGCCGGGAATTCTTGTGACGGTGCTTCTTGCGGGCAGTAACCTCGTATTTAATGTTTCTGCCGGGACAGATACAGTCCCAACGCGAACAGAGAGAACAGGGCAGGAAAAAAATACAGATCCGGAAGAAAAGAATGCACCGGATTATGCACCATTTTCTGAAATGATAGATATGCAGAAAATAGCAGGGACACAGAGTGAAACGGGAGTGTCAGAGGATACAAATACAGAAGCTTCTGTAAATTCGGGAGAAAACATCAGTGCGGAAACAAATTCTGATTCTACTGTGGAAAGCAACGAGCAGGAAAGTGAAACGACAGATAATGGAAGTGGTTCTGACAGCGATGGGTCAGGATCCTATTATGAGAGTCTTCCGGCAGGAGTGCCATACACCAGTGGCTTCAGTACTCCTTCCGGTGTGGCATCGATTGTAGCATCAGGTGAAGGTGATGAGGAATCCAGAGTCCTTTACGACAACGGAGATGGAACTTATTCTGACGATAACGGATTTCAATACAGCTATCAGGGAGACGGAAACTGGGCAGATGCCAATGGAAATTCTTATCGTACCTGGAATGACGAAGACTACAATTCGGGAACGAAGCTGGGACAGCATGAACTCCAGGGCAGCGGCGGAAGTGTCGATGTAAAGGAGACCACAAACGGAGAGTATTATTATCGTGATGCAAATGGTGTTGGCTATACCGATAACGGCGATGGCACCTGGACCGATGAGAACGGGAATAGTTATACAGAGTAAAGCCTGCTATGCATGATAAAAAGATAGTATTTTACTTTTGCGGTGGAAACAGGTATCATATGGGTAACAACTTTTTCACCCAAGAAGGAGGAATATCGTGAGCAAGGTAGTTGATATTACTGGATCTTCTTCAAAGGAAGCCAGACTGAAAAGAATCATAAATTCTCTGGAAGAAATAAAAGATGCTCTTGTAGATGTGATTGATGCATATGAGGCAGAAGATGAGAGCAGTGACAAACTGGATCTTCTGACAGAGGCACTGGATGCACTGGAGGATGCGAATGACGCACTGAATGATGCATCCGATGAAGCCTGACACGGAGAGAAAAATATGGCATCAGAAAGAGCAGACGAGCTTTACAGAGCATTGATTGAAAGAAGATATCCGAAGGAACTATGTTCAGAAATTGCCTACAAGTATCTGAATACGGATTACACAGCAACGCGCATGCTGGGGTATCTGTACAGGATGACAGAGCCACCCGCAGTTGAGGTAGTGGTGGATGAAATGATTGCAATTTTGAGTGACAGGGAGCAGCTTATAAAGAAAAAAGAATCAGAACATGCCCAGGCTGTGATCAGTGAGATATACAGGGAAGGGCTGTAGACATCATAAAATGAGCAAAAACATATATTGACACATTTTAAAGAAATAGTTATAATCCTAAACGTTAGGATTATAACTATTTTGCGTTAAACATAAAAAGAAAGGAACGTGAGACGTGGACATATCATTGCATTATCTGACCATGGCGAATCATCTGTTAATTCAGAAGCGTATTCTGGAAAAAGTAAAGGAGTCAGGGCTTACACTGGGACAGCCGAAGATTCTGGATTATCTTAAAAGTCATGATGGAGCAAGTCAGAAGGAAATTGCAGCGGGCTGTTTTATTGAGGCGGGATCGCTGACTTCAATACTGAACCGTATGGAGGAAAAAGGTCTGATCGAGCGACGTATGCTCAATGGAAACAGAAGGACTTTTCATATTTTTATGACAGAATCCGGCAGGAAGAGCCAGAAGCTTGTCGAGGCTGCTTTTGTGGAAATTGAGGAGAATGCATGGAAAGATATTTCTTCAGAAGAAGCAGAGACATTTATGAAGATTTATCATAAAATTTATGGCAACCTGTCTGAGACAGTCTGTGAGGAAACAGGGAAAGAAGGAAAGTAACAAATGAACAAATTAAAAAGATACGTAATATTTCTGATCGGTCTGTTTGTGAACTCACTTGGTGTCAGTCTGATCACGAAAGCAAGTCTGGGAACATCACCGATCTCATCTATTCCGTATGTGCTGAGTTTGAGTTTTCCATTTACACTTGGTAATTTTACAATTTTTTTCAGTGTATTTCTGATCTTACTGCAGTTACTGATTCTGCGTAAGAATTTTAAACTGGAACATGTTCTGCAGATACCGGTATCGATTGTTTTCGGATATTTCATCGACCTGACGATGCTCTTGTTTACATGGGTAAATCCGCAGAACTATGTCATGAAAATTGTGTATCTTCTGATCGGATGTCTGATCCTTGGAATTGGTGTGTATATGGAAGTTCTGGCAGATGTCGTCATGCTGCCAGGAGAATCTTTTGTCCGTGCAATCGTCCTTACATGGAAAACCAACTTTGGTACGACAAAGATTTTCTTTGATGTGTCTATGGCAGTTATCGCAGCAGTTCTGTCTTTTGGTTTTGCCGGACACCTCAATGGTGTTCGAGAAGGCACAGTCATTGCGGCACTTCTGGTTGGATTTATAGCCAGAGTTCTGGGCAAGAAACTTGTGTTTGTAAAATCTGACATTTAAGGCAGATTTTACACTCTGTTTTCTATAGCATTTCCCGATACTGTTCCGGGGTCATGCCGGTCTTTTTCTTAAATATCCGGAAGAAATATTTCGGATTATCATATCCAACCGCTTTGGAGACCTGATACATCTTGCGGTTGGAATCTTTTAATAATTCCTTGGATTTTTCTATCCGGACTTCATTCAGATAATCAATAAATTTCATCCCTGTTTTCCGTTTGAAAAGGGTACTCAGATAGCTGCGATTCAGATAAAAAAGAGAAGCAATAAAATCCTGAGTCAGATTTTTATGATAGTTGTGCTGCATGTAAGTCTGGATTTTTTCAACTACATCATCGCCGGAATAAATGCTTTCTGCCTTCAGAAGCTCCGTGATATTCATAAAGAACTGGTGGTAATAATCATTCAGCTCTTTCAGAGAAAAGATGTAATTGACTACATTCTGAATACTGTTGGAGGACTTTGGTGTTTCCTGCTTAAGGTAATAATTCAGGATATTGCGGCACTGTCCGGAAAGATAGTAGCAGTAGTATTTGGCATCTGCGAGCGAGAAGTCGGAAGTTTTGCGCATCAGTTCAAATAACCGTCCGGTCAGGGACTGGACTTCAGGAGTCATTCCTGCCTCCACACGAAAAAGAAATTCCTCTTCCTGTTCCCAGATAAAAGATCTGGGTTCTGCCGTCTCTCTGTAGTAGAAGATATTTTCTGAGTCACCATTCAATTTCTGGCGGTTCAGAGCAGCGGAAGTTTCCTCAAATGCTTCATGCAATTCACTGAGATCAGAGTGAGGCTGGCTGATACCAATGATTAGAGAATTTTGGAGATGCCGCACATATTCAGTAAGTGCAGAGGAAATTTGATCGACCAGTCGTCTGGAATGAATTACTTCTGTATTTGGCATAAAAAGCACTAAAAATCCCATCTGATTCGAAGCTGTATTTGGAAGATAAAGAGCAAGATCACCAAAGCCACCATCCTCCAGCCAGTGCTGGATATCAACTGCCTGTATCTGTGAAGGAGATTCAAAATAAAGAGTGAGCAGGACAAGCTGATGGGTATCATTGATGAAATTCAGGCGTTTTGAAGAGATGGAACCTTCTCCGACATGATAACCAAGGATCAGATTTGTCAGATGCTGGATATCATATTCGTAGTAGGCTGCTTCTTTTTCTTCATCACTATCGGTGACTCTTGAGAGAGTCTGGCTGTCTTCCAGGCGTTCGATTGCACGGCAAACACAGTTCTGGATAGCTTCTTTGCTGAATGGTTTTAAAATATAATCGATGGCTGCTGCAGAGATGGCCTGTTTGACATAATCAAAGTCACGGTATCCGCTAATGACGATCAGAGGCATTTCGGGATAATTTTCTGCCAGATAAGGAAGTAATTCTTTACCACCCATGATTGGCATCTGCATATCCAGTATGACGAAGTCTGGATGTACTTCCTGAATCAGTTCAATGCCTGCCTTTCCGTTATCGGCTTCACCGATACAGGAAATCAGATCTTCCATAGGCTGGAGTTTTTTGATGGTTCCCTTACGGATGAGAGATTCATCATCTATGACAATATAAGTATACATATTCTAATCCTCCTGATATTTCAGAATAGGAAGTCGGATCTGCACATTGGTCCATTCATTCTGCCTGCTGGTGACAGTCAGGCCATAGCCTTTGCCATAATAAAGTTCGATTCGACTGTGAATGTTTTTAAGTCCGATGCTTTGTTTATTGCGGTGTCCGAGTTCAGTAAAAGAAGCTTCTTTGCTGAGCGAACTTTGTAATTTGTTAAGTGTTTCAATATCCATTCCCTGTCCATTATCATGTACATCTATCATCAGACAGTTGTTTTCGGTATATGCATGGATGGTGATGGTATCGCCTGTAGTACAGTAATTCAGCCCGTGATATAGTGCGTTTTCAACCAGGGGTTGGAGAATCAGTTTCAGAACTTTGTTATCCAGATATTCAGATGGGATATCCAGATCCAGATGAAAACGATTGTCAAACCGGATCCGCTGAATGGTAACATAGTCATTTACATGACCGAGTTCATCCTGAACAGTCACCAGCTCGCTTTGCGTCTTCAGGGTATAGCGGAACATATTTCCAAGTGCAAGTGACATAGTGGCAATGGTTTCATTGTCTTCCAGTTCAGCAATACTGTTGATTGCTTCCAGTGTGTTGAACAGGAAATGGGAGTTGATTCTTGCTTCCAACGATTTCATCTGCGCATCGAGGAGAACCAGCTTGTCCTGATAATCCTGTTTGACTGCAGCATTCAGGGACTCAACCATGGCATTATACTCGTTGTATAATGTACCAATCTCATCTGTACGGTTCAGATATTGAGTGGACTGGCTCAGAATATGTCCGGATTGAGAGGACATTTTATGACTCAGATGTTCTACAGGGCGTACCATATAACGGGAAATAATATAAGCAAAAATAATATAACCAGTAATGCATACAGCGCAGATGATCACGATCAGCACAGCAGTGATATTGAGTTCTTTGGCCAGGTTTGTATAATCCATGGTCATAGTCAGGCGGAGAGGAGAAAGATTAAGCTCTGTCTGCTGTATAGTACTTCTGGTGTTAATGAAATCAGATGAAAGTTCGTTGTAGTTGCTATATAAAATATCATCGGTTTTTGTATTATCAACAGTAAGTAACGTGAATTCAGGCATAGTATTGACTGCACTTAAGTCTAACATTTGAGAATCACAGTCCAGCATCAGAATGCCGACAACCTCGTGGGTATAAATGTCTTTCAGACACTGTGCAAAAAAGATTGTCTGCTTATCTCCGGTAAAGCAGTCGTGAATGGCATTGCTGCTTATATAGAGTGCACCGTCCAGAGCAAGCGTATCCTGGTACCAGTCAGTATTCTGGAAATCATAGTTGGATTGAAGTGTTCCGTTGTCATTGTTTGTACAGTTGAAAATATAGCCGGATGGAGTAAAGATATAGATGCCGTAGACGTCCTGATCAGAATAAAGAAGATTCTGGCAGGTGCGTTTGAAAGACTGTGACATCTTAAAATATTCATAGGTATCTGGCGGTGAATCTGGATCTTTGAACTTTTTCAGATCACTGATAATACTGGAACCATCATTGTAATAAAAGTTGAAAGTACCGGCTGTCTGACGAACTTTGTTTAAAGTATCATTTGCAGTTTTCTGTGCATTCTCAAACAGATGAGAAGAGATTACATCTATACGGTCATAAGTTGTCTCCGTATAACGTTTATAGCAGAATACAGTGAAAATCACCAGTGGAATGGTGGCCAGAACACTGAAGGTTAGAAAAATTCTTGTACGTAGTTTCATTTTTTTACCTCAAAATAAAATCTAAAAAAAGTATACCATCAAACCCAACAAAAGTGTACCATAGCTATGCTAGAATGTAAACATCAAATGAAAGACACGTAAATAATATGTGAAAACGTGAAAGGGAGGATTTAAATTATGAAATTCAAAAAAATGGCAGCAGTTGCTCTTGCAGGCGTTACCGCATGCGCTACCGTACCGGCAGCAGTCCCAGTATTTGCAGCAGATGGATATGATCATGAAGCAATCGAAAACGCAGGAGACATCACAATCACAATGATGGTTTCCGGTGTTGCAACAGATAACGACTTCGAAACAGAACAGTTACCGGCACTGGTAAAAGAAAAATGGCCGAATGTAACACTTGAAGTAACAAAACTTCCGGATGATAACTACTATACCTCTCTGAAAACCAAACTTGCTTCCGGTGAATGCCCGGATATCATCCTGACTCAGCCAATGTATGCCGGACAGAACTCCTGCTACGCGCTGGCAGAAGCCGGATACCTTACTTCTTTAAATGACCTTGATTGCGTACAGGGAAGAGAAGATACTCTTTCTTCTGTTACATATGATGGTGATATTGTAACTCAGTCAGCAGGTGTATCTATTCTTGGTACATATTACAACAAAGACCTGTTCTCACAGGCTGGTATCGAAGGCGAGCCGCAGACATGGGATGAATTCCTGGAAGACTGCAAGAAACTGAAAGATGCCGGAATCCAGCCAATCGTAATGGGCGATAAAGATCAGTATGTTCTTCAGTTTGGCCTGTATCAGCTGGCAGCAGACGAGATCTACTCCAAGAACCCGGATTATGATAATCAGTTAAGAGATGGCGATGCAGAATTTACAGATGAAGGAACATGGGACACTGTTCTTGAAATGTACAAAACACTGTATGATGAAGGATACATTGATGCTTCAAAATCTCTTGGATATGGTGCATCTCAGGCAATTACAGACTTCATCGATGGCAAGGCAGCTATGACATTTGATGGTTCCTTTAATGCTACAGCTCTTCTGGCAGAGGGTGCAGCCGGAGACTTCGAAAGAGGATACTTCCCACTTCCGGGAACAGATGGTGTTTACACAGCAACATGCCTCTCTGCAGGATACAGTATCTACAGCAAATCTGAACATGTAGATGAGTGCAAAGAACTTCTTGACTACTGGATGGACGGCGAGTCTGATATATGGAATGCTTACCTTGGAACTGGTAAGATCATTGCAACATATGGTAATGGCGCTGATTCCTCAGCAAACTATGAACTGTTCAAACCATTCGTTGATCTTCTGAATGAAGGTAAAGGATTCTACTGGTGCAACCAGGCATGGCCGGCTGGAACAGAAACAGAAATGGAATCTCTGTTCAGTGAAATGGTTGGCGGCCAGGGAACTGAGATTGAAGATATCACTGAAGGAATGCAGGATAAATTCGAGGATCTTCTGGACGAATAACAGGGTTTAACCATAATAGAAAAAGATGAATTATCACTGCCCTGGAACTTAAGACAAGCTTCAGGGCAGTTCCATCTTAAATGGAGGGAAAAGGAATGGCACAAACTAAAATGAAGAAAAAAGGTGCAAACACATCTCTGGTATTTACCAACAAGATGTACTTCTTTCTGATACCGGCACTTGCATTTTTCCTGATCTTCTGGATTTATCCGGTATTGCAGCTTTTTTATTACAGTGTAACAAACTTCAATGGTGTCAATTATGATTTTGATTTCGTTGGAATGAAAAACTATATTAAGGTATTAAATAATGGTACGCTGACCAACTCTATGAAAAACACGCTGATTTATGCAGTGATCACAGTCCTTCTCAGTAACGTGGTTGGTCTTGCTGTTGCAATGATTCTCAATACAAAGATCCGTCTTAAGGGTCTGTTCCGTACCTGTGCATATTTTCCGGCATTGTTCAGTGCTATCGTAATTGGTTTTATCTGGTCTTATGTTTATATGCCAGGTTCTGGTATGATTGCAAGCCTTCTGTCTATGATCGGACTCGATGGTGGTGCATTTAACCCGTTGGGAAACTATAAGACTGCACTTTATGCGATTGCAATCGTGGAAGCATGGAAAGCCTTTGGTACAACAATGATCATTTATCTGGCAGGTCTGCAGACGGTTGATGAAAGTCTTCTGGAAGCAGGACGTATCGATGGATGTACAGAATGGCAGCTGTTTCGCAAGATCAAACTGCCGCTGATTTCATCAACCGTTACGATCAATATTATTCTTTCTGTAATTTCCGGTCTGAAGGCATTTGACTATTCCTTCATTATGACAAACGGTGGTCCTGGTAAATCTACCAAGACACTGATGTTCCAGGTATATGAGACAGCTTTTACAGATATGAAGATGGGACGTGCAAGTGCATTCTCAGTACTCGCATTTGCATTCATTATCGTAATCACAGTATGTATGCTTCTTTATATGAATAAGAGGGAGGTGGAATTATAATGGCATTTGGAAAGAAAAAAGAATCTCGCGAGGTTGAAGGATATATGAAATTGACACCAAAGAGTGCACTTATCTATCTTGCGATTATTGTTTTCTGTATCATCGTAATTTCACCACTGGTTATTGTATTTTCCAGTTCCCTTCGTTCACCGGGGAATCAGGCATCTCCGTTGATGCTTTTCTCAGAATTCACTCTGGCAAGTTACAAACAGGCATTTAGCAACATGAATTACCCGATGGAACTGATCAACAGTATCCTGACAACCGGTGGTTCTGTTCTTTGTGTAGTGATTTTTGCTACAATGGCAGCATATCCAATCGGACGTATCAAAACAAAAACGGCAAAATTTCTGTATTACTTTTTTATCTCAGGTCTGATCATTCCATCTCAGATGGTAATTGTTCCAATTGCGCAGACTCTGAACAGACTGGGTATTCCGAATACTCGTTTTACTCCGATGATCATGTTTATCACCTGTTCTCTTCCGTTTTCAGTATTCCTGTTTTCAGGATTTATGAAGGGTGTTCCGGTTGAAATCGAAGAATCTGCATATATAGACGGTGCCAGTCTTCCGAAGCGTTTTGCTTCAGTAGTATTTCCGCTTCTTCAGCCGGCAATCGTATCCTGCGTTATTACACAGGGATTGTGGATCTGGAATGATTATTTCTATCCAATGGTATTTATTTCAAAGAAAGCACAGTATTCTCTTCCAGTAGGTATGCTTCAGTTCCTTGGTGACAAGGAAAACCCTGCTCAGTGGAATGTACTGTTTGCAGCATGTGTACTCTGTGCACTGCCTCTGATCATTGTATTCCTTGCACTGCAGAAACAGTTTGTCAATGGAATCGCAGCAGGAGCAGTTAAAGGCTGATGCCTGACACAGAATTATATATGGGTCGGTATTTTATGCCGGCCCATTGATTCTATAACGCAAAAAACAATCTGCAAATAAAATGTAAAAGTAAATGAGAAAGGAAGTATTTCAGATGGATGAAAAAAGGGGGGAAAAGAAGAGTATGAAGAATAATCTGGAGTACTTCTGGATGTATTATAAACTGCCGTTTATAGCAGGGATGATAGTCGTCATTCTGGCAATGTATTTTCTGATTACAACACTGACCACAAAAGATACAGCATTATCTGTAATGCTAATCGACTGTCACACGGAAATGAGCGGTGAAGAGATGGCAGAGGAGTATATGGATACAGCGGGGATCGATAAGAAAAAACAGCAGGTACAGATACAGAACAACCTGATGTTTCAGGGTACAGATTCAGGCAGTTATTCTATGACAAGCCTTTCTAAATTTATGGCAGACATCGGAAGCGAACTTCTGGATGTATGCGGTATGCTGAAGGATGATTTTATAAAGTATGATGGCTCACAGACCTGGACAGATCTGCGCAAATATCTGACAGACAAGCAGATGGAAGAACTGAAAGACAGACTTCTGACAGCGGATGACGGAAGAGTGATCGGCATTCTGGCAGATGATCTTCCTGTCCTGCAGGCAGAGGAATGCTATACGAATAAAGAAACAGAAGCGGCAATCGGTATTATTTATAATGCACCGCACAAAGACGAAGCAGTAAAATATCTCCTGTATCTTGCAGGAGTCAAATAACAGGAGGTATAAAGTAATGGGAATTTTTTCACCGGATGGTGCGCTGGCAAGGCTTTTGAACACGCTTGGAAATCTGATCGTACTGAATATTTTGACGATCATCTGTTGTGTCCCGGTTTTTACAGCCGGAGCGGCAATGACGGCATTGTATACGATGGTAATGCGGATGGTACGTAAGGAAGACGGAAAGATTATTTCAGAATATTTCAAAGCATTCAAGGTTAATTTTAAACAGGCAACGATTCTCTGGCTGATTTTTGGCGGGCTGATTGCATTCATGACATTTGATATCTGGCTCCTTCGTTCCATTACAGGAACTTTTGGAATGGCGTACCGTGTAATACTTTTTGTGATCGTACTGGTTTTTGCGATGATACTGATCCATATTTTTGCAGTGCAGGCGCGTTTTGATAATACAATGAAAAATACAGCAAAGAATGCTCTGCTGTTCTGTGTGGGCAAGCTTCCACAGGCAGTTCTGATGCTGTTGCTGACACTGATTCCGGCGGTACTTCTGACTATATCTTATCGCTTCGTTTCGGTGGATTTTCTGATCGGATTATCCGGACCTGCATATCTGGCAGCAATTTATTTTGCGGATCTTTTTAAGAATTATGAAGATGTAGAGGAGGAAACAGTGAAATGAGAACCATTAAGACAAGACATTTTACTGGAACAATAGACAATACAGTAACCAAAAGAGAACTGGAGAACCGTAAGGTTGCCAGAAGAGCAGCGGCAGAAGGCATGGTTCTTCTGAAAAATGAAGGAATTCTTCCTTTGAAAGAAGGAACAAAGATCGCACTCTATGGAGTTGGCGCTTCCAGGACGATCAAGGGTGGAACAGGTTCCGGTGATGTCAACGAGCGCGAGACAGTCAGCATTTATCAGGGAATGAAAAATGCCGGATTTGAGATTACGACAGAAGACTGGATCAAGGATTTCGATGAAAAATATCAGGCTGCCAGATATGCATGGCGTGATGAGATAGAGAACGAAGCAGCAAAACTGGAAGATCAGGTATCAGGATTTTTTAATGTTTACTCTACCACACCATTCAGAATGCCGGCAGGTGCGCCTGTTACTCAGACAGATGCAGACGTTGCCATTTATATTCTCAGTCGTATTGCAGGAGAGGGTGCAGATCGTTTTGACGAAGCAGGAGATTATTATCTGACAGAAGAGGAGAAGAAGCAGCTCGCTGATATCTGCAGCATGTACAAGCATGTGATTGTTGCAGTAAATACCGGTGGACTGGCAGATCTTTCCTTTATGGATGAATATGTGAATATCGAAGCACTTCTTCAGATCGTACAGCCTGGTATGGAAGCCGGAAATGCTTTTGCTGACATCATCAGCGGCAGGGTGACTCCGTCCGGTAAAATGACTGACAGCTGGGCAGTCAAATATGAAGATTATCCGAACAGTAAAACCTTTTCTCATAATAATGGAAATGTGGATAAAGAATATTACACAGAAGGTCTGTATGTAGGTTATCGCTATTTTGATAGCTTTGATGTTCCGGTAAGATATGGATTTGGTTATGGACTTTCCTATACAACATTTGAAACGAAAGTACTTTCAACAGTACTCAAGGACAATAAGATTGTTGTAGAGACAGAGACAATCAACACAGGAGATACATACAGCGGAAAAGAAGTTGTGCAGTTGTATGCTACTTGTCCAGCAGGAAAACTGGAAAAAGAATACCGCCGCCTTGTGGCTTTTGACAAGACAGGTCTTCTTGCACCGGGACAGAGCGAAAAAATGACTCTTGAGATTGCTTTAGATAAACTTACCTCCTACAGTGAAGCAGAAGCTGCATGGGTTCTGGAAAAAGGTTCTTATGTAATCTGGACAGGAAATAGTCTGGAAAGTTCCTCACCATGCGCAGTTCTTGCACTGGATGCAGATGTGGTTCTTACTAAAACTCAGAATATCTGCCCACTGAAAGAAGAGCTGGAAGAGATGAAACAGTTTTCTGAGAAGATGACACAGAAACTTGCTGTACTTCTGAAATTTACAGAAGAAAAGCGCTTCCGGTTATGGAATTAAAAGCAGCAGATGTGGAAACACGAGTGGTTGAATATCATTCCAACGCAGAATGTGTATCGGCAGAAGCGCGTGAATTTGTGGATACCTTAAGCACAGAGAAACTGGTGGCTCTGGCAAGTGGAGATCCGGGCAAGGGACAGGGAAGTAACCTTGGTTCAGCAGGAATTTCTGTGCCGGGTTCAGCAGGTGAGACAAATGACTGTGCACTGGAAGACGGAATTCCGGGAATTGTTCTGTCTGACGGACCGGCAGGCCTTCGTCTGATGAAACATTATAATGTATATGAAGGCAAGATTGTTAACAAACCATTTAAGTTCAGCCTGGAAGGAGGACTCTTCTGCGAAGGTGAACCGGCTGATCCGGGAGAAACCAGGTATCAGTACTGTACTGCGATTCCGGTAGGAACTCTTCTTGCACAGACCTGGGATACTGCACTTATCGAAGAAATCGGTGAGATGATCGGTGGTGAGATGGAAGAATTTTCCACAACATTATGGCTGGCTCCGGGTATGAATATCCATCGTAATCCACTCTGCGGACGTAACTTTGAATATTATTCTGAAGATCCGCTTGTTGCAGGAAAAATTGCGGCAGCCATGACAAATGGTGTACAGAAGGTGCCAGGATGTGGAACAACCATAAAGCATTTTGCATGTAATAACCAGGAAGATAACCGTATGGGATCTGACAGTATCGTAAGTGAAAGAACTCTTCGCGAAATTTATCTGAAAGGATTTGAAATTGCGATCACAGAATCCCAGCCGATGTCTATTATGACCAGCTACAATCTGATCAATGGTGTTCATGCGGCAAACAATGAAGATACCTGTACAAAGGCTGCAAGATGCGAATGGGGATTCCAGGGCATGATCATGACAGACTGGACAACGACAGAACAGGGTGAAGACTGTACAGCATCCGGATGCATGAGAGCAGGAAATGATCTGGTAATGCCGGGAGCATTCAGTGACAGAGATAATCTGAACCAGGAGCTTGCAGATGGTACTCTTTCTATGGATGACCTTAAAGCATGCATCAGCCGCCTGGTAAATATTGTATGGCAGTCCAATCAGTTTGAGAATGCAGTTCCGTATAAAAAAGTAAAATAAAATCGAGGCAGAACTATGAGCGAGAAGAAATTTGAAATATATGGTCTGAGGTTAATCAGATTACGGAAGCACTTGGTATGGATGTGGAAAAACCGGTATTTTCCTGGAAATTAAGAGCTGAAAAACAGAATACTATGCAGAAACAGGCTCAGATTCTGGTTGGAAAAACAGACGGCAGTGCAGGGGTCTGGGACAGCGGTGTAATGGATACTGATGAATCCGCAGGAATTGCTTACGCAGGTGAAGCACTGGAAGCAGAGACAAGATATTACGTAACAGTAAAAGTATGGGATCAGGACGGGGAAGAGGCAGAGACCTCTTCCTGGTTCGAAACCGGACTTATGAATGGTAGTATTTCTGCATGGGACGGTGCAAAGTGGATTGGTGCTCCGGAATTCAACGTGGCATCTGAAAAGCTTGGTGTGTTTGTACTGGAAAGTACATTCCGCATCAAAGAAGGCACAAAAGCAGGTGTTGTTTTTGGAGCAAATGATGCGCGTCTTATGGATATCAGCAAGAACGAACTGCAGGTTGAGGGAGAGAACGATATTCGTTTTGTTCTGAATATTGCAAAATCACCGGCGGTGATCGAAGTTTACAGAAGAGGATACTGTAAAGAAGATGTGGCAGATACTCCGCTGTATGAACTTGGAACAAAAGATCTGAAGACAGACAGAGAACTGATTACAGAAGAAAATAAGCATGATTTTCATAAACTGACTATCGAAGTAGAGGGAAATGGAGTCTATACGTATCTGGATGATTGCGTAGTGGATGAGGTATATGTCGATGGACCTTTTGGCGGACAAATGAGAACACCGAGGCAGCTGAATCCGCTTGGGTTATTTGACGTTACAACATTTCCGCGTCTCTGCGAGATGGGATATTATGTAGGTGCTGACAGTGAGGCAGAATATCAGGGAATTCGTGTACGGAATCTCCGAAAACCATGCGCAGAGATTCTTGCGGTTGATACCGAAAACGGAAAGACTCTTAAAGGAAAATGTCTGGAGATTTCCAACCCGAGTCGCTTTTCTCTGCCAATGCTGCGTACAAACTTTACTGTAAATGGTAAAGTGGTAAGTGCAAGACTGTATGCAACTGCACGTGGAATCTATGAATGCAGCATGAATGGAAAACGTGTGACAGAAGAATATTTTGCGCCGGGAGCAAGTCAGTATGACAGACATCTGATGTATCAGACCTATGACGTAACAAATCTGCTGCAGGAAGGTGAGAATGGTCTGGGATGCATTCTTGCATCTGGATGGTGGAGCGACGCATTTAGTTTCCGGTTGTATAATTATAATTACTGGGGTGACAAACCATCCTTCCTTGGAAGACTGGTAATTACCTATGAGGATGGACATAAAGAAATCATTGTTACGGATGACAATACATGGCAGTATTTTGGTGAGGGACCCTATCGCTATGCAGGATTTTTCAATGGTGAAACTTATGATGCCCGACTGGAAGAAAATTATTTTAATTTTTCAAAACCGGATTTTAAGGCAGATGGTCTGAAGAAGCCAGAAGTTATTACACCAGCTGTAATGGAGGAACAGGAAGGTATTTTTCCTGGTGCAGCATGCTGGCCGGCTATGAATGAGAAGGAGCCGGAGCTTGTCGGTAACTATCAGGCACCGGTTCATGAGGTAGAAACTTTTACTGCAAAATCCATGACTGAACCGTTACCAGGCACTTACATTTATGATCTGGAACAGGAGATTGCGGGCGTGCCGGTTCTGAAATTCAGAGGAAAAGCCGGACAGAAGATCACAATCCGCTACGGAGAAGTACTTTATCCGGATCTGCCGGAATATAAAGGTCTGGTTGGTCAGATGCTGCAGGCGAACCTGCGTGAGGCTTCCAATGAAGATACTTATTACTGTAAAGGCGAAGGTATAGAAATTTACAAACCGCGCTTCACATTCCATGGATTCCGTTACATTGAGATCAGTGGAGTTGATGAAGCACCGGCTCTGGAGGATGTGCAGGCAGTCCTTCTTTCCAGCGTGGATCAGATCACAGGTAAGTTTCATTGTGACAATGAATTGATCAACCGTTTTACACAGAATGTTAAATTCAGCCAGTACTGTAATTTTATTAGCATTCCGACCGACTGTCCGCAGAGAAATGAGCGTATGGGCTGGATGGGAGATACACATATTTTCTGTCGTACTGCAACCTATCAGAGCAATGTGAAGAATTTCTATCTGAGAAATCTGCAGGCAATGAAAGATATGCAGACAGAGGACGGAAGACTGCCGAGTATTGCTCCGGCAGGCGGTGGATTCGGCGGACAGACATATGAAAGTGCCATGATCCTTATGGTATGGGAACTCTATCAACAGTATGGAGATGCATCACTCATTGAAGAATATTATGATTCCATGGATCGATGGATGGACAGCATGAAAGCAGTCGGACTTCCGGGAATGCCACCGCTTCATGTAAATGAATGGCTTGGTGACTGGCTTGCACCGGTTCCGGCAGACGATTATCTGATCTTTAACGCATTTCATTATAGAAATGCAGTCCTTATGGAGAAATTTGCAACTCTTACCGAAAATGCAGAAGGCCAAAAGAAATATCACCAGATTGCGGAGGAAACAAAGAGATATTGGAATGATACCTTTACAGATAAAGAGACCGGTATCACAAAGAATGCAGATGGAAGTACCTGTGATGTACAGGGAAGCTATTCTATCGGACTGAACTGTGATGTATTTGCAGATGCAGTGAAAGAAAAGGCTTTTGCACATCTGGAACGTACCACAAGAGAAGGTAATTATACAATCCAGTCAGGATTCTTTGGAACAGGACCGATCAATCCGATGTTAAGTAAAGGTGGATATCCGGAAGCTGCACAGAAAACAATCACCCAGACTGCTTTCCCAAGTTGGCTTTATCCGGTTACACAGGGAGCAACGACAATCTGGGAAAGATGGAATAGCTTTACACGCGAGAACGGATTTGGTGGTAACAATTCCATGAACAGCTTTAATCATTATTCGTTGGGAAGTGTACTAAGCTGGCTGTATGAGAATACACTTGGAATCCAGAGAGATGAAGAGCAACCGGGTTACAAACATTTTACTCTGAAACCGGAGATGGGAACTTTTGAATTTGCTGAAGGTGGAATTGATACTCCTTATGGCAGAATTGAAAGTGCATGGAAAAAGACAGAAGAGGGATATTTTTATACCTGTCGAATACCGGAAAATACAACAGCGACTCTTGTTTCTACTAATATGACAAAAGTGCTTGGAAGTGGAAAATATTCATTTTTATTGTAAAAAAATTTATTTTTGTGTAGGAACGGAGGATTTCTAAAATGTCTGAATTGACTGAGAACAGTCATTTACAAAGTAACATAACAATGCCTGTGATAAGAGGGGAAATTGCACTGATAGTAATTATACTGATCAACAGTCTGGGAGTAGTACTTATGCTCTATTCTGGGTCAGGGATTTCTGCAATATCCAGTGTGCCGTATGCGTTTTCACTGGTGTTTCCAAAGATTTCTCTTGGAACCTGGACCTATATTTTTCAGGGACTTTTAGTATTATCACTGATGATCATGCGAAAGAAATTCGTTGCACCGTATCTTTTCAGTTTCTTAGTTGGATTTGCATTCAGTGAGATGCTGGATATACATGAAATGTGGATTAACGCCTTGCCGACAGCTTTAGAATACAGAGTGATTTATTTTGTAATCAGTTATGTTCTGATATGTTTTGGAATCGCACTTTCCAATCGCTGTGGTCTGCCAATCATTCCGACAGATCTTTTCCCGAGAGAACTGGCAGATATCACAAAGATAAAATATTCCAGGATCAAGATTGGATTTGATGTCACCTGTCTGGCAATAACAGCACTGATGACCTGTATCATCCTTGGACATTTGGACGGACTCGGAATCGGTACGATTCTTGCTGCATTTACGATGGGAAAAGTGATTGGAATGATCGGAGACCAGATGGATCGTCATGTAAGATTTGAGTCATTTATGACAAAGAGATCGGCATAAAAGGAATAATAAAAAGAGTGTAAATCTTATGGTGTCAGTATTTACACTCTTTTTTAGTGTTCTTATATCAATTGCGCAGTTTGGAAATAATAAAGCATACGATACCGAAAATGACCATGACCGGGATCAGAACACTCAGCACCGTACACAAAAGCACAATCACGATTGCAGCGATCAGGATAACGGCAAGCTTGCCATACCAGGTACTAAGATCGATGTGAAAACTACGGCTCTTTACTTTTTTACTGCCGGAGCTGCTGTTGTCATATTCATAAGAATTGTCTGTGTATGGTTCAGAATAGCTTCCTGTAGTCTGTGGATTACCGGAAGCGGTTGAATCAGTATCTAAAAGAGTACGTGCGATCAGATGAGGATCGCCGAGTTCATTTAAAATATCGTCTTCACTGCGTCCTTTACGCTGTTCTTCTTCAATATAATTGCGATAATATTGTACATGGGCGGCAACATTTCCCTCCGGCATCTGCCCGGAAAGCTGTTCATATAAAATGTCAAGAAATTCTTTTTTGTTCATAACAAATCTCCATAAAAGCAAATTCATTGCCTCTGACAGAGGCTTAATTATCAGAATGGCAACATTTTACCACACATAATGAGAAAGGAATAGAGATTGAAATATTAAATTTTCATAAAGGGATGTAAAGTGTTTCTGAAATAAATGCTGGTATTTTATTTTATACATAGGAACAAAAACTTGTCTAAAAAAAATGAAACTGGTATAGTATACATTAGAACTTTTGCACAAATACGCGACAGAACAAATGGGGTGGAGAGATGTTAAAGATTTTTCTGGCAGAAGATGAGGTTGTAGTACGTGAGACGATCAAACGAATGATCCCGTGGGAGGAACTTGGCTTTGAGCTGGTAGGAGAAGCGGCAGATGGTGAGATGGCATTGCCGTTGTTGATCAGACAGCAGCCGGACCTTTTGATCACGGATATCAAGATGCCATTTATGGATGGTCTAACGCTGGCGCGTCTGGCCAAAAAGGAAATACCGGGGCTGAAGGTTGTGATCTTAAGTGGATATGATGACTTTAATTATGCAAAACAGGCGATAGGAATTGGGGTGGAGGATTATCTCCTGAAACCGATCACAAAGAATGCTTTGATTGAACGGCTTTCAGAAATCCGCAGCCGCTATGAACATGAAAAAACACAGAAAGAATATTACGAAAAATTCCAGAGAGAGATGCAGGCTTATGAGAAGAACAGCAGCCGCGATTTTTTTGAGGCATTGGTCGGCGGTTCCATGGACATGATGGAAGTCTATAAAAGAGCAGAAAAGCTTGGTCTGGATATTGTTGCAGAGGCTTACAATGTTCTGATCTTTACGATGAACTGTGATGAGGATTTTTCCGGACAGAGAGATGAATATTCTTCGTGGGAAGCAGAGTCACTGGAACTTCTGGAAAACTTTTTTGCCGGTCATTCATCGGCCATGCTGTTTCGAAGTAATATTTTCTCCTATGGTGTACTTCTTAAGGGACAGAGAGAAACTATTGAAGAAAATACAAGAGCGTGTGTGGATGAGATCCGTAAGATTCTGAGCAGGCAGGATGGAAGAAGGGAATGGTTCCTTGCAGTTGGTCAGTCTGTGGAGCGTCTGAGTCAGATACAAAAGAGCTATCATACGGCATCAAGAGCCTTTTCGCAGAGATATCTGTATGATGAAAATATTCTTTACTATGATGAGATGGAAACTATGGAGTATCCTGGTGGACAGGCGGAGACTGAAGATAATGCCTATCTGCAGAAAGTGGATGTGAATGCCCTGAATCCGGCAATCCTTCAGAAATTTTTGAGCAATGGTCTTCAGGAAGAGACAGAAAACTTTGTAAAAGACTATTTTTATGCAATCGGTCAGGAGCCGATGGAATCGCTGGTATTTCGAAATTATGTTATTCTGAATGTTCGGTTTTCTGTTATTTCATTTATTAAAGGGCTGGGATGTGATACGAATGAAATGGAATCTGCAGATACAGAAGAAGTACTTGCAGAGAGTGGAAAGAATATGGAAAGTGCAATTGCTTATGCGAAAAAAATGATCTCACAGGCAATCGAGATCCGTGACCAGAATTCCGGAAACAAAAACCGCAGTATTTTAAAAACCGCGGTGGACTTTATTGACAGCCATTATATGGATGAAGAGATTTCACTAAATACGGTTGCCAATGTTGCAAATGTCAGCTCTAATCATTTCAGCGCTCTGTTCAGCCAGAATATGGGACAGACATTTATTGAGTATCTGACTTCCTTACGCATGAATAAGGCGAAAGAACTTCTGCGTTGCACGGGTATGCGTTCCAGTGAGATCGCAGGAGAAATCGGATATAAAGATGCACATTATTTCAGCTATCTTTTTAAGAAAACACAGGGTATGACTCCGAGTGATTACCGTAAGGCACGGGAGGAAAAAGCATGAGAGGAGTACCTCAGAAAAGAAAAAAGCAGATGGGACTTGAGAAACGTATGAACAGACTTCTGTTCAGTACGATGATTCCGATGGCCTGCCTGCTGGTTATTTTGCTTCTGATCTTCTGGCAGTATGCCGGACAGTATAACAAGCTGTCAGAGAATCTGGCGGTCAGCAGTAAATTCAACCTGAGCTTCAAGGATGAACTGGATCTGGAAATGTATTATCTGGCAATCGGATCAAAGGAAGCCAGTGAACTGGATGACGTTGTGGGACAGGTAGAGGATGCACAGGAGATTATGGAAAAACTGCGCAAAAATACATACCATGCCAGTGGCGTCAAATGTCTGAACAGTCTGGATGCGTATCTGGATAATCTGAAAAAGAGAATGCTCCAGCTGATGGAGATCAAGGAATATGATAAACGAATGGAATTTATGGACAGTAACATTCGTATTATCACAGGCCTGATCATGCAGGAGATGCAGAATTATATTTATAATGAATCCATGTATCTTGTGAAGGTCGAAACGAATCTTACCCACAGAGTTAAGATCCTGATATCGGGAATGGCGGTATTATTACTTGCAACGCTGGGAATTCTGATGCGAAGATCGTTCCGTCTAACTGGTGGGATCATCCAACCGGTAACCGAGATGCGAGATAAGGTGAAGAAAGTAGGAAAGGGAAATTTCGATGTTCTTCCGGTGTCTGCGGAGATTATAGAGATTGAGGAACTGGACCAGGGAATCAACAAGATGGCACACAGGATCAGTGGACTTCTGGAAAATGTCCGGCAGGAAAGGAGATGCAGCATCTGACAGAACTGCAGCTGATCCAGGCACAGGTCAATCCGCATTTTTTATATAATACCCTGGATACGATCGTATGGCTGATCGAAGGTGGTATGACGGAGGATGCAGTGGAGATGATTTCCAGTCTTTCTATTTTCTTCCGTACATCGCTTTCTAAAGGAAATGACATCATTCCTCTTTCAGAAGAGAAACGACACACTTTGAGCTATCTGGAGATTCAGCAGTTCCGTTATCGCGATATTCTGGAGTTTGAGTTATCCATACCAAAAGAACTTGATGGAATACAGGTACCGAAGCTTTCCATTCAGCCGCTGGCAGAGAATGCGCTTTATCATGGTATCAAAAACCGTCGTGGAAAAGGTAAGATCACGATAACCGGCAGGGAAGAAGCGGATGCGATCGTTCTTACAGTCAGTGATAATGGACAGGGAATGACACCGGAGCGTCTTCATGAGGTACAGGAGGCAATACGTACAGGAGAGAGAGCCGGATTCGGGCTTGCGGCAGTTGCGGAACGTATTGCTTTGTACTACGGACCGGGCTACGGAATGACGATTTCTTCTAAAGAAGGAGAAGGTACAACGGTGGAATTACGGCTTGGGAAAAATATTCAACCGAAATCGTAAAAAATCCAACTTGTTAAAAATGAGACAGAAAGATAGATAAAAGACTAAACTTTTTTCCGAAAATAATCCATGGAGTTTTCGTAACAAATTGCTATAATAAAACCATCTTAAAAAACACGAAACAAATGTAAAGGGAGGATTACAAAATGAAGAAAAAAATGGTGACCGCACTCTTAGCAGTATCTATGTTGGCAGGACTTTCCGCAGTGAATGTTATGGCAGCGGACGACGACACAATTACAGTTGGTTTCTCACAGGTAGGTGCAGAATCTGACTGGCGTACTGCAAACACAGAATCCATGAAATCTACTTTCTCAGAGGATAACGGATATGAACTGATCTTTGACGATGCTCAGCAGAAACAGGAAAATCAGCTGACAGCAATCCGTAACTTCATCCAGCAGGAAGTTGACTATATCGTACTCGCACCTGTAACTGAGACAGGTTGGGATACAGTACTTCAAGAAGCAAAAGATGCAGGAATCCCGGTTATCATCGTTGACCGTATGGTAGATGTATCTGACGACAGCCTCTACACTGCATGGGTAGGATCCAACTTCAAACTTGAAGGTCAGAAAGCTATGGCATGGCTGGATGCATATCTCGAAGCAAAAGGCCGTGGCGATGAAGAAATCAACCTTGTTGATATTCAGGGAACCATCGGAGCATCTGCTCAGATCGGACGTACAGAAGGATTTGATGAAGCTGTAGAAGCTCATGACAACTGGACAACACTTGCTCAGCAGTCCGGTGAATTTACACAGGCTAAAGGACAGGAAGTTATGGAATCTATCCTGAAACAGAGCGGTGATGATATCGACGTTGTATACTGCGAGAATGATAACGAAGCATTTGGTGCAATCGATGCGATCAAAGCAGCAGGATATGAAGTTGGCGGCGAAGAAGGCCAGATTCTTGTAATGTCCTTCGATACAACAAACGCAGGTCTTACACAGACACTTTCCGGCGAAATTACATGTGATACAGAGTGTAACCCACTTCACGGACCACGTGTAGAAGAGATCATCCAGAAACTGGAAGCCGGCGAAGATGTTGATAAACAGGCATTTGTTGATGAAGTTGCATTTGCATCTGATGATACAGTAACTAAAGTAACAATTGATGGAACAGATTATGATATCACTCCAATTACTCAGGAAATCATCGACGGACGTGCATACTAATCTTTGAGACATAAAACTGCAAACTGAAAGAGATTTATAAGTAATGAGCCCGGGGCGTGGAACAGGATCCAGATGGTATGGATTTTATGGGCCACGCCCCTTTTGCGCTCAAAAAAGGGAAAATAAAGGAAAAAATGGAATAAAACAGGGAATGGAGGAAAGAAAATGGAACAAAACGTTGTTTTGGAAATGCGTGATATAAGTAAAAATTTCACCGGTGTCCGTGCCCTTTCCCATGTGGATTTTACACTTCGCAAAGGTGAGATCCATGCACTGATGGGAGAAAACGGAGCCGGAAAATCAACACTGATCAAAGTTCTGACCGGTGTACATGAATTCGAAAGCGGTTCCATTCATATGAATGGTGAAAATAAAGACATTATCAATCATTCTCCGCAGGAGGCACAGGCAAATGGAATCAGCACGGTTTACCAGGAAGTAAACCTCTGTCCGAACCTGACTGTTGCGGAAAACCTGTTTATTGGCCGTGAGCCGCGAAACAAGGTTGGAATGATCAACTGGAAAGAAATGAATGCACGTTCTGCAAAGCTTCTGGAAAGTCTGAACATTAATGTTCCGCCGACACAGATGCTGGATGAATGTTCTGTAGCGATCCAGCAGATGATCGCGATCGCACGTGCTGTGGATATGAAATGTAAGGTTCTGATCCTGGATGAGCCGACTTCCTCTCTGGATGATGAAGAAGTTGAGAAACTGTTTGTTCTGATGCGCAGACTTCGTGAGGAAGGTGTTGGAATCATCTTCGTAACACATTTCCTGGAGCAGGTATATGCAGTGTGTGACCGGATCACGGTTCTTCGAAATGGTGAGCTGGTTGGAGAATATGAGACCAAAGATCTTCCAAGAGTTATGCTGGTTGCCAAGATGATGGGGAAAGATTTTGATGATCTTGCAGACATCAAAGGTGATCGTAAAGATAAAAAAGTATTCTCCGAAACTCCGGTCATTGAGGCTGAGGGTATTGGACATAAGGGAACGATCCGGCCATTTGATCTTAAGATCAATAAAGGAGAGGTTATCGGTCTTACCGGTCTTCTGGGATCCGGACGTTCTGAACTGGTACGTTCCATTTACGGAGCTGACAAAGCTGACAGTGGTACATTGAAGGTAAATGGAAAAGAAGTAAAGATCAACAGTCCACTGGATGCCATGAAGCTTGGTATGGCATATCTTCCGGAAGATCGTAAGGCAGAAGGTATCATTGCTGATCTTTCCGTAAGAGAAAACATTATCATTGCAATGCAGGCAAAGAAAGGCATGTTCCATCCGATGAGCCGTAAAGAGATGGAAGAGGCGGCAGATAAATATATTGATATGCTGCAGATCAAGACTGCAAGCCGTGAAACTCCGATTAAGAGTCTTTCCGGTGGTAACCAGCAGAAGGTTATCCTTGGCCGCTGGCTTCTGACAAATCCGGAATATCTGATTTTGGATGAGCCGACCAGAGGTATCGATATCGGTACCAAGACGGAGATCCAGAAGATCGTTCTTGATCTTGCAGATCAGGGAATGGCAGTAACCTTTATTTCTTCAGAGGTTGAAGAGATGCTTCGTACCTGCTCCAGAATGGCAGTCCTTCGTGACGGAGAAAAGGTAGGAGAACTGGAAGAGAGCGAGCTTTCACAGAGCAATATTATGAAAGCGATTGCAGGAGGTGACGATAAGAATGAATAAAAGTAAATTAAAAAAGATCACGAGTGCACGACTCTTTCTTCCTATCGTGTGTCTGATCGCGGTCCTTCTGATCAATGTGATCAAGACTCCGGACTTCTTTAATATTACGATTCGAAATGGTGTCCTTTATGGATATGTTATTGATGTTATCAACCGTGCATCTGAACTGGTAATCCTTGCAGTTGGTATGACACTTGTTACAGCAGCATCCGGTGGACAGGATATCAGTGTTGGTGCAGTTATGGCGGTTGCAGCAGCTGTATGCTGTCAGATCTTATCTGGTGGTGCATCTTCCGTAACTGAATATCAGAGTTCTCTGATTCTTGCTGTAATTGCAGCACTTCTTGCAGCCGCACTCTGTGGTGCATTTAACGGATTTCTGGTTGCAAAGCTGAATATCCAGCCGATGGTAGCAACGTTGATTCTTTATACTGCAGGACGAGGTATCGCACAGCTTGTTACAAATGGACAGATCACTTACATCCGTGTTCCATCTTTCCAGATGGCAGGTGGATATATCGGTAAATCTCCGGTTCCGACGCCTGTTCTTTTCGCAATCGTAACCGTAGTTATCGTAGCTTTGATTTTGAAAAAGACAGCTCTTGGACTTTATATTGAGAGTGTTGGTATCAATGGTAAAGCAGCACGACTGGTAGGTCTGAACTCTACCATGATCAAGTTCCTGACTTACGTGATCTGCGGTGTTCTTGCAGGAATCGCCGGACTGGTAGCATCCAGCCGTATCTATTCCGCAGATGCGAACAACATTGGTCTGAACCTTGAGATGGATGCCATCCTGGCAGTTGCACTTGGCGGTAACTTCCTTGGCGGTGGTAAATTCAGCCTGATCGGTTCTGTAATCGGAGCTTATACAATCCAGGCACTGACAACAACTCTGTATGCAATGAATGTAAAAGCCGATCAGCTTCCTGTTTATAAGGCAATCGTTGTTATCATCATTGTAACCTTACAGAGTGATGTATTTAAGAAATTCGTTGCAAATCACAGAAGCAAAAAAGTTTCCGTTGCAGCAGAGGGAGGTCAGAAATAATGAAACAGAAAAAGAAAATGACAAGTACCGGATTTCTGCTGTTGATCACGATCGTTCTGTTCTTCGTTATGTATGCAGCAGGTATGGTGATCTTTGCAGATAAAGGTTTTGCCAAACCGCAGATGTTTCTGAATCTTTTTGTATCAAATGCAGGTCTTCTCGTTATTTCCTGTGGCCTGACGATCGTTATGATCACCGGTGGTATTGATATCTCCGTTGGTTCTGTAACAGCACTTGTCTGCATGGTAATGGCAGACCTTATGGAAAATAAAGGCGTGAGTGCATATGTGGCAGTTCTTGCAGCACTTCTGATCGGCCTTGCTTTTGGTATCGTACAGGGATTCCTGGTAACTTACATGGGAATCCAGCCATTTATTGTAACACTTGCCGGCATGTTCTTCGGACGTGGTATGACAGCAATCATCAGTACAGACATGATCTCCATCAAAAACGAAGTATTCCTGAAATGGGCAAACTACCGTTTCTACATGCCATTTGGTTCTACAAACAAAAAAGGTAAATTTATCCCGGCATACATTCCGCCGACAGTAGTGATCGCAATTATCGTAGTTCTCATTATTGCAGTGCTTCTGAAATATTTCAAATTCGGCCGTAAACTGTATGCGATCGGTGGAAACAGACAGAGTGCCCTGATGATGGGTCTTGATGTCAAAAAGACAATGTTCCGTGCCTATGTACTGGATGGCTTTCTTGCAGGACTTGGCGGATTCCTTTTCTGCCTCAACAGCTGCGCCGGTTTCGTAGAGCAGGCAAAAGGTCTTGAGATGGATGCAATTTCTTCAGCCGTTATCGGTGGAACACTTCTTTCCGGTGGTGTTGGTACCCCGATCGGTTCCTTGTTTGGTGTGCTGATCAAAGGAACGATTTCCAGTCTGATCACTGCACAGGGTACCTTATCAAGCTGGTGGGTACGAATCGTACTTTCCGCACTGCTTTGTTTCTTCATCGTGATCCAGTCTGTACTGGCATCTGCAAAGAAGAAAAAATGATCAAAGAAAAATATATGGAGGTTTTTTGTTATGGTTACAGGTAGAAATTATAAGTTCTGGTTTTGCACAGGCTCACAGGATCTTTATGGAGATGAATGCTTAAGAAAAGTTGCAGAACACTCAAGAATTATTGTAGAGGAACTGAACAAATCAGGCGTTCTTCCTTTTGAACTGGTATGGAAACCGACACTGATCACAAATGAGCTGATCCGTAAAACATTCAATGAGGCAAATGCAGACGATGAATGTGCAGGTGTGATCACTTGGATGCATACATTTTCTCCTGCAAAATCCTGGATCCTTGGACTGAAGGAATACAGAAAACCATTGTGCCATCTGCATACACAGTTTAACCAGGAAATACCATATGACACAATTGATATGGATTTCATGAATGAAAACCAGTCTGCTCATGGTGGAAGAGAGTATGGTCATATCGTTACCCGCATGGGAATCGAGAGAAAAGTTATCGTCGGACACTGGGCTGATAAGAAGGTTCAGGAGAGACTGGCATCTTGGATGCGTACCGCAGTCGGCATCATGGAAAGCAGCCATATTCGTGTCTGCCGTGTTGCGGATAACATGAGAAATGTAGCTGTTACCGAGGGCGATAAAGTAGAGGCACAGATCAAATTCGGATGGGAAGTGGATGCTTATCCGGTCAATGAAGTATGCGATTATGTGAAGGATGTTTCAAAAGGAGATATTGATGTTTTAGTCGAAGAATATTATAATAAATATGACATTCTTTTTGAGGGCAGAGACCCGGAAGAATTCAAACGTCATGTAGCAGTACAGGCAGCAATTGAAATCGGATTTGAGAGATTCCTGGAGGAGAAAAACTACCAGGCAGTTGTTACTCATTTCGGTGATCTTGGTGGTTTACAGCAGCTTCCGGGACTGGCAATGCAGCGTCTGATGGAGAAGGGATATGGTTTCGGCGCTGAGGGTGACTGGAAGACAGCAGCAATGGTCCGTCTGATGAAGATTATGACTGCAGGGGTGAAGGATGCGAAGGGAACTTCTTTCATGGAGGATTATACATACAATCTTGTTCCGGGTAAGGAAGGCATTCTTCAGTCACATATGCTGGAAGTATGCCCGACGATCGCTGACGGTAAGATTGGCATCAAAGTATGCCCGCTTTCCATGGGTGACAGAGAAGATCCGGCAAGACTTGTATTTACATCCAAGACTGGTCCGGCAATCGCTACTTCTCTGGTAGATCTGGGAGATAGATTCCGTCTGATCATCAATGATGTTGAGTGTAAGAAAGTAGAGAAACCGATGCCGAAACTTCCGGTAGGGAGCGCGTTCTGGACTCCGCAGCCGGATCTGGCAACAGGAGCAGAGGCATGGATCCTTGCAGGTGGCGCTCATCATACGGCATTTTCCTATGATCTGACTGCTGAACAGATGGGTGACTGGGCAGCAGCAATGGGAATCGAAGCTGTCTACATTGACAAAGATACAACCATCCGCAATTTTAAGAATGAACTGAGATGGAATGAGGTCGCGTTCAGAAAATAAAAGGCGGATGTGGTAAACACAGAAGTCGGGAGGATTTACAATGAGTGTAAACGAAGCAAAGACAGCTATTTTAAACAACAAAACAGCACTTGGAATAGAGTTCGGATCTACCAGAATCAAAGCAGTTCTGGTAGATGACAAATATGATCCGATCGCATCCGGAAGTTATGAGTGGGAAAACCGTTACGAAAACGGTGTGTGGACTTACTCTCTGGATGACATTCATAAGGGATTACAGGGAAGTTACAGCGACCTGGTGAAGGACGTACAGGAGAAATACGGTGTGGAGCTTACCAGTGTCGGTGCGCTTGGAATCAGTGCCATGATGCATGGTTACATGCCATTTGATAAAGATGGAAAACTTCTGGTTCCGTTCCGTACCTGGAGAAATAATATTACAGGTGAAGCATCTGAGAAACTGATGGAACTTTTCCAGTATAACATTCCACAGAGATGGAGCATCGCACATCTGTATCAGGCAATCCTGAACGGAGAAGAGCATGTAAAAGATATTGATTATATGTGTACTCTGGAAGCTTATGTACATCGCATGCTGACAGGAAAGCGTGTTCTTGGTATCGGTGATGCAGCAGGAATGTTCCCTGTTGATTCGGAGAAAAAAGATTACAACCAGGAAATGGTTGAGAAATTTGATAAACTGGTAGAGCCTTATGGATTTCCATGGAAGCTCCGTGATATCATGCCGGAAGTCATGGTGGCAGGACAGGATGCCGGTACTCTGACAGAAGAAGGAGCGAAGTTCCTTGATCCGACAGGCAAACTCAAAGCAGGTATTCCGATGTGCCCGCCGGAAGGTGATGCAGGAACCGGTATGGTAGCAACCAACAGCGTGAAACAGCGCACAGGAAATGTATCCGCAGGTACTTCTGTATTTGCGATGATCGTCCTGGAAAAAGCACTTTCCAAACCATACAAAGAGATTGATATGGTAACGACACCGGCTGGCGATGCGGTTGCCATGGCGCATTCCAACAACTGTACTTCTGATCTGAATGCATGGGTGAATGTATTTAAGGAATTTGCAGAGGCAATGGGAATGGAAGTGGATATGAACAAATTGTTCGGAACTCTTTACAATAAAGCACTGGAAGGTGATCCGGACTGTGGCGGACTTCTGTCCTACTGCTATTTCTCCGGAGAGCATATGACGGGATTTGAAGAAGGCCGTCCGTTATTTGTCCGTTCCCCTGAGAGCAAATTTACACTTGCAAACTTTATGAGAACTAATCTTTACACCTGCCTTGGAGCTATGCGCGTAGGATTAAATATCCTGATCGATCAGGAGCATGTCAAGATTGACAGACTTCTGGGCCACGGCGGACTGTTCAAGACCAAGGGTGTCGGACAGCAGATCCTTGCGGATGCAGTGAATGCACCGGTATCTGTTATGTCAACTGCAGGTGAAGGTGGTGCATGGGGTATTGCGCTTCTTGCTGCTTATCTTGTTGATAAGAAAGACGGAGAGACTCTGGATGAGTTCCTGGATAACTGTGTATTTGCCGGAAATGAGGGAAGTACGCTTGATCCGGAGCCGGAAGGAGTCAAAGGATTTAATGAATTTATGGACAGATATCTGAAGGGTCTGCCGATCGAGAGAGCGGCCGTAGAGTCAAAGATCTGGTAAGAATGATAAGACCGCAGGGTACTGTGAATGGCACAGTGCCCTTGTGTTGTATAAAAAGAACTGCGTAAAGGAGAAAAAGTATGCTTGAAAAATTAAAAGAAGAGGTATATAGAGCAAATATGGACCTGCCGAAGTACGGGCTGGTAACATTTACCTGGGGAAATGTCAGTGGCATTGACCGTGAAAAAGGTCTGTTTGTTATTAAACCAAGTGGTGTGGAATACGATAAGCTGAGACCGGAAGATATGGTAGTTGTAGATCTTGAAGGAAATAAAGTAGAAGGTGAATATAATCCATCTTCTGATACTCCGACACATGTGGTTCTTTATAATGAATTTCCAAATATCGGAGGAATCGTACATACGCATTCTGAATGGGCAACGAGCTGGGCACAGGCAGGAAGAGCTATCCCATGTTATGGAACAACGCATGCGGATTATATTTATGGAGAAGTTCCATGTGTCCGAAATCTGACAAAAGAAGAGATTGAAGAGGCATATGAGAAAAATACGGGTGTTCTGATCGCAGATTATTTCCGTAAACTGGATTATGAAGCTGTCCCGGCAGTACTTTGCAAGAATCATGGTCCGTTTACCTGGGGCAAAGATGCGCATGAGGCAGTGCACAATGCAGTTGTACTTGAGGAAGTTGCAAAGATGGCATGCCGCTGTGAACTGATCAATCCACAGGTGAAACCGGCGCCACAGGAACTGCAGGATAAGCATTATTACCGGAAACATGGTGCAAATGCTTATTATGGACAGATCAAAAGATGATAAAGAATTCCCGGTGAGAAATTAAGAAAAGCAGACTCCAGTGGGGAGGCCTGTGAGTTATCATCTGAACATGGTTCAATTCAAAAATTCTAAAGTATCAGGAAGTACAGGACTTTGCTAAAGGCGATACATAAAATGCTGAACTCGCATCAAAGATGCTCAGACAGCAGCATTTTATGCATCAACGCAAAAACCTGCACATTCCGATACTTGGACGAATTTTTTCAGGCGAACTCATTTCAGAGGATAATTACAGGTTTTCTCCGTCGGAGTTTTTTCAATACCGCACCGGACTTTATCTGGGACAGCGGCGACGTCGGAGGATACGTGGGGATATGACAGCGCGCAGCGCGACCAGGAGCCCACCAATTAAAACAAAAGAATCTCTGGAAATATAAAAGCTCCCTGTCGGGAAACCTCTGCAGGAATTTATAGAAACACTTAGAGGATTCTCTTTCTGTGTTATGGATTGAAAAGTGCATTGTTTGAGCCGTAAGGCGAGTTATGCACTTTTTATCCATGGTTTTAACAGAAGGAGAATACTCCTAGTGTTTCTGAATTCCGAAGCTGTTTCCAGACGGGGAGTTTTATATAACAGAGAAATTCATTTTGTTTTAAAGCTCATTTAGTAATCTCTTCCGGTAAACACGGCGACGCTTCTTGGTCGCATCACAAAGCTTCCATCAATACGGACTTCCTGTCCTTCCGGATAGCAGTACTGCCCGTTTCCATCTCCATACGTATTGACGCTCAAGTGCCATGCGCCTCTTCCGTGAAGATTTGGAAGCGTGATCGTGACGTCTTCCCAGAAAGTATTGACTGCGACATAGATCAGGTCATCTTTTCCTTTTTCTTTATCGTATCCCGCAAAGCTCACACAGAAGGTATGTGCATCTCGTGGAATATCTGTTTCCTCTGCATTCAGATTATGTGTATGGATAAAATCCATGCCGCAGACGGATGCGGGCAGCTGTTTGTGGATGACCGGATGCTTTTTGCGGAAGGCGATCATAAATTTAAAGAATTCAAACAGATCTTTGTTCTTTTCGAGCATACGCCAGTCCAGCCAGGAAGTAATGTTGTCCTGGCAGTAGCTGTTGTTGTTTCCGAATTTGGTATTCCCAAATTCATCACCGGCAAGAAACATTGGTGTGCCGCGGCTGCACATAAGGACAGCACAGGCATTCCGGATCATACGGCGGCGAAGTGAGAGGACTTCCGGATCATCGGTCTCACCTTCGGCACCACAGTTCCAGCTGCGGTTGTCATTGGCCCCGTCTGTGTTATTCCAGCCGTTTGCTTCGTTATGTTTGTCATTGTACGCATATAGATCGTACAGTGTAAAGCCGTCATGACAGGTCAGAAAATTCACGCAGGAATTGTAACCGGCATAGTTGCTGTGGGTATTGTCGTAATAGCCACCATAGAGATCACCGGAGCCGGAGATACTCCAGGCTGCATCCCATGCATTCCAGGAATCCCCTTTCAGATAACTGCGGAGAGAGTCACGGTATCTGCCGTTCCATTCTGCCCAGCGGCCGCTTGCAGGGAAGCTTCCTACCTGATAAAGACCACCGGCATCCCATGCTTCAGCAATTAGTTTTACGTTGCTTAAGATTGAATCATCGGCAAGAGTACGGAGCAGAGGCGGATTATTCATAGGAGAGCCATCTTCATTTCGGCCAAGGATACTTGCCAGATCGAAGCGGAATCCGTCTACGCGGTAATTGATCGTCCAGTAGCGCAGACATTCGAGGATCAGCTGCTGAACGACAGGGTGATTACAGTTCAGGGTGTTTCCGCAGCCGCTGAAGTTGTAGTAATTGCCATCAGGAGTCAGCATATAGTAAATATTGTTGTCAAAGCCTTTGAAGCTGAATGTGTTTCCTTTTTCGTTTCCTTCGGCAGTGTGATTGAAAACAACATCCAGGATTACTTCAATCCCGTTGTCATGAAGTGCTTTGATCAGTGTTTTCAATTCCGTACCTTCCTGGTTATGTTCATTTGCAGCGGCATAGCTGCTGTTCGGAGCAAAAAATCCGACAGTGTTGTATCCCCAGCATTCGAGAAGTTGTTTGCCATCTACGGTACGGGAATTCATGGTCTCATCAAATTCGAAGATAGGCATCAGTTCCACTGCATTGATTCCCAGTTCTTTCAGATAAGGAATTTTTTCCATAAGTCCGGAAAAAGTTCCTCGATGCTGAACACCGGAAGAAGGATGATGAGTAAAATCACGTACATGCAGTTCGTAGATGATCAGGTCACAGAGCTCTTTTTTTGACTGTGGCATATCGCCCCAGTCGAAACGGTCTTTGACGACACGTGCATGATACGTATGGTCCCAGCGGATTCCCCAGGTACGCTGACCGGCAACTGCTTTGGCATATGGGTCGAGCAGAATTTTATTTTTGTCAAAGAGCAGTCCTTTTTCCGGACAGTATGGTCCGTCTACACGGTAGGCATATTCAAATTCATCAATGTTCAGTCCATATACGATCATGGAATAAACATCACCGATCTTGTAAGCTTCCGGAAAAGGAAGTACAGCAAAAGGTTCTTCCTGTGCACGGTGGAACAGAAGCAGTTCACAGGAGGTTCCTCCGCATGTGTGAATGGTAAAATTAACACCATTCTGCAAAGGAGTAGCCCCGTTCAGATCGTAAATTCCCGGACGGACCGGAAAACCGGCGATTTCTGCCATAGGGGAAGATTCATAAGGATGGTCAGATACAAATTTCTGATGATAGGATTTCATTTTTTTCTCCATTCTGAAGCTCCCGGCCTGATGTACAGACCGGGAGCTTGTTTTGTATAGATTCTTGTGTCGGAAAATTTTTATAAATCGTTTGTCAGATGCAGCTTATCAAGAATATAGAAGATAAGGCTTAAAGCCATGGCTACTACACAGGCAAGAACCATTCCGGTGAGTTTTACGTTGCCAAGATTCAGAGCGATTCCGGAAAGGCCTACGATAAAGACTACAGAAGTCAGTGCCAGGTTACGGGATTTGCTGTAATCCACCTGATTGTCTACGAGCATACGAAGACCGGAAGTTCCGATCATACCGTACAGCAGGAAGGAGATTCCACCGATAACCGGTCCTGGAATCGTGTTGATCAGGGCAGCAAGTTTGCCGAGGAAAGAGCAGCAGATAGAAAGAACTGCAGCACCACCAATGACCTGAACGCTGTAAACTTTTGTCATAGCCATAACACCGATGTTTTCACCATAAGTTGTAGTCGGCACAGAACCAAGACATCCGGATACGGTAGTTGAGAAGAAATCTGCAAAAAGGGAACGATGAAGTCCGGGATCTTTCAGCAGATCTTTGCCTACGATCTTACTTGTCACGATCTGATGGCCGATGTGCTCGGAAGTAACAAGAAGCAGTGCCGGAAGAATGGTCAGGATTGCCTCCAGATTAAATTTCGGTGCCTGAAAATTCGGAAGTGCAAAAAAAGCAGCTTCTTTTACAGCAGTAAAATCAAGAATTCCGCAGGCAGCTGCGGCTGCATATCCGGCAATGATCGCGATCAGGATTGGAATAACGGATAAAAATCCACGGAACAGGATCTGGCCAAATACAGCAACACCGAGTGTGACCAGAAATACGATCACATTTTTCATATCGATCTGTTCGTCCAGAAGTCCGGCAGTGCTTGCTGCGCTTCCGGCAAGCTCCAGTCCGATCAGTGCAACTACCGGTCCCATGGCTGCGGTTGGAAGGACAATGTCAATCCAGTTAGTTCCACACTGACGGATGATCAGAGCAACGATCATACCGCAGATGCCGAGGACAACAAATCCGCCCAGAGCATACTGGAAACCAAATTTGGAGGCAACCAGGAGTCCAGGTGACAGGAATGCAAAACTGGAACCAAGATAGGCCGGTGCTTTACCTTTGGTGATCAGAATGAACAGAAGTGTTCCGATACCGTTCATCAGAAGAACGATGGCAGGGTTGATACCGAACATAAAAGGAACCAGAACAGAGGCACCGAACATGGCAAACATATGCTGGATGCTTAAAGGTATTAACAGATTAACAGGTACTTTGTCTTCTACTTGGATAATTTTTCTTTCCACGTTACCCTCTCTTTCTTATCTGCATGCGGCAGATAACATTTAACTAAGTGACCGTTTACAAACGGTTACGATTCTGAACAATTATATCATAGAGGAGCTTTCATTACTATTTAAAAATAAATGTGCAGAATGTAAAAATAATATGCAGGAATAAAAAGTGGATGTGAGTGGGGAAGGTGGTTATAATTTGGACAAAAATAGGGTGCATATTGGTGAAATGTTGTTGCTTTTTTCAATATTTTATATTATAATCTTGTTTGTAAAAAGAATTTACCCTTCAAAAATTTTTTTTACATAACCCCTTATTTAATTATTTATACTCCCCTTGAAATACCCGGTAGCTCCCCTATCGGGTATTTCTCTGTTTAAATATGGAAAATCATGGAAGTTTTCTGGCTGTTTTATAAAGAATCCAGGCAGTTATGAATAGTATCCTGTTCTTCTGGTCATAATAATGGATGTAATGAAATTGCTGCAAACAGTAATCTTACATTACAAAACGAACCAGGAGGAATGGACAAATGGCAAAAAATTACGAAAATGAAAACAAAGCAAAAAACTACAGCACAGATAAAACTTCAGACAAAAATGCAATGGACAGCCGAAACAGTTCCAAAAACAGCTCTAAAAATGCTTCCAGAAACAGTTATGGAAACAAAACATCCAATGCATATGACAAAGAGCAGAATGATTATTCTGGCAGATACTAAGGAAGAATAAAACAGGATTTTCCCTTCTCTTGCAAAGAGGCTGGCTATGTGCCGGCCTCTTTTGCTGCCTGCAGATAAGGATGGTATTGCTTGGGAAGATTGAAGAGGCAGATCGTGCACTGAAAAGAAAAGGGAACATATGATAAATAAAAAAGGAAGGTTTGTCATGTTTCCTATTGAAACGATCTCAGCCAGGATGCTTGATTATTATGTGGGGCGAAACGATGCTTTGATCATAGATCTGCGAGAAGAAAAAGCATATGCCGAAAGTCATGTGCGGGGAGCTGTAAATATTCCATATGAAACACTGGAGAACAGAAAAGATCTTCCAATGAATAAGATACTTGTTTTTTACTGTGACAGAGGCGGTGCAAGCATGGCAGCCGCAAGAGAATTTGTCAGACGGGGATACAGGACACGTTCGGTGATCGGTGGGTTTACGGCGTACCGAGGCAGAAATCTTGTGAGTGGAGACAGGTAATGAAATCTTGTAATTTCCCTGTAACCATGATAAGGTAAGAAAGAGAAAATGTTATTATTCAGAGGAGAATTAAGTATGAAATACATGTTTGCATCTGATGTGCACGGCTCGGCATACTATTGCCGGCTGATGCTGGAGAAATATAAAGAAGAGCAGGCAGAACGCCTGGTGCTGCTGGGCGATCTGCTTTATCACGGACCGAGAAATGACCTTCCGAAGGAATATGCACCGAAAGAGGTCATCAAAATGCTGAATGGCATGAAAAATGATATTTACGCAGTAAGAGGTAACTGTGAAGCGGAAGTGGACCAGATGGTTCTGGAATTCCCGGTAATGGCAGATTACTGTATTCTGGCAATTAACGGACTTACTTTTTATGCGACGCATGGACATGTCTATAATGAAAATAATCTTCCACCGTTCCACGAGGGAGACATTCTGATACATGGACATACACATGTGCTGAAAGCAGAACAAAAAGAAGGGTATATCCTTCTGAATCCGGGATCTGTATCTATTCCGAAAGAAGGAAATCCGCCTACATATGCTGTTCTGGAAGACAAAACATTTACGATTAAAGATTTTGATGGAAATATCATCAAGGAAATGAGGCTTGGATGAAATATATGGAATTGATCGCACCGTGTCACTTTGGCATGGAAGCGGTTCTGAAACGCGAGATTTTGGATCTCGGGTATGAGATCAGTAAGGTAGAAGATGGCAAAGTTACGTTTCTGGCAGATGCGGAAGGTATTGCACAGGCCAATATGTTCCTTCGTACGACAGAGAGGATTCTGCTGAAGACCGGAGAGTTTAAAGCAGTGACATTTGACGAACTTTTTGAAAAAACAAAGGCGATCCCGTGGGAAGAATATATTCCGAAGGATGGCAAGTTCTGGGTAGCAAAAGCCAATTCTGTGAAGAGTGCGCTGTTCAGTCCTTCTGATATTCAGTCCATCATGAAAAAAGCAATCGTAGAACGCCTGAAAAGTGTTTATGGAATTTCCTGGTTTCAGGAGGATGGTGCAAGCTTCCCGATTCGAGTAGCCTTTATGAAGGATGTGGCTACGATCGGGATTGATACATCCGGAGTTTCTCTTCATAAGAGAGGCTATCGTCAGATGACTGTCAAAGCTCCGATCACTGAGACGCTGGCCTCTGCACTGATCATGTTGACGCCATGGAATAAAGACCGCATTCTTGTGGATCCATTCTGCGGAAGTGGTACTTTCCCGATCGAGGCAGCTATGATTGCGGCAGATATGGCTCCTGGCATGAACCGTTCTTTTCTTGCGGAAGACTGGAAACATCTGGTTCCGCGCAAATGCTGGTATGATGCACTGGAGGAAGCGCAGGACCGTGTGAACCTGGATATAGATACAGATATTCAGGGATATGATATTGATCCGGAGGCACTGAAATCTGCCCGTGCCAATGCGAAGATGGCAGGAGTGGATAAGCTGATCCATTTTCAGCAGAGAGCAGTCAAAGATCTCAGTCATCCGAAACCATATGGATTTATCATCACGAACCCGCCATATGGAGAACGTCTGGAAGAAAAAGAAGCACTTCCACAGTTGTACAGAGAGATTGGAGAGAGTTATAATCGTCTGGACAAGTGGTCTATGTATCTGATCACATCTTATGACCGTGCGGAAAATGATATTGGACGAAAAGCGGACAAGAATCGCAAGATTTATAATGGTATGTTAAAAACATATTATTATCAGTTCCTGGGTCCGAAACCACCAAGGAGGAAAAAAGATTGAAAAAAGTAATTTTTGCAACCGGTAATCAGGGAAAAATGAAAGAAATCCGTGAAATACTCGGAGATCTGGATATTGAACTTCTTTCCTTAAAAGATGCCGGAATTCATGCGGATATCGTTGAGGATGGTAAAACATTTGAAGAAAATGCCCAGATCAAGGCAAAGACAATCTGTGACCTGACAGGTGAGATCGTGCTGGCAGATGATTCCGGACTTGAGATTGATTATCTGAATAAAGAACCTGGAATCTATTCCGCACGTTATATGGGAGAAGATACTTCCTATCATATTAAGAATGCAAAACTGATCGAGAGACTGGAAGGAGTTCCGGATGAGAAGAGGACTGCAAGGTTTGTGTGTGCGATCGCAGCGGCATTTCCGGATGGAACGATGAAGACTGTGAGAGCAGCGATGGAAGGCAGAATCGGATATAAAGAGAGCGGAGAAAATGGTTTTGGTTATGATCCGATCTTTTATCTTCCGGAATACGGCTGTACTTCTGCCGAACTTTCCATGGAAGAAAAAAATAAGATCAGCCACAGAGGGAAGGCTCTGCGTGCGATCAAGGATGAACTTCGATGAAGGTACTGATCGTCAGTGATACCCATGGGCACGATGAAAATCTGGAAAGAGCGGTGATGATGGAACGCCGTTTGATATGCTGGTACATTGCGGAGATGTGGAGGGCCGTGAGATTTTTATCGAAGCTCTTGTGGACTGCCCCTGCTGTATTGTTGCCGGCAATAATGATTTTTTCTCAGACCTTCCGAGAGAAGAGGAGATAGAACTTGATGGAAATAAGGTTCTTGTCACGCATGGAAATTATTATGGTGTGTCCATGGATATTTCCGGTGTCGCAGAAGAAGCAAAGTCCAGAGACTGTGATGCTGTGTTCTTTGGACACACGCATAAGCCTGTAATTGAAGAAATAGACGGTGTTCTGGCCATTAACCCGGGAAGTCTGTCCTATCCACGCCAGCACGGCAGAAAGCCAAGCTATGTGATCCTTGAGACTGATAAAGACAGAAAGATGTCTGCCAAGATCAAATATCTGTAAAATGATTTAAACAAGTATGTATAGGGGACTCTAAATTGTTCGGGTTAAGATTCAGGGAAAACAAAATAATAGAATGTCAAAACAGCAGGAAATCTTCTCCATACGAGAGAGAAGTCTCCTGCTGTTATTCTATACATATCCTATTTGAAAACGAAGAAGTCCTTTGCTTCTCAGCCAAGGGTGTGCAGAGGGAATGGTAAGTCCCTTTGCAATCCTTATGATTTAAATAAAATGCGGATGACAGGACTTGAACCTGCACGTCGTAGACACCAGAACCTAAATCTGGCGCGTCTGCCAATTCCGCCACATCCGCATAGAAACAATATATAGATAAACGGAATTGTCAGACGATCGATAAATCGATTAGAGTCTGTCCGATCTTGAACTGACGTTCAAGAACAAAGAATTCCGCCACATCCGCATATTGTTTGATATATTCGTGTGTAACATAAAAGATAAATAAAAACACTATCGAAATGATAGTGTTCTTAAAAATCAATGAGACATCGGGGATTCGAACCCCGGACAACTTGATTAAAAGTCAAGTGCTCTACCAACTGAGCTAATATCCCATATAAAAGACTGGGCTAGCTGGATTCGAACCAGCGAATGCAGCAGTCAAAGTGCTGTGCCTTACCGCTTGGCGATAGCCCAAAGGCGAGGGTGGATACAGGGATTCGAACCCTGGGCCTCCAGAGCCACAATCTGGCGCGCTAACCAACTGCGCTATACCCACACAGCGTGCCTGAAGGGATTCGAACCCCCGACCCACGGCTTAGAAGGCCGTTGCTCTATCCAGCTGAGCTACAGACACATTCCTCTGTTTGCAACAGAGAAGCGGGTGATGGGAATCGAACCCACGTATCCAGCTTGGAAGGCTGGTGTTCTACCATTGAACTACACCCGCATGTCGCTGAAACGGTATTGTTTACAGCATCGGGGTGACAGGATTCGAACCTGCGGCCTCCTGGTCCCAAACCAGGCGCTCTAGCCAAGCTGAGCCACACCCCGTTAACGGTATTTAATTGTTTGCGTTTGGCTTTGTCGCTCAACGCAAGACATATTATATTATAGTGATATGCAAATGTCAACAACTTTTTTCAACTTTTTTCGAAAAAAGTTTTAAGACCTAAAAAAACATTGATTTTACAGGGGTTTCAGGTGGAAAAAAGTTTTATATTTTATTGCGAAAAGAGTAAAAATTATAGAAAAGAGATAGATTTTCTTGGAAAAAACAGAGAAGGATGTTACAATAAAAAACGGAGAAAAAATGAAAAATAACAGTGTGTTTAAATGATCTTAATAAGATAATGACAGATGAACTGTCGGAATAAAGGAGAACTGTGATGAACGTACAGGAGTTTCAGAATAAACTAAAAGAAGTGCAGGAAATTGCCAGACAACATGGGAATGCGTTAAATGCAGCCGAAATCCGTCAGGTATTTGAAGAGTGTGACCTGGACAAAAGCCAGTTGCTGGGTGTATTAAAATATCTTACTTCTCAGGGAATTCTCATTGAAGGTCTGGAAACGGCAGGAGAAGAAGCAAAGGAGCCTGAACATAAAAAAAATTCCTCTTACAGCGGAAGAAGAAGCTTATCTTAAAAATTATCTGGAGGAACTGCCGGTTGTTGATGAGGTGGATGCTGACAGTGTATTTGAAGCTCTGGCAGCCGGTGATCAGAGGGCACTTCAGACACTTACTTCTTATTATATGAAAACGGCGGCAGATATGGCTGTTGAGATGAATATAGAAGAAATGCAGCTGGCTGATCTGATTCAGGAGGCGAATCTGTGCCTGATCCAGGCGCTTGGAACTGCCGGTGATGAATGCAGAGATGAGAAGTGGCTTCTGAGTGAAATGCGCAAAGGAATCCAGCTTGTTTTGGAAGAACAGACACAGAGAAAATTCGAGGATGACAGTCTGGTAGCGCGTGTGGAGAAACTGGAGCATGCAGTGCGTGATCTGAATGATGGAGAAGATGAAAAAAATGCTTTTACCATCGATGAGCTGGCAATCATATTGGATATGAAAGTTGATGAGATTCGGGATATTCTCCGTCTGACGGGCGATGATAATTAAGACATACAGTGGCGCCTAAACAAAGTTAGATAAGAAAAACAATTGTTGAATTCAGGGTAATCCTGTGGTATTATGTACCTAAATGGGAGGTATTTTTTATGCAAATCAGAGAATCGGCAGAGGATTACCTGGAGGCAATCCTTGTTTTATCCAAAAAAGGCGGCGGAGTTCGTTCTGTTGATATTGCGACTATGCTCGGGGTATCCAAGCCAAGTGTCAGCCATGCAATGAAGCTTCTCAGAGAAGACGGTTATATTGCGATGGACCGTTATGGAACGGTGACACTGATGGACAAAGGTGCTGAGATTGCAAACAGAATCTATGAGCGCCATACCGTCCTGACAAAGATGCTGGAAGGCCTTGGAGTATGTGATGAGATTGCCCGGGCAGATGCCTGCAAGATGGAACATGATGTCAGTGATGAGAGTTTTGAGAAGATAAAAGAACATCTGAAAGCAAAAGGCGAGATTTAATTACTGTTCACAGGTAATATCTCGAGACATACGAGATTTAAACAGATTGCAGAGTGAATCAGAGCTTTTGTATTCGTTTAAATAAAATATGAGATAAAAAGGTCGTCACGATCAGAGTTGAATCAGATCAATTCTGACAGTGATGACCTTTTTTGGTATAATTATGCAACGCAGCAAAACCAATTTTATCAGAAAGCAGTTCCTTTTTGTGGCAACTGAGCTAGGATGATCGCACCAAACATCAGCACGCAGCCGAAAATTTCGCGACTACTGAGATTTTGGCCGAGAATCAACCAGCCAGCGATAACAGAGATACAGGATTCCAAGCTGAGAATCAGGGAGGCTACAGTTGGGTTCATATTTTTCTGACCGACGATCTGCAGGGTGTAGGCAACGCCACAGGACATAACTCCGGCATAGAGAACCGGAATTTTTGCGGCGAAAATTCCGGCAAGATCCGGACTTTCAAAGATCAGCGCCGGGATTCCGGAGAGGATTCCACAGACCAGAAACTGGATACAGGACATTTTTACACCATCTACCAGTGGTGAGAAATGGTCGATTGTAAGGATATGTAAGGAAAACAGGAAAGCACAGATCAGTACCAGAAGTTCGCCCTTGCCGATGGCAAATCCCTCTCCTGGAGTCAGACAAAGAAGATAAAGTCCACACAGGGAAAGAATGACAGCAATCCAGATAAACGGGCTGCATTTCTTTTTCAGAAAGATACCGATGATCGGAACAATGACAATGTAACAGGCGGTGATAAAGCCGGCTTTACCAACGCTGGTGTATTTGATGCCAAACTGCTGGAAGTTGCTTGCAAAGCAGAGCAGGATACCACAGCAGATACCGCCGGTGATTAATGTTTTGCGGTCGGAAGATGCTTGAATACGTTTTTTTTCTTCTGGTGCTTTTGTTTTGCCAAGTCCCCAGATGACCGGCAGGAGTGTCAGTGCACCAATAAGATTGCGGACGGCATTGAAAGTAAAGCCGCCGATGTAGTCCATGCTGACACTCTGGGCAACAAAGGCAACACCCCAGATAGTTGCAGTCAGAAGCAGTAAAAGAGAATTCCTGACCGGAATAGATTCTTTTTTCATAATGTTTCTCCTCGTGTGATAAGATAGCGGGTTTCAAATGTATATGCCCATTCATGCGAGCATGAAGCTCATATCCGCTTTAAACCCTTGTATCTTTGTATTATACTGCATAGGTATGCATTGATAAAGAGTGAAAATAAAAAAATAAGGACTCCGCATATGCAGAGTCCCTATGAATAATTTTCAAGTCGAACATCCGTGAGACCTGGCGCGTGATTCAGGTCAGCATAAGCTGACATCTTCTTTACAGAATCACTGCGCATCCTTGTTAAGATCAGATGAAAATATATTTCAGTACAAATAATATGGCAAGAACGTACATCAGCACACTGATCTTCTTTTCTTTTGCCTTTCCGGTAATCAGATTGATGACTACATAAGAGATAACGCCCATGGAAATACCTTCTGAAATACTGTACATAAATGGCATTGCAATGATAGCGATAAAGCATGGAATCGCTTCTGTCATATCACTGAAGTCAATTTTTGTAACAGATGTCAGCATCAGGTAGCCTACAACGATCAGAGCCGGTGCAGTGGCAAAGGAAGGAATTGCCAGGAAGATTGGTGAGAGCAGGAGGGAAAGTGCAAACAGAATACCTGCTACTATGGAAGTAAGACCAGTACGACCGCCTTCTGCAACACCAGAAGCACTTTCTACAAAGGTTGTAACGGTAGAAGTACCGCAAACAGCACCTACAGTTGTTCCGACCGCGTCAGAGAGAAGTGCACCTTTGATTTTTGGAAGTTTGCCGTCTTTGTCGAGCATATCTGCCTTGGAAGCTACGCCGATCAGAGTTCCAAGCGTATCAAACATATCAACAAACAGGAATGCAAACATGATGACTACGAAATCCAGTGAGAATACAATGGAAAAATCCATTTTCATAAAGGTTGGAGCCATACTTGGTACAGAAATTCCGTTTGAAAAATCTGGAAGCAGGCTGTAATAACCAATGTCTGCATTTGGTACATACAGATGTGTCAGCTGGCAGATGATTCCGAGAACCCAGGTGATCAGGATGCCCCAGAGAATACTTCCCTTGACATCTTTTGCCAGAAGAACAGCGGTCACCAGAATACCAATCAGAGCCAGCAATACGGTGATTCCCTGAGAGGAGAAGGTCCCTTCTGCTACAGAAGATTTGAAGGAAAAGATGCTTACCAGTGTGGAATCATTTCCAACAACGATCTTGGCATTTTGCAGTCCGATGAATGCGATAAAGAGACCGATACCTACGGATACTGCGTGTTTCAGGTTCATCGGAATGGAGTTGAAGATCGCTTCACGTACATTGGTAAGAGAAAGCAGGATAAAAATGATACCTTCTGCAAAGACTGCTGCAAGTGCCTGCTGCCAGGTGTATCCCATACCGAGAACTACTGTGTAGGTAAAGTATGCGTTCAGTCCCATACCAGGAGCAAGAACGAACGGATAGTTGGACAGAAGCGCCATCAGACAGGTGGCAATGAATGCGGACAGTGCGGTGGCGGTGAAGACAGAGCCGCGGTCCATGCCGGAAGCAGACAGGATGTTTGGATTGACGGCCAGAATATAAGCCATTGTCATAAAGGTAGTGATTCCTGCCATAACCTCAGTTTTGACATCTGTGTGATTTTCTTTCAGGTGGAAAATTTTGTCGAGATTCATATAAGTACCCCCTTCGTGTTGTGCAGACGTATGCACTAAAAGATTTTGTTTCCGGAAATATATTTTCCGGTGATGCAGCTGTCATCTGAGAGATAGATCAGTCGTTCCAGACGTTCTCTGGCCGTCAGAGGCTGAGGATGCCGGAGTTTGCTGTCATCCAGAATCAGTGCATCAAACTCATAGCCTTCCGCGAAAGTCCCGACTTTTCCGAAAAATGCACCGCCACCCATGGTAGCCATATAAAAGGCTTCTTCCAGTGAAAGTGGTTTGAGGGAATCGTCCACCAGTCTCCAGCGAAGCTTGGATACCTGAATGGCATCTGCAATCGCACGGAGCATGGAAAGGGAATGTCCGCCTGCAATGTCTGTACCGAGTCCGATATGGAGCCCTTCTTCAATATAGCGTCTTGTCGGTGCGATACCGGAAGAAAGATTCGTATTGGACTGTGGACAGTGTGCGATGAATACGCCCCGTTCTTTCATGAGAGAGAGCTCTGCGTCAGAACTGTAGACGCAGTGGAGGCCATGATCGTTGGGCATTGTTCACCGCCAAATAGTCCGAACTGATCGTAGGCTTCTCCATAGAAAGAAGTTCCTTGACATAATTCCTTTACCCAGGCGATTTCCCCCTGGTTTTCGGAAAGGTGAGACTGTACCGGAAGACGGTAAGTTCTCTGGATCTCTGCCAGTCTGGTCATAAGTTCATCACTGCAGGAAGGGGTAAAGCGAGGAGTGAGAATCGGTTTGACATTCTCGTATTTTCCTGTAGTTTCTTCAAGCCAGCGGACAGTATCTTTTGCAGAAACAACAGCACTTGCCTCCTGGAGAGCCAGGGAGCCGTTGCGGTCCATATTTACCTTTCCGATGAAGGTCTTGAGACCGGTTTTCTCCATCAGGTCCATCAGAAGTTCTGTTGCATCTACATGTAAAGTGCCGAAGATAGAAGCACGTGTGGTTGCACTGTGTTTTATATCGTCGGTGAAGATGGAATAGGCTTTCTCTGCGTAATTTAGATCGGCATATCTGGCTTCTTCCGGAAATGTGACGGTATTCAGCCAGTCCAGCAGTTCGAGATCCATGTACATACCATGAAATGCATATTGTGGGGCATGCAGATGGAGGTCATTCATTCCCGGGACAATCAGACAATTGTTGAAATCTTCACAGGGAATGCCGTGAAACTGCTCTGGAAGCTGTGGATAGACACCGATTGTCAGGCCATTCTGGCAGACGAGATAAGCGTCTTCAAGGCAGGTCAGATGACTGGAATCTGTACTGAAGCATACAGCGCCTCTGAGTGCAAATGTGGTTGGCTTTTTTGTCATATGAGTTACCTCCTTTTGGCTGTTGGAACTTGTCCGCAGGCAAAAAAAATACCGAATATTTTTGCCCGACGAGTTACTGTGACCAGTAACACTTATAGGCAACTATTACGGTAGTTGGTAGAGACGTCCAACCAATTATGGACCTATATAAGCTTTGTGGTGTTGTTTATAAAATAATTATAAAATAGGAATAGTTTTCTGTCAAATGTAAATTCATAACTTACATGGAGAATATTGCGTGAAAAATTTGTACAAAATGTTGCAGGATACCATGAGCAGGCGGATAAAAATTCCGGCGGCCTGAAAATCAGACTGCCGGAATATAAGAATGCAATTATTTATTATTTTTGTTTTTCTCAACTTCCAGTAATTTCATAGCACGAACTTTGAGCGGAAGACCAAAGAGGGTGATGAATCCGTCTGCATCATGGTGATCATACATATCACCTGTTGTGAAGGATGCAAGAGATTCGTTATACAGGCTGTATGGAGAAGTTGTACCGGCTTTGATGATGTTTCCTTTGTAAAGTTTGAATTTAACTTCACCGGTCACATATTTCTGTGTGGATTCAACGAATGCCTGGATTGCTTCACGAAGTGGTGTGAACCATTTTCCTTCGTATACAACCTGAGCAAACTGGCTGCCGAGCTTCTTCTTGGCTTCCATTGTGTCACGGTCAAGGATCAGTTCTTCCAGCTGTTCGTGAGCTGCCATCAGAATTGTTCCGCCAGGAGTTTCGTATACACCACGGGATTTCATACCAACAACACGGTTTTCTACGATATCAATGATACCGATTCCGTTTTCGCCGCCAAGACGGTTCAGTTCAGTGATGATCTCGGAAACTTTCATTGCTTTTCCATTGAGAGTCTTCGGAACACCTTCTTCGAAAGTCATAGTTACTTCTGTTTCTTTATCTGGTGCTTTTTCAGGAGTTACACTTAAAACAAGCATGTCATCATAGTTTGGAGCCTGGGAAGGATCTTCCAGTTCCAGACCTTCATGGCTGATGTGCCATAAGTTACGGTCGCGGCTATAGCTGTGGCTTGCATCAAACGGAAGATTGATTCCATGAGCCTGGCAGAATGCAATCTCATCTTCACGGGACTGCATGGTCCATACGTCTGTCATTCTCCAAGGAGCGATGATCTTGATATCCGGAGCAAGTGCTTTGATACCAAGTTCGAAACGAATCTGGTCATTACCTTTACCGGTTGCACCATGGCAGATAGCAACAGCATTTTCTTTACGTGCAATTTCAACAAGTTTCTTGGCAATTGCCGGACGTGCCATAGAGGTACCAAGCAGATATTTATGTTCGTATACAGCACCTGCCTGTACACAAGGCATTACATAATTGTCACAGAAATCATCAACAATATCTTCAATATATAATTTGGAAGCTCCGGAAAGTTTGGCTCTTTCATCCAGTCCATCCAATTCGTTACCCTGTCCGCAGTTTACGCAGCAGCAGATAACTTCATAATCAAAGGTTTCTTTCAGCCACGGAATCAGTGCTGTGGTATCAAGACCGCCTGAATAAGCAAGTACAACTTTTTCTTTCATAGTGTGATCCTCCTGAAAATGATTTTCTGCCACTTGGCAGATACATGAATATTTGATATTATAAAAGGTAAAGATTCATACGCTGATTTGATAAAGTGTTGAATCTTCATGCTATGTCGGGCTTCGACAAAAGATAATATACAACAATTTTTATAAATATGCAATACCAATATGCAAAAAAGTTAAAGATTTTTTTGCATAAAAATGCACATTTAAATAGGAAGAAACCAATAAAAATACATAAATTCAAGAAAAAAGAATGTAAAATCCATAAAAATTACGTATTGCATATTATGCATAAAAGATGTATAATTGTTGCATCTTATGAGAGAACATTCCGATTTCAGGAGGAGAGAAAAATGATCAAAGCAGGAATTATCGGAGCGACTGGTTATGCAGGAAATGAACTTGCAAGACTGCTCCTTGGACATAAAGAAGTAGAAGTGGAATGGTATGGTTCAAGAAGCTATATTGATCAGAAATATGCAGATGTTTATCAGAACTTTTTCAAACTGGTAGATGCAAAATGTATGGATGACAATATGGCTGCACTTGCGGATGAGGTAGATGTGATTTTTACTGCAACACCACAGGGGCTTTGTGCATCTCTTGTAAATGAAGAGATCCTTTCCAAAGCCAAGGTGATTGATCTGAGTGCGGATTTCCGTATTAAAGATGTAAAGAAATATGAAAAATGGTATGGCATCGAGCACAAAGCTCCACAGTTTATTGATGAGGCTGTTTACGGATTGTGTGAGATCAATCGTGAGGATATTAAGAAAGCAAGACTGATCGCTAATCCGGGATGCTATCCGACATGTTCGACATTATCAATCTATCCACTTCTCAAAGAAGGACTGATCGATCCGAATACGATCATCATTGATGCAAAATCCGGTACATCAGGAGCAGGAAGGGGGGCAAAGGTTCCGAACCTTTACTGTGAAGTAAATGAGAACATCAAGGCGTATGGTGTAGCGACTCACCGTCATACACCGGAGATCGAGGATCAGCTGGGATATGCATGCGGTCAGGAGGTTCTGATCAATTTTACGCCACATCTGATTCCGATGAACAGAGGAATTCTGGTGACCGCATATGCTTCTCTGAAGAAAGAAGTTTCCTATGAAGAAGTAAGAGCCGCTTATGATAAATATTATGCAGATGAAACATTCATCCGTGTTCTGGACAAGGATGTATGCCCGCAGACAAAATGTGTAGAGGGCAGCAACTACGTAGATGTCAACTTCAAGATTGACCTGAGAACCAGACGTGTCATTATGATGGGTGCGATCGACAATCTTGTAAAAGGTGCAGCAGGACAGGCTGTACAGAATATGAACCTGATGTTCGGTTTCGATGAAGCGGAAGGTCTTCATCAGATTCCGATGCTTCCGTAAAGAAACAAGAACACAGGGATATTCCATATGACGAGGAGGAATATATTATGAAGATCATTACAGGTGGAGTTACAGCAGCAAAAGGTTTTCAGGCAGCATCCACAGCTGCGGGAATCAAATATCAGGGAAGAACTGATATGGCAATGGTATATAGTGAGAAACCGTGTGTGGCAGCAGGTACTTTTACGACAAATATTGTGAAGGCAGCACCGGTAAAATGGGATCAGGAGATTGTTTATCAGCATCCGAGTGCCCAGGTGATCATCTGTAACAGTGGTATTGCCAATGCATGTACCGGTGAAGAGGGATTTAGTTACTGCCGGGCCACTGCAAAAGCAGCAGCGGAAACTTTGAATGTGGATGAAAACAGTGTACTGGTAGCATCTACAGGTGTTATCGGTATGCAGCTTCCAATCCAGAAACTGGCGGATGGTGTCAAAGCAATGGCACCGAAGCTTCAGGGAACTCTGGAAGCCGGAAACGAAGCGGCAAAAGCAATCATGACTACAGATACAAAGGAAAAAGAAGTTGCGGTACAGATTGAAGTCGGCGGAAAGACAGTTACCATTGGCGGCATGTGCAAAGGTTCCGGAATGATCCATCCAAATATGTGTACCATGCTTGGGTTTGTCACTACAGATGCGTGCATTTCCAAACAGCTTCTGCAGGAAGCATTAAGCCAGGATGTTAAGGATACGTATAACATGGTATCCGTTGATGGTGATACTTCTACAAATGATACTGTTCTTTTACTTGCAAATGGAATGGCAGAGAATCCGGAGATCAATGAGAAGAATGAAGATTATCAGAAATTCTGCGAGGCTTTGAACTATATCAATACCACACTTGCAAAGAAAATTGCCGGTGACGGTGAGGGAGCAACTGCACTGTTTGAGGTCAGGATCATTGGAGCAGAGAGTAAGGAACAGGCAGTAACTTTAAGTAAATCCATCGTTACTTCTTCTCTTACAAAGGCTGCAATCTATGGACATGATGCAAACTGGGGAAGAATTCTCTGCGCAATGGGATATTCAGGTGCACAGTTTGATCCGGAAAAAGTAGACCTGTATTTTGAAAGTAAAGCAGGTAAGATTCAGATCATTGAAAATGGTGTGGCAGTTGATTACAGTGAAGAAGAAGCAACCAAGATCCTTTCTGAAGATGCAGTGACGGCAATCGCTGATGTAAAGATGGGGGACTGTACAGCAACTGCATGGGGCTGTGACCTTACTTATGATTATATTAAGATCAATGCGGATTACAGGTCATAACAGGTTTTAGAATATATAATGAGGAGAAATAAAAATGGTAAATCAGAAATATCTGGACAAGGCCGAGACTCTTATTGAGGCTCTTCCTTATATACAGCGTTTTAATCGTAAGATCGTAGTAGTAAAATATGGTGGAAGTGCCATGCTGGATGAAGAACTGAAGGCAAATGTCATTAAAGATGTTGTTCTTCTGAAACTGATCGGATTCAAACCGATCATCGTTCATGGCGGTGGTAAGGAAATTAGCCGCTGGGTGAACAAAGTCGGCATGGAACCGCGTTTTATCAATGGCCTTCGCGTAACAGACAAGGATACCATGGAAATTGCAGAAATGGTTCTTGCAAAGGTAAATAAAGAACTGGTTACTCTGGTGGAATCTCTTGGTGTGCAGGCAGTCGGTATCAGCGGAAAAGACGGTGGACTGCTTCAGTGCCACAAGAAACTTTCCAATGGAGAGGATATTGGATATGTTGGTGATATCGAAAAAGTAAATCCGAAGGTTCTGCAGGATCTTCTGGAAAGAGATTTCCTTCCGATCGTATTTCCGATTGGTTATGACACAAACTTTGATTCTTATAATATCAATGCAGATGATGCAGCATGTGCGATCGCAGAAGCAGTACATGCAGAAAAACTTGTATTCCTCTCTGATATTGAAGGGGTATACAAAGACAAAGATGATCCGAACACACTGATTTCTGAGTTGCATGTACATGAAGCAGAAAAACTGATCAGCGAAGGTTATGTAGGAGGCGGAATGATTCCGAAACTGCAGAACTGTATCGATGCGATCGAAGAAGGGGTAAACAGAGTACATATTCTGGATGGACGTATTCCACACAGCCTTCTTCTGGAAATCTTTACAAATAAAGGTATCGGTACTGCTATTTTGAGAGAGGACGGGGAGAAATACTACGATGAGCATGAATGAACAGATGAATCATGCAGAAGAAAGCATTCTGCATACATATAACCGTTTCCCGGTCATGTTTGACCATGGAGAGGGATGCTGCCTCTATGACACAGAAGGCAAAAAATATCTTGATTTTGCTGCCGGAATTGCAGTAAATGCACTGGGATATCATTATCCGGGATATGATGACGCACTCAAGAGTCAGATCGACAAGCTGACACATATTTCAAATCTCTATTACAATGAACCAATGAGTGAAGCGGGAGAGAAACTGATCAAAGCCAGTGGACTTAGTAAAGCATTCTTTACAAACAGTGGTACAGAGGCAATTGAGGGCGCTCTCAAGGCTGCACGTAAATATTCTTATACCAAATATGGCAAAGAAGCAGGAAGATTTGAGATTATCGCGATGAATCATTCCTTCCATGGCAGAAGCATGGGAGCTCTTTCTGTAACAGGAACAGAACATTACAGAGAGCCGTTTGAACCACTGATCGGCGGTGTGAAGTTTGCAGACTTTAATGATCTGGAGAGTGTGAAGGCACAGATCACAGATAAAACCTGTGCGATCATTACAGAAGTCGTACAGGGTGAAGGAGGAATTTATCCGGCACAGAAAGAATTCCTGGAGGGGCTTCGTACACTTTGCGACGAAAAGGACATTATTCTGATCTTTGATGAGATTCAGTGCGGCATGGGACGCACCGGATATTATTTTGCATGGCAGTCTTATGGTGTGCAGCCAGATGTGATGACATGCGCCAAAGCACTTGGATGCGGTGTTCCTGTTGGAGCATTCGTTCTTGGAGAAAAAGCAGCAGCAGCGTCTCTGGTGCCGGGAGACCATGGCACAACTTATGGTGGAAATCCTTTTGTATGTGCGGCTGTCAGCAAGGTATTTGATATTTTTGAACAGGATAATATTCTTGCACATGTGCAGGAACTTACACCATATCTTGAGGAAAAACTGGATGCACTTGTAGATAAATACCCGATTGTTGCGGCGCGCCGTGGAAAGGTTTTATGCAGGGACTGGTGATCGAAGGTACGACAGTTGGAAGTATTGTGACAAAAGCACTTGCGAATGGACTTCTTGTGATTTCTGCGGGAAGTGATGTGCTTCGTCTCGTTCCTCCGCTTGTTATCACAAAAGAACATATCGATGAAATGATCGAGAAATTAGAAAAGAGCCTGGCTTAATGCCGGGCTCTTGCCTGCTCTGAAAAATTCTTAAATTCTGTACAGTTCTGTACCATTCACTTCATAATGATTATTTCATACTGTTGAGATCAATATGTTTCTTGATCGCTGCAAAACTTTCGCTGCTGATCACATGTTCAATCTTGCATGCATCGCTTGCTGCAACAACCGGATTAACGCCAAGCTTCTCAAGCCACTCGGAAAGGAAAAGATGACGTTCGTAAATTTTCTCTGCGGTAGCACGACCGGATTCTGTCAGATAAAGATATCCTTCCGGAGATACAGTGATCTGATCTGTCTCGCGGAGCTTTTTCATTGCGACACTGACGCTGGATTTCTTGAAACCAAGCTCAGCGGCAACATCTACGGAACGCACGACCGGATGAGATTTGCTTAAAATAAGAATTGTTTCAAGATAGTTTTCGGCAGACTCGTTTGTATGCATCTGTTACACCCCAATTTCTGTATATGATCTGATTGAAAATGATTTCTCATTTCTCATTTAATTACTTTAAAATTTAAGGTTTTCACTCAATTTTATAGTATTTCTATAATATCATATTTTATCGCCGAGGACAACAAAAATGCATAAATATACTTATAAATAATTGTATAAAAGTTACTGTGAACAGTAACGTATAAAACCGATAAAATTCAGAGATGCAGAAGTTCCTTGAGCCAAACATTGGTTATATACTACAAATATAAGTTTGAAATAACGGATTGAAGTTATATATAACAAATAATAGTTTTATTAAACGAAAAAAAAGTACTTGACAGCTTACAAACGTTAGCATATACTAACCCATGTAAGAAAAAGTAAATGGTGTTTAACTGTGAACTTTTTTTGATAAAG